>Ga0209227_1000131_pt1 | contig 62820 bp, 52 predicted proteins | sample YNPBryantNP2012_FD_185815 | JGI IMG/M metagenome (GOLD analysis project Ga0209227, IMG submission 185815) | Anoxygenic and chlorotrophic microbial mat microbial communities from Yellowstone National Park, USA - YNP Bryant NP 2012 (SPAdes)... ...
GGTGGTCGAGATTGCCGAGCTGACCGATCGTCGCCCGGCACTCCGCGCGGACCTGCCGCATCTCCCCCGAGGGCAGGATCAGGGTCGCCCACTCCCCTTCCCGCGCCACCAGGCGGGCCACGCCGCCGGCGCTGCGTACGAGCTTGCCCCCCTGTCCGGGGGTCATCTCGATGTTGTGCACATCCAGACCCACGGGGATGGCCTTGAGCGGCATGCAGTTGCCCACCTTCGGCTCGACCCGCGGACCGCTCTCCACCGTGTCGCCCGCCCGCAGGCCCAGCGGGGCCAGGATGTACCGCTTCTCGCCGTCCGGGTAGCGGACCAGCGCGATGTGACACGACCGGTTGGGATCGTATTCGATCGCCTCGACGGTGGCGGCCACGCCGTCGCGGTTGCGCTTGAAGTCGATGATCCGGTACAGCCGCTTATGGCCGCCGCCCCGCCACCACGACGTGATCTTGCCGTGGTGGTTCCGCCCGCCGGTCTTCTTGAGCGGAACCGTCAGCGCCTTGGTCGGGCGGCGGTTTTTCTCCGTGAGCTCGGCGAAGTCGTTGACCATGCCGTGCCGACGGCCGGCGGAAGTCGGTTTGTACTTTCGAATGCCCATGATCGCTCGCCTTCCTGCCCGCTAGAACAGGTCGATGTGGTACTCCGGCTTCAGGACGACCACGGCTTTCTTCCATCGCCGCGTCGTGCCCATCTTGTAGCGGACTCGCCGTCGCTTGCCGCGACGGTTTGAGGTCCGGACCGCCTGGACGCGCACGTTGTAGATCTTCTCGACCGCCTGGCGGATCTGGGCCTTGTTGGCGTCCGGATGGACCTCGAAGGTGAACGCGCCGCCCCGGGCCGGACGCGACCGGGTCGCCTCGTGCGTGACCTGGCTCTGATGAGTGCCCTTCTCGGTCACGAGCGGACGAATGATCGTGTGGTAGATGTCCATGGCCTCACACCTGCGCCGCCTTGGCGCCGCCCAGCGCAACCGGATCGGCCAGCAGCGCCTCGAACGCCGACTTCGTGAACACCAGCTTGGGCCGCCGCAACACCTCGTAGGCGCACAACTCGCGCACGAGTCGCACGTCCGTGTCCGGCAGATTCCGGGCCGACCGGAAGAGCACCGGATTCGGCTCCCCCAGTGCCAGCAGGCAACCACGGCTCACGCCCGCCGCCCGCAGCGCCCGCGCCATCGTCTTCGTCTTCGGCTGCTCCAACTCGATCGGATCGAGGATCAGCGCGTCGTTGTCCCGAAGCTTGGCCAGAATCGCGCTGTTGCGGGCCAGCCGCCGCGCCTTCCTGGGCAGGTCCACGCGGAAGTCCCGCTCGAGCTTGGCGAAAGCCACCCCACCGCCGCGACGCACGGGCGTCCGGATCGTACCCGCCCGGGCATTGCCGGTGCCCTTCTGGCGGTACAGTTTCCGGGTGGATCCCGCCACCATCCCACGGGACTTCGTCCGGGCGTTGCCCTGCCGCTGCGCCGCCAGGTAGGCCACAACCGCCTGCTTCATCAGGGCCGGTCGCACCCGCCCGCCCAGCAGGGCCTCGTCGATCTGCATCGTCCCGGTCTGCTGGCCGGACATGTTGAACACTGGCACGTCGATCATGATGCCATTACTCACGAAAACGGCCGGCGACACGCACCGGCCGATTCCCTGCTCGCGCGGGCTACCTCTTCGTCTTCGCCTGGCGGACCATCACGAACGATCCGTTCGCACCCGGCACGCTGCCCTTCACGAGGAGCAGGTCGTTGTCCTTGTCCACCCGGATGAGCCGCTGGTTCCGCGAGGTCCGACGCTCGTGGCCCCAGTGACCGGCCATCCGCTTGCCCTTCTTGATGCAGCGGCCCCGGCCGCGCTGACCGGCCATCGCTCCGATCGCACCGGGGCTGCGGTGCTTGCGCTCCGTGCCGTGGCTGGACGGCTGGCCGCCGAATCCGTGCCGCTTCATCACGCCCGCGAACCCGTGCCCCTTCGTCGTGCCCACCACGTCCACGTACCTCACCTGGTTCTGCTCGAAAACCTCCACCGTAACCACGTCGCCCGGCTTGACATCCGCGGCCCCGTCCACACGGACCTCCCGCACGAAGCGCTTCGGGCCGGTCCCGGCCGCCGCTGCGTGGCCGATCATCGGCTTGGTGGAACGGTGAGGTTTCACGTCCTGGTAGCCCAGCTGAACCGCGTTGTAACCGTCCCGGCCGTCGGCACTCTTGACCTGCAGCACGGTGCAGGGACCCGCCTGAATGACGGTCACGGGGACGCTCACACCCCGCTCGTCGTACACCTGGGTCATGCCGATCTTCCTGCCGAGGATGGCCGCGAGCATGACGATAATCTACCCTTCTCGGAAACCGGACTTCCGATACACCTGCGCGCGATCAGGCTCACGCGCCGAACTGGTCAAAAAACTGTGAATCCCGTAACGGGTCGAGTGACCCCGCCCGTCCGCCGCGACCCATCGTGGCGAACCGGACGGGCGGCGGCACCGTTACGCCTTGATCTTCACGAACACACCTGCCGGAACCACGAGCCGGTTCAGCGCCTCAACCGTGCGGGCCGTCGGCTCGTAGATATCAATCACGCGCTTGTGCGTGCGCATCTCAAACTGGTCGCGAGACTTCTTGTCGATGTGAGGGGAGCGCAGAACCGTGTAACGTTCGATGCGCGTCGGCAGCGGGATCGGACCACAGACCCGGGCGTTCGTACGCTTGGCGTGGTCGACAATCTCTCGCGCCGACGCATCGAGAGCTCGATGGTCGTAAGCCTCCATTCGGATACGGATCCGCTCGCCCTGCACAACGACCTCGCTAACTAACTACACGTAAGGGAACAACTTACGGCGTTATACGCAGAGTCTCATTAGCATACGCAAATCGGCCGGCTTGTCAATAGGCCCTTTGCCGGCATTTTTCGTATCCCTAACCCCCTTCGAGGATCCCTCTCGACTTGCTCAATATAGCTGCCCGCCCCCCACGAGTCCACACGCCCCTCCGGCGTCCGCCAGCCGCCTGGCCACCCGGATGCTCGAGGGTCAATAGGCCGTCGCCAGGATTTCTTGCGCAACATTCGGCGGCGCAACTACATATGCATGAGGTTCCATGTACCAGTGCGCGCGGCCCTGCGTAAGACTTCTGAGAACCGTAGCGTACCCAACCATTTCTCGCAGCGGCACTTGCGCTTGTATAACCCTCCGATCGCCTCGCAGTTCCGCACTGGTGATCACGGCCCGCCGAGCAGCCAGATCCCCCGTGACGGCGCCAAAGTAGACCTCTGGAGTCGTAACCTCCAGCCGCATAATGGGTTCCATCACTCCAGGCGAGGCCTTGCGGACCGCTTCCTCGAAGGCTATGCGCGCCGCGTTTTCGAAGGCCAGCTCCGAGCTGTCGACCTCGTGCTCCTGGCCGTCCAGAAGTGTGGCCTTGATATGGATCATCGGAAATCCCATGAGCACGCCGCTCCGCGCAGCCTCGCGGACGCCCGTCTCGACGGCGGCGACGTACGGGGCGCTGATCGCGCCGCCCCTGATGGCGTTGACGAAGGCGACCTGCTGCTCACCTTCTCCGGGAAGGAAAGGCTCCACGCGAATGGTCACGATGGCGAAATGGCCCCGCCCGCCGGTCTGGCGGATGAAACGACCTTCGGCCTCGCCAACGCCCGTGACCGTCTCACGGTAGGAGACCCGCGGCTTTCCGACGTTGACCTGGACGTTCATGTCGCGGACGAGACGATGGGTGAGGATCTCCAGGTGCAGTTCGCCCATCCCGCTCACGAGGGTCTGCCCGGTCTCCGGGTCGGTTCGGGCGTTGAAGGTCGGATCCTGCCGGGCCAGCGCGTGGAGGGCCTCGGCCAGCTTGTCCCGATCGGCCGAGGACTTCGGCTCGATGGCCATGCTGATGACCGTCTCGGGAAACCTGATGCGCTCGAGGACGATCGGATGCCGGGCATCGCAGAGCGTGTCGCCGGTCAGAGAGTCCTTGACCCCGACGACGGCGACGATGTCCCCCGCGGCCGCCTGCTCGATGGGCTCGCGTCGCTTCGCAAAGACGCGGAAGAGACGGCTGACGTTCTCCTTCTTCCCGCGAACGGGATTGAGGACCCGCGAGCCGGCCTTGAGGATGCCCGAATACACGCGGACGAAGTACAGATCGACCGGCTTTTCGGCGACGATCTTGAAGACGTAGGCGGTCAGAGGCTCGGCCGGATCTGTTCTGCGCGAGATTCTCTCATGTGTTTCCGGATCGGTGCCCGCCACAGGGGGCACGTCTAGGGGGCTCGGGAGATAGTCCACAATGCCGTCCAGCAGGAGCCGGGTACCGATCCTGTTCCGGGCCGAGCCGCAGAACACCGGGTGAAGCTGATTGCGGAGCGTAGCGGCGCGAATCGCGGCCCGCAGTTCCTCATTGGCGATGGACTCGCCGGCGACGTACTTCTCCATCAGGCGCTCGTCGTTTTCGGCGGCCAGTTCCTCCAGCCGGTGTCGGCTGCGGATGCTCTCCTCCTGCAGCGGGGCGGGAATGGGCCGCTCCTCGATCCGTCGATCTTCGCCCTCGGGGATGAAGTAGAAGGCCCTCATGCGGACGAGATCGACGACCCCCTCGAAGGCATCCTCCACCCCGATGGGGAGCTGGACCACCGCCGGCCGGGCCTTGAGGCGATCGATCAGGGATTGAACGGAGGCGGGGAAGTCCGCCCCGACCTTGTCCATCTTGTTGATGAAGCACAGTCGCGGGACGTGGTACTTATCGGCCTGGTGCCAGACGGTCTCGGACTGAGCCTCGGCCCCTTCCTTGGCGTCGAAGACGACGATCGCACCGTCGAGGACGCGAAGGGCCCGTTCCACCTCGGCTGTGAAGTCCACGTGACCAGGCGTGTCGATCAGATTGATCGTGTGGTCGCGCCAGGAAAACGTCACGGCGGCCGAATAGATGGTGATGCCCCGCTGCTGTTCCTCGGCGTCGAAGTCGGTCACGGTGGTCCCCTCGTCGACCTCGCCCATCCGGTGGGTACGACCGGCATAATAGAGGATCCGCTCGGTCGTCGTGGTCTTGCCCGCGTCGATGTGGGCGGTGATGCCGATGTTCCGCGTCCTGGTAAGGTCGTTGACCATCCGCTCCCTCGGAAGGGCTTACCCTTCCCGGCCAGGTGCTTCATCCCGCTGTGGGCGATCCCGATGCGCCGGCGGGGACACCCCGCACACGCGCCGGGCCGAAAGACGTGTCACTATAACGGGCGGAACCAGCAGAGGGAACCTTCGGCGCCAGGCCGTGCCCGGCGACGGCCGCGCGGAAGGGACTCCGGCCCGTAACCCCGGCCGAATCGCACGCCCCAACCGCCCGTAAACCCCGGCGCCGGCCGCGGAGAGCGAGGATGGGATGCGGTCAACAGGCTCGAACGCCGCCGGAACTCAGCTCCGCGACTCACGAGCCGGCCTTGATGGCCTTGGCCGCCTTCCGGGCGTCGTCGGCGGAATCGAACGCCAGATACGCCACAGCCTTGCGACCGGCGGCCACCGCGGTAAGCCCGCGGAGGTTGACACCCGCCTGGGCGATGGCCCGCGTGATTGCCGCCCCCAGCCCGGGCTTGTCGGCTCCCTCGACCCGCAAGGCACACAGGTCGCCGGACTTGGCGAGCCCCACTCCCGCTGCGGCCTTGGTCTGCCTGGCCCCCTTTATCGGGGCGATGAAAACCACCCCCGTGCCGGGGGCGGCAGGCTCCCGTCGGGCGAGAACGAACTCGAGATTGGCACCGGCATCCGAGAGCGCGGCCAGCTTCTCGGCCAGTGCGCCCGGTCGATCCTCCAGCGATGCGCTCCAGACCTCGACTTTGGAGACTTCGAGCTTCATGGGCATGCCTCCCACAGGTGATGGCTTCCGTAGCGCCTGCCGTGGCCCGCCGGTCCGCGGGAACGGATCGGGCGCTTCGCACCCATTATTGGCATCCGCCGTCCGGGAACAAGGGCAGAACTGCGCGCGCGGGCTCCATCGCGCAGATGCAGCCTTTGGGGGCCGCGCCCGACCAAACAGGGCTTTTCGCGAATCGCCTTGATCGCCCTTCCTCACGGCCTCGTACAAACAGGCCACGCGGTGTCAGTTTCCAGCCTGTGTGTCATGGGCCGGGCACCCGTCCCGCCCGCTGACAAGACGGCTCCGCGGCGAGAGAACCCGGCGCTGCCCCGTGAAGGTTAACGCGGGCCAGGTGCACGGCCGATAGGAATAGGGAGCGGGGGCGTCCCCGAGCCAGGGGCCCGGGACCTGCTGCAGGCGGGCGGTGTCGACACTGTTCAGGAGGCCCTGCGGTCTGCCAAGCGGGGCGTGCTCACGGTCGCTTGACAGGATCGCAACTCCACGTTTGACAGGGCTCGCGCAGCAGTTTAGCGTGGAATCATGCAGGCGGCATTTCCATCGAAACGGCTCAGAGTCCGGCAGCGGCGGCTTTGGTTGGCCGGCGTGGCATGCGTCTGGACGGCGATGACCGCCGGGTGCATCCCCGCGATCCTGAACAACACGGCCAGCCTCGGGGGCAACCTGCCCGGCGAGCGCGGATTCGTCGATGTCGTTTTCATCAACAATACTCCATACCGCGCCCTGTTCACCTACGGCAGCTACGACCAGCAGGACCAGACATTCCGATTCGACGCGGATCAGGCCTCGCCGTTCCGGCAGCTCGGGCAGTTTGTCGCAGTGCCGGATCCGACCAACGTCCTTCAGGCCCAGTTGCCGGGCAACACGACGAGCGATACGGTGCGACTGCGCTGCGGACGCGTGCTGGCCGTGGGCACATCCCAGCTCATCGACGCGATCGCGGTGAGCGACCTGAGCCTGGATCTGGATCCGAATGCCCTGGTGGAGGGGATCGGCTTTTCGGATCGGCCGCTGGATGACCCCCAGGCCGGCACACCCACCTACGTGGCCCCCGGTGTGGCCCTGCTGCAAGGTTTCGACTTTCCGTGCGGACGAACCGCCGAGACGGCGACGGACACCTCCGAGATCGCCACGGTGATCTTTACCTTCGAACTGGACGCAGAGCAGCCCAGCGGATTCCGCGTGGACACGCAGGTCATTCTGCCCTGACGAAACCCTCGGACAGCGGACAATCGGCGGGCGGCGACGGTGGCGGAGACCGCCCTGCCTGCGGCCGCCCCGAATGGCGGCGGAAATGCCGGCGATTCCGGCCCCGGGGTCCAGGGCCGTCCCGGGCTTTCCCCCAACGTCGCCTCGCTCCGGGGGCGCGGGCGGGGTGGTCGAAAGACCACGGCCCCGTTGAGAATCCTCCGCCGTTGCTCTACAGTCGCGCGTGATGGGACGATCCGAAGGGAACTATCGCGCAATCCGGTCGATTGCCGATCTCACGCCGGCGATGCGGCAGTACACCGAGCAGAAGGCCCTTGTGCCGGACGCCATCCTTCTGTTCCGGATGGGGGACTTCTATGAGACGTTCTACGAGGACGCGGAGACGGCCAGCCGCGTGCTGGGGATTGCGCTGACCTCGCGGGACAAAGGGGAGAACCCGACACCGCTGGCCGGCATCCCCTACCACGCGCTGGAGGGGTACCTGGCGCGGCTGGTGCGGGCCGGCTACAAGGTGGCCATCAGCGAGCAGGTGGAGGACCCGAAGCTGGCCAAGGGCCTGGTCCGCCGGGAGATCGTCCGGATCGTCACGCCGGGCACGCTCACGGACGACGGTCTGCTGGAGGCCGGGGCGGACCGGTGTCTGGCGGCGATCCGTCGGCAGGAGGACCGCATCGGGCTGGCGTGCCTCGAACTCGCGTCGGGGCGGTTTTTCGCGGAGATGCTGCCGGCCGCTGCGGCCCTGGACGAGCTGGTACGGTGGCGGCCGGCGGAGGTGCTGGTGGCTGAGCCGGCCATCGACGCGCGGGACCCGATCGTGGAGGGGCTGGCGGGGATCACGGGGACGACGATCACCTATCGCCCCGGGCACCACTTCTCGGAGCATTTCGCGCGGGAAACGCTGCACCGGCATTTCGGCGTGGCCACGCTCGCGGGGTTCGGGTTCGAGGCGATGGACGCCTCCCTGTGTGCGGCCGGGGCGCTGCTGGCCTACGTGGCCGAGACCCAGAAGACGCAGGTTCAACATGTGCTGCGGATCACGCGACGCGACACGGGACAGTACGTCCACATCGATCAGGCTACCTGGCGTTCCCTGGAGATTGAGCAGACCTTCCGCGGCGGCCAGAGCGACGGATCTCTGCTGTGGGCGATCGACCGCACAAGCAACCCGATGGGGACGCGGTGTCTGCGACGGTGGCTGCGGGCGCCGCTGCGATGCGCCGACGAGATGAATCGCCGGTACGACGCGATCGCGGAGCTGCGAAACGACCGCGAACGGCTTGCGGCCATCCGGAGGGCTCTCCGGGACGTGGGCGACCTGGAGCGGGTTACAGGCCGGCTGGGAGTCGGACGGGCCTCTCCCAGGGACTTGGCCGCGATCCGGCGGGCGTTGAGCATAGTGCCGACGATCCGGACGGCCCTCCGCGGGGAGACGACGGCCCTGATCGCGGAACTGATGGAGCAGGCGGCCGAGCCGGCGGGGCTTGCGGATCTGCTGAACCGCGCGTTGCAGCCTGCCCCGCCGCTGAACGTCCGGGAGGGGGGAATCATTGCAGACGGGTTCGATGCAGAGCTGGACCGGCTGCGCGCCATCGCCACGGGTGGACAGCAGTGGCTGGCCGAGTTTCAGGCCCGCCAGATCCAGCGGACGGGAATCCACAACCTGAAGGTCGGCTTCAACCAGGTCTTCGGCTACTACATCGAGGTCAGTCATGCCCACCGCGAGCGGGTGCCGCCCGACTACGTCCGCCGGCAGACCGTCAAGAACGCCGAGCGCTATGTGACGGACGAGCTCAAGCGGTACGAAAGCGAGGTGCTCACGGCACGGGAGCGGGCCAACGAGCTGGAATACCGCTTGTTCGAACAGTTGCGGTCCCAGGTCGCCGCCCATATCGGCACGCTCCTGAAGATGGCGGACGCCCTGGGACAACTCGACGCGCTGGCCGGCCTGGCGGAACTGAGTTCCGAGCGGAATTATGTCCGTCCGGAGCCGGTGGCCGGGGCGGTGCTGGAAGTGCGCGACGGTCGTCACCCGGTACTGGAGGCGGTGCTTGGGGAGCGGTTCGTACCGAACGACTGCGTCCTGGACGAGCGCCACGGTCGGCTGCTTCTGCTGACGGGACCGAACATGGCGGGCAAGAGCACCTACATCCGCCAGACGGCGCTGCTCGTGCTCATGGCGCAGATCGGGGCCTTCGTGCCGGCGGCGTCCATGCGGTTCGGGCCGGTCGATCGGATCTTCGCGCGGGTAGGCGCCAGCGACGATCTGGCCCGGGGGCAGTCCACGTTCATGGTCGAGATGACGGAGGCCGCCAACATCCTGAACAACGCGACGGCCCAGAGCCTCGTGGTGCTCGACGAAATCGGGCGGGGTACAAGCACGTTCGACGGACTGGCGCTGGCCTGGGCCCTGACCGAGCACCTGGCGACGTCGACCCGCTGCCGGACGCTGTTTGCGACGCACTACCACGAGCTGACCGAACTGGCGGACCTCCTCGAAGGCGTGCGCAACTGCAATGTGGCGGTGCGGCAGTGGCGCGATGAGGTGGTGTTCCTGCACAGGATCGTGGACGGGCCGGCCAGCCAGAGCTACGGCATCCACGTGGCGCGGCTGGCGGGGATCCCCAGGACGGTGCTGGCACGGAGCCAGGAGATTCTGGCGGAACTGGAGCGGAACTTCTCGCGCGAGTCGCGCACTCCGAGCCTGGCCGCCCGCCGGACTCGAAGGGACGGACAGATGCTCCTGTTCCGGGATCCGGCCGAGGAGATCGTCGAAGAGCTCCGTCGCCTCGATCTGGACCGCATGGGACCCGTCGAGGCGATGGAAGCACTCCGCGCCCTTCAGAAGCGGGCGGGGGTCTAGGCGTGCGCGAAACAGGGCCTCCGCCTGGCGCCAGCGCGGGCGGCGCAGACGGAGGCCCCCTTTCCATCCGCGGGCAACTACTGAACGAAGGCCTGGAGGTCCGCGATCCGCCTCTGGAGTTCCTCCCTGGCCATCCGAATGACCGAGACCAGCTGATCGAGCGTCAGATCGCGCAGACCCAGCCGCGCGGTAAGGTTGCTCGGCCGCCCCCGACGGACAGGCGGAGCCGCCGCAGGCGCCGCCTGGCGCGCACGATCAGACACCTTGCCGTGCTTGGCCGACATATGGCGCCCCAAGTGCATGGCGAGCTTGAACTGCTGGCCGCACTCGGAACAGGTCAAAGGCAGTTTCTTGTTCCGTGGCATCTGCATTCTCCTTCCGTTGTAGTTTGCCACACGTGCCACTATCAGGCAGAAGGGCATGATATAGCCGGCTGGCGGCCACGACAAGAGGCTGGGGTTTTTCCCGAAGCGTGCCACCAACTGGGCCGCCGCAGCTCCGATCATGGATTACATTGACAGCGAAAACACGGTGCTCCGCGGCGCCCGCGCTCCGATGGCCTCGGCCCAGAGCAGACTGCCGCTTCAGACAGTCGGCGGCTCGCCGACGAGACCGTACTTGGCCATCTTGTCCCGCAGGGTCGTGCGCGGAATCCGCAGTAGCTGGGCCGCCCGGGCCTGATTGCCTGCCGAATGACGCAGGGCCGCCTCGATCAGAGTGCGCTCGACCTCGGCGACAGTGTGATTGAGGCCGATCCCGACCTCCGGGAGGGGCAGGGTGGCACTGCGGTCCTCAGACTCCGAGAGGGAACCCGGAAGATGTTCCGGCCCGATTTCTTCCCCGGCGGCCCGCGTAAGGGCCTGCTCGATCGTATGCTCCAGCTCCAACACGTTACCGGGCCAGTGGTAGCCCATCAGCAGATCCATCGCGTGCGCGGAGATGCCGACGGATCCGCCGTCGGCCGCGCGAGCCAGAGCCGAATGCCGCGCCACGAACTCCTGCGCCAGAGCGGGGATGTCCTCCCGGCGATCGCGGAGAGGCGGAACACAGAGCGACCGGGCGCTCAAGCGATAGTACAGATCTTCGCGGAACTCGCCACGGCGAACGTTTTCCAGCAGAACTGTTCTGGTTGTCGAGATCAGCCGCGCGGTCAGCGGCACTGTGCCTGTGGCCGTCTCCACGGCCTGTGTCTCGAGCGCCTGGAGCAGGCGCGACTGCACCGCCCGCGAAAGCCGGTCCACGTTCTCGATCAGCAGCGTCCCGCCCGCCGCCTGCTCCAGCCGTCCGGGCCGGTAACTGCCGGACACGGGCAGCTGGCCGCCGAACAGCTCGGTCTCAACGGAGCGTTCCGGGAGGAGTTCCGCGTTCACCCGGGCCAGGCCCGCCGCACGTCCGTGGGCGAGCTGGTGAATGGTCTCGGCCACAAGGCTTTTTCCGGTGCCGGGCTCGCCCGAGATCAGGACGGCCTCCCGGCCGGCGGCCGCCAGTCGGACCTGCTCCAGCAACTGCCGCATGCGGTGACTGACGCCGATGAGGCGGCCGACGCTGTGCACCTCCAGGGCGGCCGGCGACTCGGCGAAGCGGTACATCCGTATGCGGTCCAGCCTGTCGATCAGCGTTTCGGTCGCAAACGGTTTCGTGAGGTAGTCGTAGGCACCGCGTTTGATGGCCGTCACGGCCGTGTCCACGGTTCCGTACGCCGTCATGAGAATCACATAGGTGCCCGGGCGGCGGGACCGGATCTCTTCGAGAAAGGCCAGGCCGTCCATGCCGGGCATCCGCAGATCCGTAACGACCACATCGACGGCGCGGGCGTCGAGCAGCCGCAGCGCGCTGTGGGCATCCGGGGCCTCATAGACCTCGTATCCGGCGTCGCGAAGCTCGATCTGGAGGGTCGTGCGCTTGAGAGGCTCGTCATCCACGACGAGAACGGTCATCCGGGGCTGGCTCATCATCCGTGACTCTGGGTGGTCGGGACGCATGCCTGCACCGCCGCCCGACCACTTCCATGCGGGTGCAGGGCGCCGGCCTGAGCGGCCGGCAAGGCGATTTCAAACCGCGTACCGTGGCCGAGGCGGGTCCGCACATCGATCCGTCCGCGGTGCGCCTCGACGATCTTTCGAACGACAGCAAGACCCAGGCCCGTGCCGTACCCCGCTCCCTTGGTGCTGAAGAAGGGTTCGAAGATGTGCGGCACGTGCTCCGGCGCGATGCCGTGTCCGTTGTCCTCCACCACGAGTGTGACCCACGGCTCATCCGGTCCGGCCGGCGGGCGAACCGCGATTTCAATCCGCCCACCGGGTTGGGTGGAATCGACGGCGTTGAGGAGAAGGTTGATCAGCGCCTGGGCAAGCTGCGTACGGTCGGCCAGGGCAAAGACCCCGGGATGACAGCCCTGCCGCCGCAGTTCGATGCGGTGTTTCTCCAGGCGCGGCTGAACGAACATTAGCGCGTCCTCCACCACGTCCGCCAGCCGCGTCGGGACAAGGTTCATGGTTTCGTCCCGGGCAAAGCTCAGAAGCCGACGGACGATCATCTCGATCCGGTACAAGCCGCTGTCCATGAGGTCCAGCATTCGCCGGATCTGCTCGGTATTGGTAATGTCGCGCCGGATGATCCGCGTGCAGTTCTGGATCCCGTCAAGCGGGTTGTTCACCTCATGCGCCACGGTTGCCGCCAGCTCCCCGATGGCCGCCAGTCGCTGGCTCCGCATGAGGCGCTCGCGCAGCTCAGCATCGTCGCGGGCCATCTGTTCGAGGCGGTCCGCCATGCGGTTGAATGCGTGGACGAGCTTGACCAGATCGTCGCCCCGGCGGCACGGGACGCGCTGGCCGAAGTCACCCGCCCCGATGGCATCGGCGACCTGCCGCAGACGGCCGATCGAACGCCGGAGGCGCCGCGCACTGGCCCCGCTGACGACCCAGGCCGCCAGACAGGCCGCGACGCACATCATCGCCACACCCGGCGCCTCGTCGGGGCGAAGAAAGGCCACGACGAGCCCGGTCGAGACGATCAGCAGCGCGTAAGCCAACCCGTATTTCTGGCGAAGATCGAGGTGCACGCCCGCGGGCCTCCTGCGCCTGACCGCCGCCGCTCGCGCAGCAGGTGCGGCTATCATAGACGCATCCGCGCGGTCTCCGCAAGGCCGCAGGCAGAAAAAAAGAACGCGGCGCCCCACGCCCGTGCGGGGCGCCGCGACACTGTCCTCAGGCAGTCCGGGGCCGGGCCCGGCCGGCGAAGCGATCAGTACTGATCGTAGGTCTTGTTCCCGGACTCGTCATTCGCATCGGAGTTCGCGATGATCTCGCCGGTCGTGTAGTTGTACACCCAGCCCGTGTCGCCGCCCACCGCAGGTCCGGTGTTGCCCACCTTGACGGTGTTCTTGCCGCGATTGATCCCCACGGGAACCGGTGGGATCTGCTTGCGAAGGTACGGCCCGTAGAGGAACGCCCCGCCCTTCGTGTCGGATACCGCCCCGTTGGCGTCACTGTACTTGAGGAGCTGGTTCGTGAAGGCCGCCTCGCTGCCGGCCGAGTTCGTGCCGTCTCCGGCAGCCCCCGGAAAGACCCCGCCGTGCTCCGACGCGTACAGCTCTATCGCGTTGCGCAGGATGGCGAGATTCGATCGCAGCGCGGATTCGTCGGCCCCCTTGGCGCCCCGGCTGACCCGTGGGATCGCAATGGCCGCGATCACCCCGATGATCACAATCACGATCACCAGCTCGACCAGGCTGAAGGCCTTTCCGGTCCGGTTCTTCGGATTCCGTGTTCTCATTTGGTCCTGACCCCTGAACTGCATGACTGTCCTGTTCAACCCCGTCAGACGCCCTTGGTATCGGCACGCCAAGGGTAGCTCTTCATTTCAGAAGCCCCGTCCGCCCAGCTTTGGCTCCGGCCTGATAAACACTGCCCGCCTACGGCGGGAAGCCGCCGTTTTGCGGACCCATCCCGGCGATCCGGAGCACGGCCGAGCGGGAGCCGCTGCGAAAGACGGCCTCCACCGATCCCAGCCGGACCAGGCGAAATCCGTCGATGCTCTGACCGAGCCGAATGACCTGGCCGTCCACGATCGCGTAGGCCGCGTCGGGACCCCGAAAGGTGCCTTCGAGTCGGTGAGAATTCTCGAACGGCTCGACCGGATCGGCCGCCTGATCCTGCTCCCCGTCCTTGGCCGACGCAGGCACCGGAAAAGCGTGGTCCGGACGGAACAGATCCCGCACCCTCTCCACCTCCGGCAGCCGCTCCAGCCACGCGCACACGGCGTCCGGTGGCGGGAGCTCGGCGGGCGACTCGCGCGGGGGCGCCGCCGGCGGGCTCGCGGCGGTCTCCCGTATCCCCGGCCGGCTGGTCTCGGAGGTCAGCGCGGTGGCCTCCGCCTCGGCGGGAGCCTGGCGCCACTTCCGGTCGAGGGCCAGGGCGACGAGGGCCAGGCCGAGCACGCCCGCCAGGATGTGCGATCTACGGGGTACCGGCATGGGCAACCCCCTGATCGAGCGGCGTCGTCCGGGTCGAGTGAATGCGCAGCGACCACCCGATCTGGCAGACGTCACCGCCCGTGTCCCGATCGCCGGACGTGATGGCGAAGTGCGTCACGTCCGCGTAGTCCAGCTCCTGCTCAATGGCTCGGAGCATCTGGTGCAGGCCCACGAACGAACCCCGCCCCGCGAAGTGGACATAGGTCTCGGTGTGGTCGGGGAACTCGGCCGGGGGCAGAGGAACGAGGCTGTCGACGATCACGCCGCTGGCGGCGGCAATGGCGGTCACCTTCCCCAGGTACTGATCCACCTGCCGCGCTCGCGGCAGGCCGCCGCCCACCTCTGTGAGCCGCCGCCGGCTCTGTTCGAGTTCGGCCGCCAGTCGCTGTCGCTCGGTCTGGGCGGCCGCCAGCGACTGCCCCAGCCGGCGACTGCGAGCCAGAGCGCTCTCCAGGCCGGCGCCCTGGCGGACCGGGCCGCGGATCAGGAGCAGCCACACCAGCACCGCCACGCCGAGGGCGCAGGCCGCCCCTACGACATCGACGAGGCCGAAGGAAATGGACCGGATTCTCGCGTTCATCTCACCACTCGCACAGGACGCTGAACCCGATGCCTTCATGCGCGCCGAACTTCTGCCGCTGGGCCTCTTCCAGACGCACGGATGCGAACGCCCGCAGATCGTTCATCGCCGTCAGCAACGACATCAGGCTTGCGTGATCGGCCGCCATGCCCCGCACGCGGACCTTCAGGCTCGGTCGGGCCGGAGGGGCCGGTTCGGCCTGCCGTTTCTCTCCCGCTTTCGCCGCCCGACGGGGTATCGGGGAGGTCCGCTCCGGTACGTACTGCGGCGGCTCGGTCTGGACCGCCGTAAGCATCACGCGCTCCGGTGTGATCATCCCGAGGGAGCCGAGCCATCGACTCCAGCGATGCTTCTCCCGAAGGCGCTCGGCAAGCCGGATGTCCTGGCGCACCTGGGCAAGGCGGTCCCGCAGGTCGCCGCACTGCCGCTCCTCAGCGGCCAGCGCGGCCTTGTACTTCCGAACGCGGTCTCCGTAGAGACGCGCCTCCCGGGCCCGTCCGGAGACCCACACGGCCACGGCACCCTCGATCGCCACCACGCCCAGACATACGGCGATCCACGCGTGGCGGTGCCGACGACGGGTGCGCCGCTGATGAAAAACGGCCGGAAGCAGATTGACCCGTTGCCCAGTCACGCGAGATCCCCCAGTGCCAGCCCGATTGCTCCTGCAAGGACCGAATAGGTCCCCGGGGAGGCCAACGGGTGCGTCGCATCCACGCTCAGGGTGCCCTCGGCGGACGCCTGGACCACCCGGATGCCCAGGGACTTCGCGAACCACTGCGTCAGATTCGGAAGCCGCGACCCGCCGCCGACCAGGACGAGGGCTGCCGCCGTGTGCCGCGGATACTGTTCCATGACGAACCGGTACGCCCGCTCGACATCGCAGAGCAGGTCCGTCAGGGCCGGCTTGAGCACGGACATGATGACGCCGGGCAGAGCCTCTTCGCCCGGAAGCTCCAGCCCCCCCATCAGAGTGCGGCAACCCCGGCCGGCGCGACCGATCCCGAATCGGCGCTTGTACTGCTCGGCCAGGAGGGGCTCGATGTGAAGTTCGGAGGCGATGGCCTGGGTCCAGCTCCGGCCGCTGCCGCGGACCGCCCGGGCGTACACGACAGACGAGTCGACGACGAGGTGGATGTGGCTGGCCGATGCCCCCAGCTCGAGGATGCCCCATATCTCCCCGTCCCGACAGCCCGCCGAGGCGGCGCAGGCCCGGACCAGTGCGGTCGCCGCCGGCTCGGCCCACTCACAGCGGAACCCCTGCTGCTCCAGGGTTTCGATCATCGCCACGAGGTCGGCCCGGCGGGCGGCGACGGCCATCGTATTGTTTCCGCCGGACATGGGTGTGGCCAGCGGCCAGGCGCCGAGTTCCGCTTCCTCGACGGGCCAGCTCAGTTGCCGCCCGACCTCCCATCGGAGGGCTTCAAGAATCTGACCGGAGGGCTGCGACCAGATCGCCGGCGGAGCCTGAAGCAGGCAGTAGTCGGCCCCCGTGCCGACGACAACCCCGATGCGCCGCCCGTCGAACTGTCGAAGACCGGCGGCCAGGGCGGTCTGCGCGGCCGCCTCCGCACTGGGGTCCTGCCCCCCGGCGGACATCTTTCGCTCGATGAGCATCCAGTGGCCCAACCGCAGACCCGCCGGCGAGCGGATCAGTTGCACCGCGCGGTACGACCAGGTCCCCTGTTCGATGGCAACCAGCGACTTTCTACGGGCCAGGAGGGTCCGCCCAAGGCGGGGGCACCAGGCCGCCCGCAGCGGACGGGACTTCCGCGATGTCTCGCCGGTCGCCGTCACGGAGGCCGTGGGGCCTGCCTTGGGCCCGGCGGTGCGATCGGCAGCAACGGATGAGGCATCCACGGGTCTATCCCCCGGCGATCGTGGCGATGTCGAACAGCGGCATGAAGAGGGAGACGGCCACGACACCGACCACCGCCCCCATGCCGATCAGAATCAACGGTTCAATGATGCGCGACAACGACGCCAGCAGTTGCGCGTTCTCCACGTCCAGCGAATCCGCGATGAAAAGCAGGGCCTGACCGAGGCGCCCGCTCTCTTCTCCCGTGGCCACCGCCGCGGTCATTGTGGCCGGCACCAGGGGAGAGTCCTGGAGTGCCGAAGCGATCAGGCGGCCGTCGCTGACGGCCTGCTCGACGGCGTCGATGAGCTGCCGGAAGGCCGTGCTGCGGGTAATCCCCTTGACCAGACGGATCGCGTCCAGAAGCTGGACGCTGTTGTCCACGAGCAGGCCGAGAATGCGAAACACCCGCGCGAGGATGATTCGACGGATCACGCGGCCGGCGATCGGGATTCGCGTGTAGACGCCGGCCCACCAGGTGCGGAAGGCCTCGCTGGTGAGGGCGACGGCCATTCCGCCCGCCGCGGACAGCAGCGCCACGAGCGAGGCGAACCAGTGACCGCGGACGCCGTCGGAAATCCGAATAAGGACCTTGGTGGACCAGGGCAGTTCGGCCCCCAGCGTGGTAAACAGCTCCGTGAAGCGTGGCAGGACGAAGCCGAACATGGCCGCCAAGATGCCCATGGACATACAGATCAGCAGCGCGGGATAGACCATCGCCCCCAGGATCTTCTGGCGGACCTCCTGCTGCTGGCGCGTATAGACCGCCAGGCGGTCGAACATCTCGGGCATCCGCCCGGAGGCCTCGCCGGCCGCCACAAGGCTGGTGAAGACGGCGTTGAACACAGCGGGGTACTCGCACATGGCCGCACTGATCGGCACGCCGTCCTCCACGCGATCCCGGAGCTGGCGAACGACGCGACGGAAGCCGAAGCCGGACGCCTGGGACTCGATGGCCGCCAGCGCGGGAACCATTCGCGCGCCGCTGCCCAGCAGCATCGCCATCTGCTGTGTGAAGAAAACGAGCTCCTTCCAACGGACGCGGATGCGGTCCTCCCGCCGCAGGAGACGGTTGACGAGTTGGCGAAGGCGGAGGGCGGGGGTTTCCTCCGACGCCGTTCGCGCATCGGAGGTTTCCGCCAGCCGGGTGATCAGCAGGCCGCGGCTCCGCAGCGTGCGCGCGGCCTCGTCGGAGTTCGCCGCCTGGATCACGTCGCTGACGACTCTGCCGGATGCGTCGATCGCCTGGTAAGCAAACGGCATTTCCGGTTATCTCCGCAGTCCGCCCGGGGCGCCGGCGGCCAGCACGGTCTCGGGCTCCTCGGCGGCCCGGCGCTCCGCGCGAATCTCCTCCCGCGTATCGGTGTGCGTGACCCGGAGAACCTCTTCGAGCGTGCTCAGACCCCGTTCCACGAGGCAGAGCCCTTCCTCGCGAAGCGTCTTGAAGCCGAGGGACCGCAGGTACTTCCGGAGCTGCTGTTCGTCCACCTGGTGCTGGATCATTTCCCGCACGGTGTCATCCACCTCCAACACTTCGTAGATGCCCATGCGGCCGCGGAAGCCCGAATCGTGGCAATGTTTACAGCCCTCTCCCTTCTGAAAGGCGCGAGGCCCCGCCGCCTGCCAACCCGCCTCGGCCAGCGCCGCCGGGGAGGGGAAGTACGAGGTCCGGCAGTTCGGGCAGATCGTCCGGGCGAGCCGCTGCGCCACGACGCCGTTGAGGGCCGAGGCGATCAGGTACGGCTCCACGCCCATGTCGGTCAGCCGGGTGATCGCGCCGATGCTGTCGTTCGTGTGCAGCGTGCTGAGCACGAGGTGGCCCGTGAGCGCGGCCTGGATGGCCACCCGGGCCGTGTCGGTATCGCGGATCTCGCCGACCATGATCACGTCGGGGTCCTGCCGCAGAATCGAACGCAGCGCGCGGGCGAAAGTGAGCCCGACGTGCTCGGCGACCTGGATCTGGTTGATCATATCGAGCTGGTACTCGACGGGATCCTCGACGGTCAGGATGTTCCGCTCGACGTTGCAGAGCAGGTCCAGCGCCGAGTACAGCGTCGTGGTCTTGCCGCTGCCGGTCGGCCCGGTGACCAGGACGAGCCCGTGCGGCTTGCCCAGCATCCGACGGAACGCGGCGAGGGACTCGGCCCGGAACCCGAGCCGCTCCAGCTCGATCTTCAGGTTCGCCTTGTCGAGGATCCGCAGCACGGCCTTCTCGCCCAGGATCGTGGGCATCGTCGAGACGCGGATGTCGATCTCCCGCCCCTCGGCGACGATGTGAACGCGACCCTCCTGCGGCAGACGTTTCTCGGCGATGTCCATTTTTCCGATCACCTTGATGCGCGAGATGATGGCCGCGTGCATGTTCGCCGGGGGGCTCATGAGTTCCCGGAGGACGCCATCGATCCGGTACCGCACCCGGGTCCGCTTGCGGTCCGGCTCGACGTGGATGTCGCTGGCCCCGTCCCGGATCGCCGACAGCAGAACGAGGTTGACCAGGTTGATGATCGGGCTGCCCTCGATCATCTGATCGAGATCGGTCACCGGCGAGTCGTCGATGCTTTCCCGCTCGACGACCTCGACGTCGCTCGACTTGAGCGACACGAGGAACTCATCGACGGACACGTCCCCGACCAAGTATTTCTGGGAGAACTCCTCCACGTCGTGCTCCAGGACGAGCACGGGGTTGATTTCGCATCCCGTGAGCTGCCGGAGCCGGTCGATCGCGGGGAGGTTCTGCGGCTCGGCCATCGCGACCGTGAGCCGGTTGCGGACGCGGAACATCGGCAGGACCTTCAGCCGTTTGGCTTCCTCCCGATCGATCATCTTGGCCACCACCGGGTCGATCAGCCCGTGGCGCAGATGACAGCCCTTCACGCCCAGCTTGGCCGCCAGGGTCTGGACCAGCACCGTCGCCGTCACCACCCCCTGGCGGACCAGGATCTCCCCCAGCTTCTGGCCGCTGCGCTGGTGCTCGGCGAGCGCCGCGCGGAGCTGCTTCTCGTCCAGCATCCCCGCGTCGATGAGAGCCTTGCCCAGTTGGACGGATTGACGAAGCATGTCGCCCCTGCCCGTGATCGTTTCCGCCGGCCGGCCCGGCCGCTACAGGAAACTCCGCACGGCCGAATCCACCGAGTCGAACAGCTCGAACTCGCCCAGCAGGTCGGTCAGATCCAGGATTTCCCGGCACGTATCCGTCAGACCGGCCAGCTTGACCGTCTGACCGGCGGCACGCTGCCGGTCGGCCAGATCCAGCAGCATCTCCAGGCACTTCGAGTCCACGTAGGGCACCTTGCTGACGTCCAAGACCATCCGCCCGGCGGCTGATTGCAGCGTGGAGTCCACGGCCGCCGCCAGTTCGTCCGCGTCCGACTGACTGAGCGCACCGAGCGGCGCAATCACGTCCACACTTCCGACGCGAGTGCGTTCGATCTTCACGGCTGCTCACTCCCCGGCGCCGGGGGCGGATCCTCCGCCACCAGGATGTCCTGCCCACGCCTCCGCGCAACGCCGGTGGCCGACAAGGCCCGCTTCATCAGCCCCGCAAGCCCCCCTGACGTCCCGCGGCAGCCTCCGCCGGCCAGACCGCAGCGAACCTTCAGACACGCGGTGGCCACCTCCTCTCCGGAAAGCACCCCTCGGACCGCCTCCACGATCTTCTCGGCGATCAGCCGCCCCAGCGAAAGGTCCACTCGCCGCAGCAGCACCACAAACCGATCGTCACTGAACCGGCCGGCGCAGTCATCGCTGCGAATCTTGCGGCGGAGCACCCGGCCGGCCTGTTCCACGATCCGGTCGCGGAGGTCCCAGTGCCCGTTGTCGTCCAGAGCCCGCAGCCCCTCCACGGACAATGCCAGGACGACGACGGGTTCCCCGTCGCGCCAGGCCTCGGCGAAGACTGCTTCCGCGGCATCCAAGAAGTCCGCGCGGGTCAGCACGCCGCTGCCACGATCCGTCCGGAGGGCCAGCCGCCGGTCTTCGTGGTCCTTCACGTGCAGCCAGAACTCATTGACCACGTTCGCCAGGGCGTCCAAGGCCGCACGGTCGGCCAAGCGACTCTCCGGCAACTCGCCCACGACGACCACCCCGATCTGCCGCCCCATCGGCCCGGGCTCCGAACCCGGGCGGATATCCCGGATCGGGAAGATCCACGCAGCCTCGCCCGACAGCGAACCGCAGCGAGCGGACTCGGCGGCAAGTCTGTCCACCAGGGGACCGTGGCTCCAGTCGCCGCGAACGTAGCGTCGCCCCGAAGCGAGGACATGGTCCAGCAGACCGCACCACGCGGCGGCCGGCCCGGCCTCAGGCGCCCTGACCGCCCCCGGGGGATCGAAGGCCGTCGGAGTGCCGACGGGAGGCGTCGACGACGCCGTCTGCGTCACCAGCGGTCGGACCCGCTCCGGCCCGTCCACCACCTGGAAGAGCCGGACGTGCCGCGCGCCGGCATGTTCCATGAGCAGGTCGCGGACGAAGCGGTCGAAGGCCGGCCAGAGCCGCTCGCCCTCCTGCCGCGCCTCGAGCCAGCGGAGAAACGCGCTCACGATGTCGCCCACGCCGCTTGCCTCGGCGTCGACGCCCGCTCGCCGGCCGGGAACCGGCCCGGCGTCGGCGGGCGGCGTGGCCGGAGCCGGCAACGTGGCGGTCCGGGCGATGGGGTTGCGTCCGATCATGGTGTCTGGGGTCCTCCAGCGGCCAACGGCTCCCGTGCGGCCGCGGCGGGCTGCGCGAAGATCTCCTCGAGTTCGGGAGCCCAGTGGCTCGTCTGCATCCGGTCCATCAGCTCGACGAACTTCTCCACCACCTTGGGGTCGAGTTTCGTGCCCGAGTCCTTGCGGATGATGGCCATGGCGCGGTCGTTTCCGTAGGCCCCGCGGTAGGACCGGGCGGACGTGAGGGCATCGTAGACGTCGACCACCCGCAGGATCCGCGCCAGGATGGAGATCTCCTCGCCCTTCAGACCCCGCGGGTAACCCCCGCCGTCCCAGTCCTCATGATGCTGCACGACCGCGTCCAGCACCCGTCCCAGAGAGGCGACCGGTTTGAGCACGTCGTAGCTCATCTGCGGGTGCTGCTTGATGATCGCGTACTCCTCGTCGGTCAGACGCCCGGCCTTGTTCAGGATCCGTTCGGGAATCCCGATCTTGCCGATGTCGTGCAGGAGACCGGCCCACTCCAGCTCCTGGAGAGCCTCCGGCGGCAGGCCCATCTCGCGGCCGACGAGCCGGGCGAGCATGCCCACCCGCTCGGAGTGACCGCAGGTGTAGGCATCCTTCTTGTCCATCGCGTTGACCAGCGCCCGGACCGTCTCGAACGAGGTCCGCCGGAGTCGGTTCATCAGCGCCAGGTTCCGCAGGACGTGGCCGGCGAAGGTCAGCACCGAGTCGAGGAGCATCATTTCGGCGGCCTCGAACTCGGCGGCTCGGCGGACCGCGCAGACGATCGTGGTCTGGCCTTCCTCGGACGCCGCCAGCGGCCCCGCGACCGCGTACCACGGGCGACGCTTCGCGTCCCAATCCGCCAGAACGGCCCGCGCCGCAACGCGGTTCTCACCGCGGACTTCCTCGATGAGCCGGCGCAGCCCGGCATCGTCCTGAAGGGCGCCGGCGAAGGCGGCGCAGGGCGAACCGACCGGCGGCTTCTCTTCCAGGTAACCCACGTGATCGGCGTTGAGGATCGCCGAGAGGCGGTTGATCAGCAGCCGTTTCACCTCGCGCGGATCGGTCAGGACGGCCAACTGGGCCGTCACCTCGAAGATAAGGTTGAGCTGCTCGTAGGTCCGGAGGACCTCCTGGACGAGCCCCTCGTTTTCCTGCGTGAGCCGATCCACGTCGGCCTGAAGCTCGGCCAGGGACCGGCTCAGCGCATCGGCGTCGGTGCCGGTCGCCGCCGCCGGTCGGACGTCCCCGGGGCTCGTGAGCTGTCGTTCGTCCATCACGTCAGGCCGGGCGCCGCAGACAGCGCCGCGGATCCCTCAAGTCTCTCGGCGATAGTCGCAAGCAGCCGCGAAGGGCTGAACGGCTTGGGGTGGACCACTCCGCCGACGGCGGCCGCCGCCTCCGCGATCTCCCGCTGGTCACACCGGGAGGTGAGCACGACCGCGCCCCGGGGCAGCCGACCCTCCGCACGGGCCGCCCGGAGGACCTCCAGCCCGGTCATGCCGGGCATGTTCATGTCGGTGACCATCAGGTCGAAGGCGGCGTCGGCGCGGAGCCGCTCCAGGGCGTCCGTCCCGCTGCGGACTTCGGTCACCTCGTGGCCGTTGCGCCGCAGCCAGAGCGAGACCACACGCAGGATGTGAGGGTCATCCTCAGCCAGGAGAATACGCGCCACCTCCGGCACTCCTTGAGGTCACGGCGAACCCACGGGCAAAGTCACCGTGAACGTCGAGCCCCGCCCCGGCGTGCTGTCCACACGCACGCTCCCGCCGTGGAGGCGGATCGTTTCCTTCACGATGGCCAGACCGAGGCCCGTGCCCGGCTGGGCCTCGACACGCTCGTCGTCCACGCGATAGAACTTCTCGAAGATCTTCTCGTGGTGCTGTGGATCGATCCCGATCCCCGTGTCCGAGACCGCCACAGTCAGGGCGCCCGACCTGTCGCGATCGGGATCGCCCTCCACCGTGCAGCTGACCTCCACGGTACCCCCCGAGGGCGTATACTTGATCGCGTTTCCCACCAGGTTCGCCAGGGCCGCGGCCAGCCTCTCCTTGTCCCCGCGGATGACGGGCACCTTCGGCGGAAGCCGCAGCCGCAGATCCAGCCCCTTCTCGTCCGCGGTGGCCTGCATATCCTGCACCACGTCGCGGATCAGCCTTTCCACGTGGACCTCGCCGAAGTTCAGGCGCGCCGTCCCCACCTCGAGCTGCGAAACGCTGAGGATGTTCTCCACAAGCCGGCTGAGCCGCTCGGTCTCGCCGGATATCACGTTGTAGCACTCCCGCAGACTCGCCGGATCATCGATCACGCCGCCCGCGAGCGTCTCCGCGTAGGCACGGATGTTCGTGAGCGGCGTCCGCAGCTCGTGCGTGACGTGGTACAGGAATGAGTCGCGCGCGCGCTCGACCTCCTTGAGCTGGCTCACGTCCTGGAGAAACACGATTCGCCCGGACCCGGGGGAGTCCTTTTCGATCGGTACCGCCGTGAAGCGGACGGTCGTCGCCCCGCCCGCCGCCTCGATCGGCTGGTCGATCCAGCGCCCGCCCGTCCGCGCCGCCCCGCTCAGGAGCGTCTTGCGGATCGCCTCCGGGAGCACGTCGCTGACGGGCGCACCGATCAGGTCCTCATCGCCACGCCCGAGCATGCGCGCGGCCGACCGGTTGGCGAACGAGATCTTCTGCTCCTCACCCTCCACCACGATGACCCCGTGAGGAATCTGACGAAGCACCGCCGCCAGCCGTTCCGACCGGTAGCCGTCCAGTGTCGTGTCCACGCCGTTGCGAAGCTGAAGCGCCCGCAACTCCTCCTGGATGCCCGCGATGAACTCGACCAGGCGATTCCACGAGGCCGCCGCCTGCCCAAGCGAGTCATTGACCCGCAGCAGGGCGATCTGTTCCTCGACCTTCTGGCCGCACGTAAGCAGCCGCTGCTGGATGGAAGCCAGCGGCCGGAACGCCCGCCAGACCAGGCGGTACAGCGCCCAGAGCGCCCCGAGTCCCGCCAGCACCACATAAGCGACCGAACCCCACCACGCGGCGGCCGACCCGTAACCTTTACCCGGGCTCGTCTCGAGCACCAGCCACCGGATCGTTCCGCCGGTCTCGGCCGGGAGGCGAACGGCGTACGTGGGCCCCTTCGCGCCGGGCAGGGAAAGGGTCGACGCCTCGTGATCCGCCACCGCCAGCAGCGCACTGCTCATTTCGTCGGGCACCCGCTGTCCGGCTCGCGAGGGGGCCGAACTGGCGACAACGAGGCCTTGCCGGTCCACCACCTCGCAACGGATCACCCCCGGCTCTCGACCGATGCGACGGACCGTGACTTCCAGGTCGGCGCGGCTGCCGCAATGCGCCAGATCCCGACCCAGCCAATACACCCACCGGAGGGCGTCGGCCTGACGCGCCGCAGCAAGCTCCGACTCGTGAAACCAGAATGATACGACGCCCAACGCCAGAACGAGGCCCAGGTAGAGGACCGTCAGACTCAGCCCGATCCAGCTCGGGATGTCCTCCTTTGGCCGGAACGGCGTAAGACGGCGCCAGTTCATCTCGCCTCTCCATCGCGCCCCGTCCCTGGGAGCCCCCGAACGAAAGCCGGCGTGCGCAGGAATTTGCGCGGCTCGAGCGGCAAGCCTCCCGTGTCCGCCGCGCAAGCGCAAATCAACCCGACCTGTTATCGTTCGGCAGGCGGTTCGACTTGACGGGGTTTCGGCACGAGGCCGCTCCGGCAGCTCGCGTGCGATCAGCGGCCTGAGGCCGATATTGCGCCGCACGGTGCCTCACAAGGGCATCGACGCATATCCGGCCCCAACCCGGCCCGGACCCAACCGTGAATCCTAGGATCCCTCTGGAGGTGAAAGCCCGCGTGGGGTGCCCCTCGGACGCACGGCGAACATCGAATGGGCAGGTACGAGGACGCAGCAACCGCTCCCCACGTCCGCTTTTTTCGTCCCTGCCGGCCGGCACTCAGCCGCCGTCCACGCGGCGAAATACGAGGGCCGCATTCTGACCGCCGCCCAAGGCATATGCCGGCGTCAGAACGGTTCGGACGCAGGCCTCGCGCGGCCTGCCTCGGACCACATCGATCGGGCACTCGGAATCGAGTCTCTCGGTATTCTGGGACGCCGGGATCAGCCCATGCTGCATGCACAGGATCGCGGCGGCGATGTCGATCGCCCCGCTGCCGGCACCGTTATTGCCCATCGCGCCCTTGATCGCGAGGACCGGCACGCGGTCCGCACGCCCTCCCAGGACGGCACGGATGGCCCGCGCCTCGCTTCGATCGTGGTCCCGGATTCCGCAGCCGAACGCGGCCACCAGGTCGATCTGGTCCGCCGTCACGCCCGCGTCGTGCATCGCCTTGTCCATCGCCAGGGCGATGCCGGCCCCGTCCGGATCGGGCCGTCTCCAGTCCCGCGAGGAACTGGCCCCGAAGCCCACCACCTCCGCGTAGATCCGGGCCCCCCGCGCCAGCGCATGTTCGAGGTCTTCGAGGATGAGGAGCCCTCCGCCTTCGCTGATGACCGTCCCGCCACCATCGGCGTCAAAGGGCCGGCAGGCGGTCTCGGGACGATCATTGCGGTCGGTGACCAGGCGTTTGAGGAGGCTCTGACGCATCAGCCCCATCGGGTTGAGCTTGCTCTCGGCACCCCCGCAGATGCACACGTCGGCCCCGCCCCGCGCGATCGTCCGGAAGGCCTCTCCGATGGCCAGATGGCTGGAGGCCTCTCCGCAGGTGATCGTGTTCGACGGCGCCTGCGCGTCGTGGACGATCGTCACGTGACACGCGAGCATGTTCGGCAGGAACTTGAGCAGCCAGAGGGGCGTGAGGTTGTTCATCCCCTCGCGGCCCCACCGGCGGATGTCGAAGCGACCCTCCGCGTCCGCCGCCGTGTAGAGCGCCGCGGCCAGTTCCGCCAGGTCCGCGCAGATCAGACCCGCTCCGATGTTCGCGCCGAACCTCGTGGGATCGACGTTGCCCTCGCCCCCGGCCTCGTCCCGTTCGATCAGGCACCGGGTGCGCAGACCCGCATCCCGGGCCGCAAGGTACGCGCAGGCCACGGCGATCTCGATGTCGCGGGCCATCACCTTGGTGAACTTGCGGTAGGCCTTCGGCACGTAGTCGCTCATCCTGAGCGACTCGATCTCTCCGGCCACCTGCGAGTCGAACTCCGCCGGATCAAACTGCGTGATCCGCCGCACTCCGCATCGGCCCGCGACCAGAGCCTCCCAGACCGCCTCCGGCCCGATGCCGATCGGAGTGACCAGGCCCAGTCCCGTGACGACCACTCGCCGACTCATGGCGCGGATTCCAGGTTGTAGGCCCGGAGCAACGACTTGAACTGGTCGGTAAAGACGAAGTTCTCTTCCGGGAACTTCAGCCCGCTGAGGTTCTGATCGATGTGCGAGAAAAACAGGTCCACCTCGCCGAAGGGCCGGCCGTCGCGGTAAATGCGTCCACGGGTCGACGCCCCTGCGTCGGCGATCTGCTCCACGACCGCCTCGTAGCGGAGCTGCTCGCCCGGACGCGCCACGCCCTCGAACGCCGCCCGCTTCACTTTCGCCAGGATCACCTTCTCCCGGAAACCGCGGGCGTGCCCGACGAGGATTCCCGCCGTCTGCGCCATCCCTTCGATCATCAGGCTGGCCGGCATCACCGGATAGCCCGGGAAGTGGTCGTGCAGATGCTCTTCGGCGAGCGTGAGGTTCTTGACCGCCACGGCTCGCCTGCCCGGCTCAAACTCCACGAACTTGTCGATCCAGATCCAACGCATCGCATCTTCCGGCCGCCCGTCGGGTTCCCGGAGGCGCGCCCGGCACGGGCCGCCGGCGCCTCCGCGAGCAACGACGAGCGGATGCCGCCCAGCCCCCGCCGGCCCCCCTACGCCGTAGCGCCGAGCTTGCCCTCGATATAGTTGACGATCGTACGAACCGTGAACAGGTCCGGCATCCTGTTGACGTCCGGGTCTTTCTCGAACGCACTGAAGTCCGCGTGCGGCATCGACTTCTTGAGCTGGGCGAGGCCCGCGGCGGTCATCTTCCCGTTCTCGACGTAGTCAGGATTGTTCAGGATGTCGTCCGGGAAGAGTTCGCCACGCGGGATGCGGATGGAGAAGGCCTTCTCCAGGCGAAACATGATATCCAGGAAGTCGATGCTCTCGGCGCCGAGGTCGCCCGTGAGCGTCGCGTCCTCCGTGACCTCCTCGGCGTCCACGCCCAGCGCGTCCACCAGGGTCTCCTGGACGCTCTTGAAGATCTCTTGGCGAGACATCGCCATGGACCACACCTCCTATGCGGCTGACTTATTGGTCTTCCTGATGTCCGTCTCTCGGTTCGCCGGCCTGCCGAGCCGTGTTTATCCGATCCGCAGCAGCCGGAACTGACGCCGAAGACCCTCCACGATGGTGCGGTCGACCTCGGCCATCGAAGGGTCGCCGTCCGCCAGATTCAGGTGCCGCAGGGACCACCGCGCCTTGACCATCTCCTCGTCCCCGCACCGCCCTGTCCCCTCGAACTCGCTGTCGTCCGTCCCGATCCGGCGAGCCTTCACATCCAGCTCCAGCACGCGCCCGGGGGCGACGAAGCTCTTGTAGGTGACGTTCTTCGCCTCGCGCAACAGCACGAGGCTGTGCGCGAAGTCCTCCGTCGCCCGCACGAGCCAGGCCGACGCCTGGACCAGGGCCTCGATCATCAGCACCCCCGGCATCACCGGAAACGCCGGGAAATGGTCCGCCAGGTACTCCTCGGCCAGGCTCAGCCCCTTGTGGGCACGGATCCGCGCCCCCGGCTCCAGTTCCACGATGCGATCCAGCAGGACGAACCTCATTCCACACCGATCAGAAGGCGCCGGGGGCCGATCGCACCCAACGGAGTGCGACAACAGTAAACGCCCCGACAACCGGATGCAAGCGCGACCTCCGGCCCGATAAGGCCGCGGATTGTAATGAGAGTTTCTCCCGAATTCCAGACCGCCCAGCGGCCCCCGCCGGCTCCGTGCCAGTCCCGCTCATCACTGCCAGCTCGGGACGGCCGGCTTCCGGGGGTCACCGAAGCCTTCGGCCGCGCCACGCGCGCCGCTGCCGCGCACTCGAGGACCGCAGGCACTGGCAGGCAGGACCACACCCGGCAATCTCAGCCCGAGCTTTCCCCCTGAAGGAGCGGATAGACATGGTCCGCGCGGCCGGCTGAACTCTAGAGCCAGCCTCCGGGGCCCGGAACCTTCGGGGATTGGCCGCCGGTCCCCCGGCCAAGGCAGCCCCATCGCTCTATTGCGACTCTCGTTGGAAAAAGCCAAGCGTCCCCGAGGGACTCGGAGCGAGCCGACACAACACCTCACGCGACGGCAGCCATGACCTCCTGCTCCAAGAGCCGGGCTTCGAAGTCGATCGTGTCCAGCAATGTGCATACCTCCTGGGGGGACAGCCGCTGACGGAGGGCTTTGAACAGCACCTCGCGGACGGCCCGGAAGGCATCCTGCACGGAGCCCGTGCGGGTTCGGTGCAGCCGCCCCAGCGCGTTGACCAGAACAAGCGCATCCACGAGCTTGTCCACATCCTCCTGCGCCGTTGGCCCCTCCCGAGTGATCGGGGCTGTCAGTTCCATCAGCCAGGGGATGACGTGGGCGGGCCACTCCCAAGGCGATGTGCAGCGGAGCCGCTCCTGCAAGGCCGGCCAAGATAAGACAGCCAATCGGTCCTCCCTTGAGCGGTCGCGGTCCAGACACACGGGGTTCATAGATGGACCTCCAAGATGGCTCGACAGGACGACCTCAGTATTGCATGGCGGTGGCCATTGTCAAGTCCTTGGCAATAGGTAAGTTAGGATTGGTCGATGTACGTCCATGTACGGGAGAGGGCCTGAATCATGTACACCTAGTGGACATAACTCCAGGCGCTGGGCATAATACGAGCTCGAGGTACGTTGCCGTTCGCAGGTGTTCTGTGCCCTTGGACTTCAACATCGCGAAGTACTTCGCCGACCAGGGACTCCACTGGGATACCGTTCAGTCCCTGCTCGGATGGCCGGCTGGAAAGCGCCGCCATGCGCTGCGTCGCTTCGTCGAAGGAACCGGGCGGCTGTCGCGGGCCGAGATCAACGACCTGCTCCGGTACGTGCACGACCACTGTCCGAACTGGCTGGACTACCTGTACTCGCCCAACGTCCTCCAGCTCATGGGCGAAACGGGCCGCGTGAGGATGTACATCGTCGGGGGGACTCAGAGCGATGAATCCCGCGATCATTCCTCCATGTTCGATCTGCTGGCCCTGGCATACGTGAACGCCCATCTGCCCCGGACGACGTGGCGGCCGCTCACGTGTGAGATCGAGCCGTGCCGAATCGGGTGGGTCCGACGGTCAGACGGACCCCGCGAGGTTCCCTCCATCGACGCCCCGGGGGCCCCGGAGTGGAAGGTCAGCTTCGGCAGCTCGAAGACGAGCCTCCCGACCACCCTGCTGCTGGAACGGATGTACGGCCGCGAACCGGCCAAACCCCCTGCTCCCGAACCGCTCGTGTTCCGAGTTCGGGTCACACCGGGCCGGCAACTCATGCCGAGTCGTTTCATCGAAGAGGTCTCGGAGGACCACCAGCAGGGCGTTTCGATCCGCGGTGGTCGGCCGTTCCTGTACGTGCCACCGGCGCGCGGCGGGCCGCGGCAGGTCGGCACGGATATCGGGGTCGTGGTCTGTCAGGCCGACCCCACCGGCACCGGAGGACAAATGGTCGTGGCCGGCGTTTCGGGACCGGGGACGTACGCGGCCGCCATGGCCGTGGTGCAGAAGGCCGAGCTGTTCTCCCCCCGCAGGGCCACGCACGCTGCCCACGGGACCGAAGCCGCCGGTTTCGACCCGGAGCCGATCGTCGGCATCGTCGAAGCCACCGTGGAACAGGAGTCCGATGGCGGAGGGCGCGTCATCACCCAGGCCCGCCTGATTTACTGCTCCACCCGACCCGAGATCACCAGCGACAATCCGGTGCCTCTGACCGTTCCGAAGACCATCTGACACGCCCGCTCAGTGATGGAACAGCCGAGTCCCCGTGAATGACATCACCATCCCGTAACCGTCTGCCGCGGAGATCACAGCCTCGTCGGCGACGGAACCGCCCGTCTGGGCAACGTAGCGGACGCCGCTCTTGTGTGCCCGGTCGATGTTGTCTCGAAACGGGATGAAGGCGTCGGAGCTGAGGGAAAGCCCTCCCGCGGCGGCGAACCTCGCGATCCACTCCGAGCGCTCCTGGGCGGTGATCGGCGACGGCAGCTCCGGGCAGACGGCCCGGAGCTGATCCCGTTCCGCCTCGGAAAGCTCGTCCCAGATCAGGTACTGGTCCACGGCGTTGTTCTTTTCGGGTCGCTTCAGCCCATCGGCGAAGCGGATCCCGAGGACCTTCGGATGCTGGCGGAGCATCCACCTGTCGGCCTTGTCGCAGGCCAGCCGCGTGCAGTGGATTCGCGACTGCTGCCCGGCACCGAGGCCCACGACCTGACCGTCGCAAGCCACGCAGACGGTATTCGACTGTGCGTACTTGGCGGCGATCGTCGCCACGATCAGGTCTCGCACGGCCTCGGCCGGCAATCGCCTGTCCCGGGTGACCACGTTCCGGAACAGCTCGGGCGTGATTCGTGCGTGGTTTCTCGGTTGCTCGAACGTGATTCCGAACACCTCGCGGGACTCGATCTCCGGCGGCTCATAGGAGGGGTCGATGCGGAGAATCAGGTACCTGCCGCCGCGCTTGGCCCGCAGGATCGACAGGGCCTCAGGCTGGTAGCCGGGCGCGATGAGGCCGTCGGAACTCTCCGCGGCCAGCACGCGCGCGGCCGACTCGTCCACCACGTCGCTCATCGCGGCAAAATCACCGAAGGAGGCCACGGGGTCGGCCCCGCGAGCCCGGGCATAGGCCGCCGCCAGAGGCGAGAGGTCCGGGTGGCCGATCCGGTACGCACAGCGCAAGGCGTCCGTGAGGGGCAGGCCGATCGCCGCCCCCGCGGGACTGACGTGCTTGAACGAGGCGGCTGCCGGCAGGCCGGTCGCGGCGTGCAGTTCACGGACGAGCTGCCAGGCATTCAGCGCGTCCAGCAGGTTGATGTAGCCGGGGGAGCCGTTGACCACGGTAATGGGCAGATCGCCCGACCGCTGAAACACGCGGGCCGGCGCCTGATGAGGGTTGATCCCGTAGCGGAGTGTGATCTCGCGTGCCATGGCGGCGAATCTTCGGACGCTCCGCCCGTCTGTCAAGCGACCGCCGCTGCCGTCATCGGCCGCTGGCGACCCCCGCGGCCGGAGGGGATGCGAAGCTCACCGCGCTCTTCGCAGATCGTCGATCCACTCATCGGCCCGCCGATGCGGATCGAGGCGCGGGCCGCGCGACCGGAAGCGGGAAAGGTCAACGGCCCCGACCGGCTGCGGGTTGAGGTGGCGCTCGAACCGCTCGGCGAAACGCTCCCACCCAGGGCCGGCGGTCATGTTCTCGCGGCCGCGGATCGCCAGGAGAGCCTTGTAGGCCTCATACGCGGCCCCCGCGAAGGGCGGCGGGAAGGTGATGTAGATGATTCGGCCGCCGGGCCCGACCGCCCGCTGAAAGTCCAGGTCGGGAGCGTCATCGATGAACGCCTCCAGGGCCGGGGCGACGCGCGGATCGGCCGCGTAGAGTCGCAGACACCACACGAGCATCGTCCGGTTGAAGGGATCGGTCTCGGTTTTCAGGACGCGCAACAGGTGGTCGAGGGAAGCCGGCCGCCGAGCCGCGGCCACTCCGCAAATCCCGTTGGCGCGGGTGTTGGGGTCCGCCTCGGACATCTGACGCACGAAGTCGTAGTACTCCAGGTCGGAGACACGGTCGGGCAGGGCCGATGCGAAGAGGGCATAGTTGGAATCGAGCTGCCCGGGCGCCGCCCGCGCCACGTATTCGCGGAACCTCCGCAGCTCCGGCGACAGGACGCGGATCGAAGCCGGCCGGGAAACCGCCGCAGACAGCTGCGTCGCGGCGGGCCCGGCGACAGGCACGATGCGGCGTTCGATCGGGGGCAGCGCACCGCAGCCGACGAGGCCGAGCCACGCCAGGGCAAGCCCCCAGCGACGATTCCTTCGCGTGGCCGCCTCGCCGGCATAGGGCCCCGTCAGAACGCCGACCGGCTTGAGCGGGCCGCCGCCTGTGGAGGGCGTTTCCCGACAGGGGAGTGCCCGCCGGGCTTCGCCCGGCCCGACGCCCGACTCACCCGGCGCTCCTGCGCTTCCGCCGCAGTTCGGCCTCGATGAACGGCTGAATGTTGCCGTCCAGGACGTCCTGCGGGTTGGTACTCTCGAGTCCGGTTCGCAGGTCCTTGACGAGCTGGTAGGGCTGAAGGACATAGCTGCGGATCTGATGACCCCAGGCGATTTCACCCTTCTCTCCGTAGAGCCGCGCCATCTCCTTGTCGCGCTTCTCCTGTTCCAGCCGCTCGAGCTTGGCCTGAAGGATGGAGAGGGCCATCTTCTTGTTCTGCTGCTGGCTCCGCTCATTGACGCATTCGACCACGATCCCGGTGGGGATGTGTCGCGCGCGGACGGCCGTCGCCACCTTGTTGACGTTCTGTCCTCCCGCGCCGCTCGATCGGCGGAAGAACTCGATGTCGAGGTCGGACTCGCGCAGCTCCACGGCGGTCTCGGGGATCTCGGGCAGGACATCGACGGCGGCGAAGCTCGTGTGGCGTCGCTGGTTGGCATCGAACGGACTGATGCGGACGAGCCGGTGCACGCCCCGCTCGCAGGAGAGGTAGCCGGTGGCGAACGGACCCTTTACACGCAGGGTAACGCTTCGGATGCCCGCCCCGTCTCCATCAGTGCGGGCGAGTTCTTCGGCTTCGTAGCCGTTGCGCTCGAAGTAGCGGAGGTACATCCTCAGGAGCATCGCCGCCCAGTCGCATGCCTCGGTCCCGCCGGCCCCGGCCTGGATGGAGAAGAAGCAGTCCCGGGCATCGTTCGGACCCGAGAGCAGGGTCATCGTCTCGACCCGGGCGGTCTCTTTCTCCAGGCGGTCGAGTTCCTCATCGAGCTCGGCCATCATGGCGGCATCGCCCTCGGCGCGTCCGAGCTCGAGCATCACCTGGGCGTCCTCAACCCGCTTGAGAAGGGTCTTGACCGGCTCGGTGGCCGCCTTGAGGGCCTTGATCTCCTGGATCACCTCGCGCGAGGTCTCGGGATTGTCCCAGAACCCGGGCGCTCCCATCTTGCGTTCCAGCTCGGCGAGCCGGGCGGTCTTGGCGGGAAGGTCAAAGAGAGTCCCGGATCGCAACGATCCGGGCCGCGAGGTTTTCCAGCGTAGAAGCCGGGTCTTCGTAGCGCATTGGCACTCGCCGCTGCCTCCGCAACGGGCCGCAGCCCATTCCGCAACCCGCTTGATTCTACGCGCCCCCACGCACGAAACAACCCGCGGGTACGAACTTGCCCGGGACCGGCCCCCGCGAGTAGGGTCTTGTGGATGCCCCGCTGGCTCCGGAACTGGCGCGAACGTCATCGGCACCCGGCCTCGCTCGTGCTGCATCTGCTGGGCATCCCGCTGACGCTGGCTGCGGCCGCCCTGGCGGCCGTGCAGCTCGCGCGGGACCAATGGCCCCTCTGGTGGCGACCCGTGATCCTGCTGGCCGGCGGCTACTTGCTGCAATGGATCGGACATCGGATCGAGGGCAACGACATGGGCGAGGTCATCCTGCTCAAGAGATGGCTGGGCAGACCGTACGTGGCCGTGGCGGAAAAGCGGCAAGCGCCGGCGCCTCCGCCGCGCCAAGCAGAGCGTGCCCGGCCCTGAGCCCGCCGGCCGCCTCCAGCCGAGCCGACCCTTTTCCAATACGGGCACCGTCCAAACAATGCCATGAACCTGATTGCCGGAACGCCAGTCGCGTGGTGGGTGATCTTCAACGGGTTCGTCCTCGCAATGCTCGCGCTGGACCTGGGCGTCTTTCACCGCAGGGCGCATGCGGTCCGGTTCAAGGAGGCCGTCGCCTGGAGCGGTGTCTGGATCGCCCTGGCCCTGCTGTTCAGTTTCGGGATCCTCATGGGCTGGGTGGGATCCTACGAGGCCGGCGAACGCGGCCTGCGGGCCCAGGAGTTCCTGGCCGGCTACCTCGTGGAGAAGTCCCTGAGCGTCGACAACGTCTTCGTCTTCGCAATGATCTTCGGCTACTTCGCCGTGCCGCCGGCTTACCAGCACCGGGTCCTCTTCTACGGCATTCTCGGGGCCCTGGTGTTCCGGGCGATCTTCATTTTCGGCGGCGTCTGGCTTATCGAACACGTGGAGTGGGTGCTTTATGTGTTCGCCGTGTTCCTGATCGTTACGGGCGTCAAGATGTTCCGCACGGGCGACCGGAAGATCTCGCCGGAGAAGAACCCCGTCGTCCGACTCGTGCGTCGTCTCCTGCCCGTCTCGCCGGAGTATGCCGGTCAGGCGTTCTTTCACCGCGTCAACCAGCGGACGTTCGCCACCCCGCTGCTGCTGGTCCTGGCCTTCATCGAGACGACAGACGTGATGTTCGCAATCGACTCGATCCCGGCGATCCTGCTCATCACGCAGGATCCGTTCATCGTCTATACATCGAACGTATTCGCGATCCTCGGCCTGCGTGCCCTCTACTTCGCCCTGGCGGGCTTCCTGGGGATGTTCCGCTACCTGAGCTGTGGGCTGGCCCTGGTGCTGATCTTCATCGGCGGCAAGATGTTCTACCAGGCCGTCACCGAGGCCGTAACCGGGGTGGCGCACAAGATACCGATCGGGCTCTCGCTCGGCGTGATCGCCGCGATCCTGACCTCAGCCGTGGCGGCCTCCCTCCTGTGGCGCCGCCCGGCCCCGGCGTCCGAGCCGGCCGGGGACGAGCCTGCTCCGACCGCCTGATGACCGGCTCCCCGCCCACAGGACCGGGGCCCGAGGCTCTTGCGGAGCCGGCCGCCTCGGTTACGCTTTCCCCTCGATGTGTACCTCAGTCAGGGCCGCTCCGCTCGGGAAAACGAAGTACCAGACCCGCCCTCCGACGACGCCGCGAATGCCCCCCGGCGTTCCGTACATAATCGGCAACGAAGCCGCTGAACGGTTCAGCTTCTACGGGATGCGCGGCATCCTCGTGGTCTTCATGACCCAGTATCTCATGGGGGCCGGCGGCCGTCCGGCCGTGATGAGCGAGGCGGAGGCCAAGAGCTGGTATCACGCGTTCGTTTCAGCCGTGTACTTCACGCCGCTCCTGGGGGCATTGATTTCGGACGGGCTGCTCGGCAAGTACCGCACGATCATCGGGCTGTCGCTGGTCTACTGCCTGGGCCATGCGGCCCTGGCGGCGGACGATACGAGGCTCGGGCTCTTTACCGGACTGGCGCTCATCGCCCTCGGCTCCGGCGGGATCAAACCGTGCGTGTCGGCCCACGTGGGGGATCAGTTCGGCACGCTCAACAAGCACCTGATCGAGAAGGTGTTCGGCTGGTTCTACTTCTCCATCAACTTCGGTGCGTTCGGCTCCACGCTGCTGACCCCCTGGCTGCTCAAACGCCACGGCCCCAACGTCGCGTTCGCGGTGCCCGGCATCCTCATGTGCCTCGCGACGCTCATCTTCTGGATGGGGCGGTACAAGTTCGTCCACATTCCGCCGGGCGGCGTCGGATTCCTGCGGGAGACGTTCAGCCGCGAGGGCCTGAGCGTCATGGGCCGGCTTGCCATCGTCTATGCATTCGTCGCGGTCTTCTGGTCGCTGTTCGATCAGACCGGCTCATCGTGGGTGCTTCAGGCCGAACGGATGGACCGCCGCCTTCTCGGATACGAGCTGCTCTCGTCGCAGATCCAGGCCGCCAATCCGCTCCTGATCATGATCCTCATCCCCACCTTCTCGTATGTCGTGTACCCCGGTCTGAATCGCCTCCTGCGCCTCAGCCCGCTCCGCAAGATCCTCATCGGGTTTTTCGTCGCCGCCGCTTCCTTCGCTTTGACGGCCGTCGTCGAGACCTGGATCGAGGCGGGCCGCCGCCCGGGCATTGCCTGGCAGCTCCTGGCGTACGTGGTCATCACCTGCGCCGAGGTCATGGTCTCGATCACCGCCCTCGAGTTCTCGTACACGCAGGCCCCCCGCAGAATGAAATCCTTCATCATGGCCCTGTTCATGATGTCGATCTCGATCGGCAACGCCTTCACCGCCGGGGTGAACTACGTCATCCGCACCCCCGACGGGGGCAGCCGCCTGTCGGGGGCCGGCTACTTCTGGTTCTTTACCGCGGCGATGATCGCCACCGCCGTGGCTTTCATCCCCGTCGTGGCCCTGTACCGGGGCAGGACGTACATCCAGGGCGAAGAAGCAGAGTAACGGCGCTGACGCCCTCGGCTCCGCGAGGCGCCCTGGCCGGCCCCGCCCGGTGGCGCGGCTGATCCCCTCGCCGATATCCGCTATACTGGCACCTCGGACGAAGGTGACCCCGATGACCCCGGCTCATCTGCTTCGGATGCTCGGCCTGCCGGCGACGGCCACGCGCCAGCAGATCAAACGGGCGTATCGACGGATGGCCCTGGAACTGCATCCTGACCGTAACCGGGGCGATGAGTCCTCCCGGCGCCGCTTCGTCGAGATCTCGCATGCCTATCGGCAGCTCATGCAGGCCGCGCGCGGGCGCGAAGCCGGGTCGCTCGTCGGCATATGCCGCCGGTGCGGACAGCTCGGGGAGGTTTTCCGCAGCCTGGACGGCCGGGGCCTGTGCGAGAGGTGCATTCTCGGGCCGGTGGGAGCAAAGCTGTTGCCCCTGCCGGTCATGGTGGTCAGCAAGTGCTTCGGGACCGTAACGCTCCTGGGGGCGGCGATCGGGTTCCTGATCTGGGGCGCAGCCCGGAGGGATGGCGAGCTGCTGGCCCTGGCCTTCGCAACGGGCCTGGCGTCGCTGGTCATGCTCACGTTGACGTGCCTGAGCATTCGGCAGTGCATGGACGCCCGGGAGGCCGCCTTCTACCGCCGGTTCGGACCGAGACAGTGAGCGGAGGAGGCCGAAGGCATCAGCTCCATAAGACGCTAGGACTCCGTGTGCGCGTTGCGCTTGGCGGGAGGGCTCCGGTCAACCGGTACGCCTACCTGCGTTGCGGGACGCACCCGGGGCAAGGCCACCTTGTCTAGAACCGCGTTGCAACACCCCCCCAGCCTGTCCCGCAAGGACCTTGAGCGTCAACCAAGCGGTGAGGGGTCGGTGCCACCGGGCTTGGCACAAGAGGCGGAAGCAAACCAGCCGCATGACGATTCGAGTCCGGGTGTCCGAGCTGCCGCCGTTCGGGGGGCCGGTCCGCCGCTCCGAGACTGGCAGCCGGAGCGCGTGCTGGCGCGCCGCGCAAAGCGATGCGCAACTGACAACCGCGATAAAGTGTGCCTTTGCGCGGTACCCGCCGAGCGTATCTGGCAGGTAACCCGACGCGGTGATTTCCGCCTCTACGAGGGAGGATTGTCGCGAAAACTCTTGCGGCCGCCGTAGTCGGACGGGTAAACTACTTGGAGGTATCGCCTGTCTTGAGGCACCGCGGATGAGCAAGCGCGGTCTTCAGGGGTGGAGCGTACCTTGGGGAGAGCGGTGGCTGCTCAGGAGGGGCGGCGCGCAGGGTCTGGGCCGTGTCCCGACCACGATGCGGGTACTGGATAGGGCCGGAGCAGGCGGACCCGCGATGTCAGGCGCAGCCGGACCCGAATCGTGCTCCAGTTGCGGGGAGAGGAACAAGGTCGCTTTGACAAGGAAGACGAGGAGGAGGCGTAAGATGCACAGGTTCCTGAAGGCGTCCGTGGGCAGCCTGGCGCTTGTGGCGCTGGCGGGCGGGGCGTACGGTGTGCAGCCGGATAACCTCACGGTTGTGGTGCCGTCGTCCCATGTGACCGGCGGTTTGACGGGTGCCAGCCTGGGCGGGTTTGCGTACAACCCGACTACGAGGATGTTTTACATCGGCGTTTTCGGGACCCACAAGCTTTATCGGGTGTATGACGAAACCCACGACACCTCCGATCAGTACGTCTCGGTGAGCGACACCGAACGGGTCATGCGGTCATCGGATCTGGCTGCGGGCGCATACGACTCGAATGATTCGGGGGGAGCGCTGCCCTCGGGAATGGCGCTCAATCCGACGGAGTTGACCATCGGCGGGATCACCTACCCGGCCGGGGCAATCTGCTTCATTACCGACGGCGGGCTCGTGGTGAAGGACGACGGCATCGTCCTGCGCGAAGACTGGACCAAGCGAGTGCTCCGGTGGGACCTGCGGAAGGTAGGGGCACCCGCCGGCTCCCTGACGGACCACAACGGCAACGGCATTGCGGACTGGAACGACGTATTCTCGGTGGGGGTAACGGAGGCGGACATGCGCGCCATCGGGGGCGGCTTAAACGTCGCCAACGTGGGCCGGGAGGGCGCCTTCTCCAGCGATGGAAAGTGGTTCTATTTCATCAGTACCGCCGAGGACAACCCTGGCCTCGGCGGCGTCTGGAAAATGCATGCCGAAACCGGTGCCCTGACGCGGATCTGGGCCGATCCCGGTGCGGGCAACACCATCGTCGAGCCGACGGTCATCCACACGTCGGTCCGCGACTTCACCGGAGGGACCGGGATCGGCGACCAGATTCTGATCGACGCCACGCCGAACGGCGGGAATCTCGGCGGCGCCAACTACCTGCTGGACACCGGAACGACCGTGACAGGTCCGCACCCGCTCTTCACGCGGGCCTTCCTGGAAAGCTACATCGAATGGACGGGTAAGTTCTGTGCACGAGCGGAGGTGAACGGGGCTGACCCGGGCGTGTACAACAGCGCGAACGTCCTGACCGGCGTCTCCGACTACGCATCCACGCCCGACGGAACCGTCTACATGTTGCTTGATCCCTCGACTGAGCAACAGTCCCTCTGGCGATGGGATACCAAGGGCCGCATGGCTTGTATCAAGTCGAAGCACCAGCATGCCCTCTTCAACGCCGCTCTGGGCAGCTCCGGGAGCGCAGCCACGACGCACCGAATGGAAGTCCGCGAAGTTACGTACGGGTCCCCCGGCTTTACCGTACGTCAGATCATGTACCAGCAGGTAAGCGGCAAATGCATCGCGGGCGTGTACGACTTCAAGACCGGCGACTTCGACCGCGACGGGATTCGCGGCCCGGCGGATATGGCAATATTCTATGCACGAAAGGCGACCCCGATTGAGACCTTCGTCACCGGGACGGCCCCGAACCGAAAGTTCTTCGAGGCCGCCTCGAACGGCTCCGGCGTGCAACTGGAGGTTGCCGATCCCGTCGCCTACGAGCAGTACCTTCGCTGCGACGTAAACGGCAACGGTCTGGTCACGGACAAGGACGCAGAGATCCTTCGGCCGTTCTTCCCGGGCGACGCGGACCTGGACGGCGACGTGGATGTCAACGACTTCGCCACCTTCCAGGCGTGTTTCAACGGTCCGAACAATGCGCCTGCGCAGACCGGATGTGATTGGATGGATATGGACCGTGACGGCGATGTGGACGTGAACGACTTCGCCGTGTTTCAGGCGTGTTTCAACGGGTCTGCCCAACCGCTGGCGTGCCAGGACTGACGCCGAAGCCGCTTCGGCTCAAACTGGATGCCCTCATTGGGGCGTGCATGGGCGCGCGAGCGGAGGTGTGCGCGCCCCTCAGGGAGTGTTGCTGATGCACCGGAGTCGCTGGGGCGTTACTCGGGCGTTTACTCTTATCGAGTTGCTCGTGGTAGTTGCGATCATAACGCTGCTGGTCGCCATTCTGATTCCCTCCCTGAGCGCCGCGCGGAAGCAGACGCAGCGGACAGGTTGTCTAAGCAACCTGCATCAGATCGGGGTGGTGGTCGTCAGCTACACCCTGGCCAACCGCGACAAGTTCCCTGACAACTATACACTCGGTGGCGAGTACATCACGACCAAGCTCGCCAATGGCGAATACAGGGTTACCGGGAGCCGAGGGTGGTTCTTCCGCCAGATGATGGGCCAGAAGGACGCCGCTGACCCTCGCTCTGAGCCCGAGCGGTTCGGCCTTCCATCTCTGCTGCATATCACGAAGTACATGACCGCACCCAACTCCGTCTGGATCTGTCCGGGACAGGACCCGTGGCTCGAACCCTACAAGCATTCGTACGCTGTAATGGTTCATGACGACAGTCGGACCATGACCTACCCGTATCTTTTCAAAAAGTACAAGCACGCGTACTACTTGTTCGATAATCCGAAGTATATACCATACAGTCCGACCGGATTTCGAGGCAGTCGGGGCAGCGTCATCAGTCCGCCGCGGTACCCTCATCTATACAGGGGCTCCGGTATGGGCGCCATCGCAGCAAAGTCCTCAAATGGCCTTTACTACGACGGCCACGTGGAGCGCGCGAAAGAACGGATGGCGGGTGGTTCATCAGAGAGTCCGTAAAGCTCGAGAGGCCGATGCGGTCCGGCGGCCCAGCTCCTCCGGGCAGCTTCTGCAAGCGATTCCCCATGTCGAACGAGGGGGTTTATCGGGACGTAGACAACGTTCGCGCGATGGGTTCGAGAGGGCTGCCATTCGGCGGGCACACAGCGGGTGGTTCTACGCGCTGGCATGTGTGCCGCGGCAAAGGTGGCAGGCATTCGTTACGCACAATGGTCGTGGCCTGCTGATCCTGTCCACAACGTGCGCTCGTATCCCGCAGGGCTGAAGGCCGCGCCGGGACGCCCGCGCGACATGTGATAGCGACAATCGGGGCCGACGGTCAGCGTGACGACGTCGCCGCGTCATACGGCCCGGCGCGGATCGCGGGAACTTGCAACCGGTCAGCGGATGGACACGTTGCGCGAAGCGCGCCGCGCAACCTCGGGCCCCAGAGGATCGGTCATGCAGTCCAGTAACCGACCGCCTCCGAGCCGGGCACCGCTGGTGACGGTCGGCACTCTCGCACTCGCTTCCTGCGTCGCGAGCGCGGCGCTCGCACGCCCGAACGTAATCATCATCATGCCCGACCAGATGCGGGGGCAGGCAATGGGCATCGCCGGCGAGGAACAGATCCGCACGCCCTGCCTCGACCGGCTGGCCCGCGGCGGCGTGTACCTGCCCAACACCTTCGCCAATACGCCCGTCTGCTGCCCGGCACGGGCCACGATCCTTACCGGCATGTACCCGGCCCGCCACGGTCTGGTCACCAACGACCTGCGGCTCCGGGAGTCCCTCACCAGCCTCGCCGAACGGCTGGCCGAGGCGGGCTACGCCACCGGCTTCGTCGGCAAGTGGCACTTGGACGGCGGCTATCGCATGCCCGGCTTCGTGCCGCCGGGACCGCGACGGCAGGGCTTTGCCTTCTGGGCCGCCAACGAGTGCAACCACAGTCACTTCGACTCCCTGTACTTCCGCGACACACCCGAGCCGTTGCCCATCAGGATCTTCGAGCCGGAAGTCTGGACGGGCGAGGCGATCCGATTCCTCCGCGACAACCGCGACCGGCCGTTCTTCCTCTGGTGGACGTGCGGCCCCCCACATGACCCGTACGGGGCCCCGCCGGAGTATGAGAGACTCTACGACCCCGCCCGGCTCCGCATGCGGCCGAACTGGGTGGCCGACGCGACCCCCCACGGCAGCCGCCAAGCCATCGCGCGATATTACGCGGCCATCACCGCCGTGGACGCCCAGGTCGGACGGCTGCTGGACGAGCTGGATCGCCTCGATCTGACCGACAATACGCTGGTCCTGTTCACCTCGGACCACGGGGATATGCTGGGCTCTCACGGCCTAACGCTGAAATCCAAGCCTTGGGAAGAGTCGATCCGCGTCCCCGGAATCCTGCGGCACCCGCCGACCCTGCCGGCCGGCCGGAAGCAGGATCTCCTGTTCTCACATGTGGACATCGCCCCGACGATCCTGGGCTGGTGCGGGCTGAGCGTTCCGGCCGTGATGCAGGGGCGTGATCTGTCCGGCCTCCTGCAGGGGGAAGCCGGCCCCGAGCCCGAGGCTGTGTATCTTTCGTATCACGAACCGCGCCCGCGCGAAGGGGTGCCGGCGGGCTGGCGGGGCATCCGCACAAAGAGGTACGCATACGCGCGGTTTCGAGATCGCCCATGGGTGCTCTACGACCTAGAAGCAGATCCCTTCGAAATGAAGAATCTGGCGGACGATCCTGCGTACGCCGACCTGCGGGCGCGGCTCGATCACATGCTCATCGAGCAGATGCGCCGTGCCGGGGACGACTGGGCGATCGACCTCAAGGAACCCCGGGTCTTCTATAACGGCCCCGCCGTATACCGCCCATGAAGGCGATGGCCCGAAGCGGGCCGTGGCCGTTGCCGAGGCGCGCGGCCCGAACCGAGCGGTGCGCAGCCCGCCGAGTGATCAGCCAGACGCCCCCAATACCCCCCTCGCGGACCCTGCGGGCTTCGGGGGCGAGCCCGGTTTATCCCTCAGGGGGGCGGCGCGGTGGGCCCGCCTGAAGGGGCCGGCCGTTCCGGGGCCGGCCGAGGCGTGACGGACGGCCGGGCCGGCCGAGTGAACGCCGGGGTCACGCGCACCTGTCCCGCCGGGCGGGTCGAGGGGACGTCCGAACGCGCGGCCGGACGGGTCGTCGGTGCCGCCCGGACCTCAGGTCGCGGGGGCTTGCGGTAAGCCATCATGATCGTCACAGGATTGCGGGCCTCCTGCTGCGCGAGGAACTCCTCCTGCGCTTTGGACTGGAGAAAGCTCTTGATGAGCGGCTTAGCCTCCTCGGCGGTTTCGGCCTGGCCCGGTTCCCGAGCGACCACCTGGATCAGGTGATACCCGAAGAGAGTCCGCACAGGCTCGCTGATCTGGCCGGGCTTGAGCGCGAAGGCGGCCGCGGCGAAGGGTTCGACCATCCGGCCGTACCGGGTGAACGGTGGCAGGTTCGGCCCGCGGATGCGGCCCGGGTCATCGCTGTACTTGTTGATGGCCTCGTCGAATGTGGTCTTGCCCGATTCGATCTCCTGTTTGATCTCCAGTATCCGCTTGCGGGCAGCCTCATAGTCCTCCGCCTTGCCGAAGTAGCGGGGGACGGCGATCAGGATGTGTTTGGCCGTGACCTTGGTCCCGTCGAACTCCGCCTTGTGCTGCTCATAGAAGGCGTCCACCTGGGCGTCCGAGCTCCGCTCGTCAACATATTTCTTCGCGGCGAGCTGGCCCCGGAGCCGACTCCGCAGGTCGGCCAGCGTCATGCCGAACTGCTTCAGCGCGGCCTCGAATCGTTCGCCCAGACGCTCCTGGATGTCCTTCAGACTCTTCTCGACCTCTTCTTCGGACACCAATTCGGGATGGTCGGCCGCATAAGACTCGAGCAGGGCCTGCGGGATCATCTGCTGGAGAACCTGCTGGCGCTGGTAGTGAAGGATGTCCGGCGAGGTGGGCCGCGTGGCCGCCGGGCCGATCATCCGGTCCACCTCGGCCTGGGTGATCGCCCTGCGACCGATCGTCGCCAGGACCGTAGTTTCGGGAGAGCCCGCCGCCGCGGTCGTCGCCGGCGCGGGCAGCGTCTCGGCGGCCATCGCGACGGACCACATGCATAACGACGTGCACAATACCTGGCATAACCTCATAAGAGTCTCCTGTTTCGTCGCGGGAGGGCCGGAACACACAAGTGTGGCGGGTCACGCCGCAGATCCTTCGGCCCCGCTCGGGGGACGCGCCCCGAAACGGTTTTCTTGCCCGGCCAGCAAACGCTGGAGGTTCGACCTATGACGATACACGACCAGCAGCGCCATGACAACTGCGAACACCAGCAGGGGCAATTGCCGGCCCGACGGCCCCCAGGACAGCGCCAGACCCAGCCCCAGATAAACCGGCGGGAAGGCCGCGGCGGCCACCACGGAGGCCAAGGCCACATAGCGGCTCCAGACGAAAACCACAATCCAGAGCGCAAAACACGCCAGGCCGGGCAGCGTGTAGTAGGGCCAGAGCCCCAGCACGACCCCCAGCGACGTGGCCACGCCCTTGCCGCCCCGAAACCGAAGATAGACCGGAAAGACATGGCCCAGAATGGCCGCCCCGCCCGTCAGCAACCACCAGCAGTACATGCGCGGCGCATGATCGGCGTCGGCCGCCCACCCCAGGCGGCTGAACAGGCCCCGGGCGGCCAGCATCGGCACCGTCCCCTTGAGCACATCGAGCACGAAGGCTGGAACGCCGACCCTCCAGCCCACCAGCCGCGTGAGGTTGGTGGCACCGATGTTCCCGCTCCCGGCCCGGCGGATGTCCACCCCGCACCGCCGGCCGATGAGCAGCGCGAAAGGAATCGAGCCGAGCAGATAGCTCGCGCCGATCAGGCCCCCCAGGCTCACCGCCTCGACGCTCGACATGATCTTGCCTCGCAGATTTCCCGGTACACGGCGACGACCTCCTCCGCGTGGCGATCCATGCCGACCCGGGCGCCGGCCCGCCGGGCCGCCGCCGCGCATCGGGCCCGGACGGAATCATCCAGCAACCGAACCATGCGGTCAGCCAGCCCGGCCACGTCATCGGGCGAATCGAGAACGAAGCCCTCGCGGCCGTCGGTCATCGCTTCGGCAGCTCCATTGTACCGCGTCGTGATGACCGGCACCCCGGCCGTCAGGGCCTCGAGCACCACGCGACTGCACGGATCGTAGTAGGTCGGGTGCACCAGCATATCGGCGGCGTGGTAGAAGGCGCAGATCCGGTCGCTCGAACCGGCGAAGACGATGCGGTCCTCCACCCCGAGCCGGCGGGCCAGCCGCACGAACGGGATCGGGTTGTCCCGACCCACGATGATCACGCGCATCCGCCGGCGCCGCTCGGGAGGCACGAGCGCAACGGCCTCCACCAGCGGCCGGACCCCTTTCAGTCGGAAGTTATGCGCGACGCACAGCACAAGACTCTCGTGCGGGGCCAGATCGTACTGCCGACGGATCAGGTCATTGTCCGCGTCGCGCTCAGCCGGATCGGCCCGGTCAGGCTCCACCCCGTTGAAGATCGTCCGGACCTGCGGCTCTCCCAGACCGTAGTACCGCCGGAACTGCTCGGCCACGTAGCGGCTGAGGGCGATGACGATCGGAGGCGGCTCCCGATGCACAAGCCGGCGCTCGAGCCGAAGCAGCACGCGGTACTTCATGTTGAGCCGCTCGCTGATCCGCCGGACGGTACGCCCGAGAACGGAGCGGCGAAGGGCAAGGTTGCGGCGGAGCGTTTCGGGCACCGCGCCCCCGCGAGGCTCATACAGGTGAGCGATCGGACAGGGGGTGACGGCGTGGACCACGTCATACTCGCCGCAACGGACCTCCTCCGCGGCGCGGCGGACGAACAGCGCCGTCCGCCGGGCGCGGATGGGGGATCCGGCCGGGACCGTGCGCACGCCCACTCCGGGCGGGGCCTCGCCGCGGGTGGTGGTCAAGAGCGTGACCTGGCAGCCGAGCTCGACGGCGCGCCGCGCGAACTGCGCGGTCGAGGTTTCGGCGCCGCCGCGCCAGGGTTCCACGCATTCAATGATGAGGGCCACCCTCATCCTGCCCCCCCCGCCTCGCGAGGTGCGGCGGGACCCGGGCGATGTCTCTGACGCGCGTTCCTGTCGTGCCGGCCGATCCAGGCGGCCTTCCGCTCGATCCGTGCAGGAAGGTCTTGTGCCCGGTCCCGCTCCGGGGCGCTGCGGAGGTACTCGCGCCAGAACCGCAGCCGGTCCGATCGCGAAGCAAAGGCCTCCGTCGAGTAGTAGAGTTGCGCCAGGTCCTTGACGATCCAGCGACTGCGCCGCCATCGCGGCCGAAAGACCCGTTGCAGGTCGATGAAAGTGAACCGGGGCGGTCCGCCGGTCGCTTCCTGGATGAATATGTGCGAGGTGTACAGGTCGCGATGGACGAAGCCGGCGGCGTGCAATGCGGCCACCTGCCGGGCCAGCGCCAGGACGAGGTCGCGCTGGCGGCGGAAGTCAGCACCGACGGCCCGGCGCTTCCACTCCACGGGCAGCCAGCTCTCCAGGGACCGGCCCGGGGCCGCTTCGAGAACGATGAAACTGCGCCGCTCGAACCACGCCCGCGTCTCCTGACCGAAGGCGACCGGTTCCGATACCGGAATGCCCGCCTCGGCCAGGGCCAACGTCGTGCGCCATTCGCGTCCGGCGGTGCTCTGCCGCGGCCCCGCCGAGAATATCCGTCGAAGCTGCTGGCCCAGCGGAGGCCGCACGTATCGCTTGAGATAGAGCGTCCGCGGCTCCCCGGCCAGATCCGTCAGAACCACTCTGCGCCGCTCGCGCCACCGGGCGAGGCCCGGCTTATCCAGTCGTTCGCCGCCTTCGAACCGGAAGACCGATGAGAACCCCGTCAGGCCGTGGCCCTGGAGCATCACGACATACCGCGGCTGCACCCAAACCCGTCCCACCCGAAGGAAGCGGCTCGTACGCTCGGATGTCGAAGCGGGTACGGGAACGGCTTGGCCGACCATGTCCGGTTGTCTGCACACCGCGAGGGTACTGTATCCGACGAATGCGAACGCCCGCAATCGGCGCGCAGCCGCGGCACGTCCCCGGAGGCCCACCCGGAAAGCCGGCGCCCGGAGAGGGACGGCTTCCTGCCCACGCCCTCACGTCGGGACAAGGTGATAATGGAACACGCGGTTCATCTTGAGGCGGTACAGCTCATGTTCCCGAAGCGGTGCGGCCCGCCGGAGGATCTCGCCGATGAGCTTGCGATGCGATCCGTCCAGACGGTCCGTCCCGAGGTAGGCCCGCAGGAACCGCAGCATCTCCGCTCGCGAGCAGAACACAGGGGCTACGGCCGCGATCTCCGCCAGGTCGGTCAGCCGTCCGACGTGCCGCCCGTTGAATACGGCCGGCCGCAGCCGCCGCGGCGCCTGTACGTCAAGCAGGTGAAACTCGAAGCCTCCCCCGGGGCTGCGCCGGACCAGCACGTTCCGCCAGAACAATGCCCCGTGAACGTGCCCTCTGGCGTGCAGGTCTCGAATGCATCCGCCGAGCGATCGGACGAACTCGTGGCGCAGCGGAGGCGGGAGAGCGTTGCCGTCCTGCTGCTGCGCAAAGGTCGTCAGCGAAACGCTGCCCTCCACGGCCTCGGTGATCAGGAAACTCGATCGGAGGAAAAAAAGGACGCGTCGCTCCCCCCAGGCGATAGCACGCACGACCGGGGCGCCGCCGGCCCGCATCCGGCGAAGCCGCTCGAACTCGGCCCGCGCACGGCTCCGGCCGAACAACGTACCCCGCAGGGCACCCTGGATTCGCTTGCGCCAGCGGAGGCGATGGTAGCGCTTGATGTAAACGGCCCCGCCCCCGCACGAGTCCGGCAAGTCCGCGCGGACGACTTCCGTGGTCCGGCTCCAAGCCACCACCTGATCCCCGAGGCACTTCAACACCCGGTCTACCGTGTCCAGGCCCGCGCGGGCCAGCCGCTCCCGGTCGCCCGGCTCGATCCACATGGTGTCCCGGCACAGCCTCATGCACGCATCCGAAAACGGCCGCGGGCCACAGGATCCGCCAGAGGTGCATCGCCCCGATAACCCGCCGCACCCGGGTATCGACTCCCGACGGCCCCGACCGTCAGTCAACATGCGCGCAGCCGGCCTGGATGTCCAGAAGCGGTCCGCCGAACCTCAACCCCGGCGCTCCGGTCCGGTCGCGGAAACGACCATGCGGCCTGCGATCCGTCCGGCCCGTGAAAACCGTGCCCCGCCGCGCACCCGGCCCGACGCACCGGAAAACCGCTCCGGTCTGCCCTGTAGCCGCTTCTTCCAGTCCGCGGTGCGTGAACAGGATGCTCTGGTGACGGGCCGCGCTCCTGATCAACTGAAGAAGGCACCGCCCCGCACAGGGGAGCGATGCCTTCGTATCCGGCGTCCATCACGCGGCTCGCGTGCCTCTATTCGTCTTCCGTGTCGGACTTCTTCCGGCCGGACGAACCGGAGGCCTTCAGCAACACCAGACGCGTTCCGTCCCTGTCGCGGACCTGCAATCGGACGCCCTTCTGAAGCGCCTCCTTCGTCACGAGTCTCTCGAAGTCCTCCGGCGTCTCGATGGCTTCGCCCTGAACGGCCGTGATGAGGTCGCCCGGACGGATTCCTTTGGCCGCCGCCTCTCCGTACGGGTCCACCTCGGTGACCACGACACCCGACTGGTCCTTGTCCCAGCCGTACTTCTCAGCCAGTCGCGGCGTGAGTGCGGCGACGGTCATGCCCGCGGGTTCCACCTCGACGGTCTCGCCGCCGGCAGACGGCGCGCGACCCGGTCCGCCCTCGCCGGGCTCGCCCCGCTGCCAACCTCGCGTGGAGAATCCCGCCGGCTGCTTGCCGATCTCGACCTGGATCTCCCGCTTCTTGCCGTTGCGCCAGATCGTCATCGGAACCGTGGTCCCGGGCTTGATGCTCGCCACAATCGAGGTCAGATCCGTGGTGTCCTTCACGGGCTTGCCGTTGACCGACAGGATGACGTCCTCGGGTTTGATCCCTGCCTTGGCCGCCGGGCTCCGCGGGAACACCTCCGCCACGGGCACCCCCGTGCCGGGCTCGAGGCCCAAGCTCCGCGCAAGCTCGGGGTTGTCCGTGAAGCTCTGGATCCGCACGCCCAGATAGCCCCGCTCGATCTCCTTGCCCTCGATCAGGTAGGGCAGGATCTGCTTGGCCATGTTGCTCGGGATTGCGAATCCCACGCCCATGTAGCCGGCCAGGAGCGGGTTCGTCGCGATAGCCGTGTTGATCCCGATTACCTCGCCCCGCATGTTCACCAGGGGCCCGCCGCTGTTGCCCGGGTTGATGGCGGCATCCGTCTGAATGAAGTCCTCGTAGTCGACGATCCCGACGCGGCTTCGCCCCTTAGCCGAGATGATCCCCTGGCTGACCGTCTGCTCCAGCCCGAACGGAGCGCCGATCGCCAGCACGACATCGCCCACCTGCACGGCATCGCTGTCACCCAGCGGGGCCGCCGTCAGGCCCTCCGCGGGGATCTGCACGAGCCCCAGATCGGTCTTGTCATCGCGGCCGAGGGTTTTGCCCTCGACGACGCGGCCGTCGGCAAGCCGTACGTCAATCCGCTTGGCCCGGCGAACGACATGGGCGTTCGTCAGAACGTAACCCTTGTCGGCGTCAATAATCACCCCGCTGCCCGTGCCGCGTTCGGGCGCCGGGTCGGGAAGTTGCATCCCGCCTTCCTCCCGTTCGAAGAAGCGGCGGAACGGTTCCGGCAGATTCTCGAAGCGCGGCCTCTCCGGGATCGGACCGGTCGTCTGGATCCGGACGACGCACGGACTGACCGCCTTGGCCACGGCGCGAAACGTATTGGAGAGGGCCTCCACACGGGCCAGGTCATCAGAACTGATCTGGACCTTCGGCTTGTCGGCGGCCTGCGCCGACGCCCCAATGAACTGCTGACGAACCAGGAAGCCAACCCCGGCAAGCAGAGCGAGCACAACCAGCGACCAACTCCTGCGTGGCATCGACATACCCGATTACCTCCCGGATGCTCCAGCGCTTATACCGTCCAGCCGCGGACCGGATGCCCCCCGCCCGCCCGTGCCCAATCGGCCCCACCCACCGCCCGTTAGCACGTAACCTCCGGATTCAGCGAATGTTACGGCGGTCCTCCGGTGCCGAGGCGCATCCCCCGCTGACAGCAAGTCCTACGATCCGCCGCGCCGCCAGTTCAATAGGACCAGACCCGCTGCCAGCAACGGCAAAGCCGCGAGCGAACCTATGATTCCGGTCGTCAGGCCTGTGGGCCAGTAGGACATCGAAAGACGATGGCGACCCGGAGGCACCCAGACGCTCGATATGACCGCGTTTGCGCGCACGATCGAGACGGGCCGCCCATCCAGCAACGCCTGCCAGCCGGCATCGAACGACTGGTTCCAAACCAGCAAGCCTCCGTCCGTGGTCGATACGTCGAGTTCAAGCTCACAAAGCCCCTGCCTGCACAGGCGCAGCGTTCGGGGGCCATCGCTCGGCCACGCTGACGGGAGATCCCGGGCGTCCACCACGACACCGTCCGGCAACCCCACGGCCTCCGGCTCGAAGAGCAACTTCTCAACCGCCTCGAGCTTGCCGGCGGCCGGCGTGACGTGCCTAGCCCAGTAGAACCGCGGTCGCCAACGGGGCACCTCGTAGAGGAGCACCCCGTTCGGCAGAGCCCCCGCCCGTGGATACGGCCTGCCGTCGATCGGCCGGCCCGGCAAATCGCCGACCCGGCCAAAGGAGACATCCGAGAGACTGACGTTGGCTCGCGGCTCGGCGTAGGCCCGGAGCCACGCGTTGGCAGCGGCTCGACGGCAGAAGAAATGCTGCCGAATGCGGCGCGGTCCCGCCGCCTGGTCGGCCGGCTCGAACCAAGCAGTCTGCGTAAGTGGAGTACCGTCCAAGTCCTCCAGCCACAGGTACCACCTGTCGCGGTCGCCGGGCTCGGGCCATACGCGCAACTCCACGGCGTAGATACCGGGCGACGCAACGGAAACGGGCAAACGGAAGTCACGATATCGCAGGGGCATGCGCCGGGCCGGCTGCGTGGCGGGCGTGAGGCGGGCGGTCGGCTCGATCGTGCCGGCGGCGGCAATGAGTTCGAGTTCCTCCGGCGATCGCACCGCCAGCCAGCGGACGCCCAGCGCACCGAGCAACCGATGGTTGCACAACAGCGACAGGGCGTTCTGACTGGCCCCCCAGGGCATGAACTGCATCAGCAACCGCATGTCGTGCGGCCAAAGGGGCCCGTAGTTGTGCAGTGCGGGAATCCGGGCGAGCGTGTTGGTCTGGGGCCACAGCAGGTCTGCCTGACGGTCATAATCGGCCAGGAGGCGCGGCACCCAGAGCCGTCCTCTGCCCTCCGGGTCCCGCTCGTGAATCGCTCGGGCCAACGGCGGATCAATCAGGTCTCGCGGGCAGGAATACGTCCGCAGGTCCACGTCCACGAAGGCGGCCACGCCGGCCAGATCCATGATCACCACGGCCAGCAGGACGGCCAGCGACCGCCGCTCCGGTCGACGGCTAACGACCTGAAGGATCGCCGCCGTCAGGGCCATCATCAGCAACGGCAGCCAGATGGCCGGGTTGGTCAGACGGACGGCCTCGGCGATGTGGCCGGCAAGGGTCGGGTCGAGCCGGCGGGAGATCACGTAGCGGGCCACGAGCATGGCCGCAATCATGACACCGGCCGACGCGGGAAGGAGCCTGGTCCAGGCGATCCGAAGCCATCGTCGCACGGGCTCGCGCACGTCCTCGGCGCGCCGCAGGGCGTCCAGGGCGATCGCCGCCAGGACCACCAGGGCCAGCTCCAGACCGAGCGTCCAGCGGGCTGGCACGCGCAGCGTGTTGAGCACCGGCACATGAAAGAGGATGCGCGAGACCGGCGTGAACCGGCCCAGAGCCAGGACGAGCGAGACGGCCCCGGCGAGGGACCAGAACCGCACGAGCCGGCTGCGGCGCCAGAGCGCCAGGCCGGCAAACGCCAGAAGCAGCACGGCCACCGACGCGTACGTCGCCTGTTCACACCAGTGCGACAAGCCCCACCAGCGCTGCGGATACAGGTTCGGCGTCCGGGCCCCGAAGACGAAGGGAAACAGCCACAGGAACAGCGACGCGGGGCAGTACGAGTTCTCGACGAACAGGTACCAGGCGGGTGAACTGCGGGTGCTCTGAGCGTAGGCGGCAAACGTGGGCGCGAGCTGCACGGCACCGATGAGCCCCCCGTTGACCGCGCCGAGTGCAAACCATGCCAGCAGCCACGGGCGAGACGGAGCGAGCACGGCCAGAACATACGCCGTGACCAACGCTCCCCCGATGACCGTCACCTGGATGTGCTGGACGAGCATCTGCATGCCCAGCACGATCACGGCCAGCAGGTAGTAGCGGGCCTTTCCGGTGTCGGCCAGACGCTGCCACGCGAAGAGCATCCAACCAAGCCAGGCTGCGGCCTGAAGGATGGTCAGGTGGGCACGATGGCCGACCAGGAAGCCGCAGAACTCGAAGGTGAGCGCACCCAGCAACGCCGGCATCGAATCCAGGCGGACGGCCCGGAGATACCGATACAGCCCACCGCCCGCCAGCGCAAAGTGGACGCAGATCGTGACGGAGTAGGCCACGAAGGGCGGCAAAAGCACGAACAGCAGCGTGAACGGGTACCACAGGCCGCTCTGCGGGTCGGCGGCGACAGACGTGCCCAGGCCGACGTAAGGGTTCCAGAGCGGACGCTGCCCGTCGCGAAGGGCCTGGCCGATGAAGGCACGCACCGGAAAGTAATAGAGCAGGTCGTCCTCGAGGGCCGAGACCCCGCCGAGCCGCCAGGCCCCGGCGAGTATGAGCACAGGCAGGCCGACGATCACGAAGGTGCAGAGCAAGCGGCGCGGGAACGAGCGCATATCGCCTGGATAACCTATGGGACAACGCGTAGGTCGTCGGCCTCCCGGACCGGGATTGTACGCGCAGGCCCACCCGTCGTCACCGCCGGTAACGCCGGGAACAAGAGTCCCCGGGGCCGCGGTCTTCGGCCCGTCGGCGCACTGTACGCGGACCCGTGCCCTGCGATGCCGCGCCGTTCCCTATCTCAAGGCCCGATGTTATCGGCGTTGCCAAGCTATCGGACGTCCGTTGAGCCGGCGAAGGCCTGCTCGCCGTGATAGATGCTCACGCCTCCGGCGCGAAAGGACGATTCATTGGAGCGCACAGGTCATCGGCATACATCGTGCCGGGGGTCCATCGCTGGTTCGCATGGTTCGCGTCGTAAACGGGGTGCGTCGGCCGCCCCCGCCGGGGGCGGCCTTGCACCCCTGTGGGCGGCCACCTGCGGCGCCGACCGCGGGCCATTTCACGGAGGCAACACATGTCCCGCCACGCGACCGAGTCGCCGCCGGAACGCGAGGCCCCTACCCGGACCCCGCCGACGGAGTATCGAGAGTTCGCCGAGCGATTGCTCTAGGAGGAGAGGGAACGACTGCTCCGCGTCCTCAACGCAAGCCGGGATGCCATGATCGCGATCGGCCCGGACAGCCGCATCACACTGTTCAACACGGCGGCCGAGCGGATCTTCGGGTGGCGGGCCGGCGAGGTCCTCGGTTGTCCGGTGGGGGTCCTCATGCCCGCGGAGGTCGCCCCGCGGCACCAGGAGTATGTCGATAGTTTCTTTCGGTGCGGGCGACCGAACGCCGCCGTCGATCGCACGGTTGAGCTGGTGGCCCGGCACCGCGACGGCCACGAGTTTCCGGTGGAGCTGTCGCTGGCCGCGGACCGGGAGGGCAGATACCCCTTCGCCCTGGCCGTCGTGCGCGACGTAACCGACCGGAAGAAGCTCGAAGAGGCGCGCGAGGCCGCGCTGCGGCGGCAACTGGGCATCACCGAGCTTCAACGGCGTCTCCTGGCGCCGGCGGGGCTGGAAGAGAAGTTGCGGGACATCTGCGACGGCGTCGTGCGGTTGTTCGACGCCGACTTCTGCGGGATCTGGCTGATACGGCCCGGGGATCTGTGCGAGCGCGGCTGCGCGCACGCCGACGCGCACGGCGGACCGCCCGCCTGTCCGGGCCGCCAGCGGTGCCTGCACCTGCTGGCCAGCGCCGGGCGGTATACGCACGCGAACGGACCGGTGCACCAACGGATTCCCTTCGGGTACTGGAAGGTCGGCCAGGTGGTGCTCGATCCAACCCCGAGCTTTCTCACGAATGATCCGCTGAATGATCCCGCGATCCGGGACCACGCGTGGGCCCGGGAGTTCGGACTCGCGGCGTTCGCCGTGCATGCGCTCCGGCTGCGCGACGGCGAGCCCCTGGGAGTGCTGGCCCTCTTCGCGCGGCACCCGATCTCGGCCGATGAAGACGCGATGTTGAGCGGGCTGACGAACACGGTGTCCTTCGTCGTCCAGCAGAGCGCGGCCGAGGCTGAGTTGCGACGCGAACACGCCCGCACGGAACAATTGCTGGCGGCGATCTCGTCGATCCTCATCGGGCTGGACGGGGGCGACCGGATCACCGAGTGGAACCGTCGGGCCGAGGCGGCGTTCGGCATCGAGGCGGCGAACGCCCTCGGACGGAACCTCGGCGAGTGCGGCATCCCGTGGGATTGCGATCCGGTGATGCGAGGAATCCGGGAGTGCCGCCGCCGGCACGAACCGGTTCGCGTAGACGACGTGCGCTTCCGGCGGCGCGACGGCAGCGACGGGTATCTCGGGCTGACGATCAGCGTGGTCGGCGGCGACGCCGGGCAGGGCGAGACCCCCGGGCTGCTCGTCGTGGGGGCCGACATCACCGAGCGGAGGACACTGGAGGCCCAGCTCGTCCAGGCCCAGAAGCTCGAGTCGATCGGGCAACTGGCCGCGGGCATCGCCCACGAAATAAACACCCCCACTCAGTTCGTCGGAGACAACAACCGTTTTCTTCAGGATGCCTTCGCGGACATCGAGAAGCTCCTGGAGGGCTATGCCCGCGTGGCGGAGGCGGCACGAGCCGGCACGGTGCCGCAGGAACTCCTCGCCCAGGTGGAGGAGATCGCGGAGGAGATCGACCTGGCCTATCTGCGCGCGGAGATCCCGAAGGCGATCGGACAGTCCCTGGACGGGGTCGACCGGGTCGCCAGGATCGTCCGTGCGATGAAGGAGTTCTCCCACCCCGGCAGCCAGGAGAAGCAGGAGACCGACCTCAACAAGGCGATCGAAACCACGATCACCGTGGCCCGGAACGAGTGGAAGTACGTAGCGGAGATGGTCACGGACTTCGATCCCGCGCTGCCGCCGGTCCCCTGCCTGGCGGGCGAGTTCAACCAGGTGGTGCTGAACCTGATCACGAACGCGGCCCACGCCATCGCGGCCGTGGTGAAGGATGGCGCCAAGGAAAAGGGACGAATCACAATCCGGACGCGGCGGGACGGCGACTGGGCGGAGGTCCGGGTCAGCGACACGGGCACGGGCATCCCGGAGGCGGTCCGGCCGCGGGTTTTTGATCCCTTCTTCACCACAAAGGGGGTCGGCAAGGGGACGGGACAGGGGCTGGCGATCGCGCGTTCCGTGGTGGTCAAGAAGCACGGCGGGACCATTGATTTCGAGACGGAAATGGGCAAGGGCACGACGTTCATCATCCGGCTGCCCATCACGCCCCAGGCCGGACAGGCACCGGAACCCGACCGAGATCATGAAGAAGCGCATTCTGTTTGTTGACGACGAGCCCAACGTGCTGGCGGGCCTCCAGCGGATGCTGCGACCGCTCCGCGGCGAATGGGAGGTCACCTTCGCGCAGAGCGGGCCGGAGGCGCTGGAGAAGCTGGCGGCCGCGCCCTTCGACGTGGTGGTCAGTGACATGCGGATGCCCGGCATGGACGGCGCGGCCCTGCTCGCGGAGGTGAGGCAGCGGTACCCGGGGACCGTACGAATCGTCCTGTCGGGGCATTCGGACAAGGAGATGATCCTGCGCTCCGTCGGGCCGGCGCACCAGTATCTGGCCAAGCCCTGCGACGCGGAGACGCTCAAGGACACGATCAGCCGCGCGTGCGCGCTGCGCAACCTCCTGGCCGACGAGTCCCTCAAACAGGTCATCGCGCAGATGCCGTCGCTTCCGAGTCTGCCGGCCGTGTACGCCGAGTTGACCCGGACCCTGAACTCGCCGGACGCCTCGGTGCAGGCGGTGGGCCGCATCATCGCCAGCGACGTGGGCATGACGGCCAAGATCCTGCAACTCGTGAACTCCGCCTTCTTCGGACTCCGCCGGCACGTCTCCAGCCCGGCCGAGGCGGCCGTGCTCCTGGGGCTGGAGACCATCAAGGCGCTGGTGCTGTCGGTCCAGGTATTCTCGGAGTTCCGCGCGGCCCAGTTGGAGGGTTTCAGCCTGGAAGCGCTCTGGAAGCATTCGCTGGCCACGGGCGCGGGCGCCAAGCAGCTCGCGGCGGACGAGAAGTCGGACGGCAAGCTCGTGGACTGTGCCCTGATGGCCGGGCTGCTGCATGACGCCGGCAAGCTCGTTCTGGCGGCCCACCTGGGCCCGAGATACGGTCAGACGATCGCGGCGGCGCGAGAGCGCGGGCTGCCCCTGTGGCAAGCCGAGCGGGAGACGCTCGGGACTACTCACGCGGAGGTCGGTGCCTACCTGCTGGGCCTGTGGGGGCTGCCCGACCCGATCGTGGAGGCGATCGCGTTCCACCACGAACCGGGGCGATGCCTCGCGCAGAGCTTCGGGACGCTGACGGCGATCCACGTGGCCGACTTCCTGGACCACGAAATGCGGCCCGAAGCGTGCCAGACGGTCCCCAGCCCGGTGGACGTGGCGTACCTGAGCCGGATCGGCGCCGCGGACCGGTTGAACCGGTGGCGAGAGACCTTCCGATCGGCCGCGGAAAGGCGGGGGGGATGATGAGCGAAAGGATCCTCTGCGTCGACGACGACCCGAACGTCCTCGAGGCCTTTCGTCGTCGGCTGCGCAGGGATTTCCGGATCGAAACGGCCCAGAGCGCGGAAGAGGCCCTTCGGATCATCCAAGCCGGCGAGCCCTACGCCGTCATCGTCTCCGACATGCGGATGCCGGGCATGGACGGGGTGCAGTTCCTGGCGAAGGCCAGGACGATCTGCCCCGACACCGTCCGCATCATGCTGACCGGCAACGCCGACCAGCAGACGGCGATCGAGGCGGTCAACGAAGGAGCCATCTTCCGGTTTCTGACCAAGCCGTGCGAGCCGGAGACTCTGGCCAGGGCCCTCACGGCCGGACTCGAGCAGTACCGACTGATTACGGCCGAGAAGGAACTGCTGGAAAAGACGCTCCGGGGGAGCGTCAAGGTCCTGACGGAGGTACTGGCGCTCGTCAATCCGACGGCGTTCGGGCGGGCCTCGCGGGTCCAGAGACTCGTACGGGAGCTGGCCGCGGCCCTGCCGTGCGAGGTCTCGTGGGAACTGGACGTGGCGGCCATGCTGTCGCAGATCGGGTGTGTGACGCTCCCTCCCGAGACGCTGGACCGCCTGTATCAGGGTCAGAACCTGACGCCGGAAGAGACCCGCATGTTCGAGGCACACCCCGGCATCGGGCGTCAGCTCGTCGCGAACATCCCACGCCTGGAGGGCGTGGCCGAGGTGATCGCCTATCAGGAGAAGCATTTCGACGGGACGGGGGTGCCGTCAGACGAGCGGCGGGGGACGCAGATTCCCCTGGGGGCGCGGATCCTGAAGGTCGCACTGGACTTCGAGGCCCTCCGGTCGCACGGCCTGGAGGACCTGGCGGCGCTGGCGCGCCTGCGCGAGCGAGCGGGGTGGTACGATCCCGACGTGCTGCGCGCCTTGGCCACGACGATCGGAAAGGGAGAGCCCTGCGAGGTCCGGGAGGTCCGAATCCGCGACCTCACCGGTCAGATGATCTTCGCGGAGGACGTACGGACCGTCAGCGGCCTGCTGGTGGTGTGCAAGGGTCAGGAGGCCACGCCCTATCTCCGCGAACGGCTGAAGAACTACTCGCAACACACGCCGATACGGGAGCCGATTCGGGTGGTGATCCGGCGGGAACCCACTCCCGCTCCGACCGCCGCGTCGGCGCGTGCCGTAGCGGTGGGGAGGTAATCCAATGAGTCACACCGTCCTGCTGGTGGATGACGACGCGAACGTGCTGGCCGGGTTGACCCGGATTCTCCGAAAGGAGCCGTACGCGATCCTGACCGCGCAGACGGCTGAGGAGGCGGCGCGGCTCCTCGAGACGCGCCCCGTCGACCTGATCGTGTGCGACGAGCACATGCCGGGCATGTCGGGAACGGAGTTCCTGGCTCGCGTGGCCTCGGAGCATCCGGACACGATCCGGATCGTTCTCACGGGTCATCCGTCCCTCCCGGCCGCGCTGCGGGCGATCAACGAAGGCAAGGTCTATCAGTTCTTCACGAAACCCTGCAATGAAATCGACCTGGCGATCACCATCCGCCGGGCTCTGGAGCAGAAGGAACTCATGGCGCGGACGCGAGAGCTGCTCGAGGTCACCAAGAGGCAGTCCGTGCTGATCGACGAGGCCCGCATCCTGCGCCGCCTCCGGGATGCGCCTCGGGAGGTCCGCGCCGCAGCAGCCGCCCGCTGCGAAGATCCAGTCGACCGCAGGGAGCTGCTGGCGGATATCGATGCGGCCATCCGTCGCGGAAAAGAACTGCTCGCCCGACTCCATGCGGAGTCGATTGACCCGGCCGGCGGCGCAGCCTGTCCCACGCTCCAGGGCGCCGGCGACGGGTAAGAACTCGCCCGGGACAAGGCGCCCCGTGACGCGGATACCCCCGGCCGTCGGTCCGGGGGCCATGCCCCCTTCGTTTCCGTGGGACGCCAGGCCTGCGGGCCGCGGGCGGCACAGGTTACGGCCCCTGCAGCCGTCCCGGAGGGAGCGTCCGGGAGTTCCGATCGGGGCGTGAACCGGCCCCCAACGGCAGATTGCACCCGACGCGGGGATCCCGTGCGAAGGGCGTTGGAGATGGCCCCGATCGAACGGCACGCGGACGGAAAGCCCGAGTTTGCGAAAAACCGGCCAGAATCGCTTGCCAGCCGGGTTCCGGGCTGTTAGAATCCGGCATGGTGGCGGGCCCAGGCCGGTCGTGGGAGAGGCATGTCGATTCGGGCGGGCCCGCCGGTGTACGGGTTCCTTTCCGACACATTACAACTCGGAGGTGGGCTATGAGGTACAGGGTGGCCGGACTGGCGCTGGCTGGTCTGGGGGCGTTCTTGTGGGCGACCGCGTCGGCCGAAGAGGTCGCGCAACCGTGGGGGACACAAAACGGCAACATCTACGGCACGACGGCGTCGGACAGCCCGTTGTTGCGGTTCAGCGCGGCGTGGAAGAAGGGGGCGGAAACGGCCTGGGAACTGGACATCCGCGCCCTGGGGATCGACCGCGTGCAGACCGGGGAAATGAGCTTCGATGAGGAGGGGAACATCTACTGGAAGACGAGCGACCTCAACGGCTTCGGGCCGGCGAGGATCGCCTCGGCCTCGCCGGGCGGTGCGATCCGCTGGACCTCGACGCTGGACGGGACGACGGCGTATACGCTCGGCGCGTTCGACACGACGGCGCCGGTGGTGGGCGACGGCGGACCGACGGGCCGCGTGTACGCCATCGGTACGAATGCGGCCGGGTCGGTGGTGGCGGCGTTCAGCAAGGGCACGGGCATCCTGGCCTGGGAACGGGTGCTCCCGGACGCGAATTTCCAGGGCCGGAACTTCAACCTGACGCCGGTACTCTATAACGGGAAACTCTTCATCAAGGGGGCCAAGGACCCTGCCAGCGACCAGGTGAAGGTCTATCAGGTCGATGCGGCCACCGGCGCGCTGGACTGGTCGGCGACGGTGCCCGGCGTGATGATCGACAACGGGGGGATGCTGACGATGGTGCCCAACGTGGCCCCGGGCGTGCACCGCCTGTTCTTCAACGGCTCGAGCGGCAACGGCAGCGACGGCAAGCCGGAAATCTACGCCATCGACATGGACACGGCGAACATGACGGCCTGGCTGGCGTGGTCCTCGGAAGGCGGACACGTGGCCCGCAGCCACGTGATCTACATGCCTGCGGTCGGCCGGGTCGCCACCCATACGTGGACGGATTTCGGCGCCGAGCTCTACTCCTGGGACCTCGATGGGGGCAATCCCAGCGCCTACAACAACCAGGTCAACAGCGGGCACGGGTTCTACGACGTCGGCGCGCTGGACTTCGACGGGAACGACCTGATCGTGGGCGGCTTCGACGGACGCATCGTCCGGTATCAGGACTTTGCCCCGAATGCCGGACCGGCATCGGACGTCTACTACGAGACTGTGAGCTGGTACGGGGAACCGCGAGTCTTCGGCGGGCTCTATCAGGACGCCGCCGGCAACAGCATCCTGGTGACCGGCACGAACAGCCGCACGGACCTGGGCCCCGACCACGAGGCACGGGTGATCGCCGTGGACATGACGAATGCCAAACCCTTCCCACCGTGCGGCGAACTGGATGACGGGCCGGTCTACATCGACAACTTCAAGGTGACCAGCGGAGATACCGGCATCGAGAACGTGGTCTTTGACGCCGATGGCTTCACGGGTTACACGCTTGGCGAGCTGGCCGGGCAGGAGAACACCGCGGCCGGCGGCACGGGCACGGGCACCTGGGAAAACGACAACTCCGGGCCCTCCGGCGCGACCAACGTGCAGGTCGTCGTCGATCCCACCGGGGGCGGGATGGGGCTCGTGATCAAGATGGACGCCTCCGGCGGGTGCGGCGGCTGGCAGGGGATTACGGTGCCCTTCGCGGCCGAGACCACGGACAACATCGTGGTCATCAGTTGGGATCAGTACATGACCCACACCAGCGAGAATCTGTGGGTGGCCGATAATCCGGACTTTGCGCGGTTCTGGGCGATCGCCAACTGGGATTCCGCTTTCCCGACGGCTCCCCGTGGCGGAGCCGCCGCCCGCCACTTCGACGGCACGAAGGTACCGACGACATCGGGCGTGTGGCAGCACGTCGAGTACAGGCTGGACAAGGTGCTGGCCGAGGTGACCGTGACAGTGGGCGGAACGACCTCATCGCCGCCCGAACTGCTCGACCCGTTCGGAGACCTGGGCGTGCGAGGATGGACGTTCGAGCTGGAAGGCACCGCCCTGATGGAAGTCCCGCCGCCGCCGGTGGATCCGGTCTTCACGTTCAACACCGGCAGCATCGCCGACCACGGTTTCACGGTCCGCGGCGGCCCGCTGCTGGGACCCTCCGCTGAGTGCCGCAAGCAGCAGATCTACTTCTTCCGGAACCAGGGCGGAAATCTGGTCGCGATCGAGCCCTACAGCGTGGCCGCGGACTACGATGCCGACCTGGACGTGGACCTGAACGACTTCTCGCACTTCCAGATCTGTTTCAACGGCGCGTCGCGGCCCCCGGCTACGGACGGCTGTTGGGACGCCGATATGGATTGCGACGGAGACGTCGATGTGAACGACTTTGCCGTGTTCCAGGTGTGCTTCAACGGAGCATCGCGTCCGCCGGCCTGCGACGATTGATCGCCCCCCGGACGCGCAGATCGCCGGCCAGGCCGGCGACTCGGAACACGATATGAAATGCCCGCGCGGTCTGCCGGCAGGCCGCGCGGGCCTTTTCTTGGCTGAGGGGCGTCTTCCACTCTGATCCCGGCGGGCCCGTCGCTGGTAACGAGCCTTCGCCGCGCGGCCCCCCGCGGGAAGGTTGGCCCTCGGACGCAAGGCGCCTCACAATGGTGGTCTGGCTGTCGCGGGTTCGGCTCCGAACCCGAGGAGGAGGCCGGTTGCATGACGATGACCGCAACGTTTGCCGCGGCCGATCTGGCCGCGCCGAGCTCGTTCCGCATGACGTTTCCGCGTCCGGGACCGAGGGCGTGGGTTCGGGTCGGCGCGGCGGCCACCGAGGCGACCGTGTTCGTAAACGGCGCGGAGATCGGGCGACACCTCGGGGCGTGGACCCCGTTCGAGTTCGAGATCAGCAAGCACCTGCAAACGGAAAACGAGCTGGAGGTCCGGTGCGTGGACCGGATCCATGTGACAAACGGCTTTCTGCCGGCGATCGGCGTCCGTTGGACGGGGGCCCGCGACGTGGAGATACGCACCGAGCCGACCCCTCCGAGGCCGCCGGCCCGGCAGCGCTCGGCGGTCCGCGGCACGCAGCTCCTGGTAGACGGCCGGCCGTTCCGGGTGCGCGGAATCCTGCACTGGGGCTACTATCCCGAGCGGCCTGCGCCCTGGCCGGACGAGGACCAGATGCGGAGGGAGATCCGGGACATGCAGTCCCTGGGCTTCAACCTCATCAAGTTCTGCCTGTGGATCCCGCCGGAGCGATACTATCAGCTGTGCGACGAGATGGGGATGTTCGTGTGGCAGGAATACCCGGTGTGGGATGCGCCTCTGACGGACCGGAGCGTCGTGGACGAGTTCCGGGAGTTCTTCCGGCACGACGCTCCGTATCCGTGCGTGATCCTGCGGACGCTGACATGCGAAAACGACCGCGTGGCGCCGGAGATCGCGCGGGAGCTGGTGGACCTGTGCCACGAGATGATCCCCGGTGCGGTCGTGCTCGATAACAGCGGCTGGCTCTGCGCGGAGCGATACGGCGACTTCCACGACGAGCACATCTACCTCAACAACCAGCAGATCCGCTATTACGGGCGGCGGATGCGAGGCAAGCTGACCAAGCCGCTGCTGATCGGCGAGGGATTCAAGGCGGACTGCCTGGGCGACTGCGCGTGCCGGACGGCCGTGAAGGTTGTGCGGTACCAGGTGGAGACGCTGGCCCGGGACATCCCGGACGCCGGCTACGTGATCAATGCGATCCGGGATACGCAGCACTACCCCACGGGGCTTTACAGCGTCAGCGGTCGACTCAAGCATGACCCCGCAGATTGGGCCTGGCAGCGAGATGAGCCGGCGCCGCCCCGGGAGATCCCGGAGCCCACCGAGCCGATCATCGGTCCGCGCAAAGGGCAGTGGAAGTGCCCGGATCACACGT
>Ga0209227_1000133_pt1 | contig 62521 bp, 41 predicted proteins | sample YNPBryantNP2012_FD_185815 | JGI IMG/M metagenome (GOLD analysis project Ga0209227, IMG submission 185815) | Anoxygenic and chlorotrophic microbial mat microbial communities from Yellowstone National Park, USA - YNP Bryant NP 2012 (SPAdes)... ...
ACAGGTAGCGGGGCCAGGATTCGAACCTGGGACCTCCGGGTTATGAGCCCGACGAGCTGCCACTGCTCTACCCCGCAGTCTGCTAAAATTATACTCTATACGGTGCACAATGTCAAGAGCCATTTTAGCAGGACAACTGCGTGCAGTCGTCCTGCCGTTGCAGCGCCTGTTCTACATCCCAGATGATATCCTCCACATCTTCAATCCCCACCGACATGCGCACCAGACCGTCGCCGATGCCGATCCGCGCCCGCTCCTCCGCACTCAGCGCGCGATGGGAGGAGTGGGCCGGGTAGAGAACCAGGGTACACACATCTCCCAGCGTGGTGGCCGGCAGGCAGAGCTGCAACGACTCGAAGAAACGAAAAACTTCACGCCGACCGGCCCCGTCCAGCTCGAATGAAAGCACACCCCCGTAGCCACGTCCCTGGAACAACCGCCCTGCAAGCTCATGCTGCCGGTGAGAGGGGAGGCCCGGATAATACACGCGGCCAATGCGAGGGTGTCCCTCCAGACGACGAGCCAGGGTTAGGGCATTCTCGCAATGCTGCCGTATGCGCAACGGCAAAGTCTTCAGTCCACGCAGGATGATCCAGGCCTCCTGAGGCCCCAGGTTGCCCCCTGTTACCTTGAGCACCTCAAGCAGGCCGGTCCGGCGCGCGCGTGAGGTGACGACAATTCCACCGAGCGCATCGCCATGGCCGCTCAGATACTTGGTGGCGCTGTGTATCACCAGGTCCGCTCCCAGTTTCAGAGGCTGCACCAGCACAGGGGTGGCAAAGGTATTGTCCACGATGAGAGCCGCTCCATGCCTGTGAGCGATCTCTGCCAGGGCGGGCAGGTCCGCCACTTTGAGCAGGGGATTGGAGATGGTTTCGACCAGCACAACCGCCGGTCTGAGCGAAGTGCAGACAGCGGCCACCTCAGCCAGGTCCGTCACGTCTACAAAGCTCACCGTGACCCCTTGAGTGCGCAGCAGCCCCTCCAGCAGGGCATAAGTCGCTCCGTAGATATCCCGCGCAGCGACGACCGCCGACCCCGCCCGTACACCGGACGCCAGCAAAGCCGCATGGATGGCCGCCATACCAGAGGCGAATGCCACTGCCGCCTCCCCCTCCTCAAGCGCAGCCACACTTTCCTCCAGTGCAGCCACTGTTGGATTGCCATGGCGGGTGTAGACGTAGCCGGGACGTGTTCCGGCGAAAACCTCATCCAGCTCCTCCATTCGCCCGTAGATGTAGGTGACCGAGGGATGGATCGGGGTCACAGTGGAGAGGAAATCGCCGGCGACAGAGGGAGTGCCGGCATGCGCTGCGCGTGTAGCCAGGTGGAAAGCTCTGGTATTCATGACAATGCCTCCTCCGAACTCGAATGAATTGCGTTTTATGCTGTGCCGGCAGCACAGCCTGCGATTTGCGACTGTGTTACCGCAAAGGTTTCTTCTTTGCACTGCACAGGTCGCAATTTTGCCACAGAATCGGCCAATTGTTAAGCGCCAAACAGGGCACAGCAGCACGGCACGCATTGACCGGGCACAAAGTGTGGATCGTGCTGACCATCAACAGTCTACGAACCGGACCATATCTGGCCGGCGACCTTGCGATGGCTTTTGTATTCGGTTATAATGTGCTGACGATTTCGGCTGCCGACATTGTGGCGGTACAGCCCCTCATTTTGGGATGTCTGGCACGCCGCTGGCTGTATCGTCCCGCGAACGCCGGATGATGTACGGCACCTCCGGCATCGGCAGACCGAACAGATCACAAACATTCCTCACCCCGATCGCATATGGAGACAAAGAAGACACAACCCGTATTGAGAACACTGATCGCTGTTGGACTGGTGATCTTTTTGCTGCTTCTCCCCTTCCACCTGGTGATCAAGCGGCTGATTCCCGGCCCGGCAGGTACGTACTGGAAAGAGGCTCTGCTGGGCCTTCTGGTGTTGCTGTGGGCGGTCTGTTGTCTGCGCGAAAGGCGGCTGCTGCTGACCGGAACCTCCCTCGACAATGCTGTGTTGGCCTACTTTGGACTGCTTCTTCTGCGCTTTGTCCTCGACCGCTCGGGGTGGGTGGGCGCGTGGGGCCTGTACGTGTCGGCCATGTACCTGCCGCTGTTCTGGCTGGTGCCGACGGCCCTGGAGCATCGGCCAGGATGGGTTACGGCACTCATTACCCTGCTGGTTGGCGTCGGCAGTATCGCGGCGCTGGGCGGGCTGATCGAGTTCGCCTTCGACGTCGCCCTGTGGCCTTCGGACGAGTTGCTGCAGCGGCAGGGTTTTGCCGATATGTACATCTACGGCACACACATCCGGCGCGTCTATTTCACATTCGATTCCCCGACGACGCTCGCCAACACGCTGGCGCTCCTGTTGCCTCTGGCCATCGCACTGACGGCACGGTCCCGCCGTGTCGGAGCGCGCCTGGCGGCCGGACTGGCCGCCGTGCTGATGGCGGCCTGCATCGTCGTCACGTTCAGCCGGGGCATCTGGGTGGCGACTGCACTCTCCCTGCTGGTGATGGGGCTGGTGAGCGGTTTTATACAGCGCAACCGGCGTTTCTTCGTTGCAGCTCTGGGGGCACTGGCGCTGCTCGCTCTGGCATGGGGTCTGGTCGCCTTCGCGCGCTCCCGGGAAGGTGCCTCCGGATACACGGGGGTGGTCGAATTGTCGCCGGCGGCTTATGAGGCGGCGCCGGTGACCCCCGCGGATAGCCTGCTCCAGGGTATGCCCGTCGCGGGAGAACTCGTCACCCAAACCTGGACGTTGCACGACCCCATCACCGGCCGCGATGACACGCGCACGGTGCTGTACGAACATCCCCCCGAGAGCGGCAAGTCCGAGATTGTCTATGTTGTGAAGGTCCCTGAGGCCGGCGCCCTCCGCTTTGCCATCGCCATGTCCCCTGAGATCTGGTCGCCGGAGAAGGGGGATGGCGCCAGTTTCCAGCTCTATGTCAGGGAGCCCGATACCCGGGACGGCCAGTTTGTCTTTGTGCGCTACATCAACCCCAAACACAATCCCAGTGACCGCCGCTGGCGCAACTTTTTGGTTGACCTTTCGCCCTGGGCCGGGCGTACGGTCAACCTGAGCCTGATCACCGAACCGGGACCGGCCGGCGACTGGGCATTCGATTGGGCCGGATGGGCCGAACTGGAACTCGTGAGCGTCGCGCCGGGGTACTTTGCTTCAGTTGAAACGGAGAACGCCATTCTCCGTCACACCGGCTCGGTCCTGGATTGGGCGCGGGATGAGACCAACCGCGATCGGCTGGCGGCCTGGGGACTGGCACTGAACGCCTGGCGTGCATCGCCGCTGTGGGGGACCGGCCTTGGCTCGACCGGCGTGGCTGCGCTGCGCACCCGACCGGAACGCGCGTTCGTGACCGAAAGCCAGGTCCTCAAGGCACTGGTCGAACTCGGCCTGCCGGGGCTTCTGGTATGGGCCTACCTGTGGTTCCACATTGCGCGTGTCGGCTTCCGCGCCTATCGTGCGACGGAGGAGCCAACCCGACGGGCGCTCCTGTTGGGTATCCTGACCGGCCTGCTCGTTGTCTTTATCGAAAGTTGGGTCTACCAGAACCTGGAGGTTAAACAGGTCAACGCCTGTTTCTGGACCCTGGTCGGCTGTATGGGGCTTCTGGCCGGACAGCGAGATGAGTGATCCGGTAGCGGTCATCATTGTAAATTGGAATCACGGTCGCTTCCTCAAAGAGTGTCTGGATGCGCTGCTGGCTGAACAACCGCCTGAGGTGGTCGTTGTGGATAACGGCTCTACGGATGGATCGCCTGCCTGGATCGCCGATCATTATCCTGCCGTTCGCCTGCTGGCGTTTCCGGGTAACCGGGGATTTTCACGGGCTTTCAACTCCGCTGCTCACGCCACCACGGCCCCGTTTTTGCTCTCGTTGAACCCGGACGTCGTCGTCAGGCCCGGCTTTGTCGCGGCGTTAGTACGCGCTGCAGAGCAGGACGGGCGTATCGGCATGGTCGCGCCCAAATTGCTGCGGGCCGGTAACCCAACGATCCTGGACTCGACCGGTCTGTTTATTGATCGCCGCCGTCGGCCCTATGACCGGGGGCAGGGCGAGGCCGACAGGGGACAGTACGATGCCCGGACCGAGATATTCGGCGCCAGCGGCGCCGCTGCGCTCTATCGCCGCGCAATGTTGGAAGACCTGGCTGTGGACGGCGAGTACCTGGACGAGGACTTTTTCGCTTACTACGAGGACGCCGACCTGTCCTGGCGCGCCCGGTTGCGCGGCTGGCGTTGCGTCTATGCGCCGGATGCGGTTGCCACGCACGTCCGAGGCTGGGGCGATACTTTGCGCAAGCAGGGCCACGCGGCCAAAGATAGCCGCGGCCCCCGGCTGGCGCTGCGCAATCGTTATCTTATGACGCTCAAGAACGATGCCTGGGAACACTTTATCGCCGACCTGCCATGGATTCTGGCCGCCGAACTTCCGCGTCTGTTCTACGCTGCTCTGACCAGGCCGGGAGTGCTGTCCGGCCTGCTCGACCTGGCGAGGGCGTGGCCCGCGATACGCCGCAAGCGCCGCCAGATACGCAGTCGGCGCACGGTGGATGATGCGCTCATCCGCTGCTGGTTTACGGCGCCGGCGTGTGGGCGATAGGATATTGATGCTGCGGGTCCTTTTGGTCTATTACGAGCCTTTACCGGCCGGCCAGACAACACACGTATTGGCGCTTGCCGGCGGGTTAGACCGCGCAAGATTTTGCCCGACCGTCGTGTTGCCCTCGCACCTCCAGGCCAGCGTCGCGGCCTTCCAGGGTGCGGGTATCATGGTCTTGCCGCTCCCGCTGGGCAAGATACTATGGCCCCCGCAGGCAGTTATGGCGCTCTTCCGACTGATTCGGAAGGAAGGCTTTGACGTTGTGCACATTCACAGCCAGGAGGCCGGGCTGCCTGCCCGTATAATAGCCCGGCTGGCAGGAGCGCGGCGTATCATCTACACGCCGCAGACCATAGACATCCGGCGGGCAGGGTGGCACTGGCTGTACATCCTGACCGAACGGGCACTGGCACATCTGACCGACACCGTCATCTCGGTCAACGAGTTTGACCGGAGGCGGTTGATCCGCTGGGGCCTTGCGCCGCACAAGGTCGTGACCATCCCCAACGGGATTGATCCCGATGCATTTGCCAGGCCGCCAAATATCGAGAGCCTGCGCCGGGAACTGGGAGTGCAAAAGGGCCAAAAGTTGGTGATGCAGGTTGGAGGCCTGAGAGCGCAAAAGGCCCCTCTCGCCTTTGTGGAAGGCGCACGGCACGTGGTGCGTGAGCGTCCCAACGCCCGTTTTGTGCTGATCGGCGATGGACCTTTGAGAGAAGCGGTAAGAACGCGTGTCCTGGAATGTGGATTGGAGCAGTATGTGCAATTGCCCGGCTGGCGCCAGGATGCCCGCACTTTGATGTGGGCCGCGGACGTTGTAACGCTGACCTCGCTGTGGGAGGGCTCCCCTCATACCCTGCTGGAGGCGATGGCCTGTGCACGGCCGGTCGTGGCGACCTCCGTCAACGGATGCCCGGAGATTGTGTTGGATGGGGTAACCGGCTTCCTGGTGCCCCCAGGCGACCCGCTGGCCTGGGCCGGGCGTGTGATCGCTCTGCTGGACGACCCCGCAAAGGCCGGTGCGATGGGGGAGCGGGGAAGGAAACGGGTGGAGGAACAGTTCTCACTCCGGCGCATGATCGCTCAGATCGAAGGCCTGTATGCACAGGTGTGGAAGGGTAACGGCTTATGAACGTGCTTATGCTGAACCCCCCTTTTCATCCTCGCTATTCACGCTCTCAACGCAGCCCTGCGGTGATCAAGAGCGGAGTCATTTACTATCCTGTCTGGCTGGCCTATGCCACCGGCGTTTTGGAGCAGGACAGCTTTAACGTCAGGCTGGTTGATGCGCCGGCGGCCGGCTATGATACCGCTTCGGTGCTCTCCCTCGCTGAAGAGTTCAGGCCACGCCTGGTGGTGGTGGATACCAGTACGCCCAGCATCCACAACGATGTCGCCGTTGCAGAAGCGATCAAGACCCGGGTGCCCGACGCGTTCGTTCTCCTGGTTGGCCCGCACGTCTCGGCGTTGCCGGAGGCCAGCCTGCAACTCAGCCCGGCGGTGGATGCCGTGGCTCGACGGGAATACGATTACACCGTGCGAGATGTGGCCCGCCTGTTGGGTGGCGGCGGCGATCTGGCCGACATCCCCGGCCTCAGTTATCGAGACGAGAGTGGGGTGATCATTCACAATCCAGATCGCCCCTTTATCGAGGAGCTGGATGCACTGCCTTTTGTCAGCCTGGTGTACAGACGGCACTTAAAGGTCGAAAACTATTTCTACTCCATCACCCGCTATCCGGTGGTGACCATTCTCGCCGGCAGGGGCTGCCCTTACCGATGCGTCTACTGCCTCTGGCCACAAACGCTGACCGGCCACAGATATCGCAGACGCAGCGTCGCCAATGTGGCTGAAGAGTTCGAGCTGGTTGCCCGCGAGTTTCCGCAGGTCAGGGAAATCTTCATCGAGGACGACACACTTACAGCAGACCGGGAATATGCCCTGGCATTGGCGCGGGAACTGACACGGCGGGGGAATCGCCTCCCCTTCTCCGCCAACTCGAGAGCCGACGTAAGCTACGAGACCCTGCTTGCGCTGAAGCGAGCCGGCCTGCGCCTGTTGTGCGTGGGCTTTGAAAGCGGTGACCAGAACGTCCTGCGGGCAATGCGCAAAGGCATCGCTGTGGAGCAGTTCTACGAGTTCCGTGACGCTGCCCGGCGGGCCGGGGTGTTGATCCACGGCTGCTTTATGGCGGGCACTCCCGGTGAGACCCGCAGCTCACTGGACAAGACGCTCAAGTTAGCGAAGAAGTTGAAGCCGGACACGGCCCAATTCTTCCCTCTGATGGTCTATCCCGGTACCGAAGCATACGATTGGGCCAGGCGTAATGGGTGTCTCACAACCGGGGACTTTCGCGAGTGGTTGACCCCTGATGGCCTTCATCGCAGCGTCGTCAGCCTGGCAGACCTCTCTGCCGATGAGATCGTCGCCTGGTGTGATCGCGCACGTCGTTCTTTCTACCTGCGTCCCCACTACATCATCGCCAAGATGTGGGAAGCGATCACCCATCCTGCTGAGGCACGCCGGATTTTCAGGGCGGCCAGCGTTTTCGCCAGATACCTGTTTCACCCTTCACTGCCGACACGAACCGAAGGCGAGCAGGCCGCTCCAATTTCCAGATGAACGGTACGGTAATCCATGAACCTTCAGCTCAGCTGTGATGGCTTCGTTCCGGTCCCCTCGCGCGTGGAAGGTGTCGAGGTATACGCACCTGCCCCCACAAGGCCCTCTGATGAGGAGACACGTACTTTCAAATGCCGCCACTGCAGCGGGCCTGTGGCTTACAGTCCAGCCCGGCGTCAACTTACCTGTCCCTACTGCGGGGGGTCTCAGGAGCTGACCGCCGAAGAGGTCGGGCAGGCTGCCGAAGAGTTTGAATTCACCCTGGAAGCGCTGGAGCAGGCCCAGTATGGGTGGGGCGTGGAACGCCGGGAACTGGTCTGCGATTCCTGCGGTGCAGCCGTCGCTGTCCGGCCTGACTTCTTGACGAGCACCTGTGCTTTCTGTGGCTCCAACCGCGTCCACGCACGTGACATCACGGGCAGCATGTTGCGGCCCACGGCCCTTATCCCCTTCGTCATCGCTCCTGAAGACCTCCCCCGGCTCATCTCCGACTGGCTGGGCCGGGGATGGATGCATCCACCAGAACTGCGCAACGTGTCTGCGCTTCGGAAACTGAGCGGTGTTTACCTCCCCTTCTGGACTTTCGATGCCCACATCACTGCCGACTGGAGGGCAGAGGTAGGCACAGCACGGACAAGCCGATACTACAATGGCAGGGAATGGAGAACGCGCACCGTGATTGACTGGCGCTGGCGCTCCGGGCGGGTGCATCTCCCTGTCAATGACCATCTTGTGAGCGGCACCTCGCGCATCAGCCGACGCATCCTGAACAAAGTCCTCCCATTCGACCTGAGCAAGTTGGTGCATTATGAGCCTGGATACCTGGCCGGCTGGCAGGCTAAGGGCTACGACATCCCACTGCAGGAGAGTTGGGAAATCGGCCGGGAAGAGATGAGAGAACGGGCAAAGCAAGCCTGTTATGCTGATACCGGTTCCCCCTACGTACGCAACTTCCGTATGACGGTGGACTTTGCCGACGAGCGCTGGCGCTATGTACTGCTGCCGGTCTACCTGGCCTCCTATCCCTTCAGCGGGCGGACATTCCAGGTGATGGTGAACGGCCAGACGGGCAAGGTGGCCGGTCAGAAGCCGGTTGCCTGGTTGCGGGTATGGCTGGTGATCGCGGCACTCCTGACCCCGGGTGCATGCCTGGGACTCCTGGGCCTGCTGACACTGCTGGCAGGAGGGGCCGGCGCCATCTTTCTGCTGGGAGGGCTGATATTGCTTTTTGCTGCGTTTATTGGTGCGTTGTACATCCTGGCTCTGGCCAGGGACGCGGAAAGAGCGTAGCGAGGTCGGTTGACTGCCCTTTCCGCAGGCTCATACTTTAAACGTAACTATTCGGCGCTGACTGGGCAGGCTTGCCTCGCCCGTACACCCTTTCTGGGCCTGCGGCCGATGGTTGGCCTTCGCCGATCAGGTCTCTCAGATGCGTACATCAGGATTGTCGGCGGAGGCCGACAACCGGCACGAAGTGCCCGGGGAGGACGATTTCAATCGGCGTGAATAGGTCTCTCAGATGCGTACATCAGGATTGTCGGCGGAGGCCGACAACCGGCACGAAGTGCCCGGGGAGGACGATTTCAATCGGCGTGAATAGTTACGTGGGTGGAATTTGCCAACAGATGGGTGCAAAGACCCACAAAAGCACGGTTGACAAACCAGCAGTTACCGTCAGACAATGTTTGACACCTGCGTTGACTTATGATATAGTGTATCAGGGTTTTTCTCAAGGCCTTGCCAGCGCGCCAGACTGACAAGGCGAAAATGCACCTGCCCCATTGGTTCGGTGCGCTACTCAGGCTTCAATATAAATGCAAATGTTCCAGAGGAGCAGCGGATGGCAAAATCGCGTGGGGAACTCATAGTGGAACGCCTGCGTAACTTCCAGGCCAGCACAGCAGATATTGAGGCTTCTGCAGTCGTCAGTGTTGACGGGCTGATCATCGCGTCGGCCCTGCCGGCGAACGTGGAAGAGGACAGGGTCTCGGCCATGTCGGCAGCGATGATCTCACTGGGCGAACGCATCGCCGGCGAACTGAGACGTGGCATGCTTGAACAGGTGTACATCAGGGGTAAGAATGGCTACGTCATATTGATGGCCGTAGGCGAGGAGGCAGTGCTCACTGTGTTGGCCAGGGAAAGCGCCAAACTGGGGTTAGTATTCCTGGATATGCGACGGGTAGTGGAGGACCTGGAAGCCCTGCTCTAGGGCGATAAAGCCGGATTTCAAATGAGGGAGGGTCACCCCCGTGTGACCCTCCCTAATATTTTGGCAGTGGAAGAGATGCGTAAGTACATATTCTGTACCGGTGGCGTGATCAGCAGTGTGGGCAAAGGAGTAACAGCGGCCTCAGTCGGCCGTATCCTCAAAGCGCGTGGTATCCGCGTCTCTATACAGAAACTCGACCCATATATCAACGTGGACCCGGGCACAATGTCCCCTTATCAGCACGGGGAAGTGTTTGTCACCGATGATGGAGCCGAAACTGACCTGGACCTGGGCCACTACGAGCGTTTCATTGACGAGAATCTCACCCAGGACAGCAACGTCACAACCGGACAGGTGTATGCCGAGGTGATCAGCAGGGAAAGGCGCGGCGACTTCCTGGGAGGCACCATCCAGGTCATTCCTCACATTACCAACGAGATCAAACGGCGTATTGCGCTGGTTGGCGAGCGCACCGGAGCCGAGGTGGTGATCATTGAGGTGGGCGGCACTGTCGGTGACATAGAGGGATTGCCCTTCCTTGAGGCACTGCGCCAGGTGAGACGGGATGTGGGTACCGGTAACACCCTCTACATCCATATCACTTTCCTGCCCTATGTGGGCGCTACCGGCGAGCTGAAGACGAAACCCACCCAACACAGCGTGCGCGAGCTGAGGTCCATCGGCATTCAGCCGGATGTGATCGTAGCCCGCGCGGATTATCCCGTAGATGAAAGTCTGTGTGAAAAAATCGCGCTTTTCTGCGACGTGGAAAGGCGGGCCGTCATCCCCCTGGTCACCACGCCGCTCTTGTATGAAATCCCTCTGTTGCTGGAGGACACGGGCCTGGGAGATTTTATCGTCGAGCGGTTGGGATTGGAAGCGCGCCCGCCCGATCTTGATGAATGGCGTCAGCTTGTGGGACGTATCCGCGCCCCCAAAGCCGCACTCCCGGTAGCCATTGTGGGCAAGTACGTAGAACTGCACGATGCATACATCAGTGTGCGGGAGGCACTAAATCACGCGGCCTGGACAAAAGGGTGGGACATAAACCTGCGCTACATCAGCTCCGAGCTGTTGGAGCGCGGGCGGGGATGGGATGAGCTGAGCAACGTGGCCGGTGTGGTTGTCCCGGGAGGCTTCGGGGAAAGGGGCATCGAGGGGAAAATCGCCACCGCGCGCTGGGCACGCGAGAACCGGGTGCCATATCTTGGCCTATGTCTGGGCCTTCAGGTGATGATCATTGAGCTGGCTCGCCACGCGCTCGGGAGTGATGAACCTAACAGTACCGAGTTCAACCCTCATACCAGATACCCTGTGATAGACCTGATGCCCGACCAGCGCACCATAGTGGATATGGGCGGCACAATGCGCCTGGGAGCATACCCCTGTAAACTGGTGGCCGGCACAAAAGCCGCTATGGCCTACGGCACATCATATACCGAGGAACGGCATCGCCATCGTTTCGAGGTCAAGAACGCTTACCGTGGGCTTCTGGAAGAGGCAGGGCTGATCTTCAGCGGCCTGTCACCTGACGGCCGGCTGATCGAGATCGCCGAACTGGCCGATCATCCCTTTATGCTGGGCTGTCAGTTCCATCCCGAGTTCAAATCCCGCCCCACCCGTCCTCATCCCCTGTTCCAGGCCTTCGTCAATGCAGCGATAGACAGGTGGAATAACGGCCCGGCGTAACCACCTATCTGCCGACGTAACTATTCGGCTTACTGGCTACCCGACAGTTTGAATTCAGGACACGGATACACACGGGTTTCACGGATCAGCACGGATGAAATCTGTACCATCCGTGCCCATCCGTGGCCCATTGAACGGGAAACAAAGGCGACCTGTGCAATTACCTGCCCCTTCTGAATTGCGACCCATGCGGTTGGATTGAATTCACCGCAAAGAACGCAAAGGGCGCAAAGATTTTCTATAGCTCTTTGCGTTCTTTGCGCCCTTTGTGGTTTTCCAACTGCACAGGTCGTATATGTTAACACTCGATCAGCTCTCGTGGCCAGGTGGTCAGCCGCTCACAATCCGCCTCCTGCACGACGACGGTGTCCTCCAGTTTGACCATCATCCCCTGTTCCGGAGCACTGATCTCGACCTCCACCGCCAGCACCATACCGGCCTCGAGCACGGTCCCGTCGCGGGGCCAGAGCACGGGGGGCTCATCCACTTCCAGGCCAACCCCGTGGCCGACAAAGCCCGGCAACACCAGGCTGCCGGGGGCAAAGAACGGGGGCGCGCCCCGGGCAACAATTGCCTCGGCGATCCGGTAAAGCCCGGCGACCGGCTGGCCCGGGCGCAGGGCCTGGCACACAGCCTCCTCCACAGCACGCGCGACCTCAAAAAGTGCACGTTGCTGTGCGTTTGCCTCCCCCACAACGAAGGTGCGCGATTCATCGGCGGTGTAACCCTGCCAGGTCGAGCCGATGTCTACGACCACCAGGTCACCCGGCGCAAGCACCCGCCACGAGGGGCCGTAAGGCATGGCCGGACTCAAACCTGCGCCGGTGACCACCAGCCCATGCCCGCCGCGCACGGTCAGGTGCTCTCCGCTCATCAGAAGTATCCCCCCGCCACGGGCACCGGGATCACGCAAGGGCTGGAACCCCTCGTGGCCGGCGCGCCGTATTGCCGACTCTACCCAGGCGGCAAGCTCCAGCTCGCTTATGCCGGCTGTGATTGCCTGACGGGCCGCTTCCTGCCCCATGTCCGCCACCCTGGCGGCCTGACGTGAGACGGCGATTTCCTCCGCCTCTTTGACCATGCGCTGGGCGAGCACCAGTGGCGATATATCTGTCACCGACCAGCCCGGAAAGACCTCGGCCAGGCGCAGGTACAACTGGGCCGGCACCAGGTCCATCTCTGTGCCGATCACCCCTCTCTCCAGTCCCAGCTCCGCCGCCACCCTGGCTATGGAGGAGAAGCCGCTCATCGGCTCCACTCTGGGGATGGTGGTCTCCTTTATGGCGCATTCCAGGCCACGCCGGACAAAGAGCACTGCCTGAGGCCCATCTTCCGCATGGCGGCCGGAGCAGGCGATAAGCAGGGCAGCAGGTCGCACAGTGCCTGCGTAGTACAGTATATCACGGTGATGGAGCAGCAACGCCCCATCCATCCCTTTCTCGGACATGCGGGCACATAACGCGCTTAATCTGCGGTTGATGCTGACCTCCTTGTGTCAGGTGCGTGTGGAGGTAATCCTGTATCCCCGAGCTGAGCGCTGGGGAAGACCGGTGTCTACGTACCCTCTTCCCACGAGGCCAGGTATTGCTGTTGCTCCGGCGTGAGCACGTCAATCTCCACGCCCATCGCCTGCAGCTTGAGGCGGGCGATCTCGCGATCAATCTCCTCCGGCACAGCGTAGACAGTCCGTTCCAGCCTGTCCGCGTGCTGGCGCATGTACCCGGCGCACAGGGCCTGGTTGGCGAAGGACATATCCATTACCGCGCTTGGGTGGCCCTCAGCAGCAGCCAGGTTGACCAGCCGTCCTTCGGCCAGCAGGAAGATACGGCGCCCATCGGGAAGCACATACTCGTCCACGAAAGGACGGACACGGCGCGGCGGGCGCACAGCCATTTCCTCCAGCGCCTTGATGTTGACCTCCACGTTAAAGTGGCCGGAGTTACAGACAATCGCTCCGTCCTTCATCACCTCAAAGTGTTGCCGGTCAATCACGTTTATATCCCCCGTGGAGGTGATGAACAGGTCGCCCTGGGGAGCGGCTGCCTGCATCGGCATAACCCGGTAGCCGTCCATCACTGCCTCCAGCGCCTTCAGTGGGTCCACCTCGGTGATGATGACGTTACCCCCCAGCCCTTTGGCGCGCATGGCGATCCCCCGGCTGCACCAGCCATAGCCAGCGACAACGACCGTCTTACCGGCAATCAGGATATTGGTGGCGCGGATAACACCATCCATCGTGGATTGCCCCGTGCCGTAGCGGTTGTCAAAGAGGTGCTTGGTGAGGGCATCGTTGACGGCGATGATGGGGTAGCGCAGGACGCCCTGGCGGGCCATCGCCCGCAGCCGGATGACGCCGGTAGTCGTTTCCTCCGTGCCACCTATGACGTTGCCAAGCAGTTCGGTGCGTTCTTTATGCAACGTGCTCACCAGGTCGGCGCCGTCGTCCATCGTGATATGCGGCCTGTGGTCGAGCGCGGCGTGGATGTGCCTGTAGTATGTCTCGTTATCCTCCCCTTTGATGGCATAGACGGGGATTTCGTCATAGGCGACCAATGCCGCAGCCACATCATCCTGAGTTGAGAGCGGGTTGGAGGCGGTAAGCACCAGCTCGGCGCCGCCGGCCTGGAGCGTGCGGGCCAGGTTGGCCGTCTCGGTGGTGATGTGCAGGCAGGCAGCCAGGCGCACACCCTGGAGTGGCTTCTCCCTGGCGAAACGCTCGCGGATAAGACGCAGGACAGGCATCTCCCGCTCCGCCCATTCGATGCGCAGGCGGCCCGCCGGGGCCAGGTCGAGATTCTTGATGTCGTATTCTTTGGGCATAAGCTTACTCCTGTGAGGTTTGTGATGCCGATGACGACATGCTCAGCACAACCGGTCCAGAGCACCGTCATCGTCGAAATGTTGGCGGAAGCGTGCCACGAACCCGGTCAGGGTATAGTGATGGCTCTGCGGGCCGATCTGTTCCAGCGCATAGGTGGCGGCGAGCGCACCCATTCGCCCGGCCAGGTCCCATCCCAGGCCCAGTGCCAGCCCTTTGATCAGCCCGGCGCGATAAGCGTCGCCCACACCGGTGGGATCTGCCAGGCGTGCCGGGGGCACCGGCGGGATGTCGTAGACCTGGCCATCCGCCCAGATGCGTGAGCCGTCGGCAGCAAGTGTGACAACGCAGGCACGAGCCGGAGCCGCGCGGATTTCCCCGGCGCTCAGACCGGTTTTCTCGCGCAGCATCTCGAACTCATACTGATTGACCACCAACAGGTCGCATCCCTCCAGCCCGGCCCGCAATTCCTCCCCCGAGAGTCTGGCAATTTGCTGGCTGGGGTCGTAAAGATAGGGTATTCCAAGCGCGCGGCACTCCTGGGGGTACTTCACCATAGCCTGCGGGTCGTTCGGGGAGATGGTGACCAGCTCGGCTTCCAGGCCGTAGAGCGAAAGCTCGCGCGCGCGAGCCATCGCGCCTGTGTAGAAACTGGCGATCTGGTTGCCCTCCAGGTCGGTGGTGACGAAGAAGGAAGCGGTGAAGAGGTCAGGCTCGGTGCGGGTGAGAGAAGTGTCCACGCCGTGCGCTTCCAGCCAGGCCCGGTACTCGCCGAAATCCTGCCCGACGGTGCCCATCAGCCGGGGATGCTCACCCAACAGCGCCAGGTTATAGGCGATGTTAGCCGCGCAGCCGCCGCGCTGGCGGCGCATCTCGTCCACAAGAAAGCTGAGCGAGATATGCTCCAGTTGATCCGGCAATATACACTCGGTGAAACGCCCGGGAAAGATCATCAGATAATCGTAAGCGATGGAACCGGTGACGATGATGTTCATTCCCCCTCCACACCCTTTTCCGCCAACACATACTTCATCGGGAGCAACCAGTCCCTGAGTATCACTTTCAGTGCCCACAGGCCATCCCAGGGGCGGATTTTCTTACCCTCGGCGATGGTGCGTGGTCGGTAGGAGACAGGCACCTCGACAATACGATGGCCGGCCCGCAGCAGCTTATCGGTCAGCTCGAAGTCCAGATCGAACCCGGTGCCGCTCAAACGGAGTGATCTGACCACATCCGTGCGTACCATCTTGGCTGCTGTGGCCACATCGGTAAGGTGTGCACCGTAGAGCAGGTTGGTCAGGGCGGTGAGAAAGCGTACCCCCCAGTAATTCGCCACATACTTATAGATTGCACGCCCGCCCAGAGTGCGCGAGCCGTAGATGGCCGCCGGGTGATCCCCGGCGACGCGTTCAAGGAAAAGTGTATACTCCTGTGGATCGTACTCCAGGTCAGCATCCTGAATGATGATGTAATCGCCGGTGGAGTGCGCTATTCCTGTACGCACCGAGGTGCCCTTCCCCAGATTGCGGGGGTGAAAGATCACTTTCACATCCGGGGCGTTCAATCCCTGGAGTAACTCGCGTGTGCCATCGGTGGAGAAGTTGTCTATGATGATGATCTCCTTTTCCCATCCGTCTCCCAGGTGCACTGCGCGCACGCGCTCAAGGACGGTCAAAATGGTATCTCGTTCGTTATAGACGCAGATAATTACGGATAACTTCATTGCCCGGCATACTCCCCGCAAAGGTGAACTCCGAGGCATGGCTGACTCAAACGGGGACCTCACAGGGGCCGCTCTTCTACAGAGCAGCAGGCACGCTTGTACCGCCCCTTAAAAGTGTGGAAAAACCAGCCCTCCGGTGGACGCCCGTGCCTGCCGGAGAGCTTCTGTTCAGACCGGATATCTCATAACGGTCCGGAGTATATCACAAGAGGTCAGCTTGTCAAATGTTCCGGGCCTTCCGCTTCTACCTGTACGATCAGGTGGAGGCTGACCCAAGTGCGGCCCGGGCCATCTTCAACTCTTTCTCCACGCCCAGTTCCTGAAATATCTCGGCGGCCTGCTGCAATGCCCTGCGTCCTTCAGCATCGCCAGATGCCGTGAGCGTAAGGCCCAGCTCGTAATAGCTTTTGCCCAGCTCAAGCCGGTTGGCCGTTTCCCTCAGAATCCCGACGCTGGTGCGCAATTCACGGCAGGATTCATCCGTCTGTCCGCCAGCGCGACGTACCTGGCCGGATACACGGTGGGCTATCCCCTCGTATTCTCGATTGCCGATCTCCCGTGCCAGCTCCAGGGACTGCTCTGCCTGGATGGCGGCACCGACCAGGTCCCCAAGTGCCAGCCGGGTCTCGGCGAGTAACTTGCAGGCATCAAACAGCGCGGTTTTGTTGCCGATCTCTGTGAACAGGCGTACCGCCTCTTCCAGGTAATCAAGCGCCTGGGCGTATGCTCCGAGCGTGTAGTGCACTTCGCCCAGGTTGTTGTAGACATCGGCTATGCCCAGCAAATCGCCGATCTGCTGACGGAGCGTCAGGCTCTGGTTGTAGTACTCAACGGCGCGCAGGTAATCGCCCAGCGTGTAGTAGATGACGCCCAGGTTATTGTAGCACATCGCCGTACCATACGTGTGGCCAATCCTCTGACTTACCCGCAGACTTTCCGAAAGGTAGTGAGCCGCTTCATCGTAGTCGCCCTGTCCCCAATACACTGCGGCCAGATTGTTATATGACTGGCTCAGCCAGTACAGGTCGCCGCTTTTTTCCTGCATTGCGATGCAGGACAGGAGGTGGACACTGGCCTGAGCATATTCTCCCTTTTGCGAGTAGATCGTGCCCAGCGTGTGTTCCAATCTGGCCCTGACGTTCTGCCCTTCCGCGTCATCGCGCATGCGCGCGGCTATCTCCAATCCCTTGTTACACCACTCAATGGCTTTCTCGTACTCGCCTCGTCGCATGGCGACCCAGCCCATATCACCATAGACGCGGGCCAGTTCCGGCGCGGCCTCCAGGCCCTCCAGCACCACACGGGCCAGGTCCAGGTAACGCATTGCCTCATCATATCGCCCCTGCAGCTCCCATGTTTTGGCGATGCGTTGTTTCAACGTTGCGGCGTGGACAGGTGGCAGGGGGTGGTGACCTGCCGCTTCATACCACTTCAGAGCCTGGTCATACTGCCCTACGTGCTGGTACACGCTGCCCAGTGATTCCTGTACGGATGCGATCTCGTCATCTGGTACGCCCTCGATGCTCAGCGCCTGAGTATAGTAGGCGATGGCAGCCTCATTGGCATAGCGATCCCTGGCCTGATCACCGGCTTTGACCAGGTACTCCCAGCTCTTTTTGAGATCGCCGCTGCGGGTATAGTGATAGGCCAGCAGGCCGTAATATTCCTCCAACTTGCCGGCATACGTGCGTTCCATGTATTCACCGAACCGGCGGTGGAGCTCCCGCCGGTGGGTAAAAAGCAGGCTGTCGTAGGCGACTTCCTGGGTGACGATATGTTTAAAAATGTATTCCGGCTCTGAGGCCGGTTGATCGAGCGGGATCACATCCAATGCACTGAGCCGCTCCAGGTTTTTCTGAAGCCGTTCCTCGCTCACCTCGACCGGGTAGATGCCGTGCAATGCCCGATACTTGAATGTCTGCCCGATCACAGAGGCGACTTTGACGGTCAATTTACTGCTCTCATCCAGGCGATCAATGCGGCTCATCACCAGCGCCTGGATGCTGTCCGGAATCTCCGCCCGCTCCAGACCTTCAGCCACCTCGTACCCTTCGCCTGAGGTCCGCGGCACCAGGTATCCTCGCTCGAGCAAAGAGTTGAGCAGTTCCTCCACGAAGAAGGCGTTGACCCGCTCCTCACCGCGCAGCACTCGTTCCTTTAACGCTTCCGGTATCTCCGCCGTGCCCAACTTCAGTTGCACCAGTCTGATGGCATCCCCGGCGGAGAGATCGGCCAATGCAATGCGGTTGCAGTATTCGTACTTTTGCCACTCCGTCAGCTCGATTGTCGGGCGGTGAAGCGCGATCAGCAGGATGCGGTGGCGGGCGATGTTGCGCGCTATGTAGTTGAGCAACTCCAGCGAGATTGCGTCTATCCAGTGCACATCTTCGAAAACCATTATGAAAAGCGGCGACTGGAGCGCCTGATGCCGCACCAGTGTCAGCATTATGTCGAAAATGCGTTGCTTGCGCAACTGGCCATCCAACACCGCGGTCAGCTCGTTATCGGGTGCAGGCAGTCCCAGGAGCTGTCCCAGCAGTGGTGTCCAACCTGCGAGCGCCGGATCGGCTTCCGCCATCCTGCGCTCGACCAGGCGTATTTTATCACTCTCATCTGCTCCTCCCTCTGCCCTGAGGCCGAAGTAAGAGGTGAGGAAGTCAATCCACGGCAGGTACGGCACCTGGGAGCCGTAAGAGAGACAGTTTCCGCCCAGACAGTACGTTCCCGGTACCTTCTTGTATGCCAAAGCAATCAGCTCTTCCAGCAGACGGGTCTTACCAACCCCCGCCTCACCTGTGACAATCAGTAACTGCCCATGACCGGTTGCCGCCCGGTGGACGATGGCTTCGCCATGTGCCAGCTCCTCCTCTCGTCCCACGATGGGCAGCGTCTGGCGTCTGGCCTGTGCCATCAGTCTCCATGGTGCCCTCGTCTCCTCGCGTGGCCCTACAGGCCGGCATATATGCACCGGTGCCTGTTTCCCTTTCACGCGTATGGGCGTCAGCTCTTCGCACACAAACCCCCGCCCGGCCTTTTGTGCGGTACGCCGGTCGGCGATGATCTCACCCGGTGCAGCGGCCTGCATCAACCGGGCTGACAGGTTAACTACATCGCCCATGATAGTGTACTCCAGCCGCCGTTCTGACCCGACCGTACCTGCGAAGACATACCCTGAGGCGATCCCAATGCGCTGGTCCGCAATGAAAGGTAAGGCACGCGATTTGCCGATGTAGTCCTGCATGGCCAGGGCGCAGCCGATCGCGCGCTCCTCGTCATCCTCATGTGCTACCGGCGCGCCGAAGATGATATGCAGGAGGCTACCCTTATCCCCAGTGATGACGCGGTTGAGACGCCCGCCGTAGCGGTGGACAATTTCCTGCATGGCCAGGTAATAGCTCTGCAATTTCTGGCCGGCTGCAGGGTCGTCATCGTAATCCAGGCCGAAGAAGTTGACAAACAGGCTGACCACCCGGCGTTGCTCTGCGACAAATTGTCGTTGCCCTTCCATTATCCGTTCGTACACCGTGGGCGGCAGGAAGGGCATCAGCCGGGCAAGCAGCTGGTCCGCTGTCTCGTTGTCGAAAGTATCCCAGTCCAGACGTTCTGCTGCCACACCTGCTGCCGGCCGGGTAAGGCGACTGACCACTGTGAATCCGTCGCGCTGGTAGCCTGTGATGATCCCTTGTAACTCCTCCAGGCACTCACTGCCCACAACGACCTCACCGGCGCTGGCGTGGTGTTCGGCATCAGCCATACGATCCAGAGGACGCCCGGCCAGGACATACTCCAATCCTATCCCTGGATCGCCTGCGATCATGGAAAGCACTCTCCCGGCGCTGATTCCGATCTTCATCTGCAGCCTGAAAACACCGCCTCTGGTCTCTACGGCCTGAAAGTCTGCCATCTTCTCCTGCATCATTACAGCGCAGGAGAGGGCGGAATGCAGATCGTGGCCCTTGTGGGTGGCAAACATGCAGGTAATGGCATCACCGCCGAACTTGATGACATCTCCGCCGTAGCACTCGACCACGTCAATCATTGTGGTGAAGTACTCGTTGAGCACGCGGGTCAATTCTTCGGCCCCTTCCTTACCCAGCTGTGCCAGGCTTTCGGACATGGCGGTGAAGCCAGAGATGTCGGCGAAGAGCAGTGCGACTTCTATGCGTTCCTCATATCCCGCCGGGTAGCTACAGGGGGCAACGAGTATCTGGCGCACAACGAAACGAGGCACATAGCCGGTAAGTACACCAAGGAGTGAGGATTTCCCCTGGTTCATGTCAGCATCGCCCTGTCGAAAGATAAGTCTGGGCCGGTAACCACCTGTGTGCCGACTGAGACCCTATCTGAAAAACCATACAGATAGTATGATGGACACACAGTATACCATACTGCCCCTGCTTCTATTGTATCATGTAAACCGGAGTCTGGCGAACCAGAAAGGTGCTTGTAGTGCCGGAGTGGTCCTGGGGTGCGTGTCCCTGCAGCGTTTTTGCCAGGGTCCGCCACCTGCCTTAATGCACCTGTTGGGCCGGTCTGTGGGGGCGGTTTGGGGACCGGTCCGAGCCGGGGGGCATAAAGATTGCAGGACAACTGCGAGCAGTTATCCTGCAATATTTCGTGCAAAAAAGTCACGGACATGCCGTCGGGTGTGCCGTCCGCTACTTTGACAAACTCATCATCAAAGTATATACTAAAACCTATCCGAAAAACCGTACAGGCGGCACCCCTATACGTTTTTCGGACAGGCCCTGAGTGTCTGACGTACAACTGCAAGAGCGTATCGGTGGGAGGTTATCATGAGCCAGGAACGATCTTTTCTCGAGTGGCTGTCTGATTGGGAGTCGGGACTTCCAGAGCTGGAACTGAAAGCAGTGATCACCCAGGCGGAACGGGTGGCATTGCTTTCGGTGGACCTGATCAAGGGTTTCACCACCGTGGGGCCACTGGCAAGCCCTCGTATAGCAGGCGTCGTGCCCACGGTAGCACAACTGTTCAAACGCGCTTACGAACTGGGGGTGCGTCACTTCCTGCTCACTCAGGACTCTCATACATCTGAGGCAGCCGAGTTTGCCGCTTATCCCCCCCACTGTCTGGCCGGTTCCACCGAGAGCGAGACCGTGGATGAGTTGAGCGCCCTGCCCTTCGCCGACCTTTTCGTCGTGTTCCCCAAGAACACCACCAGCTCCACGCTCGGCACCGGACTCGAAGCCTGGTTAAATGACCATCCTGAAGTCACGACATTTATTGTGGTTGGTGACTGTACCGACATCTGTGTATATCAACTGGCACTCGACCTGAGGTTGCGTGCCAACCTGGCCGGCCGCAAGGAGACACGTGTCATTGTCCCTGCCGACTGCGTGCAAACCTACGATCTGCCGGTGAAGACAGCAGTGGAGTCAGGCGGTCTGCCGCATGACGGCGACCTGCTGCACCGTGTCTTTCTCTACCATATGGCGCTCAATGGGATAGAAGTTGTTGCCAGGCTCATCTGAGGCCGCCAAAGGGACTGAGGATGTCGCTTATAGATAACATCATTGCCTGGATGCGCGAACAATTACACGCTGCCGGGGCAGCGGGCTTTGTCTTTGGGCTGAGCGGTGGGGTTGATTCGGCCAGTGTGGCTGCTCTGGCAGCGCAGGCCGTGGGAGCGGAACACACGCTCGGAGCTCTGTTGCCCTGCTACTCACAGCCCGAGGATATTCGCCTGGCGTACCTGGTGGCCGATACTTTCCATATCCCCACCGTCACAGTGAATCTGGATGCCGCCTACGACGCACTCGTGGCAACCCTGCCCGGGTCTGAGAGCCGTATGGCCGTGGTCAACATCAAACCAAGGCTGCGCATGATCGCTCTTTACTACCTGGCTCAATCCCACGGCTACCTGGTGCTGGGTTCGGGCAACAAAACAGAATTGAGCGTGGGCTACTTCACAAAGTGGGGCGATGGTGGGGTTGATCTGCTGCCGCTCGGCAACCTCTACAAAACCCAGGTGTGGGAGCTGGCCCGGGCACTCGGGGTACCCCAGGAGATCATCGAGCGTCCGCCAACCGCCGGACTCTGGCCGGGGCAGACCGATGAGGAAGAGATGGGGATCACCTATCGAGAATTGGACCGGGTGCTATCTGCAATTGAGCAAGGCGATACTTCGGGGATCAATCCCGCGACGCTGGATAAAGTACGGGGTATGATCAGCCGTTCTGCACACAAGCGGGCGCTGCCACCCGCAGCACCTGTGGATGCCGGAATAACCGACGATGCCCGCCTCTGTGTGCAAGGTATGCCATCCGCGAAAGTGGGGTCAGATGAGCTTTGACGATATTGTCCAGGCTGCCTTACCGCTCATCGAGCTGGCCATCGCCGAGGACATCGGTCCGGGCGATGCCACATCAGAGGCCATTGTGCCGGATGACCTGATATTGCATGGGCAAATCATAGCTAAAGAGGAAGGCGTCATTGCCGGCCTGCCGGTGGTTGGGGCGGTCTTCTCCCGCATTGACCCGGCCATCCGCTTTATCCCGTACCTGGGTGATGGGGAGCAGGTACAACCGGGCGACGTGGTGGCTGAGGTCAGCGGACCGGCAAGAGGTCTGCTTGCCGCCGAACGTATCGCGTTGAATTTCCTGCAACATCTTTCCGGCATCGCAACACTTACCCGCGCCTATGTCGAGGCCGTGGCAGGCTCCGGGGCGGTCATCCTGGATACCCGTAAAACCCATCCCGGCTACCGGGTGCTGGAAAAGTACGCCGTGCGCGTGGGAGGGGGAGAAAATCACCGCTCAGGTCTGTACGATATGCTGCTGGTTAAAGACAACCATATCGAGGCCGCCGGTTCGCTCACGGCTGCCGTTCTGCGAGCACGCCAGGCCAGACCAGACCTTCCCCTTGAAGTCGAGGTCAAAAACCTGGACGAGTTGCGGGAGGCACTGACACTGGGCGTGGATCGTATTATGCTCGACAATATGTCGCCAGAAGAAATGCGCCAGGCAGTACAAATCGCGGCCGGCCGGGTGCCGCTGGAGGCTTCCGGCGGCGTCAACCTTGAACGCATCCCGGCTATCGCTGCCACGGGTGTGGACTTCATTTCAGTCGGCGCGCTCACCCACTCCGCCCCGGCCCTGGACCTGAGCATGAAAATCAGGGAACGGGCAGGCGACTCCTCGACGCTCCGCAAAATCTCCCGGCTCAAATCTCTGCTGGGCGAGCAACTGGTCATCCTGGGACACCACTATCAACGCGATGAAGTAATTCAGTTCGCCGATTTCCGCGGTGATTCGCTCAAGTTAGCACGCAACGCTGCCGACTGCCCCCAGGCGAAGTACATCGTCTTCTGCGGTGTTCACTTCATGGCCGAGACTGCCGCCATCCTGGCACAGCCCGGACAGATCGTGCTCCTGCCCGAGATGAGAGCCGGCTGTCCACTGGCAGCAATGGCCGGGTTATCCGACGTTGAGCACGCCTGGGAGCAACTGGGCGAGATCATGGACGTTGAGCGAGAGGTGATGCCGGTCACCTATGTGAACTCTTCGGCCAGCCTGAAGGCATTTTGCGGGCGACACGGCGGGACCGTATGTACCTCTTCAAATGCCCAGCAAGTGCTTGCCTGGGCGCTGGAACACCGCCCTCGCGTCCTCTTTTTCCCCGACCAACATCTGGGACGCAATACGGCAAAACGGATGGGCATTCCGCTGGAAAAAATGGTGCTGTGGCATCCGGGCCGTCCTTACGGTGGGCAGACTCCCCAGGCACTGCAAGAGGCGCGCATCTTCCTGTGGCGGGGCTTCTGCAACGTGCACCAGCACTTCCTGCCCGGGCACGTTCTGGCCTGGCGCGAGCGCGACCCGGCCATCCGCATCATCGTCCACCCGGAGTGCATGATGGAAGTGGTTGACCTGGCCGATGAAGTTGGCTCTACCGAGTATATCCTGCGCCGGGTCACAGAGGCTCCCCCGGGGACTCGCTGGGCTATCGGTACCGAGTTTAACCTGGTCAACCGCCTCAAAAAAGAGCACCCGGAGCAGTTCATCGCTTCCCTGTCCCCCGAGCCGAGCTATTGCCGGACGATGAATATGATCACGCCGGCAAAGCTGGCATATGTCCTGGAAAGGTTGGCTCACGGCGAGATCATCAATCAGGTTACCGTGCCCTCTGAGGTGGCGGAGTGGGCGCGGGTGGCACTGAAACGGATGTTCGAGGTGGGGCAGTGAGTCCGGTCCAGACAGATGTGCTGATTATAGGCTGCGGGATTGCCGGCGCATCAGCCGCGCTCAGGCTATCGCGGGAGCGGCAGCGAGAGATTACCATCATCACCCGTGCTGCCGACCCGCTTGAGAGCAACAGCCGCTACGCGCAAGGTGGCATCGTCACGCTGGGTGAGGCAGACAGTGTGGAGCTTCTGGTCAGGGATATCCTGGCGGCGGGAGCCGGCCTCAGTCTCCCTGCAGCAGCACGTATCCTGGCCGAGGAGGGGCCCCGGCTGGTCCAGGAGGTGCTCATCGAAGAGGCTGGCGTCACCTTCGATCGGGCAGATAACGGGCGCCTGGCGTACGGGCAGGAGGCCGCCCATTCACGGCCTCGCATTCTGCATGTGGGAGATGCCACCGGGCTGGCCATCACTCAGGCACTGATCAGGGCGCTGCACGGGCGGCCCAACATCCGCATTGTTACTTCAGCCACGGCTGTGGACCTGATCACATTTCCGCACCACGCACACGATCCCCTGGCCGTCTACGAGCCTATCACCTGCCACGGAGCCTACGTCTACGAACAATCGACGCGCACTGTCCGCCGCTACCTGGCCGGGACAACCATCCTCGCCACCGGTGGGCTGGGACGTATTTACCGTTACACCACCAATCCTGAGGGAGCGCGCGGGGATGGCCTGGCCATGGCCTATCGCGCCGGAGCGCGCGTGATCAATGCTGAATACGTGCAATTCCACCCCACAACACTGGCCGTGCCTGGGGGAGAGAGTTTTCTGATCTCCGAAGCAGTGAGAGGGGAGGGGGGCAGGCTGATCACACCCGATGGGCGGGCCTTCATGTCCGGCTACGCACTCCAGGGAGGTGACCTGGCGCCCCGCGATGTGGTGGCCCGCGCCATCCACCAGGAGATGGTCGAGCATGGCTACCCGCACGTCCTGTTAGACATTTGCTCAGTAATGCCGGCGGAGCGGATAAAAGAGCGCTTCCCCACCATCTATACCCGCTGCCTTGAGCTGGGGCTTGACATCACCCGCCAGCCGATACCGGTGGTGCCGGCTGCTCATTACTCGTGTGGTGGGGTCTGGACAGATGAGTGGGGCAGGACCACTATCCAGAACCTTTATGCCGCGGGTGAGGTAGCCTGCACCGGAGTACACGGAGCCAATCGCCTGGCCAGCACTTCACTGCTTGAGGGGCTGGTGTGGGGCGATCGCGCGGCGCGGCATATCGCGGCCAGGGGGATACTCCCCGTCGTCAACCCGGAAGCGGTCCCCCCCTGGGAAGAAGAGGGGATTGAGGAAGAGGCTGATCCGGCACTGATCTGGCGCGACATGCGCACCATTCAACACACGATGTGGCACTATGTTGGCCTGGTGCGTTCGGTGAAGCGGTTGGAGCGCGCCCTGCGCGATTTGCATCACCTGAGAGAAGAGATCGAGAGCTTCTACCGCACGACACGCCTGAACGACGCGCTGATCGGCCTGCGGCACTGTGTCCAGGCTGCGCTCCTTGTCGCCGAGGCTGCACAACATAACCGGGTCAGCCGGGGCTGCCATTACCGGGACGACAGTAAGAGTACAGGCATCTTATAGCTCGTGGAGCAGGCTTTCCAGCCTCCTGTCAGTCCTGACTGAGGGTGTACCCTACCCCCCGCACCGTGCGGACGATGTCGGTACGGCCGGTGGCCTCTTTGATCCTCTGCCTGATGCGATAGATGTGCTGGCGAATAATCTCGCTTGCCTCCCACTGATCACTATCGTACCCCTGGACCTCACGGATCAGCTCCTGCGGGGAGACCACCTGGGGCGCTCTGCGTACCAGGTGCGCGAGTATCTCGAACTCAGTCGGGCTGAGATCGAGCAGATGACCATCTACAGTAACCACGTGGCTGACCAGGTCTACGATCACGCCCCCCCGTTGCAGGAAACGTTGCTGTGCCCCCGGCGACTGCGCCTGATAGTCGGGCAACTGGCTCAGCAGCGCCGCGCGTATATCCTCGAGACTGCTGGCAATCTGGTCAATCTGATGTAACAACTCCTGCCGCCGCTGCTCCTGGCGGCCGAGGAGACCCCGGCGGATACTCTCGCGCAACTCGGCTGGCTTGCAAGGCTTAAACAAATAATCATGTGCCCCCTGGCGCAGCGCTGCCACAGCCGTTTCAAGGGAGGCATAGGCAGTGAGTACAATGGCCACAGTTTGGGGCGATTTCTGACGCAAGGCCGTCAGTACCTCGATGCCTCCTATTCCCCCCAGCTTCAGATCAATCAACGCCAGGTCAAAAGAATGGGTATCAATAAGCTCGAGCGCGGCTTCTCCGCTCTCCGCGACAAACACCTCATAACCGTCGCGCGTGAGCAACTCTTTCATTGAGGCGCGGATGTGCTCCTCGTCATCAACGACCAGAATCCTGGTAGCTTTAAGCCCGGCCACAGACTCGCCTCGCACCGGCCCGCCCTCACAACTATAGCAGACGCAGCACGCACCATGCCCGCGTTCTTACAGGTTCACAGAACGCGGTAACCATTCAGGCCGATTGAAATCGCCCACATATCGGCCTGCGCTGACAAAACGTTCATCCCTTGCGTCGGTATAAACGGCACAGGGATGCCGCTTGTAAGGTTTTTCGGATAAGCCCTAAGCGTACTGCGGCTGATCTACTGGCAACAGGATGGTGTAAGTCGTTCCCACACCCGGCTGACTGTTCACTGTAATCTGCCCGTTGTGGGCCTGAATGATATCATAACTTACGGAAAGCCCCAGCCCTGTACCCCGCTCCTTGGTCGTGAAAAATGGTTCGAACAGGTGCGCCAGCACTTCAGGGGACATGCCGGCGCCGGTGTCGCTAAACTCCACCCGCACAGCAGGAAGCGAGCGCAGACGGTCGGCAGCAGTAGTGATGCGGAGCACACCCCCTTCCGGCATGGCGTCAATGGCGTTAAGCACCAGGTTCAGGAACACCTGTTTGAGATGATCGGGATTGGCCTGAATCTCCGGCAGGAATTCCGCCCACACCCGCTCCACGGTGATGCGGGCGTGCTGCAACTGTCTGTGAGTCAGAGCGAGAACGTTCTCCAGTACGGCGTGCAGGTAAGTGGGCTGCATTCCCTCGCGCGCGGGACGGTAAAAATCACGCAGATGGCCCACGATATTTGAGATACGCTCGATCTCACCCCCTACGATTGAGAGATAACGCCTTAATCGCTCCTGCTCCTGTCCCTCTGCAAGCTCCTCCTCGGCCAGCGTCAGATAAGTCTGTATCGCCTGAAGGGGGTTATTGATCTCGTGGGCAATGGAGGCAGCCAGCCGTCCCAGCACGGTCATTTTCTCAGCGTGGAACAGTTGCGCCTGGATATGATCCCGCTCATGCAACAGCCGCCTCAGCTCCCCGTACAGGCTCGCATTCTCCAGCGCTACAGCCAGCGTGGAAGCGATCGCCTGAAGAGTATCCAGGTCCTCTTTAAGGTAAATGCCCGGCTCCTCGGCGACCACTTCTATGACCCCAACGATGCGTTCCCGGGCCATCAGTGGCACAGCCATCGCGCCACGGGGCCGGATTTCCAGATACCGGTAGATGCGGTCACTGAAACGAGGGTCCCGTTGCACATCCTCAACCAATACTGCCTGACGGTTGAGTACGGCCCATCCTCCGATCCCCTCCCCCGGCTCCAGCCGCACCGGTATGGTCACCTGTTTGCCACGACTCAACGCCCTGACAAAACGCAGCTCCCTCGTCTGATGATCGGGCTGCAGGAGGGCAACCAGCTCCGCCGAGAAGCGGCGCTGAATTTGGGAGAGGGCAACATGTGCGACGGTAGAGAAATCAAGAGTGGAAGTCAGTGCCAGCCCGACCTCATTGAGCAGAGCAAGTTCTGCTGCGTGGGACTTCGTGGTCATATACAGACGGGCATTCTCCAGTGCCGCGGCGATGATCGAAGAAGCGGCCTCCAGCAGGCTCAGGTCTTCGGTAGTGAAGCGCCCCGTGCGTTTATTGATGATCTCGACCACGCCGATGACCCTGTCGTGGTGGATGAGCGGCGCGCAGAGCAGTGAGCGGGTCTGAAAGCCGACGACTGCATCCACCCCCTCATACCAGCGCGGGTCAGCACGCACATCGTTCACGCATAGCGACTGGCCATGCTGTGCCACCCACCCTGCGATACCCTGACCCGGCGACAGGCGGCAGCCGCGCAGCGAGGAGAGGTTCGGGGTCAGGCTGAGCGCAAAAACCAGACCCCGCTCGTCAGGATCGCCGATCAGGATGGATGAAGTTTCTGCATCCAGCGCCCGGGTGATCAACTCCAGAATCCGTTGCAAAACGGTGTCCAGTTCAAGCGATGAGACTGCCGCAGCACTGATGGCGTTCAAAGTAGCCAGGCGCATAGACTGGGCCAGGCTGGCGTGATACAGATTAGCACTCTGGATGGCCTGGGCAATGCGGCCGGCCGCAGCCTCCAGTAAAAGTTTATCATCATCAGTAAACGGCCTGGAAGCGGGGCGCCCTCCCAGAAGCAATAAGGCCACAATTTTCCCCCCTTCCTCGCCGCAGACAGGGACAAGCAGGTTATGCTCTCCCCATTTTTCCCCGACAAGCTCTGGCAGTTCTGCAGCAGGGATGGCAACTGACCTCTCGCAATTATCCACTTTCCTGAGAAGAGCCTGCACCGAAGACTGTTCTGCCTCCAGCTCTACCCACCCACGCCCCAGAGTGAAGAGCCGAGAGCGATGAAGATTCCCGGGCGGGGAAGGGAATACCAGCACGCCAGAGGGAATACCGAGAGCACCGGTGAGATGACGCAACGCAATCTCAGCCACTTCTTCGATCTCCAGCGTTGCAGCAAGCGCATGATCCAGCTCGTTCAGTACACGGAGGCGGTCCACCTGACGTGCTTCCTGATAAAGCAGGGCATTGCGCAGTGCCAGCCCTGCCTGCTGCCCCATAGTCATCAGAAGCATCAGATCGGCCTCTGAGCACGGACGGGAGAGCCGCCAGACGACTTCCATAATCCCCATCACCTCGTTACCCGCGCACAAAGGCACCACAATATGGCTTGCTGTACCGGCGGGCTGGCATAACTCCTGTGGCAAACGCGGACAGGCATTGACGAGCACCGGAGCCGGGGGTTCACCACCACCGGAGAGAATGGGAGCGCAGACCGGACAACTGGACAGCGCCGTTGTGCTCTCAAGTTCCAGGAAGTCCGGGGGCAGGTTACGCCAGGCAACGATGCGCGGGGGCGCGTTAATCTCGGGACCAACAAGCATTACCCACCCGGTCTCTGAGCGCAACACAGAAAGCACGACATCAAGTGCTGCAGAGAGCACAGCTTCTGGATTCAATGTGTTCGTGACAGCCGAGGCCAAAGTATAAAGAGCCGCCTGCTCATCAGCGTAGCGGTGTAGTGCCTCCTCGGCCTGTTTCTGCACGGTGATATCGCGTACAATGACCTGGGCCGCCGACATTCCCTCCCAGACCATAGGGACAGCCCGTACCTCAGCGAGGAAACGCCCCCCAGGTGTGGACGCACCGGTAAACCAGGCCTCTACAGGCGGGGCCTCGAACGCTCCACCGATAGCCTGGCGGATGTATGCAGCACATTTCTCGACCTGGTCCGGTTCAATAAAAGAGAGGAAATCCCGGCTAACGATTTCCTCTCCCCCACCCAGTAAAGTGCGCATCGCCGGATTAGTCAGCCTGATCAGTCCCTCCCCGTCCACAATAGCGATCCCATCAGGCAACAACTGAATCAACTGCTCGAACCGGGCCCGCTCGCGGAGGAGCCGGAAACGGTTCAGGCGCATAATGGTCTGGACGCGCGCCTGCAACTCTTCGGAGTCAAACGGCTTCGAGACGAAATCATCCGCGCCGACCTCAACCCCACGCAGGCGGGAATCGCGATCGGCAAGGGCGGTGATCATAATGATGGGCACTTCCGCCGTAAGCGGATTGGAGCGCAGCCGCTGACACACCTCGAATCCGTCCATGTTGGGCATCATGACGTCCAACAAAATCAGATCGGGCATAAGCTCCGCCGCTTTTGTCAGCGCCTCCGCACCACTTGCGGCAAAAGCCAGTTCATACCCTCTCCTGGAGAGGAGGGCTTTAATCAGTTGCCTGGCAGCAGGGTCATCATCAACGATGAGAATCGTGCCCCCGGGAGTCATCCTGCTATCTCAGGTACAAAACGAGCACAACACACAGTCCCCATAACAGGACCGCTATTTGCAGCGGGCGGTCAGATAAAGCGATCTCCTCCGGTGCGCCGCCCAGACCTTTGACATGTACCAGGAAAAGATAACGAAAGATGCCGTAAAGCACAAACGGTATGGACAACATCATGGTGTGATTGGCGGGCAGATTGGGAGCAGAGAAGGTGTAGAAAGCATACGAGACTATAGTCGAGGCAGTGACAATACCGATCACCTGATCGAGGAAAGCCAGATTATAATCCCCCAGGCTTTTACGATGCATATTGGCGTTATCCTCAAGCAGCACCAGTTCGTGGCGACGCTTGCCGAAACCGATGAGGAGTGCCAGCAGCATCATACAAATGTAAAGCCAGGGTGAGAAACGTTCTGCTTCCACCAGAGGCACGCCTGCTGCCACACGGAGCAGGAATCCGGCTGCAATGAGCATTACGTCAATTATGGCGATATGCTTGAGCCAGAAGGAATAGACAAGGTGGATCAGGAAATAAGCGCTCAACAAGACGCCGAACAGGGGATTGAGTACGAAGCCGGCCGGCAGAGCGAGCACTATCGTCAAAACTGCGACGGTAACGGCCAGACGGACGCTCAGCTCGCCGCTGGCAAGCGGGCGGCGCTTTTTCTCAGGGTGGCGACGGTCGTTCTCAATATCGGCCACGTCGTTGATCAGGTAGACGGCACCCGAGATAAGGCATAGCAAAATGAAGCCGGCCACTGTGGGAATTAAATAGCGTGGCTGTGTCAGTTTGACGTCGAAGACCAGGGGTGCAAATACAACAATGTTTTTGATCCACTGCCTGGGGCGCATGGTTTTCAACAATGCCCGGAGCACACCAACTCCTCCCGGTTAGATTACTCTGTTCCGGCCGTAACCGCTCAGGCCGGCCACTTTCAGGGCCTGTCCGAGAAATGCCGACGCATCCCTATGTGTCGGCGTAAGTAAGCGGCATAGGGATACCGCCTGTATTTCGTATGGGCTTTAAGTATACCACAGGCCACCGGCGAGGCAACCCACGGTCAGCCGGACCGCTGCCGCCATAGCACAAAGAGCAGGCCGGATGTCCGCCACGGCAGGACAACTGCGAGCAGTTGTCCTGCAATCTGAGGCTGCGGCCGGTTTCCGGCCGTGCCGCCGGGCCATCTGCCCCAAACTCGTGACACTCGCGCCCCGGTCGCGCTGATGGAACCAGGATATGGTATAATTTTGCCCGGCTGCACCTGTTATTTTAGTGGCGGGTGAGCAAGGGCGGCCTCAGCACATGCAATGAGGTCCATAGTGACACCTCACCAGGAGTGGCTACCCGATGTCCATCACCATACTCTATCTGATCACCGAACTTGATGTCGGTGGTGCACAGGTCGCGCTGTTGCGTATGTTGAAAGGTCTGGACCGCACGCGTTTCTCCCCCGCGGTGGCCTGCCTCTATAACGGCGACAGGTCCATAGCCCGGGAGATCCGGGCATTGAGCATTCCGGTATTCGATGCCCGTATGCGGAGCAGGAGGGATGTGCCGGCACTGTGGCGGCTGTACAACGAGATCCGCCGCGTCCGGCCGACCATCCTGCACGCTCACCTCTTCCACGCGAACCTGCCGGGCCGTATTTTGGGGAGACTGGCGGGCGTGCCGATAATTATCTGCACCGAGCATTCGATGGCGCTGGAAAGTGAGCTGCGCTATCGTCTCAACCGCTGGACGATCGGGCTGGTGGATCGCGTGATAGCCGTATCGGCCAATGTGCGCGACTTCTGTATCTCACACATCGGCCTGCCACCTGAGAAAGTAACGCTGATTTACAACGGCATCGAGCTGTCTGCCGGTCTTTATACCTCACGCCAGGCGGCCCGTGCCAGGCTGGGGTTGTCGTCTGAGGAGACGGTGCTCGGAGTGGTCAGCCGTCTCGATCCGGCCAAAGGTATAGACGTGCTGATCCGCGCCATGCCCTTTGTGGAAAACGCTACCCTGGTGATTGTCGGCGACGGAGTGGAACGGTCTTTCCTGGAAGGATTGGCTGAAGAACTGGGAGTGTCTGGGCGCATCATTTGGGCCGGCTACCGGCCGGACGTGTACAACCTGCTGCAGGCCTTCGATGTATTCGTGCAGCCGTCCCGCTTTGAAGGCCTGCCAACCACAGTGCTCGAAGCTATGGCTGCGGGCCTGCCCGTCGTCGCCACCGCCGTCGGCGGGACACCCGAGGTGGTCGAGGATGGCGTGACCGGCCTGCTTGTCCCGCCTGCTGAACCCACTGCTCTGGCTCAGGCCATCAACCACCTGCTGGGAGACCCGGCCCTGCGGCTCACACTGGGCCGGGCCGGACGCGAGCGCGCGGCGAAGCAGTTTTCGGTGGAAAAGATGGTATGTCAGACAGAAGCCCTGTATATGGAGCTGTGCAGGGAGAAATCAGTGGTATAATGTAACTGCCTGCTCACGCCGACCGAAGTCGCCCGCTTTTGGCTGCAGGCCTTCGATCGGCGCAGGCCGACGCCCGACGCCACAGGCGCCCGGAAAGGCTGATTTCCCAATCGGCACACGGCGGCAGGCAGCCGGGCAGTTGATTACGTTAATCCTGCAAAAAGGGCAATGCTATGAGTCTATATCTGGTTACCGGAGGGGCCGGCTTCATCGGCTCCAATATTGTTGAGGAACTGGTGCGCAGCGGGGAGCGAGTGCGTGTGCTGGACAACTTTTCCACCGGCAGACGCGATAACCTGGCTCCGTTCATAGACCACATCGAATTGGTAGAAGGTGATCTGCTGGACCTGGCAACCGTGCGCCGGGCTATGGAAGGCGTGGACTACGTACTCCACCAGGCAGCCCTCCCTTCGGTACAGCGCTCTGTGGAGGACCCCCTCACCACACACACGAACAATACCACCGGCACGTTGCATCTGCTGCTGGCAGCGCGCGATGCCGGCGTGAAGAGATTCATTTTTGCCTCATCCTCCTCGGTATACGGAGATACCCCCACGCTTCCCAAAGAGGAAAGTATGCTCCCCTGCCCTAAATCCCCTTACGCAGCCTCCAAATTGACCGGGGAGTACTACTGTCGCGCCTTCACAGAAGTATATGGACTGGAAACAGTGTGCCTGCGCTACTTCAACGTCTTCGGCCCTCGTCAGGACCCCGCCTCGCAGTACGCAGCGGTCATCCCGCTTTTCATCACGGCGATGCTAGAGGGCCGCCCTCCCACCGTCTACGGCGACGGGCTGCAATCCCGCGATTTCACTTACGTCGCCAACGTGGTGCAGGCGAATCTGTCGGCTGTCGTTGCACCTGGTATAGCCGGACAGGTGTTCAACATAGCCTGCGGCAGGTCTTACACACTCCTGGACCTCATCTCTGTGCTGAACGACATATTGAACACAGCGGTCACTCCGGTATATGCAGCACCACGTCCTGGGGATGTACGCCACTCCCTGGCCGACATCACCGCCGCCCAGAGGGCATTCGGCTATCGGCCACTGGTTAGCTTTGAGGAAGGACTGAGACACACCGTCCTATGGTACAAAAACAGGGCGAACTTCCTGTAACCCGAATACGTGTTTTACAAATCATCACCCGTCTGATCGTCGGCGGCGCCCAGGAGACGGTGATGCTGATCGCCGATATGCTCGACAGGTCAAGGTGGGCCGTGGAAGTGCTTTCCGGTCCGCAGACCGGCTCCGAGGGGAGTCTGATCCGGGAAATACAGGAGCGAGGCATTCCGCTGACCATCGAGCCGATGCTGGTACGCGAGATCAACCCGCGCAAGGACCTTTTGGCACTGCTTCACCTGACCCGTTACATTCGGGAAGGCCACTATACCATAGTCCACACCAACAGCTCTAAAGCCGGTATTCTGGGACGGCTCGCTGCCAGGCTGGCCGGGACACCAGTAATCGTCCACACCGTCCACGGGTGGAGTTTCCATGACTACATGTCACCCGCAACCCGTTGGCTTTACATCCTGCTGGAACGTCTCACCGCGCGTTTCACCGATGCCATGGTTGTCGTTGCCCGCTCCGACATAGCAAAGGGCCTGCGTGCAGGTGTCGGCAGGTCGGAGCAGTACCATCTCATCCGCAGTGCCATCACTCTGGACGAATTCGATCCCACGAAGGCCGACCGCGCTGCGATCCGCCGGGAGCTGGGCCTGCCCCTGGATGCACCGGTGCTGGGCAACGTAGGCCGTTTCTCGACTCAGAAAAACCCACTGGACTGGGTGCGCGTGGCCGGCAGGGTGGCACACGAGCTGCCGGAGTGTCGCTTTTTACTGGTCGGCGATGGCCCGTTGCGCCGGGATGTCGAAGCTGCGCTTGCAGCCGAGAACATCGCCGACCGCACGGTGCTCACCGGTCTGCGTCGTGATGTCCCCCGCCTGCTGGCAGCCATGGACGTCTTTCTGCTTACCTCGCTGTGGGAAGGGCTGCCGCGCGTTATCCCGCAGGCGATGAGCATGGGTGTACCGGTCGTCGCCAGCCGTGCTGATGGCACGGAGGAGGTCATCATCCAGGGCCAGACCGGCTACCTCTGCAGGCCGGGCGATCTGGATGGGATGGCCACGCACTGTCTGCAACTCTTGCGCGACCCGGCCCGCCGCCAGACTATGGGTGCATCAGGCCGGGCTTACGTCGCTCAGGAGTTTGACGTCCGCAGCATGGTGGCCAGGATCGCCGCCCTGTACGACGGACTACTTGCCGCCAGACCGGCACGGTGATGCGGCAGGTGAGCATCGAGAGCCAGGCACGGGAAGAATGGGCCGCAGACCAAAGCCGATAATGATGGCGGTGGCTCTGGCAGTATCACTGGCGTTCACAGCCGCCTGCGGTCATCTGACGCCTGCCCCTGTAAGCACTGCAGTCGAGTTCACCGTCGCATTCTCAGACACACCGACGCACCAGCCGACCCTGCCGGTGCCTTCAGCCGGCCCGTCCCCCACTTATCAGGCCGATCAACCTGCCGGCGGGCCGGCCCTCAGCCCCACCCCGCTCTCGCCAGCGCGGTCACCCACCAGCCCGCCAACCCCTCCGCCGACGAATTCACCCACCAGTCCACCACCACCCCTGCCGGCAGGTTCGCCTGCCGCCCTGCCGACTGCTCCACCTGCGGACCTGCCCACTGCCCACCGGTCAGATCAGCTCTCCGTCTGGGAACAAGACATTACTCTGCTCACTTATGACTGGGCCACCGCCCTTGTCCCTGTCACACCTGATGACCCGATTTACCCCTACCCACGCCTGAACTTCGATGCCGTCGCCCCTCCTGGGCCTCACCCCTACCGCGCCGTGGTCATGCAGAACGCCTACATCCAACTGCTTGTTGTGCCTGAATTGGGTGGGCGCATCCTGCGCTGGACCGACCGCACAACCAATCGCCAGCTCCTCTATAACAACCCGGTCATCAAGCCGACGCACTGGGGCTATCGCGGCTGGTGGCTGGCCATCGGTGGGATAGAATGGGCCTTCCCGACCGAAGAGCATGGCCTGAACGAGTACCGCCCGTGGAAATATCAGCTTCTGCGGAACGGCGTGCGCGTGTGGGATACGGACGACCGTAGCGGGTTGATTGTCGAAATCATGATCACGCTTGACGCGGAGCATAGTTACTTCACGCTTACCCCGCGCATCACCAATCCGGGTGACTCACCACAGGCATATCAATTCTGGGCCAACGCGATGCTTGTGCTCTCGGATGTAAACATCCCCTCACCAGAGCTGGTTTTCATCTTGCCTGATGATGCCGTGACGGTACACTCAACCGGAGACAGCAGCCTGCCTGGACCAGGGGGTCAGATGAACTGGCCGCTTCACAACGGGCGCGACTTCAGCCGCTACCGTGAATGGCGACAGTATCTGGGCATCTTTGCCAACCCTGCGCAGGCTGATTTCGTCGGAGCGTATGACCTGGGGAGCGACCAGGGTGTGGTGCGCATCTTTCCTCATACGCTTGCTACAGGCGTCAAACTTTTTTGCCTGGGCGACCTGCCCTCCACCCTGTGGACAGATGATAACAGCCGCTATTTTGAGTTATGGGGTGGGCTGACACCTACCTTCTGGTCCTACCACACACTCGAGCCTGGGGCGACGGTCTCGTGGACAGAATGGTGGTATCCCGTGAGCGGCACCGGTGGGTATGGCTGGGCCAACCGGGAGGCTGCCATCCGGTTGCTCCCCACAGGCGACCGCGCCGAGATCGCCGTAGCGGCAACGCGGGCGCTCAACGCTACGATCGTGTTGCTGCGAGACGGTATCGAGGTACAGCGATGGGAAGCCATTATCACGCCGGGAGCGCCTTTCCTTGCCACGGGTGGCCCGGCAGCCGGCAGCGACTGGAGCGTTCAGATATTTGCGGAGGGAGTACTGATCGCACAATTCAGCCCATAGCAATCCCGACAACCGCCCCACACGCCGGGCTACCTCGGCCCGGGCGATCTGAACGGCGCAGCGTCACTACCTGCCTTGCACCCCGGTCTGGCAGCACAGGTCAGACCCGCGCAGCGCAGAGGGATGGGGGTGGCACGCAAACGGGCCTCTGATGACATATGGGTAACCATCAGAAGAGACTTCCCTTGACATAGCAGTCCTTATATATATAATCACTGCACCAAAGCCATACACCTGTCAGATGCCTGTCCGGAAACCTGCGGGTGGGCTTTCCAGCCTGCCCTGACAGCCCGGAAAGACCGTACTACATCCTCAAAAGCAACTACCTGCGTGCCGACTAAAGTCGCCCCTCATAGGCCTTCGGCCTGCGGTCGGTCTGCGCCGACCGGGGGCGTCGGCGCAGGCCGACGCCCGGCACAGCGTGCCCAGGAAGGCAGATTTCCAATCAGCGCATGGCGGCAGGCCAATCGGGCAGGTAGTTACCTTCGGAAACAGGCTCTTAGCGCCTGTCCGAAAAACGTAACTGATGCGTATCTATTCAGCCTGTGCCCGCCGGACTACCGGCAGTGTCTGCCCGCGCCGATACCTGGCGCGAACTGCCCTAAGAGGCCGATTTCAATAGGGCGGCGTCCTGGGTGAGGGTGAGCCAGCGTGCGATCGCCTGGCGGGTGGCCTGAAAAGCCAGTGCGGGGAGTTCATCTGGCCCGAAGAAGGCAGCCTCGTCTGCGTCGTCAGCAGCCTGGAGCCTCCCCCCTGTGACGCGCGCCCGATAGACGATCACAATATCGGCGCCATGCTCGTGCTCCCGCCCGGGGATGACGTCGAGCAGATCCGTAATCTCGGCCTCCAGTCCCGTCTCCTCGAAGCATTCCCTCACCGCAGCCACGGCCGGCGCCTCTCCGAACTCCACAAATCCAGCCGGAAACGTCCAAAGCCCCCGATACGGTTGTGTGGAGCGGCGGACGAGCAGCACTTTCCCCTCGTTTTCTACGATGACACCGGCTGCCACCTTGTGATCGCGGAAGATGACCCGACCGCAGGCCGGGCAGAAACGCCTCACGCGCCCGAAAGCAAAGCGGTCCTCAAGCTGGTGACCGCAACAGGGGCAATAGTTTAACTCCAGAGGACGTGCCATAGACCCTACTTCTTCCGGCGTCGCAGACGAGATGCTCCCATAGTCACCAGGACCAGCAGCAGTACTCCTATCCCAAACAGGAATAACCGGAGTACGGGGGCCGTTCCCTCATGCGTCTGCACATCTTTTGTGCCGGGAGCTCCCGTTTGTTCCGCCTCGCCAGACCCGAGTGCAGGGTATTCTTGCGACCTCACAGCGTTTGTGGTGGGCACTGTAACCGTGGGGAGGGTAGCAGGTGCCGTTGCGATAAGTCGTTCGCCCTCCTCAACCTCAGGCATCGGGGTGGGAGTTGCATAGGCTTTGAGCAAAGCCGGAGCCGTGGGCGACTGAGGTGCGTGCCACGGCACTGGGGTCTCCGTCAGTATCAAGGCAGGAGCAATGGCTTCCGGTGTGACCTCAGCCTTCTCTACCCGTAGCTCTACGCCTACCGTTTCCTGCACCACTTGCTGTGGAACCTCTCTGGGGGGAGGAGTGGCGGCCATTCTGACTCCTCCAAGGTACAGCAGCACACCGGTCACGGTGAGCACCAAAAACACACCAGCGACGGCAGCGGCAGCCGTCAACCATGGGAATACGCCAACAGAACGCGGGCGCGCCACAGCCTTTTGGTGCTGAGGGGTGGGCATTGCCTGCGGGAGAATAAAATTGCGTGGGACAGGAAGCCGGGGCAATTCACGGACCATGGCGACGGTGCGGCGCAGAGCCTCAAGCTCCTTTTGCAATGACGCATCACTCGTCAGGCGAGTTTCCAACTGCATCTGCTCCTCACCGCTCAACTGGCCGTCCAGGTACGCCGAGAGTAGCTCATCAAGGCGTTCCTGTTCACTTTTTGCCCATCTTCTCAATCTGGCCACTTCACTCACCTTCACTCAAGACGATAGCGAATCGGTAAAAGTTCCTTCTGCTCGCGCAGAAAGTCGCGCAGTTTGCCCCGCGCCCGCGCCAGGCGCGATTTTACCGTGCCCACAGGGATATCCATGATCCCGGCGATTTCCTGATAGCTCAGACCTTCCACATCGGAAAGCAAAAGCACCAAACGTTGATCAAAGGGAAGCTTTTCAATACCGCGCTGGATCAGATGAGCCATTTCAAGCCGCTCGGCCTTCTCCTCTGGACCCTCATCTCCATTGATCAGCAAAGGGTTTGCTTCCTCATCCAATTCCTTGAAGTCCTCAAAGGACATGGTGGGACGGCGTTTGCGGCGGCGCAGCTCATCGTAGCAGCGGTTGGAGACAATGCGCAGAAGATAGGATTTGAAGACGCCGCCCCGGAACTCCTTAATATGCTGGTAAGCCGAGATAAAAGCCTCTTGAGTTACGTCCGCGGCCAGCTCAGGATCGCCGATAATGCGACAGGCGAGGTTATAGACCTGCTGCTGGTACTTCAGCACCAGTTCGTTAAAGGCGTCTACACTGCCCTTTTGGGCAGCGGTGATCAAATCCGCTTCATCCATACTCATCATGCACAGCCTGACCTGTAGCAATTATATATCCTGGGGGCACGTTGTCAAAACGCCAGGGGATTCCCCTTGTGGCGACGGCAGGTGCGGTCTGGAGCCCGTGCCGGGTGGACACAGCTATTGTAGGACAACTGCTCGCAGTTGTCCTACACAATGATTCCCTCCCCAGCTCCGAAGCTGGCTGACATTTACAGCCGACTCCTTCCGTTTATACCCACGCATCGTCCGATACCGCTCCCTGATCCACCATCCCAGCTCCATCGCATTGTTGGTCTCATCTATCCTGCACAGTTCAAGCACTTGACAAACTATCTTTGTTTTGGTATAATGTAATTACATAATACCAATTGCCTCGGGTAGACTGGTGTCGAACATTGACCACAACTCTCCAGTACCGATATATCACCAGCTCAAAACGCTGATCCGTGAAAAGATCGAGTCAGGTGTGTGGCGGCCTGGCGACCGTATTCCTACCGAACATAAGCTGTGCCAGATGTATAACATCAGCCGCACTCCGGTACGCCAGGCGCTCAACGAGCTGGAGTTTGAAGGCCTTATCGTACGCCGTCCCGGGCATGGCACTTATGTGAGTGAGCGGGCCTCAGCCCACTTCACGCCTGTCACGCAAATCCGTATGATGAGCTCGGGTCAGGAGTGGCCCATGGTGCTCGAGCGGGTTTCTCAGGCCTGGAATGCCCGGCACACCGGTCAGCAAATTGCTTTTCACCTGGAAGTAGTCAATCACTCCCGCTTCTACGATCTGTTGAACGCAGCAGTTGGCAGCGGCACTGCACCTGACGTGGCTCTGGTGGACTGCGCCTGGGTTGTCGGCCTGGCACGCTCTGGTTTCATCTATTCCATTGAGGACCTGGGGTTCCGCTGGGATAGGGACGAGCTGGCGCAGAATATTTACCCTTCTGTCCTGGCAGTCAACACCTTCAATGGCAGGCTTTATGGATTGCCGGCGAAGGCAGATATTTCGTTGTTGTGGTATCGCAGAGACTGGTTTGAGCAGGAAGGGATATCGCCACCGCAGAACTGGGACGCATTGGTAGAAGCCGTGCACCACTTCCGTCGCCCTCAGGTGCGGCAGCGGTACGGGCTGGAGCACCCGCTTGCCTTCCCCGCCGGCACAAATGGACATGAGGCCACGGTCTATATGTTAATGCCCTTCGTCTGGTCGGCGGGAGGGGACATCTTTGACCCGGGGACCGGTGAGGTCTGGCTTGACAGCCCCGGAACCAGGCAGGCGGTCCGCTTTCTCAGGGAGCTGGTACAGGTCCACCAGGCCGGCCCGCTTGAGATGATCTCCTATAAGGAGGATACCGCCGCCCGCCTGTTTGCCACGGGCAAAGTGGCTATGGCACTTGGGGGCAGCTATGAGAGCGAGCTGATCCGCGAGACGAGTAATTGGGAAGAGGAGGAATTTCTGCGCAGGGTAGGCTGTGTAGCGCCACCGGCTGCGCCTGGCAGGAAGCCGGCCGCGACAATAGGGGGAGCAAGCTACGTCATCATGCGTCAGTGCGAGCGCCCTGTGTTGATTATGGACGTCTTGCGTCTGGCCGTGAAGCCCGAGGTTGTCGGGGAAGTGTATCGTTCCATGATGCTCAGCCTCCCTTATCGCTCTCATCAGGCCGGTGCAGACGGGCCGCTGTTGAGCTACCTGCCCCAGATGATCGCTTCCGGGCGTGTGCGGCCTCTGGTTCCGGAGTATGTTATCATCTCACGACAATTGCAGGCTATGTTCGAGGCGGCCATCTCCAGCTCAGCGCCTGTGGATGAGATCGTGCACCGTACAGCCGAGTTTATCGGCATGGTCGTTGGTGCTCCGGCGCGGGCTACGGTTCAAGAGCCGTAGCTCCAGAGCCAGGGGAATTTTAAGATGGGTTTCCTGCGCGAGAAGTGAGAGCAGGCTATGGCTGATCGACCGTGCCGCTGTGGCCGGTGATGGTGGCGTCCGGGTGTAGGCCCGAGCCGGTTGCAGGACAACTGCAGACAGTTGTCCTGGGAGGATACGGTTTTTAAGGTTACTCTATTGACACAGCGCATATTAGCATGATATAATTACAATGGTTTTAAACGTTTAACCAACCCGGCTCTTACTCCGCGAAACTTCAGGTAAGGAGGTGATGGCTATACGGGGAAACTTTCTGCGATATCCTCCAGGGGCCCGTCCGAAAAACGTAACCAACGATTCCTATGCGTCGGTACAAGCGGCATAGAGCTGCCGCCTGTACGGTTTTTCGGATAGGGTCAAGTACCGGTGTGACCGTTTTCTGTTTCTGTACCAGCTTTCAGCAAATTTAACATTGGAATGAAAGGAGAAGAAGATGCGTAAGCTAGCGGTGCTCAACCTGATGGCTACCGTGGTCCTGGTCCTGGTCGCCTGCAAAGGCCCAACGACGACTGTGGCGCCTACCCCGACCACGGCTCCTACAGTGGCCGCCGGAGCTATCAAGGCAGAGGAGGCCACCCCCACGCCTGTTGCTGTAGAAGTGTCCAGGTATAACGAGGCGCCAATGCTGGCAGAGCTGGTCGCAGCCGGCAAGCTCCCGCCTGTTGATGAGCGCCTCCCCGAAACTCCACTCATTACCGCCCCACGCGAATCCATCGGCAAATACGGTGGTACACTGTATACCGCTTCGTGGTGGCCTGGCGTCGGCAATGTGCTGCTCTACATCTCCGAACCGCCGATCAAGTGGAAGGCTGACCTCACCGGATATGAGCCTGGGCTGGCGGAGAGCTACGAGTGGTCCTCTGATGGCAAGACTTTCACCCTTCACCTGCGCAAAGGTCTGAAGTGGTCAGATGGCACGCCCTATACCACCCAGGACTGGAAGTTCTGGTGGGAAGACATAGCCAAGAACGAGGACTACAAGGTGGTCTCGGTGCCGGCCTGGTTGCGTAACGAGGATGGCACACCTATAGACATGGAATTCCCCGACGAATACACCGTGGTCTGGAAGTCAAAGGACCGGCCGCTGTGGATTGACCCCTACTATATGGCCCAGGGCTTCTGGGAATTCGCCAACCCGATGATGAAGCCGTTCCACTACCTCAAGCAATTCCACCCCAAATACAATCCCAATGCTTCCTACGAGGACCTGGAAAAGGTGGATAAGTGGTGGGAGAATCCGGACTTCCCATGCCTGTTCGCCTGGTGTTGCCATGAGCGTTTCGAGGATGGCAGCCGCATCATCTTTGCCCGCAATCCTTACTACTGGAGGGTGGACACCGAGGGCAATCAACTGCCGTACATTGACTACATAGATATCGAGATCGTGGCCGATGAGCAGGTGCGGTTGTTGAACTGCTCTCAGGGCAAGTACGATACCGCGTTCCGCATCTGCGGCAGCCCCAATGATATCCCCTTCCTGCTGGAGCAGGCCTCTTCCGGTGGCTACCATCTGATGAAGGGCTGGATGAACGGCGCCGGTGCCTGGCCCGGGTACATGGTCAACCAGTACTATGTCGAGGGCGGCAAGAACTATCCGGACGATACCCCCGAGCACGCGGCCGAAATCCGCAATATCCTGCGTGACAAGCGCTTCCGCCGTGCTCTCTCCATCGGTTTCGACCGCCAGCGCATCATAGATGTGGCCTGGAATGGCATCGGCGAGCCGAAGGCTGCCACGATCAGCCCTCAGTCATGGCACTTCGCCAGCCCCGAAGGGCAGGAGGTCTTCAAGCGCTGGGCTGAGTCCTATGCTTATTTCGACGCCGAGGAGGCCAATGCCCTGCTCGACGAGATCGGCATGGTGGACGCCGACGGTGATGGCTGGCGCGACCTGCCCAGCGGCAAGCCCTTCACACTCATCATTGACGTCACCGACTGGGGCGGCAGCCTCAAGGTGCAGACCGACGCCGCGGCCGAGGCGGAAGTCGAATGGGAGAAGAACCTGAAGCTCCAGGTTGAGGTCAATAACCTGCAGGGGCAGCCTGATGTGGATACCCGTACTAACGAGGGGTACTACATGCTGCGTGCAGCCCACATCTCCGAGATTGATATCTGGACCTACCCGGACTGGATCTTCCCCATTGTAAACCGCTATATGTTCCCGCTGGAGGGCCGTTGGTTTGCACGTGGTGGTGAGCAGTGTACACCAACGGAGGGACAACCCTACTCTTGCGGTGTCAGACCTGAGCCAGGCAGCCCGGCGGCCAGATTGCAGGAATTGTACCGCAAGGGCCGCGCCACTGCCACCATTGAGGATCGCCATAAGGTGGTCTGGGAGGCTGTGGATGTTATCATCGAGGAGGGCCCCTTCGTGATCGGTGTCGCCGGTGACCAGCAGATGCCGGTAATAGTCAAGGACTATATGCGTAACATCCTCGACTACGGTGTGGTCGGTCCGTGGGCACCGGCAACGCCTGGTAACCAGGTTCCGGCCCAATGGTGGATGGACAAGTAGTCCAGGCCCCGCGAGCAATGGTATGGCGGGCGGTGTAAGCCGCCCGCCATCGTTCAATCAGGAGGCCACCGATGGTGAACTACCTGCTCAGACGTATCGGGTACGCTTTGATTATGGTGATTCTCGTCTCCTTTGTCAGCTTCGTCGTAATGGAGTTGCCCCCCGGCGACTACCTCACCCAGAAGCTGGAGCAATTGCGTGCACGCGGCGACCGTAGCGCCGAGAACCGCATTGAGGAATACCGTGTGCGCTATGGGCTGGACAAACCTTTCATGGTGCGGTACATCGGCTGGGTCACCAAGTTCGTCAAGGGTGACTTCGGCGAGTCATTCGAGTACGAAAGGCCGGTGAAGGAACTGCTCGGTGAGCGCCTGACAATGACGGTCATCCTGGCGGTCGCCACCCTGATCGTGACCTGGGTTATCGCCATCCCCCTGGGCGTTTATTCTGCAGTGCATCAGTATTCTCTGGGGGATCAGATCATCACCGTAATCAGTTTCATCGGACTGGGAATGCCCGGTTTCCTGCTCGCTCTCATCATCCTCTATATCGCTATTGTTTTTCTGAACAAGGAAGTCGTGGGGTTGTTCTCCCAACAGTATGTCAACGCCCCGTGGAGCTGGGGCCGCTTTGTGGACCTGATGAACCATCTGTGGGTGCCGGCTATCATCAGCGCAGTCACCGGGACCGGTGGTCTGGTGCGCATTATGCGCGGTAACCTGCTGGATACCCTGGGGCAGCCCTTCGTGGAGGCAGCGCGTGCCCGCGGCCTGAAGAACCGCACTGTGGTCTGGAAGCATGCTGTGCGTGTCGCCATCAACCCCCTCATTGTCATTTTGGGATCGGAGGCTTTCCCCAGCATCGTCACCGGCAACGCACTGGTATCAATAGTGCTGAACCTGCCGACGATCGGGCCGCTATTTGTTGATTCTCTGCGCAAGCTCGATATGTATATGGCCGGCACCTGCATCGTGTTTTTCACCTTCATGCTGTTGGTCGGCAATCTTTTCGCTGACCTGATGCTGGCCTGGGTTGACCCCCGCATCCGCCTGGATTAGGTACGGAGGTTGTGATTATGGCCCAAGCAACCGAGAAAAGGAAGCACGTCAGCCAGAGCTACTGGAGCCTGGTGTGGTGGAAGTTCAAGAAAAATAAGACGGCGGTTGCAGGTGGGATCATCCTGCTACTGTTCTACATTTGCTTTGTGGGGTTGGCGGAGTTTATCGCCCCGTACTCGCTGGAGCGCCGCTCTAATTATACTGAAGCACGTCCACAGGTTATTCGCTTCGTTGATGCGCAGGGCCGATTCCATCTCAGGCCCTTTGTCTATGGGCTGGAGAAGCACATAGATCAGGAGACGCGCAAACGAACTTTTAAGGAGGAGCCTTCGCGCATCTACCCTGTCTACTTTTTCGTGAGACGCGAGCCTTACAAACTTTTCGGCCTCTTCCCCACCGACATCCATTTGTTCGGTGTAGATGAAAGCGATCCTCAGGCCTCGATTTTCATCATGGGGACCGACTCAAATGGGCGGGATTATTTTTCGCGCATCCTTTATGGTGGGCGGCTCTCCTTGATGATCGGCCTGATCGGCCAGTTTCTCACGCTCATTCTTGGCTGTGTGCTGGGCGTGATCTCCGGCTATTACGGCGGAGCCACCGATATGCTTGTCCAGCGTACAACCGAGTTCCTGAACGCCTTTCCTGACATCCCGCTCTTTATGGCACTGGCTGCTGCCATCCCCAAGCACTGGTCGCCGGTGACAGTTTATTTCATGCTGACGATCATTCTGGCATTCGTGCGCTGGGGCGGCCTGGCCCGCCAGGTGAGAGGGCTGATCCTCTCCCTGCGCGAGCGCGAGTATGTGCTGGCCGCCAGGAGTGCCGGTGCCAGTGACTCTCGCCTGATGTTCCGCCATCTGCTCCCAGGCACTATGAGCCATGTCATTGTCATCGCCACACTTTCCATCCCGGGTATGATCCTCTCGGAGACGGCGCTGAGCTGGCTGGGCCTAGGTCTGCGCCCACCGCTGACAAGCTGGGGCGTGTTGCTGCAGGAGGCCGGCACGGTGTACGCCATCCGCTACGCCCCCTGGCTGTTGTGGACGGTGCCGTTCTTGCTGGTTACCATCCTGGCCTACAATATGCTCGGCGATGGGCTGCGCGACGCTATGGACCCCTACGGCGGTAGATAGGAGTACAGCGATGAGCGACGGGGACACTCTGGTCGAAGTAAAAGACCTGAAAGTCGAATTCGATGTGCGGGAAGGGATCATCAAGGCTGTAGACGGCCTTTCCCTTGAGGTTAAGCGCGGCCGGACGCTGGGTGTCATAGGCGAGAGTGGCTGCGGCAAATCCATGACCGCCCGGGCGATCCTCAATATGGTCCCCAAACCTGGTAAGATCACGGGAGGGGAGATCCTTTATTACCGCTACCTGGACGGCAACGGCGGACCCGGCGTCACCGAGGTTATCAATATCACTCAACTGGACCCGGATGGGGAACTCATTCGTCAGATCCGCGGAGGGGAAATAGGGATGATCTTCCAGGAGCCGATGAGTTCCCTGACCCCGGTGTATACTGCCGGCACGCACATCAACGAGGCGGTGACTTTGCACCGCCTGATCCCGATCCGCAAGATCGGTGACCAGCTTGTGGAAACCATTCAGGCCCACCGGCAGGTGAGCAAACAGGAAGCCAGGGAAATCGCCATCGAAATGCTGCGTAAGGTGGGTATCCCCAAGCCTGAGCAGCGTGTGGATGCTTATCCCCATCAACTGAGCGGCGGTCAGCGACAGCGGGTGATGATCGCGGTCGCCCTCTCTTGTGAGCCTAAGATGTTGATCGCCGATGAGCCCACGACTGCCCTGGATGTGTCTATCGAAGCGCAGATCCTGGACCTGATGCGCGAGTTACAAGAAACAGTGAACATGGCCATCATGTTCATCACCCATAATCTGGGGGTCATTGCCGAGATGGCTGAGGAGGTCGTGGTGATGTATATGGGCAAGCAGGTAGAGCAGGCCACCGCTGTGGACCTGTTCTACAACCCACAGCACCCCTACACACGCGCGCTGCTCCAGTCCATCCCCCACGTGGGCAGGAAAAGCCGCCAGCGGCTGGCCTCTATCGCCGGAATGGTGCCTGACCCGTTCCATCTCCCGCCGGGATGTGTGTTTCATCCGCGCTGTTCATATTTCATGGCCGGTAAATGCGACGTCCTCACCCCGAGCTGGAAGCAGATCGCTCCCAAACACTGGGTGCGTTGCCTGTTGTACGAGGAGGTGTGAGAGTGATGGCAGAACCTTCCCCACAGGACAACATCTTGCTTGACGTAAAGGGCCTGAAGAAATATTTCCCGATTCAGCGCGGACTTCTGAGGCGGACGATCGGGTATGTCAAGGCAGTTGACGACGTCACCTTCTTCGTGCGAGAGGGCGAGACGCTGGGGCTGGTGGGCGAAAGCGGTTGCGGTAAAACCACTGCAGGCCGCACCATCATCCGCCTGTACGAACCGACCGCCGGCAGCGCTCTCTTCAAAACCCGCCTGCTCTCGCCTGATGGCTCCCCCCAGATGGTGGACCTGCTTACAGCCGACAAACAGCAGTTGAAGTTGCTCCGGCAGGAAATATCTATGATCTTTCAGGACCCGATCAACTCGCTCAACCCGCGCATGAGCGTCTCCGACATTGTCGCCGAGCCGCTGGTAATTCACGGCCGGGGCAAGGGGCCTGAGGTTGAAGAAATCGTCGTGAACCTGTTGGAGCGCGTCGGGTTGCGCCCGGAGCATATGCGCCGCTACCCGCACGAGTTCTCAGGAGGCCAGCGCCAGCGCATCGGCATTGCCCGCGCTCTCGCGCTCAATCCGCGCCTGGTGATCTGCGATGAACCGGTCTCCGCATTGGACGTCTCCATCCAGGCCCAGACGTTGAATCTGCTGCAGGACCTGCAGGCTGACTTTAACCTCTCCTACATTTTCGTAGCCCATGATCTGAGCGTGGTACAGCACATTTCTGACCGGGTGGCCGTTATGTACGTAGGCAAGATCGTGGAAATGGCGAGTGCCGAGGAGCTGTACATCAATCCGCTCCACCCTTACACTGAGGCGTTGATGTCGGCCGTGCCAAAAGCCGATCCGTTGTACAGATCGGAACGCATCGTGATGCAGGGTGATGTGGCAGACCCCTCCAATCCACCACCAGGATGCTACTTCCACCCCCGCTGTCGTTATGCTGTGGATATATGCAGCAAACAGTCGCCGGAGTTCCGCGAACTGCGACCGGATCACTTTGTCGCCTGTCATCGCGCTGAGGAACTCCAGTTGAAAGGCGTGTAGTTCATTTTCTCCTTAAAGAACCGGCTGTTCAGGCCGGTTGAAGGTGTGTCTTTGTACGGGGGCGATCCGATGGGTCGCCCCCCACGTTGATATACGCATGAAGTATCTCCCACTCTTACATTGAGGAGCTGACGATGACAACCGGCAGGAAAACATCTATCAATGACCTGAAATGGTGGCAGAAAGCCGTCTTTTACCAGATTTACCCGCGCAGCTTCGCTGACGGCAATGGTGACGGCATCGGCGATTTCAAGGGGATGATCGAGCGGCTGGATTATCTGCAAGAGCTCGGGATTGATGCCGTGTGGCTATCCCCTCATTATCCCTCGCCTCAGCGCGACTGCGGCTACGATATATCCGACTATACCAACGTCGCACCTGAATATGGCACGCTGGATGATTTCAAGCGTTTTCTGGATGAGGCACACCGTCGTTCCATACGTGTCATCCTCGACCTGGTGCTCAATCACACTTCTGACCAACATCCCTGGTTCATCGAGTCCCGCTCCAGCCGCGATAATCCCAGGCGGGACTGGTACATCTGGCGCGACGGGAAGGGAACAGGGCCGGCCAGCCCACCTAACAACTGGAATTCTTTCTTCGGTGGCTATGCCTGGGAGTATGACCCTGCGACCGGCCAATACTACTACCACGCTTTCCTTAAAGAGCAGCCCGATCTCAACTGGCGTAACCCGCAGGTCAAACAGATGATGTGGGAGGCGGCGCGCTTCTGGCTTGACCTGGGCGTGGATGGGTTTCGCCTGGATGCGGTCGGCACGATCTTTGAGCACCCTGATCTGCCCGATCATAGCTCTACATCCTCGCTAATGGAGTTATATTACAGGAGTTATCTGGCCGCCGATGAGCGCCAGGCGGCAAAGGCCAGAGAGGAGATACAGGAGCTGTTTCGTTATCAGATTGACCTGCCTGAAGTGCATACGCTGATGAAGGAACTGCGTGCCGTAGTGGACGAATATCCCGAGCGGGTGCTGGTAGGCGAGAGCGATGAGATCGCCTATTACGGCAGCGGCGACGATGAGCTACACCTGGTCTTCAATTTTCCCCTTATGAGAACCAATCGTCTCACGCCAGCCTGGGTACGTGCCAATCAGGGGGAGAGGCTGGCGGAACTGCCACCCGGTGCCTGGCCCTGCAACACGCTGGGCAACCACGATTCATCCCGCGTCTATACTCAGTTTGGCGATGGGAAAAATGACCAGGCGCTGGCCCGCATTTCCCTGGCCCTGATGCTCACACTGCGTGGCACCCCGTTTCTCTACAACGGGGAGGAGATCGGGATGACCGATTTGCTACTGGAGGACATAAGTCAGTTCAGAGATACGCTTGGTATCAGAGCGTACCAGATGATTACGGAGACACTGGGACTGCCGCCTGCTGAAGCAGTGCAGCTCGCTGCCCGCGTGACCAGGGATCGCTGCCGCACGCCGATGCAGTGGGCCAATGTTCCTAATGCCGGTTTCAGTCCTCCTGGTGTGCAGACCTGGCTGCCGGTGAATCCCAACCATACGCGGGGTGTCAACGTCGCCGAACAGCTTGGTGACCCTGACTCGTTGCTGAATTTCTACCGCCGTATGCTGCATATGCGTCGCCGGACCCCCGCGCTCATATCAGGCGATTACATCCCCCTCCACGAGGAGGCACAGGATTACCTGGCTTTTCTGCGCTCTGCTGAAGCTGATGGGCAGTGTTGCCTGGTAGTGCTCAACATGTCGGAGCAGGCTCACACTTTGTGCTTTGACATAGGGGCTTCTGCCTGCCGGTTGGTCTTCTCCAGCCGTAAGCGCCAGAAGGACACCGACGCTCTGGCTCATCTCGAGATATCACCTTTTGAGATATACATTGGGGAGGTCATCCGGGACGTTCACTGCTGAGGGTGTGTCCCAATTTTGTCGGACCTGACCACTTTGTAGGACAACTGCGAGCAGTTGTCCTACAACTTTCGCAAATTTGTCAAGCCCGTTATTCTGTGGTAAAATATTGTGGCAGCGCTGGGGGCTCGTCTAATGGCAAGACAACGGACTCTGAATCCGTGTAGTGGGGGTTCGAATCCTCCGCCCCCAGCCTGAGGTGACCGGCACCTGTGCCTCTATCCGGGTGCCGGTCATTACTGTATGGCAGGCCCATCAGGTACGCGACACGCAGCAGTGCACGAGGTGAGGAGTGGAAGCACTGGAAATAATCGCCAGGAAGCGTGACGGAAAAGAACTGTCGCGTGAGGAGATCGAATTTTTCATCCACGGCTACACACAAGGCCACATCCCCGATTATCAGGCCGCCGCCTGGTTGATGGCTGTCTATATTAACGGAATGACGGACCGGGAAACCTATGATCTGACCATGGCTATGGCCCACTCGGGGAAAGTCCTCGACCTGAAGGATGCCGTGCCTTTTGCGGTGGATAAACATTCCACCGGCGGGGTCGGGGACAAAGTCAGCCTGGTAGTCGCACCCCTGGTGGCTGCCTGCGGCGTACCGGTCGCCAAGATGACCGGCCGTAGCCTGGGGTTCAGCGGGGGCACGGTTGATAAGCTGGAATCCATCCCTGGCTATCGCACCGATCTCAGCACAGAGGAGTTCAAAGCACAGCTCAAACGGATCGGCATTGTGCTGACCGGGCAGAGCGCTGACCTGGTGCCGGCGGACCGCAAGCTCTATGCACTGCGCGACGTGACCGCGACGGTCGAGTCCATCCCTCTTATCGTCAGCTCGGTTATGAGTAAGAAGCTGGCTACCGGCAGCGATGCCATCCTGCTGGACGTAAAAGCAGGGAGCGGTGCTTTTATGAAAACGCCCGGCGAGGCCGAAGCCCTGGCCAGAGCACTCGTGCGCCTGGGCACCCAGGCCGGGAGAAAGGTGGTTGCCCTTATCTCTGATATGAGCCAGCCTCTGGGCTGGGCCGTGGGCAATGCTCTGGAACTGCGAGAGGCAATCAATACTCTCCATGAGGGTGGCCCCACCGATTTCCGCGATCACTGCATAGTCGTCGCAGCAGAGATGTTGATGCTTGGTGGTGCAGCTCAGGATGCCAGTGAAGCGCTCACAATGGCGATGGAGACGCTCTCCTCAGGCGCCGCCTGGCGTAAGTTCGTGGAGCTGGTCGAGGCCCAGGGCGGCGATGTGCGCTACGTTGAAGACCCGGAGCGCCTCCCCAAGGCCCGCCTGGTCAAACCTGTACCTGCTCCACGAAGTGGCTACCTGGCCGGGCTGGATGCTGCCGAAACAGGCAGGGCGGTGTTGGAACTGGGCGGCGAGCGGCGAAGAAAAGAAGACCCGATTGACCACAGCGTCGGGGTTATCGTGCATTACAAGGTCGGAGAGTTGGTGCAGAAGGAGACACCGCTATTTACCATCTACGCCAACGATCCGGCGCAGATGGAGGCAGCCAGGGAGCGCCTGTTGGCTGCACATACCTTCAGCGATACCCCGATACAGCGCCCACCGCTCTTTTACCGGCGCATAAGCTGCCCCCCAATTCCACCTGTGCCAGAGTGACGTTCAAGAACGCGGATGCCCACAAGAATATCGCGGCAGTGATCCTCGCCGCGGGCGCTTCTGTGCGCTTCGGCCAGCCCAAACAATTGCTCGACTGGGGAGGAGTGCCGCTCATTGCCCACGTCGCCGATGTGGCACTGGCAGCGGGATTTGCCAGAGTGGTCGTCGTCCTGGGCTATCAGGCTGAAGCGATCTGTGCTGCGTTGGGTTCGCGTCCTGTCCAGACGGTGATGAACTGGCGGTGGGAGAGAGGGTTGAGCACGTCGGTGCAGATCGGACTGGCTGCCCTCTCGCCTGACACTGAGGGCGTTGTTTTCCTTCACTGTGACCAGCCTCTGATTACCCCTGACCTGCTGCGGGCGTTGATTTCCCGCCATCAGGAAAGTGGTGCCCCTATCGTCTATCCTGCACTTGCCGGCGAGCAGAGGACACCGGTGCTTTTCGCCAGAGAGATGTTCTCTGAACTGGCTGCTGTGAGCGGAGATGAGGGGGGTCGCGCTCTGATCGCACGTTATGCAGACCGTGCTGCTTCACTCCCCGTCTCCGATGCCGGTGTGCTGGCCGATATTGACACTCCTGCAGACTACGAACGGCTCTCCGCAATCCGCCCGACACTGTCGTCCGCTTATGAAAGTGAGCGTCTGCGCAAAGTCCGCAGCCTGATCGTGGATATGGACGGTGTATTGTGGCATGGCGACCATCCACTGCCAGGTCTACAAGCGTTCTTCACGTTCCTGCGCCACCATGGCGTGCGTTTCATGCTGGTGACGAACAATTCAAGTAAGACACCGGCCCAGTATGTTAATAAACTGGCCGGCTTCGGCGTTGAGGTAGCGCCGGACAACATCCTCACTTCAGCGCAGGCGACCGCTGCCTACCTGGCCGGGCTGGCTCCCCCTGGCAGCCGTGTTTACGCCATCGGCGAGGACGGGGTACGGGAGGCGCTTACGGAACAGGGTTTTGTCCTTGCCGACGAGAGCGGAGCCGGCGCATCCTTCGTCATTGTCGGATGGGACAGGTTCCTTACCTGGGAAAAGCTCGCCACTGCCGCACTCCTCATTCAGGCCGGGGCCGGTTTCATCGGCACCAACCCCGACGTGAACTACCCTACCGTGCGTGGTAAGGTGCCCGGTAACGGTGCCCAACTGGCGGCCTTACAGGTTACCACGGGGGTGGCCCCCATTGTCGTCGGCAAGCCAGAGGTCTGGCTTTTCAGAGAGGCACTGCGTCGTATGGACGCCCGGCCTGAGTCCACCGCTGTCGTGGGAGACCGGATTGACACTGACATCCTCGGTGGCGTGAGGGCCGGCCTGATGACAATCCTCGTCCTGTCCGGCATCTCCACGCACTCCGAGCTGGCCACATCTCACATCAGGCCCGACCTGGTGTACTCAGGCATCGAAGAGCTGACGCGAGTATGGCAACAGCTCCTTTAGCGTTGCTCGAGCTTGACCTCCCGGCCATCCAGGCCCTTCTTGAGAGCTGGGGCGAACCCCCCTACCGCGCCAGGCAAATTTGGGAGTGGCTCTACGTCCACCTGGCTACGGACTTTGAGCAAATGACCAATCTGCCCCGCACGTTGCGCGCGCGGCTGGCAGCGGAGACCACCATCGGTGTCCCGGCGCCTGTAGACACGCTGCGCTCCTCTGACGGCGGAACGCTTAAGGTGCTGCTCCGTATGGCAGATGGCGAGACGGTGGAGGCAGTGTTGATGCGCTACGAGCACCGCCTCACTGCCTGCATCTCCACGCAGATCGGCTGCCCGGTTGGTTGCGCTTTTTGCGCCACGGGGCAGCAGGGTTTCAGGCGCGATCTCGGCGCCGGCGAAATCGTCGCCCAGGCTCTCCATTTTGCCCGCCTGCTCCGGGCTGAGGGGAAAAGGCTGAGCAATGTGGTCCTGATGGGAATGGGGGAGCCACTACTTAACTACCAGGCCTCACTGGGAGCTATAAGGCGTCTGATCCATCCTCAGGGGTTCAGTCTGGGTCAGCGCCATATCACGCTCTCCACGGTCGGCATTGTGCCGGCCATCGAGCGGCTGGCCCGGGAAGGCCTCCAGATCACGCTCGCCGTGTCGCTGCACGCCGCCACCGATGCCCTGCGCAATGAGCTTGTCCCCGTCAACCGCCGCTATGGGCTGGATGCTCTGTTTGAGGCATGTCATCGCTATGTCAGGCAGACCGGCAGGCGGGTGAGCTTTGAGTGGGTGCTGATCGGTGGCGTGAACGACACGCCAGAGCAGGCAGAGGCGCTGTGTGCGCGGCTGGTTGGGCTGCTGGCCCATGTTAACCTCATCCCCCTCAATCCCACCCCCGGCTATAAAGGGCAGCCTCCATCACCTGCTGCAATCGAGAAGTTCACCGCCATTCTTGAGCGGCATCATGTCTCCCATACCATCCGTCTCAGGCGTGGTATAGATATTCAGGCCGGCTGCGGCCAGTTGCGTCAGCGCGCCTTATCGGGCGCGTAAGTATTCAGGCGGTGACTGTAAGGGCAGGATGGAGCTCGCTTATTAGTCCGGAGTCCTCAGTCAGGCAGCCGGGCAGGTGGTTACCTCGCGTGCAATATTCTCACCCGACGAGCCCACCGGCAGCATACTGAAAATGGATGCCCGTCATAACCGCGCATGTGGGCCGGCCGGAGGGCTGGGCCACCCGGGCGCGGGCCGACCTCCGGCCCGCGCCGTGGGGACGCTACGGAGACTGGCGCCCCGTTAACCTGCCTGCCTGTCCCCAGCGCAATACGCTCACCTGGTGCAGGCTGCCAGATCAGCCACGGCCGTTCCCCAGCAAGACTTTCACATTGACGCCGGCAGTGCCACCAGCAGGCAAGGGAACGATATTACCCTCCACCGGCTGTTCATCCACTATCAACGCGACTGTGTTCCCCGGTCCGACGCGCTCTACCACAATGTGATAGCTTACGCCGCGGAACATGCGCCTGGCAGTGAAGCCAGGCCAGTCTGATGGGAGCACAGGCGCGATCTGAAGCCCCTTGAAGGTAGGACGGATGCCCAGTATCCACTGAGTGGCAGCCACATATGCCCAGGAGGCCGTGCCGGTGAGCCAGGAATTGCGGCCCATCCCGTACTGGGGATGCTCCGGCGCACAGATATTCTGGCAGTAGACATACGGCTCGACCATGTAGCGGTCGGCATCGGTGCGCGTCAGGGGCAGGAACTGGCGATAGTACTGACAGGCACGATCGCCCCACCCCAACCTGGCAGCGGCGATAATGGCCCAGGTATTGGCATGGCAGAATATGCCGCCGTTCTCCTTGGCGCCAGGCGGGAAGGTGCTCGTGCCCTGCACGCGCGGAGAGTACGCCCCGTAGGGTGGCCACATCAGCCTCAGGCCGAACGGGGTATTAAGCTTTTCGTGGGCGCTCTCCATAGCCCGCACCTGTCGCTCATACCCATCATCGCACCCGAAGTCACCAATCTCTCCGATGACCGCCCATGTCTGCGGGTTCAGATTGATCTTGTGGCAATCTTCCCGCTCCACACCTACGGGTAAGCCATCGTCGTCATACGCCCGCACATACCAGGCTCCATCCCATGAGGTACGGTTGATGATCCCGGCCATTTCTCGATGCAGGGCGCGGAAGCGGGCAGCCTCCTCGTCACGGCCCAGATGGTCACAAAGGTCGGCCAGGTCGAGCATAGCGCGGCAGAACTGCTCACCACTCCACACACTTTCCGCCTTGCCGCTCCCGTGGTCCAGATTCATGGTGTCATCCCAATCGGAAAATCCCAGCCGGGGCAGGCCATGCGGTCCGCGGTGGGCCAGTGTGAATTCCACCGCCCGGAGCATGTGGCCCCATACCGTATCCTTTTCCCCATCCTGGTAAGGGATGCTCTCTTCCAGGTAAGCGAGGTCGCCCGTCTCGCGCAGGTAAGCGCAGGTGGCGATGACCAGCCAGAGATGATCATCGCTGAACCACTGCGGCCACTCAGGGAACTCGGCTGCCAGCCCCGGCCCACCCTCCCCCGTAAGCGGGAAGACCTGATGCCAGGTATGACCGTCACGGAACTGTAGCCGCCACAGCGTGGTCAACGTATTGCGCGCCTGGTCGGGGAGGCTGTGCACCGTACCGAGTGTATCCTGGGCCGAGTCACGGGTCCCCATACCACGTCCCAGGCCGGTATCGTAGCCGGAGACGAAGCGCGACCAGTAGAGATTGGCCCGGCACTGAACAGGATTCCAGAAGTTAAGCATGGCGTTCATCTCAGGGTCCGGGGTCTCCACAACGAAACAGCTCAGGTAGCTCTCCCAGTCGGCGCGCAGCATCTCGAAAGCAGAGCGCACATGCTCTCCCTGCCGGTAGTGTGCCACGATTTCCGGGACGGAGGAGCGGTCCTCTGTCACGCCCAGGATGTAAATTATCTCACTTTCCTCGCCTGGGGAGAGGACCAGTTCGTGACATAGAGAGCCGATGTTGTTGCCACGCGGCGCTTCACTGCCGGTCGGCTCCCCCCTCTCCACCACGATCGGGTTGGATAAATCCCTGTAGCGGCCTACGAAGACCTCCCGATCGGTGTCGAAGCCCAGCGGTGGGCGACTGCTGGAGAAGAAAGTTACTGTAGGGCGGAACTGAGTGGAAGTATAGATCGTGCCGTCGCTGTAATGGCTGCGGACGATGTGCATACCCCAGTCCAGGTTGGTCTGATCCACGATGGCATCGTAGTAGCTGAACTCGACGTAGCTGAAGGTACGCAGCCGTCTTATTCCCTCCCCGACGTTCTTCACGCGCAGCACCCACAGCTCGCAGGGGTAGGGGGCGTAAGACATGGGCGGCACGAAGTAGAGCAGCTCTGCAGCGATCCCCTGGCAGGTGCTGCTGATGCGTGTATAGCCCGCGCCATGGCGACACTCGTAGCCATCAAGTTGTCGCGTCGTCACCGGTTGCCAGGTAGGGCTCCAGTATATGCCGCTTTCCTGGTCGCGCAGGTAGATGTAGCGACCCGGCTGATCCACAGGAATACTGTTGTAACGGTAGCGGGTAACCCGACGGCTGCGCGGATCGCGGTCGAAGGAGTAGCCGCCAGCCGTGTTAGAGATGATACCGCCATACCGCCCCTCGCCCAGGTAGTTGAGCCATGGTGTAGGCGTATCGGGACGGGTAATGACATACTCGCGATTGGTGACATCGAAATAGCCGTAAGGGTTTTGGAGCCTGGTTGTCATAAGCGGATACCCCCGGTTCTCAGAGTTTTCAACTCAGCGTGAGCGTGGCCCTGGCTCTTATATCCCTTGACGAGCTACCCGCCAGGATGTCGAATTCGCCCGGCTCCACCACCCATTCGTGCCGGTAAGGGTCGTAAAATGCGAAAGCCCTTCGTTCCAGAGTGAAACGCACGGTGCGGCTTTCGCCGGGCTCCAGGGCGACCTTGGCGAAGCCCTTAAGCTCCGCAGGTGGCCGCGGCAGGGAGGAGACACGGTCGCCGACGTACAATTGTACCACCTCCTTGCCGGCGCGGTTGCCCGTGTTTCTCACCGTCAACGAGACCTCGACCGGCTCGCCGATCCGCGCCCTCTCCGGTACGCGCAGAGCGCTGTACTCAAACGTGGTGTACGAGAGGCCGAATCCGAAGGGGAAAAGCGGCTCGATCCCCTTCACATCGTAGTAGCGGTAACCGACGAAGATGCCTTCCCCGTAGCGTACTTCTCTGGCGCCCGGGTAGTTGATGAAGGTCGGATTGTCCTGATAACGCTTAGGGATGGTGAAGGGAAGCTTGCCGGAGGGATTGACCGAGCCCAGGAGTATATTGGCGAGCGCATTGCCCCACTCCTGTCCAGGATAATAGGCCAGGAGCAACGCGGGGACCTCATCCAGCCAGGGCATGGTCACGGGCGAACCGCAGTTCAGCACGACGATGGTGTTCGGATTTGCCCGCACCACAGCCCGGATCAGTTCCTCCTGTCTCCCAGGCAGGTCCATGTGCGGCCGGTCATGGCCCTCGCTCTCATAACCCGTGGGCATACCGCCAAAGACGATCGCCACGTCCGAGTTTCTCGCCAGCTCAGCAGCTCGTGCTATTCTGTCATCCTCTTCCGGTCTTGGTGCATAGGCGCATAGCAGGTAAAGCGTCGGTGAATCCACAGCAGCCGGTTTGATGTACTCCACAACCATATCGTAAACTCTGCCAGCAGAGAGTTCCAGGAACGCTGAGCCGGTGCTGACTGGCCAATCGGAGCGGGCATATGGGTCCGGGGTCACCTCGATCAGCAACTTACCATCCAGATAGAGACGGGCGAAGGCCGAGCTGACCAGTCTGAACTCGTGGCGGCCTGAGGCCGGAGCGGTGAACCTGCCGCTCCAGCGGACGGAGAAACGCTCCTGGGCAATCGGTTCGGGCGGGCGCAGCCACCAGAATGCCAGCCCGCTATCGAGCCGTTCCGCCGCCGGCTCACCTGAGAGATCGGTGTTATCGAAATACTCGCCCCACAGACCATATCCCTCACCTTTGGCGGGCGTCAGGTACTCGCTCTTTATTGGTGGTGGCTCCACGTGGTTATCGCACCCCTGCTCGTAGCCGATTTTAACGGTATCACCAAGCCTGGCCTGCAGGGCATCCAGGGGGCTTACGCCGTAAGGTGGCTCCACATACGAGCTGCCGCCACCGCTGATGTAGTGTACGGCGGCATTGGGGCCGATGACAGCCAGAGAAGTGAGTTTCTCTACGTCGAGCGGCAGAAGGCCGTTCTCATTTTTCAGCAGGGTGATGGATTCTTCCGCCAGCTCACGGGCCAGGCTCTGATGCTCCGGAGTGTTGACGCTCCCCTCCGGCAGGCTGATTCCATCCATCTTACCCGAGCGGATGATCATCCTCAGGATGCGGCGTACTGCGTTGTTGACCACTTCCTCATCCACCTGCCAGTTGCGCACAGCATCTACCAGCAGACTGCCGTAATATCTGGCCGGGCCGGGCATCTCTATATCCAATCCGGCCTCGACGGACTCGATGGTAGTATGATTGGCGCCCCAGTCGGAAATGACGACGCCCTTGAAACCCCATTCTCCTCGTAATATCTCGGTCAGGAGGTAGCGGTTCTGACTGGCGTAAACGCCATTGATACGGTTGTATGAGCACATTACCGTCCAGGGTTGCGTTTCTTTCACGATGGTCTCGAAGGCTGGCAGGTATATTTCTCTGAGGGTGCGCTCATCAACCTCGGAGCTGCTACGAAAACGTCCGGTTTCCTGATTGTTACAGGCGTAGTGCTTGAGCGAAGCACCAACGCCACGACTCTGCAGGCCTTTAACCCAGGCCACGCCAATACGTCCGGCCAGATAGGGGTCCTCTGAGTAGCTCTCGAAGTTGCGGCCGGCCAGTGGGGTGCGGGCGATGTTTACGCAGGGCCCCAGCAGAATGTCACAGCCCATTGCGCGTGCTTCCTCTGCCAGTGCCATACCCACCCTTTCGATAAGCCCGGTATTCCAACTGGCTGCCATTGAGACGCCGGTGGGGAAAGCGGTAGTCGGGCCCTGGGGGCGCCCGGCCTCATTGGCGCGCACGCCGTGCGGTCCATCGGTCATTACCAGAGAGGGAATCCCCAGGCGCTCGATTGGGACGGTGTGCCACATGTCCAACCCGGAAAGGAGGGAGACTTTTTCCTTCAATGTCATTTTGCCAAGCAGTTCTTCCACGCGTTGTTCAACTGGTTGGATATGAGTTGTCATTGTGTAACCTCCAGAAATGTAATGTTTGGTACCCCTCGAGATCTCCTGAAACTCGATGTCCGTGTCTACCGCAGCAGCCGTTTTGTTTCTTTGACCTCACTGCAAAAACTCACCGCAGAGACACCGAGGCGCGCAGAGTTCTACATTAAGAGCCTATCCGAAAAACCTTACAGGCGGTATCCCCATGCCACTCATCCCGACGCATAGGGATACGTCGGTTAAGTTTTTCGGACAGGCCCTCATGTGGGGAACCGGATGCCTTAATATTTTACACTGATTGTTCATTCTTGTCACATTGCGGCTGGATACCATAGCCGGCGATATCTGTATATTTCACATCTTGTGGTAAACAAGCCCGTTCGTTCTCCCTGGTATGCAGGCAACCCCGGGGTCTCGCAGACCCTGGGCATCCGTGGTATACTACTGTAAGAGGTGAGAGATGAGACGGGTCGTTTTGACTGTAGCGATATACGCTCTCATATTGAGCATTGGCCTGAACGCATGCCAGGGAATGGCAAATCCGCCGCCTGCTCCCGCCACAATATTGGTGCCGTCACCATCACCGAACGTTGCGCCAGTAGCGGACACGTCCACACCCACACCCACCAGGACTGCGACGCCATCCCCGGCCATTATCACATCCACGCCCACCCTGGAGTCAACGCCTTTATCACCCTCCCCACCGCCGCCATCTATAACCGCTGTGAATGTGCGCCTGGTGCGTGGACCATACCTGCAATCAGTCACACCGCACTCGGTCATCGTCGTGTGGGAGACCGATGTCAACGCCCCTGGCGAGGTTGTGTACGGGAGCACATCATCGGTCATCATGAGGGTGGGCGATGCCACAGCGGATACACGTCATGCGATCACCCTGACCAATCTCGCACCGTACACTGTTTACCACTACCATATCGAGAGTGAAGGACTTGCCCTCAGCGAAGAACGGACCTTCCGCACTGCTGCCGGTCCTGAGCAGGAAGCCTTCAGATTCGTGGTTTTTGGCGACACTCGCACACAACACGATGTACATCGCAGGGTGGTGGAGCGGATTCTGGCGGAGGAGCCTGATTTCGTGCTCCACACCGGCGATCTTGTGAAATACGGTGCTGAAAGGAGCCAGTGGGACTTATTTTTCGAGATCGAACGGGAATTGATGAGTCGAGCACCGCTCTTTCCGGTGCAGGGAAACCATGAAGGCAATCATCACAACTACTTTGAGCTGTTCTATCTGCCCGGCAACGAGCGCTGGTATGCCTTTGACTACGGCCATGCTCGCTTTGTCGGCCTGGAGGTTGACGGGTTCGCGGATTATGCGCCCTGTAGCCAGCAGTATCTGTGGCTGCAGGAAGTGCTGGCGACCAACACTCAGAGGTGGCTCTTTGTGTATTTCCACATCCCGCCCTACACTTCAACGCAAGATAGCAGCGAAGAGAGCGTGCGGGAGGCGTTGACACCGCTCTTTGAGCGCTATGGCGTGGATATAGTCTTCTCCGGACACAAGCACAATTACGAGCGCAACGAAGTCGGCGGCATCACCTATATTGTTACCGGAGGTGGGGGGGCGCCATTGTATCCGATGCACCAGCGAGAGGCGACACAGGTGGCCTTCGCGATGGCATACCATTTCGTCTTGATAGAGCTCGACGGCACGCACCTGAGGGCAACGGCCATCTCCGACTCCGGTGAGGTGCTGGACGCCTTCGAGCGCGTTGTGGAATAGGCGAGGAGCAGATACCAGATTATCCGTAACTACCTGCCCGATTGGCCTGCCGCTATGCGCTGATTGGAGATCAGCCTCCCCGGGCACGCTGTGCCGGGCATCAGCCTGCGCCGACGCTCCTGGCCGGCGCAGGCGTGTAGCGGGGTACAGGCGAGGCAAGCCTCGCCCCCACTGTCCGAAAAACGTAACCGACGCATCCCTATGCGTCGGCATAAGCGGCATAGGGATGCCGCCTGTACGGTTTTTCGGATAGGGTCTCAGTCGGCACGCAGGTAGTTACGATTATATGTTCAACATTTGCACGCTGGGGCGTAGCTCCAGCTCGTCTATCAGTACGTTTAGCTCCTCGTCAGTGAGCGGACGTCCCCTGCCCGCATAGGCGGTGAGGACTGCTTCCATCATATTGGTGCCGAAGGAGCGCCCCTCGTAACGCGGCGTGGTTGTGATCATCAGACGCACGCCACGCTCCTGGAGCAGGGCAACGTTCTGTTCGGTAGTGGTGTTCGTGACCACCGTTTTGCCCGCCAGGTCCTCAGGCAGGTACTTTTTCATGAACATAAAATCGCCGGCGAGCAGGTCGGCGTTTGCAAAATAAGATCGGTACCTGGGGCTGGATGATTCGCCACCGCTTCCGTAAAAGAGTAAACTCATAGGGAAATAGCTGACTATGGGGAGCAACATACGGGCCAGCCTGCGATATGCGGGCAACCCGCGTATGGGGATGGGGATGCCCAGAGCGATCATCAAATCCCCGATAATCACCTCATCGGCTACCTCTGCGACAGCAGTCGCCAGGCCGATGCGGTCCACGGCGACCGGCACGAAAGCACGGCGGAAGCGTGGCCGTTCACCCAGCATCGGCGTCACAAGCTCAAAAACCCGCCGCTCCAGGGTGTGTTTCAGGCCACGCCCATCAACAACCGGTGTGTGATGCACATCCTGAACCAGCTTCAAAGCTGCTCGCAGAGGATACTCGCGTCCCCCCAGGCGCAGGTAAAGATCCACCCCGCCTACCCCCAGTGCATCAACCTTGCCATCCAGTTCGGCGAAGAGACGGCGGGCCTTCTGCGCATCGCCATCGGTGCCAATGCGCTCGGCGACAATCTGCTCACCTTTCAGAGAGATGACAACTTTTTTGTCACGGGCAGAACTTCCCAGACTGACACTGACCGCTCGCTTCATTTGAGCCTCCTCTGATAATGTATTCCGGTAACTACTCAGCCTGCCCACGCAGTGCCGTGCGGACCACAGTCCGCACGAGGCAGATACTGCAAACGCCGGCTACACTGAGACACCCGCAAATGGCTCAGATGGCCTTCGACCCACTGGACTGTAGTCCGGCGGGCACAGGCTGAATATATACGTATTCCGGAGGCAGGGATTCCGGCCTCCTTTTACCCGGCAGTGGCCCAGGTGGGACGGCCTTCACGGGCCGGCCAGACAGGTCGTAAATCCATCTCACAGGCCAGACCGGTTGCGACTGCGTAAGTCCTGTCAATGAGTGTACTCCATTTTTCAAAACCTGCCAAAATTGCGCCCCGTGCAATTGCCTGCTGAATTGCAACCTGTGCGGCTGGATTGAATTCACCGCAAAGACGCAACCGGGTAGCCGCTTCGACCTCCCAGGTATATTATGCACCCTGTCTGGGTTTCAGGCTGTTCAGGTTGTTAATACTAGGTTGTTAATACTACCTGATGCTCCTCTAAATACAAGGACGCAAAGGGCGCCAGGGTTTCTTCTTTGTGCGCTCTACGGTTTTTCATAAGCCGACCGTTGGCCGCAGTAGGGGCGCAGCGCGC
>Ga0209227_1000135_pt1 | contig 62402 bp, 51 predicted proteins | sample YNPBryantNP2012_FD_185815 | JGI IMG/M metagenome (GOLD analysis project Ga0209227, IMG submission 185815) | Anoxygenic and chlorotrophic microbial mat microbial communities from Yellowstone National Park, USA - YNP Bryant NP 2012 (SPAdes)... ...
TCACCTCGTTCGTCCGGTACGCCACGGACGCCGCCGCTTCGTTCCCGTCAACCGTGATGACCCGTCTGTTGCCCATCGATCGCTCCTTATAGCCGCCGTCCGGGACCGGGCGGCGGAGATCCTTGTCCTGGTTTCGCGTTCCGCGGTCGGCAGCCCCGGCCCGCCAGTTCCCCACCGCCATCCGCTTGGGGAACCCATCCCGGTTCCGGTCGTGTGTCCGCCTTCCGCAGACGACGCACTCGCGTGACCGTTCTGAGGAAGCGCTCGGGTCGCCCGGACCACTGCGCCCCGGCGGCACCGACTCCGGGCTTTCGGGCGGGCGGGCTTATTCTGGCCCAGGCACGTGAAAAAGTCCACAACCCCCGCTCGGGTGGGTCAAGCTGCCTGCGGCCCCGCCGTTCGGAAGCGGGCAACCCCGGCACTTGGTGCCCGCTGGCCGGCGGGGACGGGCGTCCGGCCCCTGAGCCGCTGACCGCAAGCTCCTCCCGCCGGGCGCATCGGGGTTCACGTCTTGCCGTGCCGACGCAAACCGCTCATCGTCCCGGCCGGATCGACGAACGCGGGGACAGGCCCGCGGCCGAGGGGACTTCTCGTTCCCGGGGCCAGACCGCGTGCGCCGTGCCGATGCCGCCGCCCTTCGTCGGGATGCTTCGCCACTCGTGAGCCGGGATATCCCCCTGAAGAATGCGCAGCTCCGGCAGGTCCGGGTCTCCGCACGCCGCGTGCATCACGGCCGGCGTTCCGGCATTTGCCTCCTTCTGGAGGGCCGCCGCGGCGGCCCGCGATTCTGCGATCGTCTCCCGGAAGGCCTTCCATCGGCGCGCGGCGAGGTCCTTGTAATGGCCCTTTTCGGCGAGGATGAAGTGGCTGTCGACGGCCATCACCTCGGTGTAGCGGATGGAGTAGTGCTGAATGCTTCGCGTGTTCCCGTCGAACCTCGCGAGGTACGAGTTGCTGATCTGCCGGTCGCGTTGCAGGAGGGTTTCGCTGGCTTCCTGCCATTCCTCGGCCGACATCCGTTCGATCTCGTCCACGAGGCGTGCGTATTCGGGGGAAAGCTCGAAGCCCGCGCGAGCATTGACGTGCCAATGGAAGATCCGTTGGAGCTTTCGGATGAAAAGGTCCGTGGCGGGATCGAACTTCAGGCACGAGGCGCAGAAGTAGTTGTCCATCGCGTCCATCTTGCGGTAATCGATCAGATCGCCCAGCCGGCAGATGGTGTAGCTCTTGGTGCCCGGGAAGGGGAAGAAGATCGCCCAGCGCATCCGACCCGGTCGGATGCGGGCCATCAGGTCGATCGTCTCCTCCATCATGGCCCGGGTCTCGTACGGCAGCCCGAACATCAGGAATGCCGAGGTGTGCAGGCCGTATCGGTGGCAGAGGTCGAACGCGTCGATGATCGCCCCGTTGCTCATATGCCGCTCCAGCACCTTCTTCCGGAGTTCGGGGCTGCCGGATTCGACGCCGAACTTCACGATCATGCAGGGCGCCTCCGAAAGCGCCTTGGCCACCGGCTCCGTGAAGGTCTGCACGTGGGCGTTGAGCACGAACGGGATCCCGATGTCGGCATCCGCGTACGCCTTGCAGAAGTCGATGCAGTACTCCTTGTTCAGCGTGAAGAGGTCGTCATCGAAAATGATGGTCTCGATGTACGGGTGGCGGGCCTTGAGTTCGCGGATCTCCCGGATGATCCGGGCGGCCGAGTAGTGCCGCAGATAGCTCCGACGCGAGTGCCCGCCGTCCTCGAGGTACCGGTCCGTGACCTCGTGGTTGAAGCAGTACGTGCAGCGGTAGGGACAGCCCCGGCTGGTGAGAATGCTCTGCCAGCCGTTCTTGCGGCCCAGCATGTGTGGCAGATCGAAGATCTCGTAATCCTTGGGCGGCAGCGCATCGAGGTCGGGATAGGGGCCCAGCGGGTTCTGTCGATACGTGCCGTCCGGGCGCCGCACGCAGAAGTTCGGTACATCCACGTACCCCGGATCGCCCGCCTGAAGCTTGTCCACCAGCTCGGGAAAGGCCTCGTCGCACTCTCCGACCCCGATGAAATCCCACAGGCCGTCGCTCTTGACCTCCTCCGTGCACATGATCGTGTGGACGCCGCCAATGGCCAGCGGCACCTCGGGCATCGCCGCCTTGATGGCCCGCCCCAGCCGCAGCGCGTACTTGTACTGCTGCGTCATGACCGAAAAGGCCACCAGGTCGGGTTGCCACGCCCGAACGCGCTCTACGATCACGTCATCGCTGGGCACGGCGTACAGGGCATCATTGATATTGATCAGCCCCGTCTGGTGACCGCGGGCCTTCAGACACCCGCTCAGGTCGGCCACGCCGTGGTTGAAACCTTCTTCCGCGTTGAGGTTGGGGTATATGAAGAGAACTCGCATTGGACTCCCGCCGGTCTGACCGCGACCAACTGACCGCGCAATTCCAGGGCATGAAAGAACTTACATAGGATATGGCGGTGCAGCCGCCGCGTCAACCAGAAATCGCACCGTGGCAGTGCGGATATGCCTCCCCGCAGCCGGCCTACCTGCCCGGTTTGGCCTCGAGACGTTCTTCCGTCACCGCCCAGCCCCGCGGGGGCTTGTAGTCGAACTCGCTGGCCGGCAGGCCCCGGTTGATGCACCGGTTGTCCAAGCCTGGAAAGGTCACCGTGTGCTCCTCCGTCACCTTCTTGCCCGCTTTCCGGAGGGCCACGATCTTGATGGGCAGGTCGAGCTTCGTATCCACATAGAAATCGATCCGTTCATACTCCTCGGCCTTGGGTGTGCCCGCGCGGGGTATGCACTCCAGATGAGTGGTGCCGGGCGGGTCGGCGGCGGCGGGCGGAACGATCCGCGCCTCGAAGTGCTTCAGAATCTCTTCCTTCTTCTGGCCGAAGGGCAGCGGGAACGGACTGTCTTCCACCGAGAAGAGATTCAGTCGCTCGCCGGGACGGACGATTTCGCGCCGGATCACGTTCCTGGTGGCCTCCTTGGCCTCGATAAACCATCGCCCGTCGAACACGTACGTCTCCGGGGGAATCTTGAACCCGTCCTGGTCGATCCTGCTGAAATGGATATGGAAGCGGGCGTTGGCCCCGTCGGCCCCGCCCCGGAGATACTTCAGCTCCCCCTCCTTGGTGACTTTCTCGCCGACCGTCTTGCCGATCATGACCTGGTGCACCTTGCAGCTCAGATCGTGGATCGTCTCCCCCCGCCTTTCGAGACGGTCCAGCAGCTCGTCAAGCCGCGGATCGGTCGCGGCGGCCGGTGCGGTGCTTGCGGCAGGCGCGGTCATTGGAGGCCCCGGCGGTTCCGCCGAAAGGCCAACGGTCAGGATGCAGACCGGCAGGGCGGCACAGATCGCGAGGGCTTGATGCATCGGAATCGGCTCCATCCTTACTGGGTTGCGCGTCGATCGCGGCGTTCCTCGGCGGGCACCGTCGGATTCTAAGTCGGGTTCTGCGGCGGGATCAAGGCGGACACGGAGCGCGCCTTGGGGCTCGGGAGGGCGCAACCCGCGCACGGCGGCCCCGAGTCCGACCCGGCGGACGGCGCCGGTCGCCCTCGCCTGTACACGCTGCTGACCACCAGCTTGAGGGCGGCGATGGCCAGCAGCGCAACCTGAAACGCGACGATCTGCCAGAAGGCCAGGTTCAGGGCCACGGCCGAGACGGCCCACACCGCATATCGGAGCGAGCGACCGAGCATGTAGGCGGCGAAGAACCGCGTCCGCGAGTACTGGTAGAGAATGGCCAGCCACCGGATCACATCGACCGGCAATGGGATGAACGCGAAGGCCCAGATGATCGTGAACGGAGAGATGGTGAACCATCTCGCGGCCCACCGGTAGGCACGATTCCCCCGGAGGCGGCCTTGCCGGTCGTAACGCAGCAGGAACGTGAAAATGTGGTACTCGTTCAGGTTCGCCATCGCGGTCGCGAAGGCCCCCAGCCCCGCCACAAGGGCCACGCGGGCGAACGGGGACGCCACGAGCCCGAGATCGTTGCTGGCGACCAGCATGACGACCCACATCGTCGGGGCCGGAAAGAACGTGCAGCACAGTGACAGGTAGAACGCATACCCCGCCAGGATCATGAACGCGAGCCCCAGACGGCTCCCGTGCTCGGCCGCCCCCTGGCCTGCCAGCAGCGTGACGGCCAGCGCGATCATCCAACCCAGGTAGAGCGCAAACCACGCCCTGAACCCGAAGCCTGTTTCGCTCACCCCGGGGCCCGGCGCCTCGGCCTGCCGCGAGCCGTATCCCCGTTCACGATGACCCCACTCGTCGGGCTCTTCCGTTCCGGACGGGAGCGGCTCCGTACGCCGGCCCGAGCTGCCCCGCGGCACGTCGGACGGCGGCACGCTCCCGGTGCGGGCCACCGCGTGCGGCCCGTGCGGCACCGGCACGCCCATCCTGGCGGAGCGATCGTCACTCAAATCGTCCATCTTTCATCCGCAGAACGCGATCGGCCCAGTCGGCGCACTGACTGTTGTGCGTGATCATGACGATCGTCTGGCCGTCCTGCTCCTGGAAGCGGCGGAGCAGGTCCAGGACGCGACGCGAGTTCTCCGAATCGAGATTGCCGGTAGGTTCATCCGCCAGGAGCAGCGGCGGCCGCGCAACAACGGCACGGGCGATGGCCACTCGCTGCTGCTGGCCGATCGACAGCTCCCGTGGTTTCTTCCTCCCTGAGTCCCCCAGATCGACGGCATCCAGCACGGCCTCGACCTGGCCGTCGGCCTCGACGCCCCGGAGCCGAAGGGCCAGTCGGACGTTCTGCTCCGCCGAGAGCACCGGCAGGAGGTTGAATCGCTGAAACACGAATCCGATCTTCTCGCGACGAAGCTGCGTCCGGCGGCCGTCGGACAGGCCGAGGGCGGGAACCCCGTCCACAACCAGTTCGTCCGCCCGGCTCGGGGCCATCATGAGCCCGAGGATGTGCATCAGCGTGCTCTTGCCGCAGCCGGAAGGCCCCATGATGGCGACGAACTCCCCGCGACGGACCTCCAGGTCGAGACCGCGAAGCACCTCCGTCTCTATGTTCCCGCTGCGGAAGCTCTTGCGGATCCCCCGCGCGGACAGAATCACCGAATCCGCATTGTGCATGGCCTGCCCCGAAAGACCCCCCCGTCGCCGCCGCGCCCCCGCCACGGGGCATCATATCGCATACGGGCTGACTTGTCGTGCTGCGGAGCGTCCCTGCACGGACATGCCACGCGGCCGGGTCGGCCCGGGTGAACGCGGTCCTCCTCTTGGGATCGGCTTCAGGAACAGATCGGATCCCGCAAAGCCCGGTTTCCGCGGTCATCGTTGCAGATACAGCAACGGGAAGAGGTACAGCCAGATGATGTCCACCAGGTGCCAGTAGAGCCCCCCCATTGCCAACGGCGTGTAGTACCGGGGGCCGAAGCGACCTCGGCGCGCCTGCCGAAACAGCCAGACTATCACCAGCAGGCCCGCTGTGACATGGAGCCCGTGAAGGCCCGTCAGCAGGAAATACACACCGAAGAAGGACCCTCCGCTCACCGGCGGGTCGGTGGGCGACGGCTGCACCGCGGAGGCCAGACCCGCCGGTCCGATGGCCGACAGGGGCAGGAATGATCGGTGGATCACGAGCGCCTCCGGTTCACCCGCCCCGGCGGCAGCCTCGCGGGCCGGGTCGCCGGCTGCCTGCGTCGCCCCGGGTTGCCGGAGCGTCTTGAGATACGCGGCGATATGCTGGAGGTCCTCGTCGCGGATCATGGGGTTTCCGCCCCGAGGGGGCATGTCGATCTTCAGTTTGCTGGCGGGATCCCACGGGCGCCGGCCCTCTCTGAGGAAGGCCACGAGTTGCTCATCGCTCTGTGTCCCGAGGAACTCGCTTTCGCGGAGGTTCTGCCCGAGCCCGGGGAGCCCCTCGCCGGAGGCGCCGTGGCAGCTCGCGCACGTGCCGACGAACAGCTCACGCCCCCTCTTGACGTCGGGCGTGGCCGGGCCGGAGACCTCGGGTGCCGCGGCCTCCGCAGCCTGCGGTCCGGCGGTCTTCGCGGGCGGCGGCAGGCCCAGTCGGGCAGCCACGTAATGCGGATCGGGCCGAAATCGGCGGCCCCAGAGCAACCCGTGGTGGAGCTTCGCCTGGTACTCGACGTACTTGACTGCCAAGAACGCGCCGCCTCCCAGCAGCGTCAACAGGAGCAGCGTCGTCAACCCGCGCTGCTGATCGCGCTGGGCGCAGCGGACGGCCCAGGCGAACGTCAGACTGCTGCTCAGCAGGATGACCGTGTTGATCGCCCCCCAGTGCAGGTCGAGAAATTGCCGGCCCCAGTCGAAGGCCTCCGGCTTGCCCGCCCGGCAGACGGCATATACGCAGAACAACCCGCCGAACAGGAGGACCTCGGTCGCCAGGAAGAGCCACATCCCCAGCCCGGCCGCGGCGGACTGCTGCGAGAGCGAATCGAAATGATGAGCCGGGTGGGGCAGACCTTCCGGGCCGGCCTGGACCGCGGCGGCCGCGGCCCCGCCGGTCCCGCCCGGTTCACGCGGCTTCGCAATGTCCGTCCGGCTCATGGCTCTCCCCGGATGGCCGGGCCGCTGGTGGGCTTGCGACCGGCTCGCAGTTCCGCATAGGTCAGCAGCCTTCCGTTGTGTTCTCTGCAAACCCGCTCGGCCGCCTGGCGGGAGGCAAACGCTACGAGACCGGAAGCCATCGGGGTGCGGATGGCCGCCCCCTGAACATACACGGCCCGGTCCGCCCGGCACCATTCGAGCGTCGCGCGGTCCTTCACGTAGGGCACGACGATCGAGTCCGGCGACCGCTCGGCGTAGTCGAGCAGGCAGCCGATGTCGTCGAAACCCACCGTCCGCAGCCGGCCGTCCGCCCCGCGGACCGCGGCTCCGGCGGCATAACCCTCCTCGTTGATAATCATGTCGCAGCGCGCACAGGCATCTTGGCCCCAGACGATGTCGGGCGGACCGGCGGATTCCTCCCGGCGGCAACCGGCCGACAGGAGCAGAACGCATGCGGAGAGCCAGAGCGTCGGCTCGCTCGATCGCCGCCGTCCCGGGCCGCTCATCGCAGAGACCTCCGTTCGAAGACGATCCACGCCAGCAGCAACGGAACCGCCCACCACGCCGCCAGCAGCGCCACGAGCAGGTGCGGCAGGGCCTCGCCCAGGGTACGGTGCGCGTAGAGGCCCGCCGGACCGAGCAGGTCCAGCGACGTATGGAGTTGGCCGATGGCGGCAATCTTGAATACGTGAACCGGGTTGACCAGCGCCAGCACCAGCAACTGGTCGGCCTCCCATCGCAGCACCAGCGCCCCTCCCATCAGGCCCAGATCGCTCAGAAAAACGAGCCCCAGCCAGACCAGCAGCGCGGCGGCCGTCGCCACGGCGGTCCTGCGGGCCAGCGCAGAGATCAGGAAGCCGATGCTGAGCATTCCCCCGGCCAGCAGCGTGCTGAGCGCGAATGTGCTGGCGAATGCAGCCGCGCCGACCGCACCCCCGCGGGCCGCCATCAGGACGCCGGCGGCGCCGAATCCAAGACACAGGGCCCCGAGCATTGCCATCGCGGCTCCCGCGTACTTGCCGAGAAGGACTTCCGCGCGACCGATGGGCTGGGTGAGCAGCGTCTCGAGCGTACCCCGTTCGCGCTCGGCGGCCAGGCTCACGGCCCCGATCGTCAGGCCCATCAGGGGGATCAGCAGAAGTACGAGATTGATTACCCCGGCCGCGGTGCGTCCGAAGCCGGCCAGGCCGTAGCTGCCGGTGCCGGCCAGGGCCACATGGGAAACCGCCAGGGAGACGCACGCGAAGCACGCTGCATACAACAGGAACCAGCGATTCCGCAGGGCGTCGCGGGCCTCTTTCGCCGCGAGTGTCCAGACGACCACGGGATCAAACCGCCGTACCGCGCTGGCTCGGGCGGCCGATGCCGGACCGTCACGTGGGGCTTTCATGATCCATCTCCGTTTCCACCTCGAAGTCCTCTACCTCGATCCCCGCGCGCGAAAGCACACGGATCGGCGCGGCCTTCCGATCGGACGTGACCCGTACAAGAACCGCCTTGCCATTCCCGGTGGCCGCGAACCCCGCCTCTTCCAGGACGCGACAGGCTGCATTCCGGAGGGCCCCGGGCACAGGGATACGGAGCACGCTCCGCAGTCCGGCGACGCTCGCGAGTTCGGCCGCCGGACACGATCGGATCGCCCGCCCACGCTCCATCACCAGCACGCGGTCGGCGAGCTGGAGCACCTCGTCGTACCTGTGCGTGCTGAACACGATCGTCTTGCCCCGTTGCTTGAGTCGGATCAGCAGCGCAACGAAGGCCTGTCTTGCGGCGGCGTCCAGGTTCGACGTCGGCTCGTCCAGAACAAGCAGAGGCGGGTCGCTCAGCAACGCGACGGCCAGAGCGAGTCGCTGCTTCATCCCCCCCGACAGCGCACGCACGGGTTTCTCGGCATGCTCGGCAAGCTCCACTTCCTCAAGGACCGCCTCGGCACGCCGCGAGGGCAGGCGGCGCAGATGCGCAAAGAGCTGCGTGGTCTGCCGAGCGGAAAGATCGTCGTAGAAGGCCAGTTCCTGCGAGACGTATCCGGCGCGGCGGCGCAGCACCTTGCTCCCCCGGGCCCGAACGCACCCCTCCAGCACCACGTCGGCTGCGCAGCGGTACAGGCCCAGAATGCACTTGATGGCCGTAGTCTTCCCCGCCCCGTTCGGACCCCACAGGGCCAGGGCCTCGCCGGCCGTCACGCAGAAGCTCAGACCGTCCACGGCCACGGTGCGACCGAACCGCTTCGTCAGCCCGCGCACCTCCAGTACCGGCAAGGCGGGCGTATCCGCCTCCTCCCGGGCGGATGCCGCCGGAGCACTGGCAGCGGCCGACGGGTACCCGCGTCCGGCCCACGGCCCGCGGGCTGCCACCATCGTCAAACCCGCCCCGCCGAGCAGACACAGACCGACCGACAGCATCGCCCCGCGGTCGGGCAGGGCGGGCCCGGCGACTTGGATGGCGGGCGGACGCATCAGGGGGGCCTCATCGACGACCTTGGGCACGGGCCGCATGATCGGAAAGGCCCGGGCGGCCGTGTCGATCGCCTGCTGAGCTGGGCTGTACAGAAAGAGCCGCAGGAGCGGATGGCGGTCCATCAGGTTCTCGAACAGGCTCAGCGAGCGATAGGGCAGGTCACCCCGTCCGTCGCCGTCGGCGTCATAGCCGGCGTAGTTGCTCCAGTAGTTGCCGCGCCCCGCGACGGTGAACTCGTTGCCCCGGAGCTCGCCGCCGCCCAGGACCGCGATCTGTTCGGTGTTCTCCGCGAAGGCGTTGTCCGAAAAGCGGTTCCTCTGGACGGAGGGCTGGAAGGCCAGAGCGATGTCGTTGTAGGCGAGCACATTGCCGCGGATGGAGTCATATACGTTCACTGATTCCGGAGAGTTGTCGAGGTAGATGCCGATACGGTTGCCGGCGATCAGGTTGTTCCGCGCGTCGACGCCGTCCATGTCCTTGAGCCCCAGGCCGTATCCGCTCGGACCCCGGTTCCGCGCCAGGACGTTGCCGAAGACCCGCAGATCCCGGCTGTACATGAGAAAGGCTCCCACGGAGTTGTCGACCAGGGTGTTGCCTTCGGCGCGGCCATCGCGGCTGTACATGAAATGCACACCGTAGCGGCAGCCCCGCACGGTGTTGCCCACCAGTTCGACGCCTTCCGAGAACCAGATGACGACGTCGCGGCTGCCGCGGACCACGTTCCCTTCAATGCGGCAGCGGGGGCTGTGCCACAGCCGGATCGCGTCGCCCCGGCGGGCCACGTCGACCGGCTTGCTCCCGATCGTGTTGCGGCGGAGGATGGAACTGTCGGCGTTTCTGAGGTACACGCCGAAAAGCACGTCCTCGAACACGTTGTCCTCGATGCGGGCGCGAGGTTGCAAGGCCACGATGCCGGCGTTCTCCTGATCGAGGCTATTGCCGGTGCCGCGGATGACGAAGCCGCGGATGGTCACCTCGGGCGCGGCAATCCGGATTACGTCGCCCTCGCCGGCCCCGTCCAGTACGACAGGACCGTCGGCCGACAGTGTGAGAGGTCTGTCGATTACGAATCGGCCGGTGTAGCGGCCGGCGGGCACCGGGACCGTGTCGTGCGGAGCGGCCTGCTGAATCCGTCGCTGGAGATCCAACGAGGCCGGCACGGCAGGGGCCCCCATCAGCCATGCCGCGCACGCGGCCACGAGGCCAGCCGTTCTCGGCTGCCCAAGGCGGCTGCGCCGTCCCCGGACGGCGTCGGTCGCAGGCCCACGACGCCCCGGCGCGCGGCCGTACGCCGGGCGTCTTACGTGGCGGAGATCGTCTGATCGCATTGACATCCCTCGCAGCGCTCGCTTTCGGCCGTGCCGCTCTTGGCCTCCACGAGGGCCTTGTAGGCCCGACGGTGGAACCACAGCGCAATCAGGGTCAGCACCGCGGCGCCCGTGGCCGTCAACAGTCCCGGCCCCGGCTCGGCCACGGTGCGGAACTGGCCGACGAGGCCCTCCCCAAGTACCGGCGGAACAAACGGCTTGACGGCCCCCGAGAGAGCCGCCTTGGGATCGAGGTTCCGCCCGAAACTGGCCAGCCAGTAATGGAGGTCCGCCAGAAAACCCACCGGAAACAGAATGGTCGGCAGGGCGAGCCATGCGGCGTTGCGGTTGTGCACGAAGACGGCCGCCAGCAGGAGCAGCGCCAGGACCCCGATGAGCATCGCCGAGTTGGCCCGCTCGAGCTGCGCCGCCTCGTTCAGAGGACGCATCCCGATGTAGTGATTCAGGCCGTCGATTTCCGACACATCGCCGGAAAGGCGGTTGAGAAAAGCGCTCACGCGGAGTCCGTCGGGATACTGCGGAGCGTGCAGGGTCATGTGCCAGTAGGGCAGAAAAAACGAAACCACCAGCAGGAGCCCCGCGGCCTGGAGCAGCAGCGTCGGCAGCAGATAGCGGCTCCGGCGGGCCCGCCATTCCTCGGGAGGCACCCGGGGTCCCACGATGGACTCGAGTCTGGGTGACATACGCTTCCTTTCTGATGCGCGGCGCACTGGCGCTCGGACTTGTGCGTCCGGCCTTCGCGTCCGCCGGGCAGGCCCGTCCTACGGTTCCACGAGCATGTATCCGGCCATTTCCAGGTGCAGGGCCGAGCAGAACTCCGAACAGTAGTAGGTGTAGGTGCCCGGCCGGTCCGCGACGAACCGGAACGTGGCGGTCTCGCCGGGCTCGATGCTCAGGTTGATGTTGTATCCCGCCAGCGAGAAGCCGTGCGTGGCGTCCTTGGCCCGTTCGACGTTCGTGATCCGCCAGGTGACCTGGTCGCCCTTCTTGAGCGAAACGCGTTCGGGCTTGAAGTGGCTCCGCACGGCCGTCATGCGCACTTCGACCTGGTTCCCGTTGCGGACGACCTTTTCCTCGCCCGGCTTGGGCGCGGTCGGGTCGACCGCCTGCCGGTGCGGGTCCCAGCCCGGCTCGGGGTAGATCGTCCAGGGTTTGAGCTTGTCGGCCTTGATCATCTGGGCGTAGTGCGGCTCGCCCAGCCCGATGGGCATGTCGTAGAGCCGCTTCATGCGGGCGCCGCCCTCGCCGATGTCGATGAGCTGGAAGTTCTGGGGCAGCAGCGGTCCGGGCGGGAAGAACCGGTCGATGGACCACTTGTTCATCGAGACGAGGTACCGCCCGTCGGGGCTGACGGTGTCGCCCTCCGCGGCGGAAATGTGGCCCACGTTGTACTGCACGGGCGTCTTCTGAACGAGCTGCCAGCCCGGCTCGGGATGCAGCGCCTGATAGGCGCCGCCCAGCGTCCAGCGGGCTACGGCGCTGTCCAGAAAGAGCGAGGTGTACGCATAGCCCTTCTCGTCGAACTGCGTGTGCAGCGGCCCCAGCCCGATCTCCACCTGGGCCTCCTTGACGGCATCGAAGTCCAGCACGGGCACTCCGTAGGGGTCCGGCTTCCACTTCTTGTCCGCGACGGCCTTCTGGATCTTCCCGAACCCGTAGACCGTGACGTGCGGATCGAGCTTGCCGGCCACGACGATCAGGTCGCCCTTCGGCGCCACATCCACCCCGTGCGGGCTCTTGGGTTCCGGCGCGAAGTACAGGATTCCCTCCTCGACCGCCGTCCGGATCGGAATCACGGGGAAGTCCTTGATCTTCTGCACTTTGCCCGTCTGGAAGACCTTCTCCGCCTTGTGCCAGTTCACGATGTGGAGGTAGTCGGCGTCACGCTGGCTCACCCCGGCCTCGAACGGCGCGTTGCCCTTCTCGATGCCGCCCGTCGCCAGCTCTGTGTTGATCGAGTTGCCGAAGCACCAGCCGGCGGACTCTCCCTTCCCGGCATCGAAGATGTCCTGCCAGTAGGGGGGCAGCTCCACCGCGAAGGACCTTTCGCGGTCGATCCGGCCGCGGGCGCGGTCGAACTTCCAGAAGGTGACCATCCCGCGGTACGACTTGTTGTATTCCTCAATCGGGGCGTAGCTCCATCCGAGCGGCGTGGCATACTGGCCGCCCTCGATCACATATTCCGTGTCCGGCGTGACGACGGATCCCCCGTGGTCGCTGATGGCGACCGGGTTCTTGACGATCTGCTTGGTCTCGAAGTCGCGCAGATCGATGACGGCCACCCGCGCGTTGGCCTTGTCGTTGATGAACAACCACTGCCCGTCGTACTCGCCCTTCGTCTCGCTGAGGGCGGGATGGTGCGTGTCGCCCCACCGGTTGGGCGCGCCGTCCACGTCTCCGCCCTGAAGGATCTCGTCGCCCGTGCCGAAGCCGTAACCCTGCCAGGGCTCCGGCGTGAAGACGGCAATGCACTTGAGCAGCCGCATCGAGGGCACGCCGATCGCAAGGACCTGCCCGCTGTGCCCGCCGGAGGCGAACAGGACATATTCGTCGTGCCGGCCGGTGGGCATGTAGGTCTTCAGGGCCGCCACCACGTCGTCCGGGGAGAGCTGACGTTCGGCGATGACGGCCGCCGCGGCGTCGGTTCCGCCGGCAGCCCCACCGGCCGCCCCGGGGGCCGGTCGGACGGGTTCCTCGATCTTTCCGCAGCCGGTCAGCACGATCGCGGCCAGAAAGCCAAGACAACGCACCGGGCGCATGAGGCTTCCTCCTGTGTAGGGGTCGGGCGTCCTCGCCGCACGGGTCGGAGGACGGCCGGAACGCGCGGCCGAAGGAGACCAGTAGATATTTGTATCTACGTATATAAAATAGCCTCGAGCAGCCCCTCTCGCAAGCCCCCCCGGGTGCTTTTTCCGGCCCCGGATTTCCCCGGCCGGACCCGCGGCCCGGACCGGCGCTTGCCGCCGGCCGGCTCCGTGGTCTAATGGCCGCCCAACCGGAGGATGCCGTCATGTTGAACCGCACCGGCGAGTACTCGATCCGCGCGGCCGTCTGCATCGCGGAGCATTATGGGAACGGGCCGATCCCGGCCGAGGCGATCGCCCGCCGCACACGGGTCCCGGCGCGCTATCTGCACAAGGTCCTGCGGGACCTCGTGCGCGGAGGAGTGCTCCTGAGCACACGGGGGCTGGGCGGCGGCTTTCGGCTCGCGCGGGACCCCTCCAAGGTCTCCCTGGCGGACGTCATCGCGCCGTTCGAAAGCCCGGGGCAGCGCTGGCGATGTCCCTTCGGCAGACCGCGATGCGGCGTAGGCCGGCCGTGCCCGATTCACGAGAGATGGTCGCGCGTAATGGGCATCTACCGGGAGTTCCTTTCGACCACGACGCTGGCCGACCTGGTGGGCGGCAAGGCCGAATCGGCCCGGTGCTGATGAACCAGCTCGGGATCGCTCCGGCCCCGCGGCGATCGGCACCTCGGCCGCCGGGCTTCTCCAGAGCCTTGCAGAGGCGCCCGGGCCCAGACGAAGCGATCCTGGCGATGAACGGCCGGGGCACGTCCCCTCCTTGGGGAACACGGTCGAAAGGTCGGGGACTCCTTTCCGTTCACCTCGCCTGTCTCTTACTCCCCCGGAACTGGAACGCGTACAGATCGCAGTCCCGCATGACAAAGCGGAGCCTCACCGGCTGGCCGGCCAGCCCGCTCACGTCGGATCGGCCCCGCCACGACACCACCCGGTGGATCTCATTGCACGTATGGATGCGGTCGCACTGCTCGACCGAGTAGCCCTCGATGCGTCCACCCTTTTCGTCGAGAATGCCCACCTGGGCCAGCCCCGTCGCCGACGTGTCCAGGTTCAGCACGAGCTCCCGTCCCTCGAAGACCAGCGGTGGCGTCGTGAACTCGCCGCCGGCATAGGCCGCCCGAACCGAGATGAACCCGTCGCGCCGCAGCACGAGCCGGCTGATAACGGTCGCGTCGGCTGTCGGCTGAAGGCCGGCCTGCGTGATCAGGCGGTTGTTCTCATCGTCTCGTCCCCACCCATGAAGCCGATCGCTGCCCCAGTAGTACATGTACATGTGGCGGCCGTCGGTCGCGGGCACCAGCCCGTGGAATACGCGGGCCGCCTTGCTGTCGAACTGCCCCTTCATCCCGAGACCGACAAAGGGCCGCCGCCCGAAGCGGTACCACCGGATGCCGTCACGACTTGCGGCGAACTGCGTGTGAATGGGGCCGGTGTTGACCGGGGCGCGTTCGGGAAACTCGGGCAGCTCGCCCCGGATGTAATGGAAGTAGGCCTGTGGAAACATGTAGTAGGCGTCCTGGGCCCAGGGATACTGGATGACCCCGCTGGTGTAGTAGTCCACCGCCGGGTGTCGACCGAGGGTCGCGTCCTGATCGTCCGGTCCCAGGACGACCGGCGCGTCCTGAACCTCGGCGAACCCGCCAAGCCGGTCGGACTCGCTCCTGGCGACGCTTCGCCCTCGGAAGCCCGGCTCATGCCGGTTGAACCTCATGTAGGCCACGTACTTGCGGATACGGTCGTCCCAGAAGATCACGTTCTGGGAATCCAGGTGCTGACGCCCCTGCGGATGAGTGAATGTGAGCACCTTCCTGTGCGTCAGGCGCCAGTGGATCCCATCGGGCGACGAGAACACCACCGTGTCCTTGAGTTCGTCGGAGATCCGGACGGCGTAGCGGAACCGCTCATCGGGCGGCGCGGTGGGGTCGTAGAAGACCATGCCCTCGGAACTGCACCTGTCGATTCCGCCGGCCCCCCGGCCCAGAACGATGTTGTTGTCCCGCGAGCCTTCGTACTCGGCCAGCCCCAGACTCGGACGCTCCCACCGGATGCCGTCGGCCGAACGCGCATAGCAGATTCCGGCCTCCGTCGGATACCACAGATGGTACGTCCCGCCGGCGTGCAGGACGCAGCAGTACTCGCCGATACCTCCCTTTTCCCACGGACGCTCCGGCACGAAGGTATGCTCGCCCGTCTTGCATGGCGGGTGAACCACCAGCTCGATATCCCGCGCCTGGGTAACGAAACGGCCGTCGATAAACACCTGGCGGCGGTCAGCGATCATCAGCGGATCAGCGTTCAGCGCGGGCGCGGCAATCAAGTGAAAGATGAGGGTGGTCATGACAGTTCTTGTCGGCATGGGTCCTCCGCTCAGGGGTTCGTTCCCGGGGCCACCTTCTGCCAGGAGATCAGTTGTTCCCGCGTGACGCTGCGGGCCTTGGGCTGTGGTGCGTCCCAGTCCACTTCGCCGAAGCGGATCCGGCCGCCGTTCAGGCCCGCCATCAGCGTTCGGTGGCCGTCGTGGCGAACGAACTCCACACAGGCGCCATCGTCCCAGAAGCACCGGAGCGATTCGAACTCGAAGCGGTCCATCCGGTCGCTCTCGGCGATCCAACAGCCTCGGCCCCTGTCGCGGATCGCAGCGTTGACCATGAGGAACCATCGGCCGCGTCGCCGGATCATGCAGGCCGACTCGAGGCTCCCCTGGGGGTGTCCGCCCCAGAGCCGCGGCTCGTAGCCGGTTACGGGTCCGACCAGAATCGGGCCGTGATCCTGCCACTGCCTCAGGTCGGTCGTGCTGGCCAGGGCCAGGCACGACGCGCCCTCGCGAGTATTGGCCGTGAACAGGACCCAGAGCCGCCCCTCGTGGCGGAACAGATAGGGGTCGCGACAGCTACAGATGTCATCCGGCCACCAGGCGGCCCACGCCGCGTTGCGAAGCGGTGAGATCGGATTGGTCTCCCATCGTCGCCACGTGAACAGATCGCGGCTCGAGGCCAGCCCGAGGTCCTGGGAAAGATGGTGGTTGAGCCCCGTGTAACACATGACGTATTCATCGCCGATCTTTAGCACCGACGGGGCCCATACGTGAGCTTCCTCCCACGTGCCGGGTCGAACCCACAGCACCGGATCGTGCACCTCCCACTCGAAGAAGTCGCCGGTGGATGCGTGGCCGAAAAAGACCTCGTGGCCCGGAAAAAACGGCGTGCCTTCCCGGAGGCGACGTTCGATGTAAAAGAAGTGCTCCCGGCCCGCGTGGTGAACGACGGCGAAGTCGCCCACGCTCCCGCCCACGGGCCGGAACCCGTCCCGGATGATGTCCACCGGCGGGTGGCGGTACAGATCGAGCCGCATCCGCTTGAGCGTCTTCTCAAACTCGATGTTGTTGCTCGGCGCAAGGGCGGTGCTTCGGCTCTGCGGAGCCTGCGCGCAACACGTACCGGCGACCAAAGCACTGCATACCGCAGCCTGGACAGCCCCCGGAAGCCCTAGTGAGGCGAACTTCATTATTCACTCCTCCGTGGAACGGCCAGCCGATGCAACGAACGGTCCGCCCCCGCGCCCTTGCCGCCGCGACGGACAGAAATCCCTCGCGTGCATCCGATCAGGTCCCGCTCGCGAGCGGGAATAATAACCGCAGACGGCCTCCGGGATGGAACCCCGAAAGGCGGCGCGTTATCCTTCGCGGCGGCCGGCCGCTGGCGCGGACGCAGCATCCGTGTGCGGTAACGGGCGACTTCAGGGCCGCCCCCCGTGCGGCTTGCTCCAGAGGCGCCATCCGGCATCACGCGGGGAAATGAGCCGCCTCGGTTGGGTCGAGCCCGCTTTGCCTCGCGCTGGCAGGCAGGGGCCCCTTTCGGTACCTTTCCGGCGGAGACCCGCCGGAACTCGAAAGGCTGGGAGCATGATCCGGTGCATCGGTGTCTTGTCGGTCGGACTGGGCGTGCTGGGGGTATGTTCGCCGTCCGACCGGGCGGCGGGCGGATCCCGTACCCCCGGGGCCGAGACGCGACCCGTCCTGCCCGGGATCGGCCGGCATCTCGGTTCTGTTCCGGATCGGTTCCGCGCCTACGACGTGGTCGCGGTTCCCGACAAGGATGAGGCCGAGTGGTGGGCGGGCGCGCCGTCCATCCTGAGGGACAACGAAGGCACATTCTGGATGGCTGCCCGCATGCGCACGGCCGAGGCCCCGCTCGGTCGCCGGGGGTATGAGATCCGGATTTCGCGAAGCCGTGACGGCCTGCGCTTCGAGCCGGCCGCCTCGATCCGGCGGGAGGATGTACCGATCGAGGGGTTCGAGCGGCCCGCGCTGCTCCAGGACCCGAAAACCGGCCGGTACAAGTTGTACGCGTGCGGTCCGGTCAACGGGGTCTGGTGTATCCTGAAGTTCGACGACGCCGACCGCCCCGATCGGTTCGTGCCCTCGAGCGCCCGGCCGGTGATTACCCCCACCGAGCGGGCCGGGAATCGCCCCCCCGAGCAGACCGTCGGCCGTTATCATCGCGGCCCGGCGTTGCCCACGATGTACAAGGATCCCGTCCTGATACTCGCCGAGGGCCGATACCACTGTTATGTGATCGGCCAGTTGGGTACGGAGCGGCTCTTCCACTTCATCAGCGACGACGGAGAGGGATTCCGGCCCGTGGGCCACTTGTCGGAGTCGCTCCTCCCCTTGGCCGGCTGGCATGATTACGCCGTCCGCCCGGCCAGCGTCCTGCCTCTCGGGGTGGGTTACCTGTTCGTGTATGAGGGTTCGAGTGCCCGCTGGGCCGATCCCGTGTACAACATCGCCACCGGCCTGGCGTTCACCTTCGATCTGCATCATCTGGTGGACCTCACGCCCGAGGCCCCGATGCTTCTCAGTACGACCCCGGGGCGCCTGCACACGTGGCGCTACTCGCACTGGATTTGGGTCGACCGGGAGCTGTGGGTGTACGCCGAGGTCGAGAAGTCGAACGGGGCCCATGAGGTCCGCCGATTCCGCATCCCGCTGGCGGCTCCCTGAGCTTCACCATCCCGTGCGGTAGGGCGGGTCCACCCAGGCGTTGGCTTCCGGAAAGTTCGCGACCTTCATGCTCCGGGCGTCCCATTCGATCCGCTTGCCGCTTCGCACGGCCAGGTTTCCGATGAGCAGCGTCTCCGTCATTACGCCGGCCCGTCCGAAGTGGCTCATGTGTTCGGGAGCCGGCCAGCCCCGCTGGCATGCGGCAACCCACTCGGCGTGATGGCCCTCGGGAGACCGGGGAATCGTCGGTGCCGGGGGTCGGTAGCCCGCGAACCGGGATTCCGGCAGCAGGAGAACCGCGCCGCCTTCCTGGCGAGTGTTCAGGAGCACGCCTTTCTCGCCCACCAGAAGAAGCCCGTTTGACGGCAGCTCCCGGCCCTCGACGAGATCCCGGGACGGCATCCTGCCGCCGTCGTACCAGTACAGCCTGACCGGGCCGCGGTTCCCGCGCGGGGGGAACTCCCAGCGAACGCAGCTCCAGACCGGGCCGGTCTCCTCGTGAACGCCGGAGACCTCGCATTCCACGGACGCCGGGTCTTGCAGCTCCAGCGCCCAGAACGCGATGTTGCAGGCGTGGCACGCCATGTCGCCCAGTGCCCCGGTGCCGAAGTCCCACCACCCGCGCCATCGGAACGGAACGTACGCGGGGTGATACGGCCGGACGGGTGCCACGCCGAGCCACAGGTCCCATCGCAGCGTCTTCGGAACGGGCGGGGTATCCGACGGGCGCGCGAGCCCCTGCGGCCAGTATCGGCCCGGGCGGTCCGTCCACGCGTGAATCTCCCGGACCGGCCCGATCGCACCCGCGCGGATCATCTCCACGGCGGTCCGTGCGACCGCCTGGGCGTTTCCGGCGTTGCCCATCTGCGTCACGACCCGGTGCCGCCGGGTGGCCGCGACGACTCGCCGGGCCTCAGCCACGGTCCGGGTCAGGGGCTTCTCGCAGTAAACGTGCTTGCCCAGTTCCATCGCCGCCAGTGTGATCGGCGCGTGCATGTGATCGGGCGTGCTCACGACGACTGCGTCGATCTCCTTGTGCATCCGGTCCAGGAGGACGCGATAATCCTCGAACTTCCGCGCCCCGGGGTAGCGACGGAAGCTCGCGCCCGCCCGCGCGGCATCCACGTCGCACAGAGCGGCGATGTGCACGTGTTCGCCCAGCCGCTCGATATTCACGGCGCCCTGACCGCCCGCCCCGATGAAGGCCACGCGAAGGCGATCCGAGCGGCCCGGCCGCGACCGGGGCGCCTCGGACGCCGCCGCCTCCCGCGCTTCAACGATCCACCAGCCCGCGGCGGCCGCCGCCGTCCGCGAGAGAAAGGTCCGGCGCGTCATCGGCCGCTTCATGATAGGCCTCCGTCGGTTGCCGTGGCCCCGCTGCACTTGACCCATCGCCCGCCCCGGACCGCTGGGCCGGTTGTGTGGACGGACGCCGGGCCTCACGGCTGATTCCATAGATGGCCTGATTGTCGTACGTTCGCCCCTGGCCCTCGAACGTACAGTGGAAGTACGACTGGCCGCCCGCGTACACCGGAAGTCTCTCGTTCAGGCCGCGCACGGCGACGTCCAGATGCAGCAGGGCCAGCGGCGTGACGGAGTCGAATCGGGCGTACTCGGCCCCGGGTCCGGCCACGAACAGCCCGTTGCGGAACTGCCGCGCCAGCAGATTGTCCGCAATCCGACAGGCCAGCGACAGCCAGGCCTTCTGTCCTGTCCTCTCGTGAAGGTCCAGCAGAGCGAAGATCAGATAAGGGTCGGCGGCGGGCGTTTGCAGGTTGAGCCGGCCGGGCTCGCCCGGCGAGTCCCCGAACTCGCCCAGGTCGAACGCGATGGCGATCCGTCGCGTCATGTCCCACATGAGGGCGTCGTCCGTGAGCTTCCAGGCCAGGGCATAGGCCCAGAAGTTCAGCGACTCGACGGGTCGCTTCCGGAACTGCTCGGGCCGGACGTAGCCCGGGCGCTTCACGTCCTCGGGCTTCAGGCGGGTCCCGTCGATCAGCGTCATCCAGAAAGTGTTGTCGGAGGGGTCATAGGCATGCCGGGCGTAGGCCGTCAGGTCCTCAAGGGCCCACCGCTTGAACTCCTCGCCCGCCGGGCCGAGCCGCTCGGACAGCCGGAGCTGGCAGATGGCAAAACAGGCATAGCGGGTGCCGTACAGGCTGGTGATCGTCGCCTCGGTGCAACGTTCGCCGAACTCCGGGCCGAATTGCTGCACGATCCGGCGGGTGCGCTCCTCGCTGTAGTTGTCGGCGCCCAGGCCCGTGACCGGATGGCGGGCCTCCACGTACTTCCGCGCGAGCCGCTTGGCCCACGTCAGCGGCCTCTCGTCGCCTGTGAAGCGATAGAGCATGGCCGCGGCGTAGAACAGATCGCTGCCGGTATTCGAGAACGTGAGCCCTTCGCCGACGAAGGGCGTCGGGCCGCCCGCATACGCATGATCCCAGGGCGAACCCTCGAACGTCCGCCAGTTGCCGTGGCGGTTCATGTCGAGGATGTCCCATCTCAGGATGTGGTTGGCCCAGAAGGCTTCGATGAACCGTCTTGTGGCCGCCGGGTCCACCTCCCACATCAGCTCGTAGAACGGGTAGTGACGCTTGAGTTCGTGTTTGCCGCCGTTCCGCCCCTCGCCCACCTTCTGCTCGGTGACCAGATCGATCGCGGAGTGGCCGCCCCAGTAGAACAGCCCCGACTCGTGCCGCAGGTGGTCGACTGCGTACCGCGTGATCTCAACGGCGACCCGCTTGTACTTCGGATCTCCCGTGACCTGCGAAAGTCCGACGAGTACCCGGAACAGGTTCTGCTGGCTGGCCAGATTCGAAAGGGTCCATTCCCGCGGCGTCCGCCACGACTCGGCCAGCTCCGGGGGCAGTCGCCAGATGGCCGGTGCGTGCGTCTCGACGTGTATCCCGTCGGCCAGCAGGGGGGTACGCGTCGGGCCGTACGTGTCGCGGCCGTAACGGAGCACGTTCTCCGCGAACGTGCGCGCCGCTTCCAGGTAGGGGGTTTCGCCCGGCGCCGTGGACCGCGGCCCGGCCGGTTCGTTTCTTCGGGATGATGGCGAGCCGCCGAAGTAACTCAGCGACGCCAGAAAACGCTCCGTCCGCCGCATCGTCTCATCGAAGAAGCCGTCCTTCCCTCCGGCGTTGAAAAAGCCGTGCCCGGCCCCCTCGAAGCCCACGAGTTCGCAGCGGCCTCCGGCCGCTCGCACGGCGCGGGCGAATTCCTCCATCCGTTCCAACGGGATCAGCCGATCGGACTTGCCGTGGAAGATGATGGTCGGCGGCGCGTCATGGCCGATGTGCGCGGCCGGGGAGAGTTGCGACGTCTCGGCGCCCAGCCGTGCATGGAGGCCCGGGTTGCGGGCGGTCGCCTGCTCCCTCGGGCGTACGGCGCGCAGGTCCAGCACAGGATTGAAGAGCACCAGCGCGTTCGGGCGAAAACAGACCGAGGCGTCCTCGCCCCGCGTGAAATCCCGCAGGAACGCGACGGCGGCCGCCAAGTGCCCCCCGGCCGACCCCCCGCCGGCGGCGAGCCGGTTCGGATCGATGCCCAGTCGCCCGGCGTTGGCCCGCGTCCAGCGAAGCGCCGACTGGGCGTCGGCCACGGCGTCCGCGATCGTCGCGCGGTGGGTCTCCCACGTCCGGTATTCCGCCGTGAGGGCCACCATGCCGCGGGCCGCCAGATACCGGCACTGCGGTGCGAACTGGGCCGGCGAACCCCGGAGCCAGCCCCCGCCGAAAAAGAAGACGATGGCCGCACGCCGGTCGCCGCTCTGGTGGTCTTCGGGCACAAATACGTACAGCCTGAGGCGGACGTCTCCGACCTGCTTGAACACCTCGACGCGCGCGTCGGCCGGGATCTCGCCCGGACCGGTCGTGGATCGCCCTGCCGCGCGGGGCGTCGCGATCCCCACGGCCAGAACCGGTAGAACCGCAGTGGCCGCTACGATTCGCCGCAGTGGGCACATGCTCTCCTCCCGCCTGCCCTGGGAACGGCCCCGTGCAACATGAGCCGGGCTCAGTATACTGCCCGCCGACGACCGTGCCACCTGGTGGAGTCCGCCCATGAGTCGCCTCTTTCCCGAGCCATTCCCGTACGGCCTGCTGCTTCTCCTTCTCGCCTCCGTCGCGAGCCGCGCCGACGACTCGCCCTTCGATCCGCAGGAGCAGGCCCGGCGTCATCCCATCTCGGTGGACAGGCCGGCGCCGGACTTCTTCGAAGGCGGTGTGCTCGGGAACGGCGGGATGGGAGTCATCGTCTGCACGCGTCCGGATGCCGTCGTGCTGCACTTCGGTCACAACGGCGTCTGGGACATCCGCCTCTCAGAGAAGAACCGGGAGAAGCTCCTGCCCTTCGAGGAGATCTGGACGAGAGTCAAGCGCGATACGCCGGAAGACAGAGCGTGGTTCCGCGACTACTGCCGCATGGCCCGCGAGAACTATGCACAGCCCTACCCCCGACCCTGGCCGTGCGGGACGCTCATCCTGGGCTTCGACCGGCGCGACGCGGAGTTGCTCGGCCACAGCGTGCATATCGACGCCGGCCGGTGCGAGGTCCAGTTCCTGATCGAGGGCCGGACCGCGCGCCTCGAGGTGTTTCCGGAAATGCAGGCCGACCGGCTCTGGATGCGCATGCTGGACGCGGATGGCCGGGCCGCTCAGGCTCCGTTCCGCCGCGCGCGATGGCGGCCGGAATCGGGCCTGGAGACCCGGACGGGCTCGGACGCGGGCGTCCTCTGGTTCCGCCAGGTCCTTCCTGTGCTCGGCGAGGCCCGGGAGAAGGACAAGGCCCTCCTCATGGTCGCGCGTTTCAGCGAGAAGCTCTCAAACGGGGCCTTTACCCCAACCGGTCCGTTCATCGCGTGCGTCGAGCTGCGGCACGGGCTCGCCACGGATGTGCCCGACCGGGGTGCGACGGTCCCCGCGCCGTCGGCGGAGACCTGCCGGGCCGCCTCGGCGGCCTCCGTGAAGGTCTGGGCGGATTACTGGCGACTCTCGGGCGTGCGGCTCGCCGACGAATTCCTCGAGCACATCTGGTATCAGAACCTGTATTTCCTGAACTGTGCCGTACGCCCCGGCCAGACATGTCCGGGGCTGTTCGCAAACTGGAGCTTCGATGGAATCGGCACCGCCTGGCACGGAGATTACCACACCAACTACAACGTCCAGCAGCCGTTCTGGGTGACCTTCTCGTCGAATCGCCTGGACAAGCATCTTCCCTACGTGGACCTCGTTCACTTCCTCCTGCCGATCAGCCGCCAGTGGGCGCGCGAGCACTACCGGCTCCCGGGCGCGTTCTTCCCCCACTCGGCCTACCCCGTCGAGATGACGATGATGCCCTATCCCGTGCCCACCTGGGGAGCCGAGGTGTGCGAAACACCCTGGGTCGTCCAGAGCCTCTGGTGGCATTACCTCTACGGCATGGACCGCGATTTCCTTCGCGACCGCGCCTTCGGGCCCATTCGCGAAGCCGTCGAGTTCCTGAATGCCTACATGCGCCGCCCCGAGGCCCGGGGGCCGCAGTGGAACGACGACCGCTTTCACATCTACCCGACGGTCGTCCCGGAGTTGCACGGGCTGCGGCCGGACCCGGCATTCTGTGCGGACTGCAACGTGGACCTGACGCTCACGAAGTTCGTGTTCCGGGCGTACCTCGAGGCCTGCGATGTCCTCGGCCGTCAGCGCGAGGAGGCCCGGCTGGCGAGTGAGGTCCGCGAGATCCTCGATCACTTCCCCGAGTACCCCACTGCCGAGTCGGCCCGCGGCCGCGTCTTCGTGTCCGTCCGGGGCGAATCTCCCGAGCAGGTGTACAACACGCCGAATCCCCTCATGTCGGTCTTCCCCGGTGAGGATATCGGGCTTCATTCTCCCCGCGAGCTGCTCGAGGTCGCCACCAACACCTGGAAAAACCACCGCAACGAGGGCGGCAACGAACTGGTGTTTCTGAATCTCCAGGGCGCCCGGCTCGGTCTGCTGGACCTGGACAGGTTCAAGCGGCAGATCCGCTACTGCCTCCTTCCCAATGGAACGTGCACGGACATGGTCCTCCAGGTCGGCGGACGCTACAGCGACGAAACCGATTTCGCATTCATGAAGCGGATGGGAATCTGGTTCGAGAACTTCTCCCTCCCCGTGGTCATCAACGAGTGCCTCTTGCAGAGCTACACGGGTCGCTTGCGATTCTTCGCCAACTGGCCGAAGGATCGGGATGCGGAGTTTCAGGACCTTCGGGCGGTCGGCGCCTTTCTGGTCAGTGCACGAATGTCCGGTGGACAGGTGCGGTGGATCCGCGTCCGGTCCGAGGCCGGCGGCCCGCTGCGGATCATCAATCCCTGGCCCGGCGAAGTCGTGGTGGAGAGCGAGGGGCGGGTCGTCTCCGTTCGCGGCGAGCTTCTGGAGCTGCCCACCACCAGGGGTCAGATCGTGCGACTGCGGCCGGCCGGGCCCGGGTGAGCCGCACGCCGCGGCGCGCTACGGACGGCCCGCCGGGGCGGAGCTCGTGCCCGTCGGGCCGGACGGACGACTCGTCTCGGGAGGGCCGGCGACGAGGTCCTCAGCGTGTGCCTGAGCGCCGACGATCCGTTGTTTGAGGGCCAGCGGTGCCGGTGGGCCGAGCTTCCATTGCCCCTGTTCCTGCACGACGAGCACGACGACCTCGCGGATCGGCTGCTGCACCTGGCGATCGGGACGCTGGCGGAGCCGGACGGTCGCATGGACACAGTAGATCGGCGCCTTGAGTTCCTCGCGGATGTCCGGCCGCTTAAGGAGGGCCGGATCCGGCTCGTGCACCTTCAGGATCTTCCTCACCCGGACCTGCTCGACGTTGTACCAGGCCCGCTCGAAGGTCCGCCGGGGCAGCGGTTCGTACTCGCTCGCCACCGCCAGGCGATAGGAGCCGTACTCGCCTGCGGCGCATTGCCTGAGCAGGTGGTCGAGAAAGTTGTTGAGACCGGCGTCGTCCGAGCGAACGTCCGAGGGAAACTCGACGGTCGGCCCCTGCCCCCTCGCGTCGATGCGGTCCTTCTTCAACTCCTCCGAGGGGACCTCGTCGGAGGATTCTTGGCGGCAGCCGCCGCTCCAGGCCGTCAGCACGGCGGCCAGAATGGGCGCGATGAATCTTCGAAGGCTCATCGGCCGGAATGCTATGTCCGCGCGCGGGTTTGGGCAAACCGCCGCCTCCGCACGCGGCCTGGCCGACGGCCCGGGGGCCGGGTAGACTCCCACCGCCGAACCCGGCGACGTCAGATCGCCCTAGGAGCCGGATCGTGAACATCATTCGAACCCTGTGCATCGCGGCGGTGGTGGCCCTGGTCGCAACGCCCGGAATCCGGGCGGTTCCCCAGGCCCTGGAAATCGGTCAGGACAACGTGCGCGACCTCCCGGGAGGACGCGAAGCCGACGGCATCATCGGGGACTTCGTGCTGCGAAACGACCGGATCGAGGCCGTCATCAGCGGCAACCAGCACCAGCGGCGTGCCAACATGTTCACGAACTCCAGCGCTCCCACCCCCGGATGCCTGTACGACCTCACGCTTCGGCGGGCCGACAACGACCAGATCACCTGCTTCGCCCCCGCCTCTCAGGAGGGGACGCTCTCGAGCGTCCGTGTTCTCAAGGACGGAAGCGACGGCGAGGCCATCGTCCGGGCCGAGCTGACGGCGGCCGCCGGACGGGGCCTGGCCAGAACGCATGATTACATTCTTCGCGACGGCTGGGCATACGTGCTGGTCGTCTCCACGTTCCGCAACGAGGGGACGCAACCGGCCAAAGTCAGACCCTCGCCGGCCGTCCGGGGGCTCTTCCGCGGCACCGGCGACGGGGAGATTACCGTCGCGGATGGCCCGGACCCGGCGTACAAGCAGGCCTACGCGTATGCCGTCGCCCCCGGTCCGGGCTTCGATGCCCCGGACAACGAGGTCACGATCGAGCCGGGCCGACAGCGACGATACGGTTACGTCCTGGCCGTCGGCACGAGTCCGGCGGCGGCCTACGGCGAACTGGCCGCGCTGCGCGGCAGGTGCGGGCGGCTTCGGCTGCGGCTGCGGTGCGAAGACGGTTCCGCGGTGACCACGGCCGCCGCTTACCTGCCTGCCTGCCAAGGCAAGCTCGTCGCCTACCCCGACGAGAACGGCTTGGTGGACGTCCTCGTGCCGGTAGGCCGACACGAGGTCCGGGTCGTCGACCTCGGACGCCCGGAGGTCACCAGGGAGATCGACGTCCCCGAGCAAGGCGCGACGGCTGAGATCCCGCTGCCTCCGGCCTCGCGAATCGCGTTTGATGTCCGTGATGAGACAGGCCGTCCCCTTCCGTGCAAGGTTCAGTTCATCGGACGCGACGGGACACGCGACCCCGACCTGGGACCGACGATCCGGGCGCACGGATGCGACAACCAGTATCAGAGTGAAAACGGACGCTTCACACAGGCGGTGCCTCCGGGCAAGTACCACCTCGTTATCACGCGCGGCATCGAATACGACCATGCGGAGCGGGACGTGGACGTCCCCCCGGCCTCGGAGGTTCGCGTCGAAGCGCGGCTCCGGCGGGTCGTGGATACCCGGGGGTGGGTCTCATGCGACTTCCATAATCACACGACGGCCAGCGGGGACAACTACTGCGGCAAACCCGACCGCATTATCAATCTGGCCGCCGAGAACATCGAGTTCGCGCCGACGACGGAACACAACCGTGTGGACGACTGGAAGCCTGTCATCGATGCCCTCGGCCTCGCCGAACACGTCGCCACCGTTTCAGGCATCGAGCTGACGGGCGGCGGGCCGCACCTGAACTCGTTCCCGCTGCCCCTGACGCCCCACACCCAGGGCAACGGCGCCCCGTCCTGGTATCCCGATCCCCGCATGAGCGCGCTGGCACTTCGCAACATGCCCGGCGACGCGGAACAACGGTGGGTTCAGCTCAACCACCCCCACCTCGCCGCCTTCTTCAACGACCGGAACCGGGACAGCCGGCCGGACGGCGGTTTCGTCGGCCTGGAGGGCCTGATCGACGGGTGCGAGCTGATGTCCGCCGAGATCCTCTCGGGCCGACCTCGCGAGACCCGGCGGGACCACGAAAACTGGGGCTTCCTGTGGTTGCAGATGCTCAACGCCGGACGCTTTCTCAGGCCCGTCGTCGTCAGCGATGCCCACGAGGTGACGCAGGGCGGCGTCGGCGGCTGGCGGACGTACGTCCCCAGCGGCACCGATCAGCCCGGCCGCATTGATCCGCACGAGATCATCCGGAATGCCAAAGCCGGCCGTCTCATGGTCACCACCGGCCCGTTTCTCGAGGTCCGAACAGCGGAGGGCCGGACGTTCGGAGACACGCTTTCCGGCCGCCGCGACCTGATCCTCTCGATCCGCGTCCAGTGCAACACCTGGACGGGCATCAACCGGGTGGCCGTGCTCGTCAACGGGCGCCTGCCCGAGGAGCTGAACTTCACACGCACCTCGCACCCGCACATGTTCCCGGGCGGACGAGTGGCCTTCGACCAGCGGGTCCCGGTGCGCCTGGAGGCCGATGCGCACCTGATCGTCGTGGCCGTCGGCGAGGGCCTGAACCTGGCCACCGCTTACGGCCACAGTTGGCAGAAGGACCTGCCCCCGATCGCCTTCCACAACCCGATCTTCGTCGACGTGGACGGTGACGGCTTCAGGCCCAACGGCGACATGCTGGACCACGAGTTCCTTCCGCTGGGATCGGCCCGGTAACGGCCGCCGGCGTCAAGGCTGGGCATGCCAATCGGCAGATCTGCCCGGCGTTCCCCGGGCCCGATGCAACAAGAAAAGCCTGGTCGCGTCGGCCAACGAGCTAGGGGGGATAGCCCGCCGTCCGGAACGCGACCAGGCGATTCGTGTTGACTGACTCGTTCGTATGTCGCCGAACCGACAACCCCATCATTGCAAGAAGTTCAAACAAGGTCAACCTTCCTCCGGACGTCGAAAGGTCCGTCCGGTCGTCGATTGTTTGAGCGGGCTTGGACGTTGTGCCGATAATCATCCAGCGGGGTCGCCCCGAGGCCGCATGTCGGCGAAGTCCGGGATAGGCCCGGCAAGGTGGTGGGTTTGGATAAAGCGTTAGCCCTTGTCAGCGGAGGGGTTAAGAGCGCGGTTCTACTGGCCTCCCAGCGGGCCTCATACGAGTTGCACCCGCTGTACGTGGCCACCGGGGCACCGGACGAGGCCCGGGTCGCTTCCAGTCTTCAACGGCTCGCCACCGCGTTCGGCTTATCTGCCCCCGCGATCCTCCGGGCCGACTGCATTCGGGAACTGGACGCTGGGGCGGCAGAGCAGCCCGTGGATTCGCCCGGCCGGCAATACGCCTTCTTCCGCGCGTTGCTCAGCGTCTTGGGCGTGGTGCTTCCCTACGCGTACCGCCGCGGGCTGCGTCAGATACTGATCGGGGTCTGTGGCGGCGGCACGTCACCCGCCCACGACTTCTTCCAGGTGTTCAACGAGCTACTTGGAATCGTCACTCCCGAGCCGACCGCTCCATCGATCACGGCGCCCCTGACCGGTCTGTCGTACCCGGAAGTCATCAAGCTCGGGCACCGCCTGCGTGTCCCCTTCGAGTTCGCCTGGTCCTGCGAAGGCGGCGGGCCGGCTCCCTGCGGGAGTTGTCCAAGCTGCATCAGTCGGGCGACGGCGTTCCTCCGGGCCGGCATCCTGGACCCCCTCGGCGAGCCGGCAAGGCTCGGCATGTGATGGAGGCGGTTTGCCCACCCACGATGTCTCCTTCGATGCGGTCGTCGCCCGAGCCAGCACATCCGGTCGGACCCCCAGGAGAGCACCCCAGTTCCGTGAGATCCGCTACCCATCGAGCCTCGCGATTGGTCTTCGGGCTGATGAGCGGTACGAGCTGCGATGGAGTCGACGTGGCGGCGGTACGCATCCGCGGGCGGGGGCTGCGGATGGCTGCACAGCTCATGGGACACATGCACGTGGACTACCCGGCGGACCTGCGACGGCGACTGCTTGCCGCGATGTGTCCTGCCGAGACGACCACCCAGGAACTGGCGGCCTTACACGCCGACCTGGGCCGATTCCTGGGCCGCGTCGCGCGCCGGGCCATCCGTGCGCTGACGCGCGGTCAACGCCCGCACCTGATCGGCTCGCACGGTCAGACGATAGCCCACCTGCCCGGGCGCCCCGGCGGCCCGGCGACGCTGCAGATCGGCGAGGCGGCGTGGATCGCCCAGGCCACCGGCTGCCCCGTCGTGTCCGACTTCCGGCAGGCGGACATGGCGGCAGGCGGGGAGGGGGCGCCCCTGGTCCCGTGGACGGATTGGCTGTTGTTTCGCGACCGTCACAGGTCGCGAGCGGTGCAGAACATCGGCGGAATCGCCAACGTCACCTATCTACCGGCCGGCCGGGGTCCCGAAGCCGTCATCGCGTTCGATACGGGGCCGGGGAACATGATCATCGACGAACTCGTGCGGGTGGCCACGCGGGGCCGGCAGACATTCGATCGCGACGGCCGTCTGGCCGCCCGCGGACGCGTACTCGATGGGGTGCTCGCCCGCTGGATGGGCCTGCCTTACTTCCGACGGCGGCCCCCCAAGACCGCCGGGCGCGAGGAGTTCGGGCGGGGATTCGTGGCCCGGGAACTGCCCCGGCTTCGGGCGGCCTCAGACCGCCCGGAAGACTGGATCGCCACGGCAACGGCGTTTGCGGCCAAGTCGATAGCCGACGCATACCGCCGCTTCCTGCCCCGGCGTGACGGGCCCGCCGGGGCGGGGGCCCGCGCGGCCGGTCGAGGCCCCGCGATCGACGAAGTCCTCGTCTGCGGAGGCGGTGCCGCCAATCCCGCACTGCTGTCGATGCTCGCCGGGCATCTTCCGGCCGTGGTGATCCGATCCATCCAAGCTTATGGCATCCCTCCCCAGGCTAAGGAGCCGCTCAGCTTCGCGATGCTCGCGGCGGCCTTCGAGGACGGCGTACCGGCCAATCTGCCGCAGGTTACGGGTGCCCGCCGGCCGGCCGTGCTCGGCAAGCTCTGCAAGGTGTAGGCAAGGCCTGTGGCCGCGCCTCGGGCCGCAGGGTCGGCTCGGACCCCTGCCTACAACCCCAGACGGGACCGTAGTGCCGCCATCGTGCGGGCGAAGACCTCATCGGCGTTGCCCTCGGCCGAGACCTCCAGCAGCAGCCCGCGCCGGCGGTAGTAGTCGACGAGGGGGGCCGTGCTCTCTTCATACGCCTTCATCCGCACGCGGATCGTCTCCGGCTTGTCATCGTCGCGCAGGAACAGCTCGCCCCCGCAGCGGTCGCACACGCCTTCGCGCTTCGGAGGCATGGCCGCGATGTGATAGACCGCTTTGCACTGGCGGCACGTTCGACGACCGGAGATGCGCTCCACCACCTTCTCGATGGGCAGGACGTAGGAAAGGACGGCGTCGAGCGCCACCTTTACCTCGCGAAGGATGTCTTCGAGGGCCTCGGCCTGCGGCACCGTTCGCGGGAATCCGTCCAGCAGGAACCCCCACGGGCAGGCGAGGCTCGCCTTACGCTCGCGGACCAGGTCCACGACGATTTCGTCGGGGACGAGTTCGCCGCGGACCATGTAGCCCGTGGCGGCTTGCAGGGCGGGCGTGAGCTTGCCCTGGAAGGCCTTCGCAGCCCGGAAGATGTCGCCCGTGGAGAGCTGGCACGCCCCCAGTGCGGGTCCGAGCCGGTCGGCCTGCGTGCCCTTTCCGATTCCCGGCGCACCCAGCAGGATGAGCCGCACAGGGCGGGACGGATACTTGCCGCCGGCGCTCGTTGACGGTTCTTCCCCCAAGCCGATCCACGGACAGCGATACTTCTGCGAGCTCATGGCTTGCTCCTGCTCCTGCGGAGGGCTCCGTACCCCCGAAAAACCGCGGGGCGGAAAGCCACCAACGGTACTCGAACCCGTCGGGCCGTCAAGGCGACTGGCCTTCCGCGCGCCGCTGCGCTCTTCCCCGTTTCCTGTGGCCTTGCTGTTCAGGCGGCGTCCGGCCTGTGGCGGCCCGTTGCGACGGAGCCCTCCAGGTCCGATCCGAACCAGCGCCTGCGTGATGCGGCTTTCGGGAGGATGGCTGTGGCGGCCGGCGTCTGGGGGCGCCGCGTAGCACGCTCCGCGCCTCCAGTCCACCCCGTGTGCCTTTCCGCCTCGCCTGCACAGGCGGGTCTCGATCGGGAATCACCGGCTTTGGCTCCGGAGGATGGCGCGCCGGTCGTCGAGCCCCTCTGGCGCGGTCCCTTGCCTTGTCCGAGCCGCGGGGTAGACTCACGCTATTTTGGGCGCCGGCCGCGCCCCCGACCCAGGCCGTTTCAGAAGGGAGCCCAGTATGGCTGTGACGATCTACTACGAAAAGGACGCCGACCTCAAGCACCTCAAGGGCAAGAAGATCGCGGTGATCGGCTACGGAAGCCAGGGCCACGCCCACGCCCAGAACCTCCGCGATTCCGGCTGCGACGTGATCGTCGCCGAGTTGGCGGGCACCGAGAACTACAGGCTGGCCGAGGAGCACAAGTTCAAGCCGGTCTCCGCCTCGGAGGCGGCCGCCGCCGCGGACCTGATCATCTTCACCCTCCCCGACGAGCTGCACCCGGTCGTGTACCGGAACGAGGTGGCCAAACAGCTCAGGGCGGGCAAGACCCTCGGCTTCTGCCACGGCTTCAACATCCACTTCGGGACGATCAAACCGCCCCGCGATGTGGACGTGATCATGGTCGCGCCCAAGGGCCCCGGGCATCTCCTGCGCAGCGAGTTCGTCAAGGGCGGGGGGGTGCCGTGTCTGGTTGCCATCGAGCAGAACCCGTCCGGTCGAGCCAAGGACGTGGCCCTGGCGTGGGCCCTCGGAATCGGCGGAGCGCGGGCCGGCGTGCTTGAGACCACTTTCCGCGAAGAGACCGAAACGGACCTCTTCGGCGAGCAGGTGGTGCTGTGCGGCGGGCTCACCGCGCTGGTCAAGGCGGCCTTCGAGACGCTCGTCGAGGCCGGTTATGAGCCGGAAATCTGCTTCTTCGAGTGCCTGCACGAGTTGAAGCTGATCGTCGACCTGTTCTACCAGGGCGGCATCAACTACATGCGGTACAGCGTGAGCAACACGGCCGAGTACGGCGACCTGACCCGCGGGCCGCGGATCATCACCGAACAGACCCGGCAGGAGATGAAAAAGATCCTGAACGAGATCGTTACCGGCCAGTTCGCCAGGGAGTGGATCCTCGAGGCCCAGGCGGGCATGCCCGTGTTCAACGCGCTTTATAAGAAGGACAAAGACCACCCGATCGAGGTCGTGGGCCGCAAGCTCCGGCGGATGATGAAGTGGATCGACGCAAAGGAGGTGTAGCCGGCCGCCGGTGATCGGCGCGGGCCCCGCCGCGGGACTCGCAGGACCCGCCAGTCCCACCGGTGGACCGTGAATCACCGGGGGCGCCCCGGCGACCGGGCGTTAGCCTGCTTCACGGCGCCCGAATGGGCCTTCGTCGCGCTGGGCCGGCCCGCGCTCCGGGCGTGTACGCCGCACGAGATGTTCGAGGCATTTGATCTGCGCTCGGTCGAGTACCTCGCTACCCTCCGAGGCGGACTCTCGCCACCGTGAAAGCTCCCGTATTCCCCATCGCCGACCGGGTTGAGCGGTTCCGACAGTACTACCGTCGGAATAATGAGCGCCTGTTGCTCGGGTTTTTCGTGGGAAGCGACTACCCGTTGCACCGATGGCGGGCTTCGCGCGCCCTGCCGGAGAACCGCCCGCTGCGCCCGGAGGACTTCGACGTGGGCCCGTATCTGGATGATTGCGAGCGACTCTTCGACCTCCACGAGGCCTGCGGCGGCGACTTTCTCTGGAGCGCCGCCGCGTTCTGGGGCGTTCCCTGGCTGGAGGCCGCCCTGGGATGTCCGATCTTCGCCGATCACGCGAGCGGTTCGATCCGCGCGGAGCCGCCGCCCCGGTTTTCGGGCCCCGACGACGTGCCCGCGTTCGCCCCCGACTCGCTTTGGATGCGCAAATGCGTGGAGTTCCTCGATCGCATGGCCGGCCGGAGCGCCGGCCGCTGGCCCCTCGGCACGACCCGGATGCGGGGCATTGCGGACCTGCTCTCGGCCCTCTATGGCGGGGCGGAGTTCATTTACGTCATGACGGACCGGCCCGATGAGGTCAGGGAGGTCTGTCGCCGCTTGTCGGACTTCTGGATCCGGTTCGCTCAACTTCAGCTCGAGCACATCCCGCTCTTCCGTGGCGGCGTGGGGTCCTTCTACTACAACATGTGGGCTCCGGCCGGGACGGTCTGGCACCAGGAGGATGCGGCCGCCTTGCTCTCGCCCGAGCTGTACGACGAGTTCATTCGGCCGCATGACGAACGGATCGCCGGGTCCTTTGCAGGATGCATCATGCACCAGCACCCGACGGCCTTCGTCCCGACGGATGCGTACCTCCAGATGCCGTTCATCGCCCTGGAGATGCACGTGGACCAAGGAGGGCCCGCCGCGGAGGCCCTCTATCCGACGCACATGAAGATCCTGGAGCGCAAACCGCTTCTGATCTGGGGTCGGCTCTCGGAAAGGGACCTCGAATGGATCGCCACGAAGCTGCCCCCGCGCGGGCTCGCCGTTCAGGCGGTGGTCGACGGTCCCGATCAGGCCGCACGGATATGGAGCTGCCTGGTCGGCTGATCGCGACCGGCGGGCCTTCGGAATCCGACATCGTTGACACCCCTGGGAACCCTGCCGAAGATACCGCTTCCGAGTCAGGAGCCAGCGAAACCGGAGAACACCCCGCATGTCGTACGCCGACGCCGATGCCGCCGCGCGGATCCTCGATGAGGCCGCCCGTCGCGGCCAGGATCCCGAGGCCATCCTCGAGTCCCTCAGGACGCTGTCGATCGAAACGCCCTCGTGGGGTTACGCCGACACGGGCACGCGTTTCGGCAAGTTCCATCAGCCGGCCGCCGCCCGAACGATCCGCGACAAGCTGGAGGACGCCGGTCAGGTGCACAAGTACACCGGCATCTGCCCGGCGGTCGCGGTCCATGTCCTGTGGGACTTCCCTCAGGGCGCCGATCCCGGCGTAGTGGACCATGCCGCCCGGTGCGGCGTGCGGATCGGAGCGATCAACCCGAACGTCTTCCAGGACCAGGTCTACAAGTACGGGAGCTTGGGGAATCGGGACGAGGCCGTTCGGGCGCGGGCCGTCCGGCATTGCCTCGACTGCGTGGAGCTGGGCCGGCAGCTCGGCAGCTCGGTCCTGTCGCTGTGGTTCGCCGACGGGACGAACTTCCCGGGCATGGATAGCATGCGGGAGCGCAAGCACCGGTTTCTCGACGGCCTGCGTCAGGTCTACGCGGCCATGCCCGACTCGATGACGATGCTCATCGAATACAAGCCTTTCGAGCCGGCGTTCTATCAGACCGACATCGCCGACTGGGGCATGGCCTACATCTTCGCGCGGCAGTGCGGGCCCCGGGCCAAGGTCCTCGTGGACACGGGCCACCACTACCTGTCCCAGAACATCGAGCAGATCGTCGCGTGGCTGCTGGACGAGGACATGCTCGGCGGCTTTCACTTCAACGATCGCAAGTACGCCGATGACGACCTGACCCTGGGCAGCATCGATCCGTATCAGGTGTTCCGCATCTTCCACGAGATCATCACGTACGAGCAGGACCGCGGCCGCCGCTGCGAGATCGCCTACATGGTCGACCAGTCGCACAACATCAAGCCCAAGATCGAAGCGATGGTGCAGACGATCGACATCACCCACCAGCTCTATGCCAAGGCCCTCCTGGTGGACCGCAAGGCGCTTCGTGAAGCCCAGGCGCACTACGACGTCGTCCGGGCCGAGGAGACCCTGCGGACCGCCTTCTTCATCGACACGCGCCCGCTCATCGGTCTTGTCCGTCGGCAGATGGGCCGTGAGCCGGACGCGCTGGCGGCCTACCGGGCCAGTGGCTACGAGGCCCGCGTCGCGAAGGAACGCGAGGCGCGGTACGGGCGGCCCTCCGACGCGAGCTACGCCTGACCGGAAACCGCCGGGCGCCCCCGGCGGCCCGCCTACACGTCCGGCCGCGCTCATGCTATGATGCTCCGCGGCCGGCGGACAGCGACGCGGCGGTTCGCGGATGTGCGTTGGAGGAGGTTGACGTGGCCCGATGGAACCTTCGCCGGTACGACGTTCAGGCCCGCGTATCGGTGATCCTCTCGCTGGCCTCCATCGTTTGCCTGGCGGCCCTCGCGCTGGCGATCGCGACGGCAAGCTGGCAGGACAACCGGATTCTCTACCAGAGCGGAACGCTGCGCGTGCCCGCCGTCTATGTGTGCGGACTCCTGGCGATCGGCTTCGGCGCGGGCGGCTTCGGGTTCGGCCTGAACAGTGCCGGCCAGCGCCGAAACGACAGAACGACCCAGTCCTGGCTGGGGTTCTTCCTCGGAGCCGCCTCGATCACGTTTGCCGTCATTCTTCTGATCCTGTTCCTGCTGTGGGGCGAGGCGCAGCCGGCCTGAGCGGGTGCACCCTGGTGCGACATGAGAGTGCAACTGTTCGTCACGTGCCTGACCGACACCTACTTCCCGGATGTGGCGGCGTGCGTCGTCCGCGTCCTGCGCCGGCTGGGTGTCGAGGTGGACTTCCCGAAACGGCAGACCTGTTGCGGCCAACCCGCGCTCAACAGCGGTTGCATGCACGACTTCCGTGCCGTGGCCGCGCGAATGATCGACGTGTTCGAGGGGTCGGACCCCGTCGTCACCCCGTCGGGTTCCTGCTGTTCGATCGTCCGCGAGTACTTTCCGCACGCATTCGACGATGACCCCGTCCGGCGCGCCCGGGCCGTGGCGCTGGCGGGCCGCACCTACGAGTTCATCGAGTTCCTCGAGAAGAAGCTGCGGCCAGACTGGTCCGCCTGGGACCTGCGGTTCGACGCCGTGGCGACGTATCACTACAGTTGCCACCTGCGCGGGATCGGCATCACGGATGAGCACGTCCGCATGCTCCAGCGCTTCCGGGGACTCGAATACCGCCCCATGGAAAAGATGGACCAGTGCTGCGGGTTCGGCGGAACGTTCGCCGTCAAGTACGGCGATATCTCCGGGGCGATGGTCCGTGACAAGGTCGCCAACATCCGCAAGATAGGCGCGAACCTGCTGGTCTGCAACGACGGCGGATGCACTCTGAACATCGCCGGCGCCCTGCATCGCGACGGCTGCGATGTTCGGGTCATGCATATCGCGCAGATTCTCGATCAGGCGATGGCGGCGTCCGAAAAGCGCAGGGCCGCCTCGGCCGTTCCCCAGGGGGTCCAACCGTGAGCGACGCACGCGCAGCGACCGTACCGGACTTCAGGACGAGGGCGGCCCGGGCCATCGCCGAGCCGGGGCTGTCCCAGGCGGTCACCAGCGCCACCCTCCGACAGTACGAGGGACGCAAGCGGATGCTCCCCGAGCTGGGCCATCCGCTCGAAATCCGGGATCTGGCCGCCCGGATCAAGGATCACACCCTCGCCCACCTCGACCGCTACCTGGCGATCTTTGCCGAGAACGTCCGCCGCCACGGCGGCCAAGTGCACTTCGCACAGACCCCCGACCAGGCCGTGGAGATCATCGGCGGCATCGCCCGGCGCCATCAGGTGCGGCGGATCGTCAAGGCCAAGTCGATGACCAGCGAGGAGATCCACCTCACGGAGCATCTCGAGGCCGACGGCATCGAGGTCGTCGAAACCGATCTCGGCGAGTTCATCGTCCAGATCGACCACGACCGCCCCTCGCACATCGTCACGCCGGTCATCCACAAGACCACCGGGCAGATCGCCCGCCTCTTCGAACGGGTCCTCGGTACGCCCTACACCGAGGATCCCGAGGTGCTGACGGCGGCCGCCCGCCGTCACCTCCGCGAGAAGTTCCGGACGGCCGACATGGGCATCTGCGGCTGCAACTTCGCCGTGGCCGAGACGGGCACGGTCTGCATCGTCACGAACGAGGGCAACGGGCGGTATTGCACCTCCCGCCCGAAGGTGGTGGTGGCCCTGATGGGCATGGAAAAGATGGTGCCCTCCATGCCCGACCTGGCGGTGATGCTCAAGCTGCTCGCCAAGAGCTCGACCGGGCAGCGGCTCACGGTCTACACGAACCTGATGAGCGGCCCGAGACGTCCGGGCGATCTGGACGGCCCCGAGGAGTTTCACGTCGTGATCCTGGATCGGGGCCGGTCGCGCATCCTCGCGAGCGAGTTTCGCGAGACCCTCCGGTGCATCCGGTGCGGGGCGTGCCTCAACGCCTGTCCCGTGTACCGCACCATCGGGGGCCATGCGTACAACAGCGTCTATCCGGGGCCGATCGGCAAGCTGATCACGCCCCTCCTGGCGGGCTACGACGAATACAAGGACCTGCCCAACGCCTCGAGCCTGTGCGGCGCGTGCTTCGAGGCCTGTCCGGTCCGGATCGACATCCCCATGTTGCTGATCCGCATGCGCGACGACCTCCGCCGCCAGGGAAAGATGCACTGGTTCCAGCGGCTGGCGTTCCGGATCTGGCGCTGGATGATGCTCTCGCACCGGCTCTATGCCCTCGGCGGCGGCGCAGGGCGGCTGTGGGACTGGGTTGCCCCCGGCGGCTGGCACCGGCGGGCGCCGTTCCCGTTCTCCGCCTGGACCCGGCACCGGGACCTCCCGGTGATGGCCAGACGCCCGTTCCGGAAGATGTGGAAGGACCTGGAGAATTCATAGCCCGCGCCCGTACCTCGGGCCAGCCTCGGTGCTCCGGACAGAGGGCGTGGGTAGGGAGCGTTCGGTGAGCGGCGTATCGCAGGAAGAGTTCATACGGACGGTACGGGAAGCGATCGGCACTCGACGGGACGTCGCGGAGCGGCCTGCCGACTATGGGGTGGCTCGCGTCGTTTCGCCGGACGGTCCCATCGTCGAGAAGTTCTGCGAGATGGTGCTCGATGCCAGGATGCAGCTTCACCGCGTCGGCGGCCCCGCTGACGTTCCCGCCGCCGTGCTGGCCATCATGAAGCAGCACGGGGTTCGCAGCGCGATCGTCTCGGAGGAAGCGTTTCCCGGGCGCGAAGCCCTGCGGGCGGCGATGGAGGCCGCGGGTTGTGAGCTCCTCGACCTTCGGGCGCCTGACGCTCCGTTCGAGGCGGACCTCGGGATCACCGCGGCCCGGCTGGCGATCGCGGAAACCGGGTCCATCGTCGTCCGCAGTGGTCCCGATGTCCGGCGGATCGGAAGTCTGGCCGTCCCGGTCCACGTGTCGATCGTTCCTCGCGAGCGGATCGTGCCCGATCTGATGGACTGGGCCGCTGCGCTCGGGCCTGACATGCCTTCGAACGAGGTTCTCATTACGGGGCCGAGCAAGACCTCGGACATCGAGATGAAGCTGGTGGTCGGCGTCCACGGCCCGCGGCACGTGCACGTCGTCCTTGTCGGCTAGCCGGCCCGGCCGGCCGAGCGGGGTTCCGGCCGACGGGCGGCACGCGCGACCGGACGGGGAGGGCGTGTGGAAATGAATCCGGGACATCTCCGCATTCTGACGGATATGCTGGCCCTGCCGACCGCGCCCTTCGTGGAGCGGCACGTGGCCGGGTACGTTCAAGAGTTCTGCCGCCGACGGACCGGCCTGCGGTGCCGTCAGGACCCCGCCGGAAACCTCTGGATCGAGTTGGGACGGCCGCGACGGCCCCGCCTCGTTCTGGCCGCTCACATGGACCACCCCGGCTTCGTCGCCGAAGAGATGGCGGGCCGCCGCACGGTCCGCGCCCGCTGGCGCGGCAGCGTGCCCCCGAGTTACTTCAAGGCGGCCCGGGTCCGCTTCTTCAGCGAGGGCCGCTGGGTCGCCGGCGTTATCCGCCGGATCCGCACGGAGCCCACAGGCAACCCCAGATCTCCCGAGCGGGTTACGGATGTCGCCGTTGCGGTGCCGCGCCCCGTGGAGCCGGGTTCGGTGGGAATGTGGGACCTCGGCCCCGTGCAGATCCGTGGCGACCGGCTGTACGCTGTTCCTTGCGACGATGTGGCCGGCGCCGCCTCGACGCTGGCCTGTCTCGACGAGCTGGTGCGGCGTGGCCGGCCGGCTGCCCTCGCCGTACTTCTGACCCGTGCCGAGGAGGCGGGTTTCGGCGGCGCGATCGCCGCCTGCCGTCACGGCACGATTCCCCCGGACGCGCTAGTCATCGCGATCGAGTGCAGCTCGCGATCGGCGGGGGCGAGGCTCGGCGACGGGCCGGTGCTCCGGGTGGGTGACTGGGTGACGACGTTTACGCCGGCGGCCACGGCCTGGTGCCGGGCGGTGGCGGATCGGCTGGCCGCGCAGGACAGATCGTTCGTCTATCAGCGGAAGCTCATGGACGGGGGGACGTGCGAGTCCGCCGTGTACTGTGAGTTCGGCTACACCGCCACGGGTCTGTGCATTCCCCTGGGAAACTACCACAACGTGGAGCGCTCGCGGGGGCGGCTCGCGCGGGAATACATCGATCTGCGGGACTGGGCGCGGATGGTCCGGTGGTTCGTCGCTCTGGCCACCACGGACATTCCGTACGAGGGCCGCATCCCCGGTTTCCGCGAGCGGTTGCGGGAGCTGGAGAAGGAGCACCGCTCGAACCTGCGCAGATACTCCGTCTTCCCGGAGACGGTGCACGACGCCCGGGCGGCGATCTCTTCCTTCGCCGCGGGTTGCGTACGATAGGGGCCGCCCCTCGCGGATGCCGCACGGCGAGCCGGGCGAGCGGAGCCGCAGACGCATGAAGGACACGTTCCTGCTCTACGGGGGTTCATTCAACCCGATTCACCACGGCCACCTGATTGCCGCGCGGAGCGCGGCCGAACGCCTCGGCGCCGCGCGGATCATCTTCATCCCCTGTGCCAATCCCCCGCACAAGAGCGACGATGACCTCGCGCCGGCCGCGGATCGTCTCGAGATGGTACGCCTCGCGATCGCCGGCCAGACCGGCTGGGAGGCCAGCGATTGCGAGTTGCGGCGGGAGGGTCCGAGCTACACGTTCGAGACCGTCCAGGTATTTCGCAAGACCTTCGGCCCCGAGGCGGTGCTCTGCTGGATGATCGGGGCCGATTCGCTGCCCGAGCTGGCGGGCTGGTATCGCATCGGGGAACTCGTGGAGGTCTGCCGGATCGTCACGGTTGCCCGCCCGGGATGGGAGCATCCGGACCCCGGCCCGCTGCGCGTTCGCCTCAATCCGGATCAGATCCAGCGGCTGCTCGCCGACGTGCTGAACACGCCCCGCATCGACATCTCGGCAACGGACATCCGCCGGCGCGTGCGTCAGGGGCTCTCCATACGGTACCTCGTGCCGGACGCCGTGGCCGAATACATTCGCGCCCGCGGGCTCTACCGGGACTGAGCCGCGCGGGGTCGTTCGGGCCGGACGGGCTCGACGATCGCACGGAACAGAAAGTCCTCGACGTCCTCGATGGCGAAGGCCCCGGGCTGGAGGCTCACGGCTGAGGCCGTCGCGACGGCCAGGGCCTGCCGGTAAGACTCCCGGATGTCATCGCTTCGGAGCTGCGCCGCGATGAATCCCGCCACCAGACTGTCGCCGGCGCCGACGGTATTGCGGACGCGTTCGGGCTCCACCTCGACGCGGCCGCGTAGCGCCGAACCGGACACGAAACAGTAACCCGGCTCGGCGCCGCGGGTCACGATCACCGTTCGGATGTGCGCGGAGAGTTCACGCCCCGCGGCGAGGATGTCGGCCTCGGTCTCGAGCGGCTGCCCGGTGATCTCCCGCAGTTCGGCCAGGTTGGGCTTGATCAGCCAGAGCGGCAACCGGGCCGCCGCCTGAAGCGCGGGCCCCGAGGTATCCACGGCGACTTTCGCCCCGGCAGCCAGGCAGATCTCGATCATCTCGGCGAATTGGGCCGGGCTGATCCCCTCCGGAACCGACCCCGAGAACGCGACGATGCCTTCGGGTCGGCACATGAGGCTGAGCTTCTTACTGAGCCGCAGTCGGTCGGCGACGCCGATCGTAAAGCCCACGTCGCGGATGTGCGTCTCCACGTGCCCAACCGGATCGACGATTGTGATGTTCTCCCGCGTGGCGGCGTCCACGACCAGAAACTGCGACTGCACCCGCACCGGATCCAGGGAGGATTCGAACAGCTCCAAATCCGGGGCGCCGACGAACCCGGTCGCGATGCTGCGCACGCCCAGGGCCGCCAGCGCCCGCGAGACGTTTACCCCTTTGCCCGCCGGGGTCCGCGAAAGCAGCCGGCCGCGCTGGTGCGCCCCCACGGCGAAATCGGGAACCTCGAGAATCCGGTCGATCGCCGGGTTGAGCGAAACCGTGATCACGTGGGGAGTTCCTGCCATGGCGGCGGCCACTACCCGGCCTTCGTCTTCTGGGCTACCTCTTCCTCTCGGCGGATGAGCAGCGCCAGGGCGTCCTCCGCCGATTCCGTGCGGCGGAGCGCGGAAACCGTCTCCTTGTCCAGCATCCGGACCAGACGCGCCAGCACCTGAAGGTGGGCCCGGTCCTCGTGGCTGCACACAAGGAAGAACAGGTAGGTCAGTACCCCATCCGGTGATCCGAACGGAACCCCCCCGGGCACCCGGCCGAGGCACACGAGCGGGTCGGCCGATACGTATGGCATCGGCTGACGCGGATGCGGGATCGCCACGCCGTTGGCCAAGGCGGTGGACATCATCTCCTCGCGCCGTTCGATGGCCTCCAGCAACCCATCCTTGTCGTACAACAGATCGGTCCGCTCGGCGAGTTCGGCCAGCTCCCGGAGCACGGAGGATCGCGAGCCGGCACGCAGGTTCATGTCGATCCCGTCCACGCTCATCAGCCCTGTCAGAATGTGGATACGCGGGGCATCGGGGTCGTGCGAGGACATCGCTCGCTCGACTTCCATGAGCCGCCGTTCCGACAGGGAGGGCATCTCCTGCTGGAGCCACTCGGTGACCCGCGCACGGTTGAATCGCCACCGTCCGCCCACCTTCTCGCCGGGCAGCTTGCCTCGCGCCGCCAGCTTCTCCACCTCCGGCAGTGCCATGCCCACATGCCGCGCGAAATCCTCGAGGCTCATATTCTGGTAGGGCATTGCGCTCTCATCCTGCCCGGCCGCCGCCGGCCGCATTTCATTATTCTACCGCACACCTGCGGCACGGCACAGAACGAGCGCGACCCATCTGCTCAGAACGCCCCGGAGGTCTGCGGGCAGGGCGGGGCCGGCCCTCCCCGCGGACGCCGTTCCCAGTCCTCGGCACCGGAAAGGGAGCCGCCGGTCCCCGGCTGGCCTGCGCGCGGTACCGTTCAGGCGCTCCCGGAAGCCCGGCTTCCCAACACGTGCACAGGCACTGCCCGGCTCGCCTGTGCACGCGGCTGTGGGTGCTTCCTCCGGAGGGCCTCACAGGCGGACCTGGACCGGGTCGCCGACGCAGTACGTTCGCAACCGCCCGGCGTCGACGTCGACGCCCCACCCGAGGCCTCGGAGGGGCTTGACCCTTCCCCCATAGCCGAATCGCAGCGGTCGGCTTGTTACGTCGCCCGTAAGAAGGAACGTGCCGTAGCTGCCCTCGGCGAACCGGACTCCCGGCACAATCTCGAGAAACCGGCGTCCCGCCGCCGACAGAATGCTCGTTTCCCCCACCATGCACCCGAGCTGGAAGAGCAGTCTCCTTTGGCGGGCTAGGCCGGCCAGCCGCAGGGCCGGGAGAAACCCGCCGTTCTTGCTGATCCGGATGTTCATGGCATCCATCAGCCCGTCCGCGATGAGCCGCTCGGCCTGCTGGAGCGTCAGGAGCGATTCATCCTGCATCACGGGGACGTTCAGGGTCTGGCGCAGCCGCAGGACCTCGCTCTCCCGCCCCGCGGGCAGCGGCTGTTCCACGCACGCGATCGGGGTATCCGCCCAGTGGCCCAGTTGTCGGATCGCCTGCTCCACGGACCACGCCCCGTTGGCGTCCACCCGCAGCGTCGTCCTGCTCCCCAACGACCGACCGAGCCACCGGACGACGGCACGCAGGCGCCGATCATCGTCGTCGAATCCCACCTTGAGCTTCAGATCGCGCAGCCCGAACAGCCGCATCTTCACAACCGATCGGCGTAATGCCGCGACATCCCGGCCCGAGAGGACGCCGCTGTATCGGATGCGGCCCAGGCTCCCGGGTGCGCCGAAGCCCGGCAGCCCCAGCCACCCCGCCGCTTCGGAAATGCTCCTCCCGAAGTGGCGGCTGTAGGCGTCGAGCAGGGCCAGTTCCAGTCCCGCCCGGGCGGCCAGCAACAGGCGGCCGTCCCCGGCCTGCTGCGGGAGGGCGTCGATCATCTCGAGGGCGGCCGCAAAACTCGCGGGCCTCCACGCCTCCAGACCGCGCATCAGAAGTCCGGGGATGTCCTCGATCACCGAGGCGACCGTCTCCCCGGTCACGTAGGGGCGGGGCAGCGTCTCCCCATATCCCACGACGCCGCTGCGGAGTTCCACCTGAACGACGATCGGGTCGGCCACGCCTCGTTCCGCAGCGGCATGCCGGAATCGATCCCGAAGGGGAATCGACAGGGGAAACAACCGCACACAGGTGATCTGGGAGAGGATCAAACCGCGCTCCGCGAGCAACAGGAGTTCGGGCTGCCCGGCGGCCGCCCTGCGGGCGCACTGCCCCCCGACCGCAAGCGCTCGGCCCAGGTCCCGGGAGCCGCGTTCGTCACCCTGAGCGTCATCACGGCTCGTCCCTTTCGCGGCTTCGAGCTTCTTGCCGCGTGTCCTGCGGCACGCCCTTTCCGTCCATGGTTCATGGGCAGGGTACCCGCGCCGGTGGGCGACCGAAGCCGGGGCTGCTGGCGTTGGCCCCGCGGCCGCAACGGCATCATCGGCTCGCGGAACGCCGCTCGCAACCGGGCCTCGACCGGCCACGGATCGCACGGCGGCCACCCGAAATGATGCTACCGTCTTGTTTTTCGAAAGGCACGGGCCGTGTGCTCGCCGTGAAACTCTGTGCTGCCCGGCGGTGTCATGTCACGGGCAGGACGCGGCAAGTCGTCCGCTTGACGTGAGTTACGCCGGGTGGTATACGCCGCGTGTTCAGGAAGGCTTTTCAACAGGAGAATCCAATGTACCGGTCTCGGTTCCTTCTCATCCTGTCGGTCGCGACGCTGATGCTTCCCGCCGTCACGACGGCAGTACGGGCCCAAGACTCCTCCGAGGGAATCCTCAGTGCGATTCCGCAGGACGCGTGGGCGGCGGTCATCGTGCGGGATCTCAAGGGCCTGAACGGAAAGATCGTCGCGATCGGGCAGGATCTCGGGCTTCCGGTCGGCCCCGGGACGATGGCCGGCGATCCTCTCACCATGCTCAAGGGAATCGTCGGAGCCACCGAGGGGCTCAACGACAGCGGTTCCGTGGCCCTTGTGCTGCTCAAGCCTGAGGAAGCCACGGCCCAGGCGGTTCAGGAGGCTGTGCTCCTGCTCGTACCGGCGACCGACCCGAAGGTCTTCCTCGAGCAGTTCGCCACCGATGCAGCGGCCGGCCCCGCGAAGCCCGAGGCGGCCGAGAAAAAGACGGGCGACGAACCCGCGGAAGAAGAGAAGAAGGACCAGCAGCCAGCGTCGCAAGCCGAGGAAAAGGCCGGTCTGCCCCCGGGCGTCGTGCCCATCGAGATCATGGGCAAGTCGGGCTTCGGTGCGGCCAAAGGCAAGTATGCCCTCCTGGCCCCGACGCCGAATGCCCTGAAGGCCTATCTGGCGGGCAAGGGTTCGATCCGGTCTTCATTCGATCCCGACCGGCTCAAGATGGTCGAAGGGAAGTTCGACGTGTTCGTGTGGGCCAACATCGCGGCCGCCGGTCCGGTCTTGAAGGATCCTGTGAAGGGTGCCCTCAGCGCCTTCATGTTCATGGCATCGATGGGCGATCCGGCGATGGCGACCCAGGCGCAACAGCTCATCGAGGCAATCGAGAAGTTCCTGGATCAGGCGCAGAGTTTCCAGATCGGGATCGCGGTCACGAAGGCCGGCATCGAGATCGACGGCTACGTCAGTGCCAAGCCGGACACGGAGCTGGCCAAGACGATGGCCGATACGCCCACGACGGACAAGACGCTGCTGGTGGGACTGCCCGCCGAGCCCTACATGCTGGCCCTCGGTGTGATGTCTGCGACCACGGCGGACCAGATCAAGCAGTCGAAGGCGATGGTCGGTTCGCTGCTCGACAAGCCGCAGGTCAAGCAGGCGACGGATGCCGAGAAGCTCGCAGAGTTCCGTAAGACGCTGGACGAGATGATGGAGTTGGCCCCCGCTGCGAAGTGGTGGTCGATGAGCATTTCAAGGCTTCCCGAGGGATCCGACGGGATGGTCGGGTTGACCGTCGTATCGGCGGCTCCCGGCGCGGCGGAGAAGTGGCAGGCGCTGATGCGCCGGCTCTTCGAAACGGGCCTCCAGATGGTCAGCGACGAGGATATCCAGAGCGTCCTCAAGCACGTGCAGTTCAAGCCCGACGCGGAAAAGGCCGGCGACGCGGTCATGGATCACCTGACCGTCGATCTGGCGGCCATCCCCGATGCCGAGCCGGAGGACATCGAAGGAATCAAGAAGATCATCGGCAAGGAGGGCGTCGTGCTCCGGGTCGGCCGGCTGGACGCGGACCATGTCGCCATCCTGTTCGGCGGCGGGCCCGCGCGAATCGAGCAGGTAGCGCAGCTCGCCCGGAAGAAGGCCGCCCCGCTGGCTGAGGACGCCGGGATCAAGGCGATCGCCGCGCATCTGCCCGGCAAGGGCAAGGTCGGGGAGGCGTACATCGCCGTGGATACGATTCTGCGGCTGATCAACGACGCGGCGGTGGCCGTCGGCGAGGAAAAGCCCATGCCCGTGGAGATCCCCAACATCGAGGCCCCGGCCTCGCTGGTCGTCTCATCGGGCAAACTTCATCAGCAGTTCAACCTGTACGTCCCGATGAAGGCGATCAAGATGGTCAAGGACGTCGTCACCGGCGCCGCCGCCGCCAAGGTCAAGATCGAGACGGACAAGCCCGCCGACGAGGAGGAGACCACCGAGGGCTCCCGTAAGGAGGCCCCGGTAAGCGAGGCAGTCAAGTAACGGGCGCCCCGTCACGCCCGAGCACGACAAGAAGCCCGCGGTGGTTTCACCGCGGGCTTTTGCTTGGCCGACGGCCGGTGGCCGCTCAGGCGACCCGGGGCCGAGATCGGACGTCGGACGCGGGCTGCGGCGCATCCCGCGCTGACGCTGCTCTGGTGTGTGTTACTGGGCCGGGCGCGGGCCCGGCGGTACCGGAATGATGCCCGTGCCGGTCGCGCGGAACCGGACCCCGCGTATGTCGCTGGCTTCCCCCTCCGTGTAGTAGACGCAGTACACGCTTCCGTCCGGCAGCTCGCACATGCTGGGATACGCCCCGGTGCAGGCGTCGATCTGAATGTTCGGCCCCCAGGTCTGTCCGTCGTCGGCACTGATGTGAAGGCTCGTGCCGGGATGGCGGTGGCCGAGCAGCAGCAGGCCCGACCGCAGCTTGAGCAGGTATGGGGCGTCCCCGCGGAAGCCGACTCGCTTGGGCTCGGTCCACGTCCTGCCCCCGTCGGTCGACCAGGAATACGCCATCGCGGGCCGCATGAGCATGAGGAGCCGCCCCGGGGCTACCTCGACGAAGTCCGGCTCGGCGTCCAGGGGGATGTCGGAGTTGTCGCCGATCCGAACGGGTTCCGACCAGGTCCGCCCGCCGTCACTCGAGACCGAGAAGCCGCCCACCATCTTGCCGCGAACCCGGTTTTCCCCCGGATGGAAATACAGCGCGATCCCCAGACGCCCATCGGACAGGCGACGGATCGGCGAGCTGCATACCCACTGGCGGAACATCTCCTGCTCCGGCCCCCAGGTCTTCCCGCCGTCGCGCGATCGGACAAGGGCCGAGTGTACGAACTGGTATCCGCGCTTGTCGTCGTGGCGGTGGGAGAAGTAGTTGCAGATCAGTTCGCCGTCGGGCATCTGCATGATCGACGGGTCGCGGTCATCGAGCGGCGTGTCGGCCACGACGCCAGCCCTGGACCAGGTTCGCCCCTCGTCGGTGCTTCGGACCAGGCAGATCCGCCCCGCCCGCGGACACTCCGGCGGGAGCACGCCTCCCTTGGCCCACCGCGGCAGCGAGACGTGGGCGAAACCCGCATAGAACACGCACAGCAGCTCGCCCTCCCGGGTTCGGAGGATGTCGGGAAAGGCCTCGTAGCCGCCCGCTCCTGCATCGCGGCAGACGGCCACAGGCTCGAATACGGGCGCCGTCGTCGGGGCGTCGGGGGGCGCCGCGGCCAGCCACAGTACGGGAAGGATCGCACACATGGGCGCTGCTCCACACCAGGTCACAAGGATACTCGTCGGGCCGCCTCCGCACGCGCAGGCCCGACCGCCACCGTCATACGTTGAAGCGGAACAGGATCACGTCGCCGTCTTGAACGACATAGGACTTTCCTTCCAGGCGGACCTTGCCCGCCGCTTTGGCAGCCTTCATGTCGCCGGCGGCCTCGAGGTCGGCGAAGGCGACCGTCTCGGCGCGGATAAAGCCCCGGGCCATGTCGGTGTGCACTTCGCTCGCTGCTTCGACGGCCGTCGTCCCGCGGGGGATCGACCAGGCATGCACCTCCTCCGGCCCGCAGGTCAGGAAGCAGATCCGGCCTGTGGCCGCCAAGCACGCGCGGACGAGACGGTCCTTGGCGGGCTCGGCGACACCGAGGTCGTCCAGAAAGGCGCGGCGATCCTCCGGAGCCAGCCTGGCGATCTCGGCCTCGGTGAGGGCACAGAGGCCGATCACCGTGTACGCGTAGGGATACTCGAACACGGGGGGATTGGCCGCCTGCGACTCCGACACGTTGATCACGACCACCAGGGGCATCTGCGTGAGAAATCGGAAGCCCCGGACGAGTTTGCGGTCCTCGTCGCTGGTGATTACCTCCGAGAGGGGAGTATCCTTCTCCAGTGCCTCGCGCAACCGCTGCAGCACGGACAGCTCATGTTTCTCCTGGTCGTGGCTCCGTGTGGGCTTGGTCAGGGCCTTCTCGATCCGCTCGATGCGGGTGGCGACGGTCTCCAGATCGGCGAAGATCAGTTCGGCGTGCAGCTCCTCGAGATCGGCCCGCGGATCGACGCGGCCCCGATACGGAACCACGCCGGGATCGTCGAAGCCCCGGACGACCGCGACGAGCGCCTCGCACGTCTTGAGCGCCGGGAGGTGACGGCGGAACTCCTGCTGGGCAGCGGCGGTCTCCTGACTGAAACCGGGTACGTCCACCACCGCGATGGTCGCGGGCGTGTACCTCTTGGGCTTGTACAGCTTGTACAGGAAGTCCAGCCGGCGGTCGGGAACCTTCACGACCGCGAGGTGCTCCTGAGCTCCGTACTCGGGGCCGGCGAACTGTTCCGTGACGGCTCGGAAGAGGGTCGTCTTGCCGGACTGCGGGGGGCCGATGAAGGCGATCTTCATGGTGCGGCCTCGGCGTAGTCAATGCATTCTAGAGCCGGCCCCACGAAGGCTCAAGCGGGCCATGCGTCCGGCCTCCCGGACGGGGTCGTATCCGCCGACAGGGCGTCCGTGGCTCGAACGGGTCTTGCGTGGTCGCGCGAACGGGCATATAACACGCCCGCCATGAGAATCGGCGTGTTTTCCGATACGCACGACCGGCTGCCGCTGATAGATGCGGCGCTGGCCGAGTTCGCGCGCCGGGGCGCCGAGGTCGTTCTGCACGCGGGAGACGTGGTCGCTCCGTTCGCGGCTCGGCGGTTGCTTTCGTGGAAGGGACCGCTGCATGTGACGTATGGAAACAATGATGGGGAGCGTGCGGGTCTCAGCCAGGTTCTGCCCCAGATCCGGGACGGCCCGCTGCACCTGGAACTCGGCGGTCGACGCATTCTTCTTCACCACTACGTCGGCTGGTGTGAACCGGCCGCCCTCCAGGCTGCGGAGATCGTGGTCACCGGCCACACTCACGAGGTCGTCCACGAGGCTCGCGACGGCCGGATGTTCGTCAACCCCGGGGAATGTTGCGGCTGGGTCACCGGGCGCTGTACCATCGCGATCATCGACACGGATGGGCCATCCGCCCAGATCATCGAGCTGACGCCATGAAGCCAGGCAACCAGCAGGCGGTTCGGAGTCCGTGGACCACCGGGTCCGGTCGCAGGTGGAGGGGCGGCGGCCGGCGGCGGCGCCGTTCCGTCGGCTCGCGGACCTGCCGGGTGGCGGTCGGGCCGCTGGCGGTTGCGGTGCTGATGGTTGTGGGTGCCGGATGCGTCCGCCGCACGATGACCTTCCGGACGATCCCCGAGGGCGCGACGGTGCGTCTCAATGACCAGGACATCGGCCAGACACCCGTCACGGTGGACTTCACCTGGTACGGCGACTACGACTTGGCATTCGAGAAGGAGGGCTACGAGACGGTTCGCACGCACAGACGGATCCAGGCGCCCTGGTACCAGATCCCGCCTTTCGACTTCATCGCAGAGACGCTTCTGCCCGTGACCTTGCACGATCACCGGGAATTGACCGAGGAACTCCAACCCCAGCGGTTCCCGGAACGTGAAGAGCTCGTCCAGAGGGCGCGGGAGTTCCGCGAACGGGCCCTGTATGGCCAGGACTAACGACGACTTGGAATGGCGCCGAATCACCCGCCTCGGGGGCCTCGGCGCCGGTTACAACGTTCACAGGGGCGGTCTCGGCCCGCATCCACGAAAGCAGGACACCCTGAATAGTCAATTGCCCGCGTCGGACTTGGCAGGGGGGGTATACTCGCGCTTCTTGGGCTTGACGATCAATCCCATGCGGATGGCCTTGGCGCTGACATGAATCCGCACCGGTCGCCCATCCACCACGGCCCGGACTCGCTGGATGTTGGGCTTGAACGTCCGCCGGGACCTGCCGGTAACCTTCCGCCCGACGCCGCCAAGGTACTTGGCCTTCCCGCGGCGCGTGGTCTGGCCGCCGAACCGGGTCCGGCGACCGGTGAAATAGCAATGCCGACTCATCGTCCACCTCGTGCTCTGCTTTGCCCCGACGATCCGTTAGTATAAGGCGGCGGTCCTGAAATGCAAACCGCCGGCCTCAGGGGGCGACCCATCGGTCGCGTGCGGCAGGCTGGCCGGAACGATACGTATGGGCGGCCGCCCGTGGGAGGCAGCTATCGGACCTCGGCCAGGGTCCGGCTGCAATGGGCGGCCCGGCCTGGCGTTAGACCTGTTGGAGCGTGCATGGACGCAGACCAGTTGGCAGGGCTGATCCGCCGCGCCCAAGCCCGCCAGCCGGCGGCGTTCGATGCGCTCGTGGACCGCTACAGCACGCGGCTGTACGGCTACTTTTACCGGCTGACCGGCTCGCGGCATGCGGCGGATGACCTGCTGCAGGACCTCTTCGTCCGCCTGGTCAAGATGATCGGCCGTTACAGACATGATGGCCGGTTCGAAGCATGGTTGTTCCGGATCGCGACGAACCTCGTACGCGACCGCGTCCGTCGGGCCCAGCGAAGCCCGGTGGCTTTGGGCGGCGAAGTCGAAGATGACCGGCTCGGCGAGTCCCTCCGCGATGCGTCGCGCGAAGACCCGTCGCAGAGGTTGGCTGTCTCGGAGGAACTGGATCGGTTGCAGTGGGCCCTCGGGCAGCTCTCCGAAGGCGAACGCGAGGTGATCATGCTGCGGCACTTCTCCGAGCTGAGCTTCAAGGAGGTTGCCGAGTTGACCGGTACGCCGTTGGGTACGGCGCTGGCTAGGGCTCACCGGGGTCTGCGGCGACTTCGGCAGCTCATGGCGCAGGGCACCCCGGCGGCGGATGTGAGTACACCGGCGTGGCCCGGGCCTGTCGAGCCGGACGCACCGGCCACGGCCTGAGGTGGGGGCGGGAACATGGATCTGAACGAACGGGAACGAGCCGAATTGCGGCACGACGAACTGTGGCTCGCGTCGCTGATGACGCCGGGGCCCTCGCCCGAGGCGATGGGTGACCTTCGGCATGCCGTCCGCACGGCGATCGAGGAGGCGTGGCTCGGGCAGTTCGAGACGCCCGCTCCGACGCCGGAGGCGGTGGCCCGGGTCAAGGCGGCTGTCCGGCAGGCCTTGGCCTCGGAGGATTCCGGGGTGGTTTACCGGTGGCTGGGGGCGATGGCGGCCGCGGCCATGATCGCCCTCGCTGTGGGCGTAGCCCGGATGGCGGTGATGATGTCGCCCCGTCCAGCATCCGACCCGGCCATGGTGGCGATCGCCGACGAGTTCGACACGACGTGGAGAGTCATCTCGCAGGACGCAGAACTCTCGGATCTTCGGACGGACCTGACGTGGATTGACACGGAAATGGATTCGCGCGGGCGGGCATCGGTGGACTGGGATGAGCTGGAGATCGAGCGTCTGGGCGATCGGATCAAGCAGCTCTTCGCGGAGGAGACGTTGTTCGAGACCTAGAGCCGGTCTCGTCGTGCCCCGGGCCAGGGGCTTGCTGACCGTGAGACCCGGGCGGTAGGTTCCTGCGACCGCTTGATGGGACGGGCTTGCAGATGACCGGGAGTATGGTGATGCGTGCTCGGTGGATCGTGGGAATGGCAGGTGTGATCGTGGCGGTCGCCGCGCTTTCGGTGGGCCAGGCTCAGCGCTCCGATCGGCCGCGGCGGGCGGACCCGGCACAGGAGGACGAGGCGATCCCGCCGTTCAATTTCTCCGACGACCCGGCGCCCACGACGCGTGAGACCGGTCCCAAGATGCGCTGGCAGGATCGCGGCCGGCGGCCGATGGAGGGCTCGCGGATGCGCGCGGGCCCTCTGCGGGGGCCGGGTCAGCCGCCCGGACCGGGCGAGGGGCCGGAGGGTCCCCCGGGCGATCGTCCCGGAGGACCGATGTTCGGACCGCGACCCGAGCAGATCGAGCAGGCGATGCAGTTCCTGGAAGAGAGCTACCCGGTGCTCTATCGCAAGCTCCGGGCGCTTCACGAGCGGGATCCGCAGGCCTTCCGGGCTCAACTGCATCGGATGATGCCCCGGCTGCCCGAACTCATGGAAATCCGTCGGAGGAACCCCGAGCTGGGCAAGGCGATGTTCCGCGAGCACCAGCTCGAGATGCAGATCGAGGAAGCGGTCATCGAATACCGCCGGGCTCGCAGTGACGCGGAAAAGGCCGAAATCAAGAAGCAGATCCAAGCCCTGGTGTCCGAGCAGTTCGACGTGCGGCAGGAGAAGCTCCGGCTGATGATCGCCCAGCTCGAACAGGAGCTGGAGCAGAAGAAGAAAGCGCTCAGCGAACGGGCTTCCAAGAAGGAGCAGTTCATCGAGCTGGACGTCGAACGGCGCCTGAACCCGGATCTCTGATCGTCGGCCGCTCTCTGTGGCCGGTCCCGCCTCGGACCCTCCGACCTGCGGTCCGGACTCGCAACGCGCCGCCGGGTGGACACCTCTTTCTCACCGGCCTTGCCCCTATGAGGTTGTAAGCCGACCGCGGGCACGGCAAACTACCGGCCTGTCGCGGCATACAGTCCGAGGAGACCCATGCAGGGCATCGAAAGCCTCAAGTACGATTCCGCCGGTCTGATCCCCGCCATCATTCAGGACGTCGAGACTGGCGAAGTCCTGATGATGGCGTACATGAATCGCACGAGCCTGGCCGAGACGCTCCGGACGCGCCGGACCCACTTCTGGTCGAGGTCCCGCGGGAAGTACTGGATGAAGGGGGAATCCTCCGGCCACGTCCAGGAAGTAGTAGAGGTCTTCGCGGACTGCGACGCCGACACGCTCCTCATCAAGGTCCGCCAGGTGGGCGTCGCGTGCCACGAGGGCTACAGGAGTTGCTTTTACCGGCGACACGAGTCGGACGGCCAGTGGGTCGTCGTTGCCGAGCGTCTCGTGGATCCCGAGCAGGTGTACGGCAGAAAGTAGCAGGGTTCCCTCCGGCGAGTCAGCATGCCGCGCAGCGCACCGCCCATACTGCTCGATCGCCGCCCCGTCGTCGCGGACGAATTGTCGGGACTTCGCGCCGTGAACCGGCTGCTCTCGCACGGTCTGGCGGTGCTGTTGTTCGGCACGGTCGCCGGCCTGGTCCTGGCCTACGGCTTCGCTCCGCCGCTCATCCCCCGGCGGCTTCTACTGGCGATGGAGTTTGCCTGCATCGCGGTTTTCGTGGCAGGTCGGATCCTGTATCTGCTTGGCCCCCCCGGAGTGCTCGACAGACTCCGCACCCGTTGGGCGGACTACGCGGTCATCGTGGGCGGGGCATTGATCGCCTGGCTGGACTTCGACGCTTATCAAGAACCCGTTCGGCGCGCCGTGATCGCCTACCTGGTGGCTCTCGGGGTCGGATCCGTGACCCGCTTCGGCCTGCGCCTCTACCGCGTGGAGGCAGGGCGGCGGACCCCGAGCATCCGCCCCGGCACGCTGATGGTCCTGAGCTTCGTGGCCATCATCCTCCTGGGCGGATTCCTTCTGAGTCTGCCGACCGCTACGCGCCCCATCGTTGCGGGCCAGACGCCTTATCACTGGCGCGAGCACGTGCTCAACTGCCTCTTCACGGCGTGCAGCGCGACCTGCGTCACCGGCCTGACCGTCTACCGGACGGGCCAGGATTTCACCCTCTTCGGCCAGGTCGTGATCCTGTTGCTGATCCAGGCGGGCGGACTGGGCATCATGGTCTTCGGGACGGTCTTCTCGATGCTCGCCGGCCGTCGCATCGGCCTGCGCGAGTCCGTCGTTGTGCAGGATATGCTGAGCCAGCCGGCCGTCGGCGAGATCACGCGGATGGTGAAGTTCGTCTGCATGATCACGTTCGTGATTGAGGGAGCCGGCGCGGTGCTCCTCTATCCGATGTGGAGCGAGGCGGACCTCGGGCCCGGAGGCCGTTGGTTCTGGAGCGTCTTTCACGCCGTCAGCGCGTTCTGCAACGCGGGGTTCTCGCTTCACGAGAACAACCTCGTGCCGTACCGTTCCCACTGGCAGGTGTATGGTTCGATTCTCCCGCTGATCGTCCTGGGCGGTCTGGGCTACCCCGTCCTCCGCGAGCTTTCCGCTCACGCGGCGGGCCGCCTGGGCTTCGTGGCCCGGTGGATTGACGCGGTTCTCCGGCACCGGCCGCTTCCGGCGCGCTATCGGCCGCGGCCCTTTTCGCTGCACTCGCGGATGGCCCTGACGACGACCGCTGTGCTCATCCTCGGAGGCGCGGTCCTGTTCTTTGCGCTTGAGACGCCCACCCGCTGGAACAAACGTCACGCCGTCCGCATGGACCGGACGGTCGTCGTGCCCTCGGTTCCGGACCGGATGTGTGCGCTGCCGCCGGGGCCGCGTGCTTTGAGCGCGCTGTTCCTATCGGTCACTCCGAGGACGGCGGGTTTCAACACCGTCCGGATGGACGAGCAGTCGCTTTCGCCGGCCACGCACTACCTGCTCTGCATGCTCATGATCGTGGGCGGTTCGCCGGCCTCCACGGCCGGCGGCATCAAGACGGTGACTTTTCTCGTGCTGGTGGCGGCGGTGCGGTCCGTGCTGCACGGGCGTCGTCGGACCGAGGCGTTCCGTCGAACGATCCCCGCCGCGGTGGTGGAGCGGGCCTTCGTGGTGGCCGTGCTGATGCTGGGCATGGTCTTTCTGGTCACGTGGCTGTTGTGCTATTTCGAGCCGCACTCGATGCTCTCGCTGCTGTTCGAGACGTGCTCGGCCAGCGGCACCGTAGGGCTTTCCACCGGGATCACGCCGAATTTGACAAGAATCGGACGCGTGCTGATCATGCTCTGTATGCTGGCCGGCCGCGTCGGTCCGCTGACGCTTCTGGTGGCGCTGGCGGGAAGGGAGCGGCAGGCCGACTTCGAGTACCCTGAGGAACAGCCGCTCATCGGATAGACCATGCCGCAGTTTGCCGTCATCGGTCTGGGCCGCTTCGGCTCCACGCTGGCCCGGGAGCTGACCGCCGCCGGGGGAGAGGTCATCGCCATCGACAGCGACCGGCACCTCGTCGAGGACATCCGGGACGAGGTCGCCCTGGCCGTCCGGCTGGACAGCACCGACGAAGAGGCCCTCCGCACCCAGGGGATCGACAAGGTGGATGTCGCCATCGTCGGCATCGGGGAGCACTTCGAGGCGGCCGCCTTGACCACGGCCATCCTCAAGTCGATGGGCGTGCCTCGCGTCATCAGCCGCGCTGTCTCGGCCATTCGCGGGGAGATCCTCAGCCGGATCGGCGCCGACGCCGTGATCTACCCGGAGCGCGAGACGGCGGTCCGCTGGGCTCAGCGGCTGATGATGCCCGAGTTGAAGGACTACATCGAGCTGGGCGAGGGTCACGCCCTCATCCAGATCGCCGCGCCCCCGGGTTTTCATCACAAGACGCCGGAGCAGCTCAAGCTCCGCCAGCGCCACAACCTTCTGCTCGTCGCCGTCCGGCGCAACGTCGATGTGGGCGCGGGGCCCACCGCGGCCGGGGCCCAGACCCCCGTTGTGATCATCCCCCGCCCGGATACGGTGATCCTGCCGGGCGATGTCCTCGTGGTCGTCGGCTCCAACGAAGCCTTGGCCGAACTGGCCGAGGAATAGCCCCCCGGCCGCTCCCATGACGCCGGTCGTTGGCCGGCCCGCCCGAGCCAGGCAGAGTCTGCGGAGTCCTCCCGGCGGCTGCCGAGGCCGACATCCCGCTTGTATTTTGTGCTGGGCCGGGCCCGAGCGTATCAACGCCGCCGAGGCGGGGGCGGTGCGAGGTGAGCAGACCCGACCGTCAGGCTCATCGTCGGCGGTGAGTCATCCGCTCCAGCACTTCGATGCAGTGAATCAGGGCGCGGGGCAGATGGAACGGATCCTTGACCGGGAGGGCCACCACGTCGCGGATCGGCCGGCCCTGTCGATCAAGCTTCTGTCGCCACTCTCCGTAGGGCCGGACGGGATAGTGGGCGAAGCTGTACTCCCGTATCCGTTCATGCCAGTCCAGACACCACGGCCGGCCCGAGTGCTCGTACGCCAGCAGCGTGCCGTAGAGGCACTCCGTGTGCGGCCACCAGAGCTTCGTATCCGCGTACGGCCATCCCACCTCCTTCCGGCCGTCGGCATCGACGGCGTAGTAGATCCCGCCGTATCGTTCATCCCACCCGATCTCGAGATGCCGACGGATCGTCTCGACGGCCCGGTCGAGCGTTTGCGAGTCGTTGGCCTCCCGGGCGATGTGCATCTGGAACCACATCGACTCCACCGCGTGCCCCGGCAGGATCACGGTGCCGCCCGGGGGGGAGTATTCCCGTCCGTCGGGCCGGACCCACTCGAGCACGAGCCCCCGGTCGGGGCGGAGGAACAGCTCCATGACCCGCCGGTGGTGCCGACCGGCAGCCGCCCGCACACGCGGATCGCCCGTCGCTTGCGCCAGCTCGTGGAACGCCAGCGAGAACATCATGCTCAGCCCGTGGGCGCGGGCGGTGGGCTCGGGGGGGGCGGGATACGGAAAGATCGGCGGAAGGGTCGCCTGTTCCAGTTCCGGTTCCGCCGCCCGGAACGTTTGCAGGGCCAGTTCCAGGAGCCGGTCGTCGCGTTCGGCGCGCCACAGCTCCACCAGCGCGTAGATCGCGAAGCCGTCCGTGAAGATGCTCTCGTAGCCGCGTACGACCCGACCGCCTCCGTCCAGGAGCAACGGCCAGTGCCCGTTGTCTAACGGTCCGTGCGCCCTCAGATAGTCGAGGATGCCGCGGGCCGTCCCGATCCACCGGGGCTCGCGGGCGATTGAGTTATAGAGGCGGCTGAACACCCATACGGCGCGCCACTGTGACCAGCACCAGCGGTCGCGGCACAGCACCGTCCCGTCGTCGGCGATGCACGTGTTTACGGCTCCGTCGTCGGCGAGGGCGTGTCGCTCCCACCAGGGAACTACGTCCTCCAGGAGTGTGGCGCGGTACAGTGAGAGCAACGAGAGAAGATCCATTTTCTTTCTCGACCCGGCCGCCGGACCTGTACCGGGTTGCGGGAGGCGCGTCAATCGCGGGCATCCGGCCCCGCTGGACTTCGCGGCGCTTTCGGCCTGCATGCGACCGGAGCCTGCTGGTGCGGGTATCCCCCGCCTGCGCTGGCGCGGGAGCCTGCCGTTCGCAGACGTGGCCTTCGCCGGATATGGACTATGATGATAGGGCCGGGCATGTGGCGGGCCTCCGGCGTCAGCGCGGAGTACGCCGCCGGCTCGAGCGCGTCCCTGTCCCTGGTACAGGCAAGGCGGTGGCGAGGACCGTCCAGATCAGGAGCGATGAACCGATGACTGCATGGCCCCGCTGCGTCCTGGTGGTCGGTGAGGTCCTCGCGGCCGCGTCTGGTTTGAGGGCGTTCGCGGCCGCGTCGGAGTGGGAGCGGCCGGAGCCTTGGCGGGCAACGGCGGACCTTCTGCCTCCCGAGGCCCTGGCGCCGGGCCGCTCGACGCATCCGTTGGCGGACCGCATCGCCGCCTTCCTGGGCCGGCAGTACGACGCGCCGCCGGAACCGAGCGGCCTGACCAAGCGCGACTACCTGGCGTTCTTGCAGGGCCAGGTGCGGGCGTTCCGCCGCTGTCAGGATGCCTCAGGTGCGATCGTCGATCCGGTCGAGCGGATGGAGTGGCAGTACTCGACTCCCTGTTATGCCCTCTCCGTGGCGCTGCTCGCGGCGACGGGCTTCGATCGGGACGCCGGTCTGCTCGACAGCGGCGTCCGGGCCATGCAGGCGGCCGTCGATCAGATGCACGAGTACCGCACCGCCCACAACCACGGCGAGTTCTTCATTCAGCCGGTGATGCTTGCCCTGGACTTGTATCGGGGCCTCGTGCCGGCAGAGCGGCTTGTCGGCTGGCGCCGCAAGCTCGGAGAGATCGACCCCTACCGCCTCTACCCCGATAACCTCCGTCGCAAGAAGACGTGCTACAACCACAATGTGGTGGCCCTGGCCGGGGAGTACCTGAGAATCCGCTATGCCCCCGGGGACGACACGGGAACCGGGAGCGCGCGGGCTCAGATCCCTGCGACGGGCCCCGCGCTGTCGGCCGCCGCCTGCTTTCTGGAACCGCATTTGGCCCATCAGATGCAGTACTTCAACGGGTTCGGCATGTACAGGGATCCCAACGTGCCGATCGTCTATGATGAGTTCTCGCGGCAGTTTCTGGCGAGCACGCTCGCCGAGGGATACGACGGTCCGCACGCGGCGGCCCTCCGCGATCGGCTCTGGCGCGGGGCCTGGACGTCTCTGTTCATGCTGTCTCCGTTCGGCGAGTGCCCCACAGGGGGGCGCAGCGCCCAGCACATCTGGAACGAGGCCCAGCTCGCCGTCACGTACGAGATCTACGCGCACCAGTACGCCCGTCATGGGCGAACGGCCGAGGCCGGCGCCTTCAAGCGGGCCGCGCGCCTGGCCCTGAGCTGCGCCCGCCGGTGGCTGCGACCGGACGGCACGGGCTACGTCGTGAAGAACCGTTTTCCCATCGAGGCGCGACACGGCTACGAGGGCTACTCGGCGCACACCCAATACAACCTGTTGGCCTGCTGGCTGTTCGCCGTGGCGTATCTGTATGCCGACGACACGATCCGCGAGGGGGTTTGCCCGGCGGACATCGGCGGCTACGCCGTCCCGATCGTGGAGGACTTCCACAAGGTCTTCGCCAACGCGGCTGGCACGTACGTGGAGTACGAGACCAACGGGGACCTGCATTACAACCCCACCGGACTGATCCGCTGCCACATCCGGGGAGCGAACCCGCAACTGGGTCCGTCTGATGGCCTGGTGCACCGGTTCGACCGCAGGAGGAAGCTGGATCTCGGCGGCCAGAACGTGGCCGTCGGTCCGGCCTGGCAGGATGCGGAAGGCACGTGGCATCGCCTGGCCGACTACGCCCGCGCGGACCGGCCGCGCGTGGAGGTCCTCCACGAGGCCCGCGATTGCGTCCGATTCCGCGTGACCTATGACCGGCCCGGACCCGGTGCCGACCGCGTGATTCAGACTCTTTCGCTGGACCGTGACGGGCTGACCGTCGAGGACCGGATCGACACGTCCGGAACGGGGGCGGTGCGCGTGTACTTCCCGATGCTCATCTTCGACGGGCTGGAGGAAACGGACGTGGAGCTGGCCGGCGCGGCGGTCCGGCTGCGCCTCCGGGGTGGGGCGATCCGGTTTCGTGTTCTGGAACCCGAGGGGATCGAACTCCATCGCACCGGCGAGGTCTGCGAGCACCGCAACGGCCTGGCCGAGCCTGTGTGGGGCCAGAGCGCGCGGCCGCGGATCGTATACCGCATCGAGCGGGGCTGAACACAGACCTCAAGGCTCCTGAGAACCCTGTCCGGCCTTGAAAGCCCGGCTCGGACTCGTGCATTCTGAGGGCGGCCAGCAGCCCCGAGCGGGGCGGAGTCGGAACATGACGCCGGAGCAGTGGGACAGGTTGGTGGATGTGATCGAAGGCGGGTCCATGGACCCGCTGCCCGCGGCGTTCATCATCGACAGCCCTTGGCTGCCGGGATGGGCGGGCATCTCCGTTCTCGACTACTACACCAGCGAGTCGCTCTGGTTCGAGGCGAACCTCCGCGCGATCCGCGAGTTTCCCGACGTGCTGTTTCTGCCCGGCTTCTGGGCGGAGTTTGGCATGTGCACCGAGCCTTCCGCGTTCGGGGCGAGGTGCGTCTGGGCGGAGAACGAGTTTCCGTTCGCCGCGAAAGTCCTTCGCGGGCCGGAGGAAGCCGCCTCCCTGCATCGGCCGGACCCCCGCCAGGATGGCCTTCTCCCCTTCGTTCTGAAACGTCTCGAGCACGCGCGGCCGAGGATCGAGCAGGCTGGGCATCACATCCGGTTTGCGGTGTCCCGCGGGCCGTTCAACATCGCCACGTTCCTCATGGGAACCGCCGAGTTCCTCACGGCTCTGTACACGAACCCCGAGGAGATGCACGCGCTGCTCGCGACGATCACCGGCTTCCTCGTTGACTGGCTCCGGGTGCAGAAGGAGCGGTTCCCCACGATCGACGGGATCATGCTGCTCGACGATCCGGTTGGCTTCTGCGGGCCGGATGAATTCACGGAGTTTGCCCTGCCCTGCCTCAGGCAGGCGTTTTCGGCGTTCGAGGCCCGTGTGCGGTTCTTCCACAACGACGCCTCCGGCCTCGTGTGCGCGCCGCACCTCGCGGCTGCCGGCGTCAACCTGTTCAACTTCTCGTTCGAGCATACGTTCGACGAAATCCGTCAGCGGGCCGGCGAGACCGTGGCTCTGCTGGGCAACCTTCCCCCGCGGGATGTCCTGGCGGCCGGAACCCCCGAGGAGGTGCGCCGGGCAGTGCGCTCGATGCTCGCGTCGGCACGCGGCCGAAGCCGGATCCTGTTCTCGTGCGGCGGCGGGATGCCGCCGAACGTCTCCACTGCGAACCTCCGCGCTTTTCTGGCCGAACTCGGCTACGGGGAATCAGGATGATCGGCCAGCTGTCCGCGCGCAGGGCGATTCCGTGGATCGTCGTGGCCTTCGCAGCGCTGTCCCGGTCGCCGGCGATAAACGTCGGGCAACCATTCGTCCTGCCGGCCGATCCCCGGGTCCGCCCGGCCCTCCGGGGCAGGCGCCTGTACCTCTGCTTCGAGGGGGCTCATCAGTTGGCCCTTGTGTTCGTCAACGGCCATGCCGTCGGCGAGCACAAGCGAGGCTACACCGCCTTCTGCTGCGAAATCACCGAACAGGTGCGTTTCGGCGATGGGGGGGCGACCGTGGGCTTCGATCCGATCGTCGGGCAGGCTGTCGTCAGCGCGATCCGCATCCGAAGGCTGCCATGATCCGTCATCTGCGCTGGTACATCGTCGGGTTGCTCACGCTCGTGACGACCATCAACTACCTGGATCGCCAGAGCCTCTCGGTGGCGCAGACGGTGCTTGAGTCGGAGCTGGGGATTACCAAGCTCCAGTACGGACGGATCGTCTCGGCGTTCCTGATTGCGTACGGGCTGATGCACCCGCTCTCGGGCCGCGTGATGGACTGGCTCGGGAGTCGTCGCGGGCTCATCCTGGCGTTTCTCTGGTGGTCGGCCGCGAGCATCGGCCATGCGTTCGCCACCGGCTTCCGGTCGCTTGCGGCCATGCGTTTCCTCCTGGGCGTTGGTGAATCCGCCAACTTTCCGGCGGCCATCAAGATGGTCGGCGAGTGGTTTCCGGCGAAGGAGCGGGCCATGGCGACGGGGATCATCAACGTCGGCACGGGGGTCGGCGCGGCCTTGGCTCCTCCGCTGGCCGGTCTGGTCATCCTGCACTGGGGTTGGCGGGCGGCCTTCCTCGCGACGGGCGCCATCGGCATCGTCTGGCTCATTCCCTGGATGTGGCTGGCTCGTCGGCCGGAGGAGCATCCGCTTATCAGCCGGGAGGAGCTGGACTACATCCGTTCGGAGCAGACGGTTTTGCCCGGGGCTTCGCCGGCGGACGACGCCGATGAGCACAGCGTCCCGCTCGGCCCCTCGGCGTCCCCGGCGTCCGGGCGGACCACCGTGTGGGAGGCGCTGGGACAACGCGAGCTGTGGGTCCTCATGCTCGCCCGCGGGCTGACCGACCCGGTGTGGCTGTTCTTCGCCTTCTGGATCCCGAAGTACTTCCAAGATGCGCGCGGGTTCGACCTGACGCAGATCGCCCTGTTCGCGTGGATGCCGTTTCTTGCGGCCGACCTGGGCAGCATCGCCGGCGGATGGCTCTCGTCGTTCTTCGTGCGTTGCGGCTATCCCGTCCTCACGGCACGGAAACTCGGGCTGTGCCTCAGTGCCGGCGTCATGCCGCTGGGCGCTCTGGCTGTGCACACGCAAACTGCGGTCCTGGCGGTCCTTTGCCTGTGTGCGGCGGCGTTCGGCCACCAGAGCTGGGCGGCCAGCCAGTTGACGCTTCCGGCCGATCTGTTTCCCAGGCGGATTGTGGCCTCCTGCTACGGCGTGCCCGCGATGATAGGCGTGCTGGGCGGTGCGCTGACGCAATGGTACGTCGGCGGCCTGATCCAGCGGGTCGGTTACGCGCCCGCCTTCACGATCGCCGGTTGTCTGCACCCGGTCGCAGCGCTAGCCGTGGTCCTGTTCATCCGCACGCGCGGCCGGGCCGCCCCGCCGATTGGTCCTTGCGATGGAGACCGAACGTGAAGTGGCGGGCGGGCCGGGACTGCGGGACGGCCGGCTTGCTGTCATTCACCTGTCCGGTCGAAGGTCGTAAGCGTCCTGTGAAGCTCTTTTTGTTTTCGCCGCCTCGGATTCGCGAGGATGCGGTCGGAGGTGCGCGAGGGTGCGATATGTCGAGGGCCGGGCGGCCGGGCGGAGCCGACCTCTCCTGCATTCCCGCTTGCGCGGGAATGACGCAGGGCCCGCGTTGGCGCCCTTGACGACCCATCACGCCCCGTATCGTCACCCCCGCGCAAGCGGGGGTCCAGACTCACGCCACGGGCACCCACCGGTCGCGCC
>Ga0209227_1000136_pt1 | contig 62246 bp, 46 predicted proteins | sample YNPBryantNP2012_FD_185815 | JGI IMG/M metagenome (GOLD analysis project Ga0209227, IMG submission 185815) | Anoxygenic and chlorotrophic microbial mat microbial communities from Yellowstone National Park, USA - YNP Bryant NP 2012 (SPAdes)... ...
ACGAAACTGTATATAATAAGCACAACATATCCGATCATTTTTACGTTCATGAGATGACGAGACCGATCACTTAACGAATTCGTGGGGCCACCGTGTATCTACCGCGCAGCACCGTTCATCGTATCTTCACCCTCACCCTGACTGGCGGAATTGCGCTTGGTCTGCTTTTCTATGCGCTGGTTGATGTAGCTCAGCAGCAGAGCAATGGAGGGCCAACGCTACGGTTGATCGTAGCGCTTCTCTTCGGCAGTATCGTTGGCTTAGCCCTGTCGATAGCAGCGTGGATCAGTCTCCGCTATGCGCTGAGTGAAGTACGCGATCACGCTCAGCGCATATTACAGGCCGATCTACCGCCTCTGACCGACAACGACCCACTGGTTGCACTGCGCCAGACGGTGACCGATGCGATAGTTGCTGTACCACGTTCTACAACACTGACCACGCTTGTCAGCCGTCTCAGTACTGTGATTGATCATGAGGCGATGCTCAGTGCGGTTGCCGAGGCGATGTCTGAACATCTGCCAGTTCATGGGGTTGTGTTCCTCCTCTACGATGCAGAACGTGCTGTACTGGTACCATCGACCGCGTGGGGTGTTGGGAAGGCTAACCGATCAACAGTCTTTGACATCAATAGCAGTGCGATTGGACGTGCACTTCGTGAGCGTCATTCGGTACGTTTTTCGAGTGTGCAGATGCGGGAGTTGATCAGTACCGCGTCTTCACAACCACTCACGGTGATCAATTGGCCGTTATGGGTACTGCAACCGCCAATCGGTGCACTCTGTGTTATGCTTGCCGGTGCAGATGTGCGGCTGAACGATGATCAACAGCAGTTGCTCGAACAGATTGCCACTATCTTCACGGCGTATCTCCAGACGTCGATTTATCGCCAATGGGCCGAGCGCGATCAACGTCGATTGGCCCTCTTCGAGCACATCACTGAGCGTATGGCTGAACAGCCCAACCTCGAACAAGCACTCGTGCAGCTTTTGCGCATCGCTGCTGAGCTTACCGAATCTGAACACGGGACATTCTTACTGATTGATGATGCTACATCTACCATTCGTATGCGTGTGACGCTGAGTGGTGGTGATGTCTTGCCACTTAATCTTGCTTCAATACCTATCTTAAAGCATGGACTGGCCGGTTGGGTATTACGGTCCCGGCGCGGTGCAATCATTGATGATATTGAACGTGATACGCGCTGGGTTCCCACGCCAGGACTTGAATTGATGCGATCAGCTCTAGCAGTGCCGCTCTTTCACGGCGATCATCCCCTTGGTGTCTTAACCCTGGCCGATCCTGCACCGTATCACTATAGCCAACATGCCCTGGCGTTGGTTTCAGTGTTAGCGGCCTACGCGGTAACGATGCTGGTTCATTACCGCTACGAAGGAATTGTCGAACCAGAACAGCAGGCTCATGCCCGCCAAATACTTGAAAAACATCTTGATCCGGAGTCAATGCGCACACTGATTGCACAGCGTGCAAAGCTGATGCAGGCAATCCAGCCGCAGGTGATCACGGTAACGCTGGTCTATGGATGCTTGCGGAGTGTAGAGCGTCTAACCGGTCTCACTGCGCAGCAGTGGTATGAAGACGTTGCCACTTCGTTCGACAGCGCATGCCGTCTCATTGTCTATCAACATCAAGGGGCATACATGAGCCTAGATGGGATAAGTTTCAGCGCGGCATTTGGTTTCCCCCAGCCACAATTCGATGATGGAGTCCGAGCGCTTCAGGTGGCCCAGCAGATTCAGTCCACAGTTGCTCGCTTGCGAATTCAGTGGCGCCAGCAGTTTGGTGTTGACCTGCCGCTGGCGATCGGGATTACGACCGGCCAGTTGACGGTCGGTGTTGTCGGTCAGGCGCAATCGGCTACCATGATATGGAGTGGTACAGCCTTGCGTGAAGCACGGCGGTTGTGTCAATTGGCACGTAATGATGAAATTGTGGTGTCTGATACGGTGCTGAAAATAGTTCCATCTGGACGGTTTACGCTCGATCCGCTCACGCCCGTAAATCTTCACAATGGAACAGAAATGGCACCGATCTATCGTCTAATTGGAAATACATAAAGCGTTATGAGTGATCCGGAATCTTCGCTTGCCCAATCGGCGATGAATACGCAAGGTTTGCTCCGCATCGCAACTGCGATTGAGACGGCAGCTACTCTCGATGAGCTTCTTATGTTGACCTTGAACGAATTTGTTCAGGGTTTGGGTGTATCATTGTGTGGTGTACTGCTCCTCGATCCCGCCGGTGAGACAATTTCTCTGGTAAGTACCTTCCCACCCCGCATTTCCCTACCACCGCCCATTCCATTGCGTGATTTGCCACTCATACAGCAGGCATTCCAACAGCGGCAACCGTACCAGATTCTCGATCTGACTACCATACCACAGCCTGGTGATCGTTCACCAGTTGTCTTGCAACTGTTGGGGATGCTGAACGAAGCGCAGGTTCGCTCATTACTGGTTATTCCTTTGGTGGCTCAAGATACAGTTATCGGGGCGCTGGCGTTTGCTACCCTCGGCCAAATACGACACTTCGATGATCAAGAAATCAGTGTGGCGCGCCTGATGGCCAGCCAGCTTGCGGCGGCAATCACTTCATTTCGTATGATCGAAGAGGCATCACGGCGCGAGGCCGAGCTGGCTACGCTGAACGATATTGCGGCGGCTGTTACCTCATCTCTTGATCCGCACGAAATTTACCATCTGGTGATGGAGAAGATCAACCAGTTCTTCCGCGTTGATGCCGGTTCGTTACTCATGCTCGATGATGAAACTGGCGAACTGGTCTTCGTGATGACGCTGGAAGAGGGACAGGAAAAGCTCGTTGGCTTGCGTGTACCTGCTGGTGCGGGCATTGTCGGTGATGTGGCACGTACACAGCAATATGCCATTGTGCACGATGCTGAGAGCGATCCACGGTTTTACCGTGCAGTTAGTGTTGGAATCGGCTACAACGTACACTCAATTCTCTGTGTGCCGATTGTTGTAAAAGGTCGTACTATCGGCGTTATTGAATTGCTCAATAAACGTACCGGTCATTTTACCGAAGAGGAAGCGATCCGGCTTACTCGGATGGCGGCTACAATCGGGATCGCAATTGAGAATGCACGCCTGTTTCAGCAGGTTAGTACCGTTCGTGATCGCTTTGAAGCCATTGTCAATTCGACCAATGATGGTATCCTGATGGCTGATATGCGAGGTGTTGTTGTAGCCAGTAATCCGGCGGCGGCACAAATTTTTCACCGTTCCCGTGAGTCGTTGATCGGATGTCAGCTTGATGAATTGATCGACGAATTGATGAGTAGAGCACTGGTGGTTGAAGAGCCAACATGGCTCAATGAAGGTGCATCCCATCGCGTGATCGAGATCGAGTTGAACGATGGTCCGGTGCGTTATGTGCGCCATACCACGTTGCCTGTGCTCGATACTGCCAATATGCAGATCGGTCGGCTGGCGCTGTTTGAAGATATTGCGAAGGATCGTGAGCTGGCCCGACTTCGGGAAGATTATACCGGCATGCTCATCCATGATCTCCGTGCACCACTGACTGCTATTATGAATGGCATTATGATGATGCTGCGTGGTCTGGGGGGGCCGGTCTCGGAACAGCAGCGCGAGTTGCTGGGGATTGCCTATCAGGGCAGTCAGACGATGCTGGAGATGGTCAATACCTTGCTCGACATCAGTAAGATGGAGCAAGGCCGAATGAACCTGAACCTTGAACCACTCTCGCCTTATGCGCTGGTTGATGAAGCTATCGAACGCTTGCGGGCGTCAATTCAACAACGTCGCATTAATCTAGTGCAAAACCTGGCAATCAGCTTACCGCCAATTGAGGCCGATCGCGATAAGATTGTACGGGTATTGCAAAATCTGATCGATAACGCAGTGAAATTTTCGCCAGAGCGGGGGATGGTAACGATTGGGGGGCGCTATCTCGCGCTCGCTTCTCATGTTGCTGGTGACGTGCATCCTGATCTTCCCTTTGCCCTGCCAGAAATGGAGGCTGGTGAATGGCTGATTTACTGGGTGCGTGATGAAGGGCCGGGAATTCCACCACAGTATCATGCCCGTATCTTTGAAAAGTTTGGGCAGGTACAACAACAAAAGTCGCGTGGAACGGGTCTTGGGCTTACCTTTTGTAAATTGGCGGTTGAGGCGCATAAAGGGAAGATCTGGCTTCAGAGTCGCGAAGGTCTCGGCAGTACCTTTGCCTTTGCCTTGCCGGTAAGGCAGCGCTCGTCATAGGTATACGCAGATCGCTACCGGTTTGTGCGTACTGATTGCACAGCCAAAGTGTCTAGAGGGTGTTAGGATAGATAACGAAACTGTAAATAAATCCCTCTGTTAGCCCCCCGTCTCATCAGCTATACTAAAACAAATTCATTGCCCCATGTCTAGTGCTTGGGGGTGTTCTGTGCAGCGGATTATCGCAATCCTTCTATCACGCATTCTTTTCACTATCATCTTGCCATACCTGCTTTTGACCGTTATCGTGATGCTGATTGGTTCTGGTATTGCGATAACGTTAGTAGCAGGGAGTTGGCAGGAACGCTTCAATAATCAATTGGGTCAGGTAGCACGTAATTTTGCTGAAGCGCTGGCTGCGTGCGAAATTAGCAATATCGCCTACCTCGGTCAGATTGTATTCACCGCAGCTAATGCTGATACCGGTGCACCGGCAGTCGTTGATGCGATTATCCGTCGGGATGCAGATGGATTAGCGTTAGCTATGCGCAGCCTCTGGACGCTTGGTCAGAGTAACGAAAATGTAACTCCTGATCGACTGATCGTTTTTGATCAGACTGGGAAGGCTTTGCTCGATTGGGAACGAGCCAGGGATGGTGATGAGCCGACGAAGTATATCGGGACGAATCTGTCCGGTTTGCCATTCATCGAGAAGGTATTACGCGGTGAGCAGACACCGGTTGGCACCGGTGAGGTGATCGGCGATAAATATAGTGGCCTGATCGCATTTCAACAGTCTGATGGCCGTGAAGTACTACATTTCTTTACCGTCGTGCCTGTTACTGTCCGCATTGACGATAACACGCCACCCCAGGTTGTTGGTGGTGTGCTGGTGGCTCAACGGCTTGATCGTACCCTGGCGTTCTTGCAAGATCGCAGTCAAGCAGCAGTGACTGCCTGGTTTGATAACAATGGTTTACCATTGGCTGCAACGGTACCGGAGAGTTTTGTATCGCAACTCTGCCTCGATCAAACCCAGATCGAGAAGTTAGCTCAATATAATGCCCTGGGAACCTGTCTCGACATCGGTAGTCTTCGTGGTCGGGTCGTCACTCCAGTTGAAAGAGTTGGGATACCGACCTGTTCATTGTTGACGACTGCTCGTCTTGGTGACTACGAGTATCAGCTTGTGTATGCACCGTTGTTGCTTCGTGGTGCGCAAAATGGTTATTTCGTCGTTGGTTTGTCACGCGATTTTATTCTGAGTGTCTGGGCCAGTAGTCGCAATGCAGTGGTAGGTGTGACAGCTTTGCTGTCTCTGACCGCAGTATTCGTGGGTGGTTGGGTTGCACGCCGGATCACTCGTCCGCTCGATGACCTGGTGGCGGTCGCTGATGCGGTCAGTGCAGGTGATCTCGACCGGCGTAGCACTGTCAATGACACGAATGAATTGGGACGATTAGCGGTGGCCTTCAATCAGATGACTTCCCATCTCTTACATCTCTACCAAACGAGTCGTCAACTGAATCAGGAATTACGGGTCGAAGCTATTTTACAGATAGCCTCTACCAGTGCTGCTCACCTTCTCCCGCAAACCGAAGCGATTGCCATTGTGCGAGACACTGATAGCTGGAGGTTCCGGATTCGTCCGAATGCACCGTTAAGCTATGCAGCGTTGACCGGTCGGTATCTCAACGTATTGCCGATACATGGCGGAGCGCAGTTAATTCCTTACACCGATCCATTACTGCTTGCGAGCGGCATCAAGAGTGCGCTTGCCGTTCCCCTCCGGCACGAACAACAGACGATCGGTTCTCTTATTTTTGCCCATCCAGAACAGGATGCTTTTTCGACTGCGGTGTTGCCACATCTGCAAGCGATTGCCAACATGACGGCGGTGGCATTGGTGAATGCCCTCCTCTACGAAGCGGTGCAACGCGATGCCGAACAATGGCGGGCAATTCTTGCCTCAATCAGTGATGGTGTCATCGTGAGTGATGCCAGTGGGCGCGTTGTACTATTGAATCCTGCCGCCGAGCAGTTGTTACGACCGATCCTGACCGATCGCACGGAGTTGTCGATCCATGATTTGCCGCTGGTCGGTAAGGATATTCGTTCAGAGTTGTTTGGTCGTCCAGAGAAGATTGTATCCATCGGCAATCGCCATCTTACGGTAGGACGGGCACCGGTCTGTATGCCCGATGGTCTTCAGATCGGTGAAGCGGTTGTCCTGCACGACGTCACTTCAGCTATCCAGATTGATCGAGCAAAGACTGATTTTATCGCCACCATTTCTCATGAGCTACGCACGCCACTGACCGTTATCCGTGGCTATCTCGAACTGGCGTTACGGCAGGCTGGATCGGGATTAGATGACGGTCTACGCGAGATGCTTGAACAGGTGCGTCAGAGTTCCCTTCAGATGACTAGGCTGGTGAATAATGCCATTATGGTGGCCTACCTTGACGCCGGTCAGATTGAAGTTCATATCCAGCCAACGAATCTGGCTTCGGTTGTGGATGTTGTAATACGTCCGCTACGAGAAACTTTTGCAACTCGCGGTCTACAGGTAAAGGTGGTACTGCCCGAAGATTTGCCACCTGTGCTGGCCGATCAAGAGCTGTTAAAACAGGCGTTAGGTCATTTATTCGATAATGCCTGCCGTTATGTTCAGCAGGGTTGGGTGTTGGTTAGCGCCGGAATAGAGGGTCAGGAGGTCTGGCTTGACATTAGCGATACCGGCCCCGGTATTCCAGAGGAAGTGATGGGACGGTTATTTACCCGTTTTCAGCGCGTTGATGGTAACAATTCAGTTCAACGTGGTGGTGGATTGGGATTGGCGATTACCCGTCAATTGATCGAGTTGCAGGGTGGTTCCATTACGGTGAAAAGTGTTCCCGGCCAGGGTAGTACCTTTACTATCCGGTTGCGTTATACCAGAGATCAAGAACGTGCTGTTGCAAGAAAAGACACCGAATCCATCCAGAACTGATTATCTGCCATGGCTGGTAGGAGGGGCACTGATTCTAGCAGTGCTACCGGTGTTCTGTGTTGCCCAAATCATCTTTTGGTGGTTGACACCAAACAATCAGCCGTTCAAGAGTATTAGCGCCGCACGAGGGTGGCAGGCGTATGAACCGTTTCCGGCTAATCTGAGTTTTGCCCCACCTGACGATGACTTGCCTAACCTTGTCGCTACAGAGGTGGCACAGCGCACGCAAATGCCGATTACTCAGACAATGCGTTCCTCGCCGGTATCAATCGTAGCAGTACCACCGCCACCCACCCGGATTGATCCTCCGACGCCGACGGTAACGCCTACCCCATCTCCTACTCCGACATCAACGTCTGTTCCGGCCGGAGGTGTTTTACCCACCATATCACCGACACCTACGACAGGCGTGGTTGTGGTTGTCCCAGGGCCGACACCAACACCGACCGCGACAAGATTGCCCGTGCCAACCCCATCACCGATACCGACGTTTGCGCCGGTTAGTACTGCAACTGCAATAGCGACGGTCGTGTCAACTGCTTCACCCACTGCGGTGCCGATTACAACTATGCCACCAACTTCAACCCCAACAGCGACGGTAACATCGACGCCACGGCCAACATCGGTACCGACACCGACGATGACTCCTTCATTGGTGCCCACGGTTGTCACCAGAGTAACGCCGACGGCTACGGCTGTGCCAACTGCTACACCAACGATAGAGCCAACATTCACACCTACTCTTACACCAACTATGACCCTAACGGCTACTGCGATGCCTGAACCAACGGCGACGCCGACGCTTGAACCGACGGCGCCACCGACCCGCGTGCCGCCAACGGCGACGCCGACGGCCACGGTGACGCCGACGCTTGAACCGACGGCGCCACCGACCCGCGTGCCGCCAACCGCGACGCCGACGGCAACCGCCACGCTTGAACCAACCGCCACGCCTGAACCAACACCGACGCCGACGGCAACGCCAACTCCTACACCGACTCCCGTGGTAAGGGTAAGAGTCAGGGTTCGACCAATCGATCCAGTCAATGAGGGCAATCCTCCCACTGTTACTCGCCGTGATGTTGTTGTTGAATTACTCACCGACAATGTTATTGATGTACAGGTGACGTACAGTGTGGCTCCTGGGGGAATGTTTCCGGCAACCCCTAGCAGTGATTACCGGGTACCGAACGGAGAAACCGGTACGCTCATCTTCCCAGCCGGATCATTGGCTGGCACGACCAGGACGGTAACTATTGAAGTCAACGGTGATACCATTGCCGAAGAGGATGAAACTGTCATGTTCCAACTGACCGGTATTGTCGGTGGTGAACTGGAGAATAGCGAGCAGGTCTTAACCATTATTGATGATGATGCGGTAACGGTAAGTATCGGACCTGCTGCGGTAGAGGAGGGTAATGCAGGTACAGAGACCCAACTTGAGTTTCCAATCTTTTTAAGTAACCCTGCTCGTGAACGTTCAATACGTGTACGTTATCGAGTTGAGCCGATCTCGGCAACGCCTGATGTAGATTATCGGGCGACGACACCTGCCGAGCTGGTGATTCCACCTGATGATTCAGCGCCAGTGATCATTGTGACCGTGATTGGTGACGATACTCCTGAACCGAATGAGACTCTTCGCGTTGTTTTGGAGGGTGTGATTGGCGGCTCGCTTGGGGAGGTAACTAGTGCTATTGGAATTATTATTGATGACGATCAACTACCAGCACTTCCGAAATCGAGTCGACCTATCGGGTCAATGGAAGGGAGCAAGGGATGGAACGTTGATCAGACCTGGCGTGTGGTGAACGTTCAATCCTCGTTTTCAGGTTGGTCGGGTTGGCGAGGGAACAGAAACCATAGGCCTAGTTCAAGCGCAATTGGAATAAACGCCAGCGCAATCAGAGGTGGCCAGATTGGGCTGAGTGCAAAGTAGAGTGCAAGCGGCGGGATAGCTAAAATGATGGCAAAGACGGTCATTGCCAGATTCCCCCAACCAACAGCAGCCACGACCCCGACAACAGTCCCTACAACGATCACAGCATCGCTGCAAGTGGCGAGTGCGGGACGATTGTAACAACTGTTGAGCGCAGAAGGAACGGCTATATCGAACATTACCCCCTGCAATTCAAAAAATGTAGGGAGAAAGATTCGTCGCAACCAGAATAGCACTGCACCGAGTGCAATCACCAGATAGGCCCGCACGATGCGGTGAGTTAAAATTGGTGGTATGTTCATAGGGTAATACCAAGAGCCGTTGCTATGCAACGGCTCTGCTCATCGTCAACCGATTACAACGATTATGAACCAACAACGATGTTGACCAGACGATTAGGAACGACAATCACGCTGCGGATAGGCTTACCGTTAATGAACTGCTGCACTCGCTCATTTCCAAGCGCCAGCTCACGGAGCTGTGCCTCGTCGAGATCAACGGGAACTGTCAGTTTGCCACGCACTTTGCCATTGACCTGCACCACGATCTCGATCTCTTCTTCGGCGGCCACTGCTGGGTCGGCAACCGGCCAACGTTGCTGGTGGATGCTGTAGGGTTTACCGAGGCGTGACCACAGCTCTTCACTGATATGTGGTGTGATCGGTGCCATCAACAGCAACAAGATCTCAATCGCTTCGTGCCAGGCTGGCGTATCAACCAGACCTGCATCACGGGCGCGATAGAGGGTGTTGGTGAACTCCATCAACGCGGCAACCATCGTATTGAACTTAAAGTTCAGGATGTCACGCTCAACCCGTTGAATTGCCTGATGAGCGACGCGGCGTAACTGGCGCTCGCTCATCGTAGCGCCAGATTGACCACGCTCGGCGTTGGGGAAGAGTACAATTCGCCAGACCCGGTCGAGCCAACGTTTCACGCCAGGGACCCCATCAGTACTCCAGGGTACCGACAGCTCGAAATCGGAGATAAAGGCTTCATACCCACGTAGCGCGTCGGCGCCGTGTTCGGCAACGACTTCGTCGGGAGTGATGACGTTGCCCTTCGATTTCGACATCTTCTCAATCACGATCTCGCCGTTGACCTCGCGTGGTGGAGCCAGAATCAGACCCTGATTGCGCAGGCAGGTGAAAGGTTCAAAGAACTTGACCACGCCAAGATCGTAGAGCACCTTCGTCCAGAAGCGGGCATAGAGCAGGTGCATAACTGCATGTTCAGCACCGCCGACATACAGATCAACCGGCAACCAGTAATCAAGTGCCTCTTGACTGGCCAGCGCCTGCTGATTGTGATTGTCGGCAAAGCGTAGGAAATACCACGACGAGCAAGCGAAGGTGCCCATAGTATCGGTTTCGCGCCGACCCTTACTCCCATCGGGAAGGGTTACATTAACCCATTCGTCGATCAGCGCCAATGGTGATTCGCCCGTTGCCGTTGGTTCATAGCTCTCGACATTCGGGAGAGTCAGCGGCAGTTCGCTGTCAGCGAGCGCGATTTCCAAGCCATCTTCACGATGAATAATCGGGATAGGTGTACCCCAATAGCGTTGACGGCTGATCAGCCAGTCGCGCATCTTGTAATTGGTTCGTCCTTTCCCGATCTTTTGCTGTTCCAGATAGGCAATTGTCTGCTCGATTGCCTGATCAGCCGGGATACCATTAATAGGGCCTGAGTGAATTGGCACTCCAATGGCGTCGTGATAAATCAGATTACGATAAGCCTCAATCCGGTGTAGGTAGGCCATCGCCGTCGGCAGATGTGTATCACCAGTTGCAGTGCGCAGGCGGGCCGTGATCCGTTCATCAGCGGCGATAGAGTCCAGGGCAATCGTCTCATCGGGGAAGATAAAGAGCCACCCCGATCCGGCGACTTCTGTCCAGCCGTTGCGCAGTCGTGGTTGGATCAGCGCAGCATATTCAACCGCACGTTCACCATTCAGTTCAACCAGCAGATCACCGTTATCTTGCACGGTAACGGTAAAGCCGGCGGCTTGCAACGCAGATGCAGTATCTTCAGCAATTGTTGCTGCACGCAGGAGCGAACGGGCTGCATTGTCGGGGCGGGTAATCACCGGAATAATGGGCAGGCCGTACTTGAGAGCGAATGCGAAATCACGTTCATCGTGCGCTGGCACGGCCATAATTGCACCGGTACCATAGCCCATCAATACATAATCGGCGATCCAGATAGGAATGCGCGCCCCGTTGACCGGATTTATCGCGTAGCCACCTGTCCAGACACCAGTTTTTTCTTTCTCCTCGGCAACCACAGTGGTCGTTGGTCGGTTACGGGCCTGCGCAACGTAAGCTTCGACCTGGTCGCGTTGCGCATCGGTCGTCACCTTTGCGACCAGCGGATGTTCAGGCGAGAGCACCATAAAGGTCGCACCCCACAGCGTGTCAGGGCGTGTGGTGAAGACAATGATCGGATCACCTGCTTCGGTGTGGAAGACGACCTCCGCACCGCGTGAGCGGCCGATCCAGTTGCGCTGCATTGTCACAATCTTCGATGGCCAGTCAACCGTATCGAGATCGCGGTCCAGGCGGTCTGCATAGGCAGTGATGCGAAAGAACCACTGCTTTAGCACTTTTCGTTCGACCTTTGCACCGCTACGCCATGCTGTACCATCGGGTAACACCTCTTCATTTGCCAGCACCGTCTTATCAACGGGATCCCAGTTTACGACAGCTTCACCCCGATACGCCAACCGAAAACGGCGCAAAATTTCTTGCCGTTGAAGTGGTGTTGCCTGTCGCCACTCTTCAGCCGTCACTTGCGGTTCGGTAAGGGATAGATCAAGACGACTGGTCCCGTGCTCGGCCAGTTCTGCCTCCAGCTCACTAATCGGGCGTGCCTTTTCGACCCGTCGGTCATACCAGGAATGGTAAAGACGTAGAAAAATCCATTGCGTCCAACGGTAGTAATCGGGTTCAGACGAAGTAATCTCGCGATCCCAGTCGTAGCTGAGACCGAGCATGTTCATTTGCCGCTTGTAATTGGCACTGTAGCGGCGAGTGAGGACAGCCGGGTTGGTTTTTGTCTTAATGGCTGCGTTCTCGGTTGGTAAGCCGAAGGCGTCCCATCCCATAGGGTGCAGCACGTTGTAGCCACGCATGCGGTAAAACCGCGCTACGACATCGGTGGGCACGTAGTTTCGACAATGACCAACGCTGAGACCGTCGCCACTCGGATACGGATAAAAATCGAGGACGTAATACTTTGGTTTTGATGGATCGATAGGTGGTGTGCGGTAGAGTTGGTCGGCTGCCCAACGTGCCTGCCATTTAGCCTCGATGGCGGCAGGATTGTAGCGTTCAATTTGCGACGTTTCTACTTTAGCATCACTCATACAACGTTATACCTCGCAGAGATGAGCAACGGATGACAGGACAGACAAACATTCGCTGGTATTTGAAGATCATCAAGGCTAGGGTCCGCCATGCGCTCACCTCCTTTCGCCAATGTCTGACCAATCAGAGCAGGATAGATACTTGCTGAATTATAGCATTTTCTGAACATTTGATGCAAAGATGTACAGGCAATTTGGGGGACTGGGTTCTCGGCTTAGGGCGATATTCGGTAAGCGAGCGGTTTAATAACAGAGCGACACCAATGAAGATCACGCACCTGCTGCCGATGATCACAAATCACGCGGTTACCCGAGGTGTGGAATGCTAAGCCGCGTTGTGTGGCGAAGTTGAGGTGGAGGGAGGAGAAGACGATCGGCTGGCACATCCCTCCGTAGCAGATACAGACCTTCGTTCCAAGCGTGTCACATCACCGGCGCTGCGCTCTGGCCCGCTGGGTCGTGGGCGCCCTGTTGGCGAGGAGCGCCACTGATCCCGCCCTGCTGCACGCACGTGCCACCGTCGGGATGGTCCGTGCCGCACTTTGGCGGACGCCTGGCTCGCTGCTTCGGCCCACCACCCCAACGACCTACCCGTGACTGGTGTGCCGGCGGTGGTCCATCTGCTGGCGTGCGGCGCCGACCTGCGCCGCTAGATTCACGTCCACGGGACGGGCGGCCCGCTGGTGAGCGGGCGAGATGCATCCACGCGGTGTGCGGACATTGTTCTGGTGCACGTGAGCGCCTGCTCTCGGGGCAGGAGCCTGTCAGTCAGCCGGGTCTCGGATGCACGAGATTCACGTGGATGAGGGATACAAACAAGAGTTGTAAAAAAGAACATCGCAATCCGTCCGCATATCATTTCATTGCAAAACCTCTAGGGCACTAGGGATGTGCCGTCATCTCGCAGCGATGGGTGGTGGAACGTTCGATGGAGTGGGCGGGATACCATCGTTTGGCGAGGAACGTATACCACCGTAATCTCGAATCAAGCGCAGCCTTTCGGTATTTTGGTGCTATCGCTATGCTTCTAAATCGACTCTATCCGAAATGTTCGTTTTTGATCACGCTCTAAATCCCCCTTTCGAGCACACGTGCAGGCCAGATGCCGATGCCATCGGCGCCATCATTGGTCAAGGCAAATCCATCACCGCCACATGGATCAGCGCTCTGCGGCACACATTCGGCACACCCGTCTGGCAACGTCATAATGACGAACACATCATCCGCACCGATGATGCTCTGGCCTGCATCCACGATGAAGAGGTTTGTTCCTTCCCCGCCGTGACGTCATCCTAACAGAGGCAGGCCGTTTTTTCTGCCGCAATATGTCATGAATTGACGTACAATAGAAGCAGTTTTATAAAGGGTTCTGCTTTGGTAGCAACGACGTGAGCAATGAACAATGTCTTAGCAATTGCACTGGGTGCTGCAATCGGCGCAAATCTGCGTTACGGGATCGGTTTATGGGCAGCTCAACGCTTGGGTACGTCTTGGCCTTACGGTACCTTTATCATCAATGTCCTAGGTTGCCTGGCAATTGGCTTTTTGCTGACACTGATAACGAATCGGTTAACCGTTAGTGAGCCGATCCGCCTGATGCTGATTACCGGTTTGTTAGGTGGATTTACTACCTTCTCGACATTTGGCTATGAGTGCTTCTCATTACTAAATACCGGTAATTGGTGGGGAGCAGTGGGCTACATGACCGGTAGTGTTGGTGGTGGGCTGCTAGCTGTTGGGCTAGGAGTAGGGCTTGGTCGCCTCTTATCTTAGGGGTCAGGTGCACTGCTTCCCGACCATCGTGTTTGTGATCGGTGGTCATCGAGCCGGTGGTCGGGCTGCAACCGTTCCGTTGCACGTCAATGGAGGATGTGTTCCGCCGTATCATCGGTGGAAGAGGATGAACTCATACATAGGGAGGAGGTCTCCAATGGAGCAGACCGTGACTCAGCAACTCTGGATTTATATTGATGAAGGTGACAGCCTCCAAGGACGAACGATCGCTTCGCGTATCGTTGATACGTTGCGTGCTGCGGGCGCACCGGGTGTCACCGTTTTTCGCGGTGTTGGTGGCTATGGAACGCATGGAGTGTTTCACAGTGATCTCCTGGTAGACATTCCCAGTCGTTTACCGCTGGTGATTACCTGTATTGACCGCAGTGACCGCCTGCAACGATTGTTGCCCAAATTAAGTGAGTTAGTCCAAGAAGGGTTAATCGTGCTTTCTCCGGTGCAGGTGGTCAAGGTGGGGCGGCGGGTAGGGAGTGCCTTTCCGCCTCATCTTACCGTCGCCGATGTGATGAGTCGTGATGTCGCATCAGTACATCTGGCGACCTCGGTTGGTGATCTGGTGCGGCTGTTGCTTGAACGCGGTCTACGCGCAGTGCCGGTCGTTGACGATCATCACCATGTCGTTGGTATCGTCACTGATGGTGACCTCCTCCAGCGTGGGGTGAGTCAGCTCCCCCTGCACCTACAGCAGTTGTTGCCGGGTGCCGAGCGAGCAGCTCATCTGGCCGCAATTGCAGCCAGACCAGAACGGGCTGCTGATGTGATGACACCCAATCCAAAAACGATCAATGTCACTGCATCGCTGGCTCAGGCAGCGTTGGTGATGACCGAATGCGATCATAAGCGACTACCGGTCGTTGATAACGATGGTCGGCTGGTTGGGATGATCAGTCGGTCTGACCTGTTGCAGACGGTGGCTAACTCCTTTGTCATGGCTACCGATCTCTTGCCAGGAACGAGTCTTACCTCGGCGAAAACCGTCGGCGAGGTGATGATCCGCGATGTTCCAACGGTCAAACCGGAGACGCCGTTAGCTGAGACCTTTGATCGGATACTTTCCACACCACGTCGCCGTGTGGTGGTGATTGATGATGATCGGCGGGTGATAGGTATCATTAGCGATGGCGATATTCTCCGTCGAGCAATGCGACCGGCAGCACCGGGATTGCTCCAGCGGTTCGCGATCTGGATCGGCAGTGGTGCTCGCTCGCCAGAGCTGGAGCTGGCGTTAAAAGACCATACTGCTGCGGATGTGATGACCAGTCCGGTATTGACGGTGAATCCGGAAACGCCGATCACAGCGGCGGTAGAGTTGATGATAGAGCGACGGATCAAGCGCTTGCCGGTTGTCGATGCCCAAGGCAGGCTGGTAGGTATGGTTGGACGAGCAGCACTGTTAGGGGCGTTACTGGCGGCAGATGGTACAGTTCGACAAACAGGTAAAGAGGAATCACCTTCTACCTGACGTTTCTGCTTGTGCCTATCCGGGAGTCCTGTCGTAGAGACGAAGTTCAACGTGACGACGAGTCATAGGTTTAAGCAGCGGTTGATCACCGTCTCACGCTTACCTGAGCTGTGGTACCATAGAGAGCGGAAGAACGATCAAAATCTTTCTGTCAAAATAAACCAGAGGGTACTATGCTGACCGAACTACAAGACAAGTTAGAAACAGTTCGTGAACGGTTTGCCAATCTACGGGGGCACCTTTGACTTGGCGGCAAAACAAGCCGAGATTGAACAATTAGAAGCCCGTGCTGCCGATCCCGATCTATGGAATACACCGCGGACAGCACAAGAGATCATGCAGCGGCTGACCCGCTTAAAAGAAGAGGTTACGTCATGGGATGCCCTCGAACGGCGGATAACGAGTGTTGCCGAACTGATCGAGTTGGCCGAAGGGGAAGGAGATGATTCGCTGAGCAATGAACTGGCTGCTGAAGTGCACGCCATTCAGCAAGAGGTTGCTCAGCGTGAACTTGAAATTCTCCTTAGCGGCCCGTATGATGACCGCGATGCCTTTTTATCGGTGCAGGCCGGTATGGGTGGTACTGATGCCCAAGACTGGGCAGCAATGCTATTGCGAATGTACACGCGCTGGGCTGAACGCCGGGGCTATACCGTCAATCTGATTGATCTGAGCGAGGGTGAAGAGGCAGGGATCAAGAGTGCAACCATTGAAATTCGTGGCCCCTATGCTTATGGTTATGCCCGTGCTGAAGCAGGAATTCACCGTCTGATCCGGTTATCGCCCTTCAATGCGGCCCATACGCGCCAGACCAGCTTTGCTCGCGTGGAGGTCATGCCAGAGGTTGACGATGCGCCTGAAGTCGAGATTAAGCCCGAAGATTTGCGCATCGATGTCTTCCGTAGTGCGGGTCATGGTGGGCAAGGTGTGAACACAACCGACTCGGCGGTACGAATTACTCACCTGCCAACCGGTATTGTTGTCACCTGTCAAAATGAGCGCTCACAGATTCAAAACCGCGAGCTTGCGCTGCGGGTCTTGCGAGCACGGTTGCTCGAACGCGAATTACAGCGTCAGGCTGAAGAGCGGGCACGCCTGCGGGGCGAATATCGTGAGGCGGCGTTTGGTAATCAGATGCGAACGTACTATCTGCATCCTTCAACACTGGTGAAGGATCACCGTACCGATTATGAAACAAGTAATGTGCAGGCTGTGCTCGACGGCGAGATCGATCCGTTTATTGAAGCCTTTCTGCGGGCAAACGTGCGGGAGTCGTGATGGAAATCAAATATACGCCGTGGCGTATGCGTTACATCAAGCGGGGCGATGTCTCCGATGAAGGGTGTGTCTTTTGTGCAATAGCGGCTGCTGATAGTTCTCATGATGCCGAACGGCTTGTGCTTTATCGCGGGCAATACTGTTTTGTGGTGATGAATCTCTACCCCTACAATACCGCTCATCTGATGGTTGTTCCCTACAGCCATATTGCCGATCTCACTGCGCTCGATCAGGCGGTTGCTACTGAATTATTCAGTCTGACGCAGCGTAGTGTAGCGATCCTTCAGACCGAGTACGCCCCCCACGGTTTCAACCTGGGTATGAACCTGGGACGTGTCGCAGGAGCAGGTATCGCCGATCATCTGCATATGCACATCGTACCGCGTTGGAACGGTGATACTAACTTTATGCCGGTGATCGGCGATACAAAACTGATCCCTGAGTCGCTTGACGAAACCTATCATCGGCTCCGTCCGCATTTCGCAGCACTTAGCTTAGCGTTCGATCAATCAGCTCAACCAGATGATGCACCTCGAACGGCTTCTGAATAATTACCGCGCCTTCAGCTTCAAGATCGGCAAACCACGGTTTACGGTTGAGCGCCGTTATCAAAAAGATCGGGATGCCGTTATCTTGCAAGCGTTCCTTGATTCGTTGGAAAGTCTCAACACCATCCATATTAGGCATCATAATATCACTGATAACCAGGCTGGGTGAGATGTGTTCCAGCATACGAAGTCCTTCGAGGCCATCGCGGGCGAGAACGACTTCATAACCGGCATTACGAAGTGCGATAGAGAGAATATTCTGTAGACCGAGATCGTCGTCGATAATGAAGATTGTCCCCTTACTTGCTGGCATATCGGTTTCCTTACCGGTTTTTTAAGAAGCTGTACCGGGATAGGTTGGAGTGGTCTGGTGTCATATTGGACGCCATTATACCAGAGAGTAACAGATAGATATTCAATCATGAGGAGCGAGGCATGAGCCATTCAGTACCGGCGGTATTAGCTGAATATCCCTTTCACTATCGCATTGAAGTTCGCTTTCGCGATCTTGATGCACTCGGTCATGTGAATAATGCGGTCTACGCTACCTATTTTGAATCGGCGCGGATCGCTTACTATCAGCGACTGGTTGGTGGTTCCCTTGATCGCTTGGGGATTATTCTGGCCGAATTGACGATCAGTTACAAAGCACCAGCCCATTTTGGTGATGAGTTGTTGGTTGGGGTGCGGGTTAGTAAGATTGGCGGCAAGAGTTTTACAATGGATTACGCAATTGCCCGGGTTGGCGACGGTGCTCTGATCGCGACCGGACAGTCGGTATTGGTCGCGTATGATTATGCTGCTGGACGCAGTGTGCCCGTAAGCGACGAATTCCGGGCGCGGGTGGCTGAATTCCAGGGCGAGCGATAGGCACAGGTTTGCGGCATCACCTGGATACGCAGACCGCCAGCTCGCACAGTGATGCGGGCTGGCGGAATTGATGAGCTATTGTCACATCTGATCAGAGTGCCGTGTTAACATAAGAAGAGTGAATGTATCGCTACCGGCTTACAATCGGTATGTACGTAGAATGAGGATGCACACTGGTTACGACGCTAAACGGACATACCAGCGAGTATTCTTGAGGCCCTTGCGGAATACTACTCCCTGACACCCGTACTGTCCATGCACCGGCAGCCGCGTTCGTGATCACTATCTGTTCAATGGTGTCGATGTTGTTTGTGCCTTGCGAAGCTGGATTTGCCGGGTTATTCTTATCGAGAATCCAGGGTTGGTATGAGGTAAGATCGGGGCCTATCAGCAGTAAATCAAGATTATTAATGAGCGTCTGACTGGCTGGAAGTGTTGCCGGGATGTCATCCCAGACCAGGGTGCATTTGAGAGAGCCGCCAGGGTGAGAGATGGTATACTCTTGCGTTTGCCCACTCTCAATCGATGCGGTTCTGATATAGCTCGATTGAGCAGCACTAGTAGTGGTTGTGATAACGTTGATGGCTGCCAGTGCATCAACATGTCCGTACCCAAACCGATAATCAGGGCCAGGATTACCTAAATCTTCAGCAGTATGTACCAACACTGCACGCAGCGTTGAGGGCAGGGGATCAGCATTGTAGGTCAGATTATATGCTTCCAGCATTAAGCCGAGAATCCCTGAAACTGCTGGTGTCGCCATTGAGGTGCCGCACCATCCACTTCCACCATAGGTTTGTCCGGGCAAGGTAGACCAGATGGCATTTTCACCATTTGCTTCACAACCTGGTGCTACAATTGTGGGATTTACCCGACCATCTTCAGTTGGACCGAACGAACTAAAGTTAGTCATTGATTTATCATCAGAGTTGGTTGCACCGACGGCAATCACATTCTTTCCCATTGCACCCCCACTTGAGGTACGCCAGCCATCGGGGCAATAGCTCTGTTCGTTACCGTTGGCGAATGCGACGTAAATCTTCTTGGTCACTGTGTTAGAGAAGCTCCCACGTACCAGGGCATCAAAATCTGCTGCGGTCTGCTCATAGACACCGAGCACGGTTGTATCGCAAGCGCCGGGGTCAGGTCCCCAAGAGTTCTGGGAAATATCTAGATTATACGTTTGAATAGCCTGAATGACCTCATCAGCCGCATTTTCAACGTCATACATAAGACGGTTGCTTGATCGGCATGGCCGCGCAGATCACGCCCTTCAGGGCTACCTGTACCGCTACCGGCGGCTGTTCCGGCGACATGAGTAGCATGATCGTTGGTGCCGGCGGGTCCACTACATCCATTTGAGGTTGAAGTGGGATCGCCAATCGTTAGGCGACCACTAAAACCGGGATGGTTGCTTTCTACCCATCCACAATCCCATACTCCAATAACAATACTACCAGGTGCTGATGCTGGATTACCGTGATAACCGGCCTGGTGAACCAGGTTTGTCTTGGTAGCGTTTCGACCACCATCATTTTTCGGTCTGAATGGTCCAGGCCAGGCGTCGATCCAAAAGACGCTATCCATCTGACTCAGTGCCGTGAGGGTGACAACACTGGGTAGATGCGCAAGGATATAGTGGCGCTCAGCGACTACTTTTTCGACGTTGCCACCAAATTGCCTGACGAGATCGCTGATCGTTTCGACATCAACATCTGGATAGGTTGCTATCAGTACCGGTAGTGGCTGTTGGTCACGGTAGTCGGTCAGTCGTGGTGATAGTTTGTCAGTTTGGCGAATGGCGGCAATAGCACGTATTCCATCTGGTAAGGTTGACAACTGGAGCCATGTAATCGGGATAGACGCAAACCATGCGTTATCTGGTACGTATGCCAATAGTTTGAGACCAGCTTGAGAGAGTGTAGCTTGCTCAGCAGGTGTTGGCAGACGTTCAAACTGTACTAAAACATGCGTGCGTTGCTCTGATGCCGTCGTACTTTGCAAGCTGACAAGTGATCGTTCACTAACAGGAAAACCAGGTTGTGGGCTAAATTCACGGGCACGCAAGCGGATCAATGGCGCTGCTGGCGCCATTAGGGAGAATGCTGGAAGAGTAGTGAAGATGAGTCCGATGACTGCGAAGATTAGCAAGGCTGGTGTCCGTTGTCGCATGATTTTGCATCCTCTCTTTAACTGGCTAGCCATTTCTGTCGTGGTGCGCTTGCGGATCGTCAATGAATACGTATGAGTCGGGTTTCCTCTTTGGTCAAAGTTCTTCCTCCCCAACACTATGTTCACGTACAGATATTCGGTTGGAAAACCGTTCTATCAGACGTATTGAGAACAATGGTCGGAATAGCGACGAAGGTAATGAAACACCGGTATGGTAAGGCGGGATAAGCGGGTTGATCTGTCTATGCGTTGCTCGCCCTCCTTGCTCATCAGGCGTTGTGTGTTGATAGAGCAAACATGTTGTTCGACAACTGAAGTATGATGACCAAACAACGATTATAGAGCGTTCACCTCCTCTCAAGGTTATCGTCATAAGTTCTAACAGGTTGTATAATGGAAGAACGTAACAAAATCATTACAGAAGATCCCAATGACGACATGGCACGTACAACTACTAGGTGGGTTTGACATTCGCTGTAATGGCATCTCACTAAGCAGTGCTTTTCAAACAGATAATGCTCGTTTGCTATTCACCTGGTTATGCTTTCATCAGCGACAGGCGGTGCGACGCGAGACGTTAACCGGCTTGTTTTGGCCTGATCGACCACAAGCAGCCGCCCAAAACACGCTGCGCGTTACCCTCAGTCGTATCCGTCGGGCGTTGGGGAAAGCCAGTTCTTTGCTTTATACTAGTGCACAGACGGTAACGCTCAACGTTCCGCCAGTTTGGCAGGTTGATGCACTCCAGTTTGAGCAGATTGTGACCACGATCCATTCACACAATCATCGCTCAATACCCGGTTGTCGCCGTTGCCAGGAGCTGTTACAGACAGCAGAGACCCTGTATCAGGGTGAGTTTATAGCCGGTTTTACACCAGAAAGTGAACCTCTGTTTGATTGGTATACCCGTCAACGCGAGTATTTTCATCGCTCGTTTCTTTGGGTTCTGGCACAGTTGGGGGAGTATGCTCTTCGTGCCCACGACTGGCATAGCGTGCTGACATATGCCACCCGTCAATTGGAAGCTGAGCCGTGGCACGAATCGGCTCATCGGCAATTAATGTTAGCTTTAGCGCGTCAGGGCCAACGGGCATCGGCGCTGGCTCAATATCAGAACTGTTGCAAAATCTTACAGCAGGAGTTGGGTGTCGAACCAGAACCGGTAACTCAGGAGCTAGCGGTAGCAATTCGTGAAGGGGGTCTCCCAGATGATCCTTCGTACCTGACGTCACGGCGTCAGGCAATGGCTCTTGATCAGCTTCCTTTGGTTGGTCGTGATCAGGAAATTCAAACTCTGACCGATCTTATCAATCGGCCAGATTTGCAATTAATCACGGTAGTTGGTGAAGGTGGCGTTGGTAAAACCCGTCTGGCGATTCGGGCTGCGCAATTGATGCGTTTTGCCTTCCCTGATGGGGTATGCTATATATTCCTGCATCCTGAAGATGGTTTTGCTGCGAATATCGGTTTGCTGACGTTGAATCCGGTACAATACCTGGCCCACTGTATTGCTACCACTTGTGAGATCGCTCTGAATGAACGGCAGAGTACGGAAGCTCAGGTGATTGCAGCACTTCAGAATCGGGCATGTTTACTGGTGTTCGATAGTTTTGAACATGTGGTAACAGCCAGTCTTTTCTTAAAAGAGCTGCTGAGTGCAGCAACACAATGTGTTGCGCTGGTTACCTCGCGACAACGTCTCTATCTACGGCAAGAGCATGTGCTGCATCTGGCCCCACTATCAACGACTTCCACTGTTCAGCAGGTGAGTCCTGGCGCTCGTATGTTTGTAGAGTTGGCCCGCCGTCAGGGAATGACGTTTACCACAGCAGACGAGTATTGCGATATTGATCAGGTCTGTAGTGCGCTGTCTGGCTTACCGTTAGGCATCGAGTTGGCGGTTGCATGCTTGAACAGTATGAACCTGACGACATTACGTCAGACAGTTTTCCGTAGCGTGAAGTCACTGAACAGTCCGATCCTTGATGTTCCTGGGCGGCATCGTAGTTTGCAAGCCGTTTTTGAATCGACCTGGAATAGTCTGTCTGAAGCGAGTCGTCAGGCACTGGCGATGTTGAGTGTGGTGAATGCTGCTTGCCCACTTGCCGCAGCACTGGCAATCACCGAGAGCGAACAGGCGCTTGCTGAACTGATTGAATTATCTCTGGTACATCATCTCGCTGAAGACCGCATCTGGTTGCATGAGTACGTCCGTCAGTTTGCCAGCGAGAAACTGGCGCAGGACTTCGATCATGCAAACTTCCGCGAAGTAGCTTATCGTCGCCATGCCCACTGGTTTTTGCGATGGTTGACCAGTTCTCGGTCTGATCTGCGTGGGCCGCAGAGCTTTGAGATTCGTGAGAATCTGGCCGCTAATCTCATCGACATTGAAGCTGCCTGGCATTGGGCACTTGTCCATGCCGAGTGGGATTTGGTCGCTAACGCAGCGTTAGCCTATGAAGACCTCTATCGCTTGATGGGGCGTTTTGTTGCCGGTGTCGAACGATTCCAGCAGAGTCTGGCTTATGTCACGAATCCTATCACATCGTCTGCCAAACGTTTGCGCGCCTCGTTACTGTCAGGGTATGTTTCGTTGCAACGTTTACGCTCTGGTCATCAGCATGTTTTCAGCGTGACAGCAGAAGCGTTAGCACTCGCCGAACAGCTTGCCGACCCCTTGTTACAGGCAATGATCAAGTGTCAGTCCGGGATGCTGAATACTCTGGCCGGTGATCACGAACAAGGTCAGCAGGAGTTCTTACAAGCGCTTGCGCTACTCAATGGCCCCAATGGCACATTCCATGATACCGATGCTCTATTGATCATCGCAACGTGTCTACGCTCGCTGAGCGAGATCGATTTGCGCCTCGGCAATCTTGAGGCGGCCACCGATTTTGCCCAGCGAGCTATGGCAGTTTGCCAGCAGACTCATGATCATCTGGCAATAGCCCGTTGTTTTGAAACGCTCAGTAATGTTGTGAGTGCACAGGGAAAACTTGAGGAGTCTGATCACTATCTGCGTCAGGCCCTCGATATATATCAGCGCCTGCGCGTGACCTATCAGAAAACCCGTGTTCTCGATCTGCTAGCGCAAAATGCCGATGCCCGTGGTGATTATGCACTGGCGCAACGCTACTATTTTCAGGGGCTGGCACTGGCGCGTGAGAGTGGAGATCGTGATGCAGAAATTATTGCCCGTATCAACTTGGGAATTTCGGCTGATTTTATGGGCAATTATGATCAGGCTCTTGAGCATACCCGGCTTGCATTAGCCCTTTCTGAGTTGGTCAGTGATCGCAGGCATCGTACTACTATTACTGCGAACCTCAGCCTATACGCTCACCACAATCAGCGTCATAACCTGGCGCTGTCTTATGCGCAAGCGACCATTGAACAGGCACAGCGCAGTGGCTTACGAGAGCTGGAAGGGTATGGGTACGACTTTCAAGGTCATGCTCTCCTGGCGCTGCATCACCTCGATGAAGCTGAGCTTTCTTACCAGAAGGCGCTGCATATTCGTCAGCAATTCAATAACCCGGCGCTGGTGCTCGAATCACAAGCCGGTTTAACCCGTGTCGCCCTGGCGCGTCACGATACCATTGAGGCGTTGCGACGTGCCTTACCGATTGTTGATCATTTACTGGCCGGTGGGCATCTTAACGGCGCAGAGGAGACACTGCGTATCTACTGGACAGTGTATCAGGCGCTGATGCTCAATGCGGATGCACGTGCCAGCGCTATTCTAGCGTTAGGCTATCATTTGATTCAAGAGCGAGCGGATAGGCTGAGCGATCCGCGTCAACGCTCGATCTATCTCAATATCGATGTGCATCGTCAGATCGTAGCTACCTATCAGGCTCAAATTGGTCAGTCTGATCGGCCAATGTCATCTCATATGTCGGTAGCTTGAGCTACTCTGGAGGTGCTATGAATCGCTTTGATCGTCACATCAACCCGCGCCAGCTCCCAAAGACTGCGCTCATTGGGGCTGCGATTGGTGTTGTCGCTAATCTGATAGTATACGCGATAGCGCGTGGTGGTGGCCTTGAGTTTAGTGCGCCGGTACCACCTACCAATCAACCAATGCCCTTACCGGTCGTCGCGGTTGTTGTCGCTACTGTTATACCGGCGATTGGTGCGGCTGTGTTACTGGCACTGCTCAATCGGTTTACCTCGCGACCATTGCGTGTGTTTCTGATCTGTGCAGGAGTTGTATTAGTACTCTCGTTTGCCGGGCCTTTTACTTTGCCTGTTAGTCTGCTCGAACAAATGATTCTCAACCTGATGCATGTGATTGCAGCAGGCGCCATTGTTTGGGCACTCGTGAATTATACGGTAGAGAAATAAGCGCCTGTCCGAACAATGCTGTTGCGGGAAACGAAGGTCAGCAAATGAGGTTGCCCCTCATCAGATCGGAGGGCATCCGAAAGTGTCATTTTCTACAATCCGCGACGACGTTCGGGTACCGAATAGGCATTGGCCGTTCGGCAACCGTTGGATGTATCTGTAGGAGCAGGGCGCTGCCTCGCCTCAAGTCCCAAGTGGAGCCTTTATCCAGAAAGTTCTACACAAAATCGAATCTGCTCGTCAGTGTTTGCTCGTCCTTTCTCCCGCTTTCAATCCTGTCGAGCAATCTTCTCTTGCATAGTCGTAGTGTTCGCGATTACAAGTCGAGTCTGAGCTGACGATCGGTAACAACGCCGGATGTACGCCTACGAGTTGCTTGCCAGCGCCGCGAACCGTGGCGCTCATGTACTGCGGCTGCTTCTTGCGCCGTTTCTGGTCGGGCACGTACTGCCGCGATTGCTGCCCGCGCTCGCCGGTAGGCAACGTCGTGGTCAACGATTGGTGCTGGATAGTCGCGCCCAATCCGACATCCGGCACGCTCCTGGCTGCTACGGTCAAGCAGCCATGGGGTGTGAATGTACGCAGTCGGAATGTTTGCCAGCTCAGGTACCCAACGCCGGATGAAGATGCCCTCTGGATCATGGTCAATACTCTGCTTGATAGGATTGTAGATACGAATCGTGCGATTCCCCGACGTGCCGGCTTGCATCTGCATCTGGCAGTAATGAATGCCTGGTTCATAATCGATCCAGCGTCGGGCTAACATAAGTGCCGGTTCGCGCCAGTGCTGCCAGAGATCGTAGGCAACAAAACTGACCAGCATTGCCCGCATCCGAAAATTGAGCCATCCCGTAGCAGTGAGTGCACGCATACAGGCATCAACAAATGGATAACCGGTGCGCCCAGCAGCCCACGCTACCATCAGGTCAGGGCGATAGTGTTCCTCGCGCATGCCGTCATACGCTCGCACCAGATTGCGAATCTCTATTTCGGGTTCATCTTCAAGTTTCTGGATGAAGTGACAACGCCAGTGCAAACGCGACTCAAACGCAGTGAGTGCTCGCAGCCACGATCGTTCTTCTGGGGCAGCATTGGCGTTAAGTTCGGCAATGCATTGACGTGTTTTTTGAACCACCGTGCGGATCGATAATGCACCCCAAGTCAGATAGGCGCTCAAGCGTGAACAACCTTCCCACGCCGTTAGTGGGCTGGAGAGTGCCCGATGGTAGTTGCGGCTTCGTCGGTAGAGAAAATCGTCGAGGAGTCTGAGCGCGGCTGTTTCACCGGGTGTTTGGTGTTCGGTTAGGGTGTCAGGCGGCAATGATAGGTCTTGAGCAGTTGGAATTGCGCCTGGATCAATTGCGAGTGTTGGTAAGACCGATGGTGGGCTGGCCGGTGTTGCGCTCATGCGCTGTTCCCAGTGAGCCTGCCATTCATCGCGTGATGATAGGCGGCGCACAACGCCATTCTGTGGCAGCTCATAAAACGGGATGCCGCGCATGCGTGCCCATCGTCGCACGGACCGGTCACGGGCATAACTCAACAGATTTCCCGTTTCTTCGTGGGCCCAGATCGCTTCAATAGGCCATTCCCGTGTCAGTTGGTCGAGAACATCAACAGCTTCACCCACGCGCACGACTAGGGGTTGACCGAGCCTTGTCAGTGTGGTACGTAGTTCGTGGAGGCATCCGCGAATGAATGTCCAATGACGGGCGGCGAAATCAGGCGCATGCACAAGCGACGGCTCAACGATGTAGAGTGGAAGTACTGGGCCACATGCGGCAGCGGCATTTAATGCCGGGTGATCGTGAATGCGCAGATCGCGTTTGAACCAGACAAGCTGCATAATGCGTCAAAGGGTAGAATAACATAATGATGCCTGCATCATGTATGGTACCACGGTGAAGGTTATTGCTAAAACATACTACGGCGAAAAGATATGGCATATACCCAACGTAGGCCAGCGGACCACACCTTCAGGCGACCGTCTAAGGTAGGTGATATTTTGTGATATTTGTCGGTGTTCTTCCGCTGTTGCACCGTCCAATCGTGAAGCTCTACCCAGTCACTCTTTGTTCTTTGTCTCTATACGATCAACAACGATACCCAATGTGCGGCCATCTGGAGCTGTCCACGGTGTTACCCGCAGCTCAATCTCGCGTAACCTACTATGAGTTGTATGCGATGGTAGTTGGATGGTTAACCAGCGCCACGCTGTATCGAGCTTGAACGGGTGACAAATGTTGTCAACGCAGAATTGACCATTTACGGGAGCGTCAGGGCGTAATGCTGCCATACGCAGCCGCACAACCCGACTGTTTGCCGGTAATCGGATGCGGGCCACGGCACTCGTCCAGCGGCTGTGGACTCCGGCCAACGTTTCTGCCGGATAAAACCCGGTCAGATAACCGAAGTCTAATCCGTCACCAACATCAATGATTGCCGACGGCGACGGGTATGTGTCGCGCCAGGCCAGATCGAGAAGGTGTTGTTCACTCACGTATTGCGGTCGGTATGCCTGTTGCGCTGCGGCCAGATCACCGATTTCGCGCAGCAGATCGCCCAGCCGAACATACGATGGTGGGTAAAGCATGTTAAGGCGCTGTGCGGCTCGATATGCGTTTAATGCACCGTCAATATCTTGTTGGGCGCGTAACACATCGCCCAACGCCAGATAGCCGTCGGGGGTAGGATGGGCAGCGATTGCCTGCTGATAGGCAGTTGTAGCCAGCGCTAGGTTGCCTGATAGACGGGCAAGATCACCACTGAGCCGCCAAAAGCTCCGCAGGCTGCCCTGAATGGCGTACTCCCAGTGATAAGCCATTCCTATCGAGAGGCCAACTGCACCGCTGACCACAAGTGCGACACCGAGTGCTTTGGGCACCAGATGAGGCCGGTCTCTGAATGCAACCCAGGCTCGAGCTGCGTATGGAATAAGGGCAAAGAAGATAAAATGGCGGTAGCGTCCTTCCCCATGGGTTACCAGCGATACGGCTATGAAGTAGACCAGCCATAGCCCAAACAAGATTGCCGGTGTTCGTCTATGGAAGGCTGCATACACAAGCGCAGCAATACCGCTAATGGCGATCAGCACGTAGAGCAGGTCATCGAAGAGCAGGGCGGCAAAGAACAACAATGGTGGTGGGTCGGCCCGATAATCTTCAAGGAGGAACCGATCCTGAATCGCTTTCACCCGCCAGATTGCCAGCCAGTTGGGCCACAGTTTGCGCAGCAGGATGGTCGGGTCTTCACGCAGTCGTTCGAGGCCACGCGCAGTAGCGTAAGCCGCACGTTCGGCAGGGTCAGGAATTGTTTCGAGCACGCGAAAGATGGTTGCCATATCTTCGCGTGGTTCATTGAAAGCCCAGAGGTTGTACGAGAGACCGGTTTCGATCAGAATGCAGCTACGGTAACTCAGGCAATTACGAATCGTCCACGGCGCCACGACGATCATGGCCGTTATCGCAAACGCACATCCGACCAAGAGTGCCGCCGGACGGCGGAGCAGGTACTGCCAGTGACCCGCAGCACTTGCTGCAACCCAGACCACTACGATGAGCGTAAAGTACAGCGGTAGCGAGCGAGTCAGAAGCGCCAGTCCCCATAGTCCACTGGCTGCAAACAACCGCCAATCGCGCCATTGTGCACCACGTTGCCACCAGACCAGTAGTAACCAGCAGGCTGTGCCGAAGAGCGCCGTGAACAACGTTTCACTCATATAAAGTGCGGCAAACGTGGCGTAGGTAAGGAGAATGGCTGCACTGAGGGCGGCAAGCCGATGTACCGGCGGCCCTGCGTCGTCGTTGATAGCCTGTGACAGACGGTATATCAGAAAGACGTTAAACACACTGACCGCGATGTTGGGTAGTGCAGCCAGCCAGACATCACCTCCACTGAGCCAGAGTGATCCGGCCAGCCAGAGCGGATAGAGTGGTGCCCGCAACCAATGGTAACGTTCGTAGAAACTCCAGCCGCGTCCGGCCAGTAGGTCGCGGGCGACCGTGAGATATTCGACTTCATCGTTCGCCGGCAAATGCAGGGGTTGCATCCAGAGCGCTAATCGAATCAGAGCGGCCAGCGATAGGATTGCAATAAGCCACCATACTTCGCGTTTCATCGTACCTCCGCGAAGACAAGTTGTACCCCAAGCCGACGACCATCAGCACTAGCCGGATCGTACTGGCGGGGCCAGAAGGTAGGGGAACGAATAGAGATGATGACTTCTCGCGACGAGGTTGTTATTGGTAACGGTAAGGTGATGGTTTGCCGGTCAGCACCAATCGTAAACGGTTGCGGTTTCCTACCGGTAACAGTTACCCAGATCGTTACCGCACTCTTGTCTGGACGACCGCTCTGTAGGGTTAGTGCAATCTGCTGCGCACCGGCCGGAGCGGTTAGTCGCACCTGTGCCCAGCGGGTTGTCCAACGCCAGTGGTGTTCACCCGGAAGCGGCTGGTGCATGCCACGGATAAAACCCAAATCCAGACCATCACCCAGCAGCAGCCTCGTTGGTGGCGGGGTTACTGCCCGTGCCCAAAGCCAGGCGGCGAGGTCTTCACGTGATGCGGTGGCGAATCCGTTCAGTTCACGTTGTGCAGCAATCAGATCGCCTTGGCGTCGCAGGACATCACCGCGCAGCAGATGTGGGTGGGGATGGGCAGGAAGTACGGAAATGGCTTCATCAAGCCAGTGCAGTGCTGTGGTTTCATCACCACCAAGCAGAGCAGCTCTGGCCAGTGCGACGCGGGCCAGTACCGATTGTCCGTCATACGCTAGTGCTTTGGATGCTGCATTTGCTGACGTCATTGCATCGCCGTTGGTAAGCGCCTGCTCGGCCAGCAACAGATTCCAGTGCTTGTTCGCCAGTTGCCATGCCATGATGGGATATGGTGCATGCCAGAGCGTGATTAGTACCATAAAGAACGGTACGAGCAGTGTCCATCGCTGACGATGTGGAAAAGCTGTACGTAATCTTACTTGCCAGGCTGCACCTGTCATACCGGTGTAGGCAAGAAGAACTGGATAGAGCGGAAGCCGATAACGAAGTTCAACGTGGAAGATCAGCGTGGTAAAAAGAACATAAGCAGCCCAGGCACCCAACAACCAGCCTGGTTGTGTTAATGTGCGGAAGAATGCCGAAGAGCGTTGTGACGGATCAGGTTGTACCGTTTGCCAGCGTTGTACCAGGCCGTAGCTACCAACCAGCAAGATCAGCAGCCATACGCCATCACCAAGTACCAGGCGAGCCGCAACTTCAGCCGCCGACACCCAGATCGCCGGTCGTGCCCGCATATCGTCGGTATGTTCGAGCGCGAAAAAGCGACGTAACTCCTGGCCCATTTTTATGATGAAACGCACCGGATCGGCCAGAATAGCTGCTACTCCCCGTTCGGTTGCCAGTCGCTGTCGGTATAGACGATCTTCACCGAGCGCATAAAGTTGAGCTTTTACCGCTTCCCGACCGGCAGGATCGTTGTCAAGCCATAGATTCTCGGCACCAGTGGTGTCGATTAAAATGACTCCCCCGTAGGTTAGGGTATTACGGATCGTCCATGGCCCTACTACCAGCGCCCATCCCAATAAAAACATACCGATACGAATGAACGTCTGTCGACGTTGCCCGCTTTGCCAGCCATTGATCAGCCACCAACCCATAGTTAGCGGCAAGAGTGGCAATGCCACCGAGCGGACTAGGCACAATGCACCGCTAGCAATACCGGCACAGACTGCGAGTCGAGAGGTCTGTTGTGGTAACAGGATCAACCAGAAGAGCAGACTGAGACCGGCTAGAAAGAGGGTTTCTGTCAGTAGTTCGGTAGCGTTAGCTGCCAGCGTGTAATTGAGGGCGGTAAGTAAACCGGCCAGCAAACCGGCCCAGCGGGCAAAGGCAGGTGGTGCTTGCGGTACACTGCGTCGTGCAAGAGTATGGGTGAGCAGAATGATGAGCGGTACCGTGAGCGTACTAATGATACTTTGCACCAGACGCAGGTTTTGCACCAGCGAATCAACAAAGAGGATCGCCGTCGCCAGAAAAAGTGGGTACAGCGGTGGCCGCATCAGACGTAGTTCGACGTACCGCCGTTCTTGCAAGAGGGTTATGGCCTGGGCTAGATACTCAGCTTCATCGCCGCCTAACGGATACAGTTCACGCCAGCGCCAGACCAGCAGGCGAAACACCAATCCCAGCCCGGTTAGAGCCATAATTGCCAGCCACCAGTTTCTTCGATAACCTGCCTGGTTGAGAGTCATATTAAAAGACCTGCCACAGAGAAGAGCGGGTATGACCTCCGCCTGTTATAGCGTTCCTAACTAATCCTCTGCGTGAACCTTGTGAGTTCCTCACTTGATCTGACCCCGCTACCAAGGAGAACCGTGGATCAGACGGGGGTTTTCAATGTTCTCAACTTTGGTTCGTCCGCGCTGCTGGGCAATGCAATAGCGTCGGGGCATCGACGAGCATCCAACACCTGTTTCCGATGCTTGCTGAACCACGCGGTTACCCGAATACACGGTTTGCGCAGACAGTATTGGTATCAGAGAGTGCAAGGAAGCTGAAAGGCCGCTAAGAGCGTGATCAAAAACCTGAATTGCTTATTGGGAATGTACCGTGCCTAGGTAACCCACTCGTTGGGGGCAACGTTCTGTTCCCCCATCCACCGCACGTTCCTGCCGCCGAGTGGGCAGCGCCAGGCGCTGCGTGTGACAGGCTGGGTGAGCGAGAGTTATCCCGCTGCACCTTCCCCTTCTGCTCCCTGTGGATGAGAGGAGGAGGGAAGGGGAAGGTGAGGGCCGCCAGGCGTGCTCTATAGTAACAGGCACTGAAACCGTCGAAACCCTTTGCCATCGCGTCGAGGAGACGCAGGCGTTGCCCGCCGCTGTTTCCCTGACCATTATGGTGCGGTCATAGTCGAGACTCTTCAAAAGCCCAGGTTTTTGATCAGGCTCTAAGGTTCCCTCTCTAGTTGGGATTCGCATGCTCGTATGCGCCATTCCCTCCAGTTTGACCGTTATACACGCGAGAACGGTCGAGCATAATACCTGCGAGGTATGGAACCTTCTCTTGTAAGCGTGAAACCATAGAAAGCGGACACCTCACCTGCCCCTCCTCGTATGAGCGAGGAGGGGCAGCGGGAATGGGGGGCAGCCACACGTTTCAGTTATATCTTCCGTGCACTCAGCGCCTCTTTCACCAAACCGGCAATATCGGCTGGCATACGGGCTACGCGCACTCCGACACTCTCAAGAGCGGCAATCTTCTCTTGGGCTGTTCCTTCACCGCCACTAATGATCGCGCCGGCGTGTCCCATTCGCTTTCCGGGCGGTGCTGTCTGACCGGCAATGAAGCCTACTACCGGCTTACTGACGTGAGCTTTAATGTACGCCGCTGCCTCTTGTTCGGCGGTACCACCAATCTCGCCGATCAGAACGATGGCTTCAGTCTGCGGATCGGCTTCAAACATTGCCAACACATCGATAAAGTTTGTGCCGATGATCGGATCACCGCCGATTCCAACAATCGTACTCTGACCAATACCCAGCCGTGTCAGTGCATCAACTGCTTCGTATGTCAATGTTCCCGATTTGCTGACAATGCCGACGGGGCCGGGCATGGCAATATTGCCGGGAATGATGCCTACTTTGGCAGCACCCGGTGTGAGGAGGCCGGGGCAGTTAGGACCGATCAGACGTACTCCGCACTCCTGGATAAAGGCATAGGTGCTAACCATGTCGAGCGCCGGAATGCCTTCAGTGATACAAACAATCAAGGGAATACCGGCTGCTGCCGACTCACGAATGGCATCAGGTGCGAAGGGTGCCGGTACATAAATCACGGCAGTATTCGCACCTGTAGCTGCTACCGCTTCTGACACCGTGTTAAATACCGGTACCCTGCCATCAATTGCCGTTTGTCCGCCACGCCCTGGCACAACTCCGGCTACAACCTTTGTCCCGTACTCGATCATCTGGCGAGTATGGAATTCTCCTTCTTTGCCGGTAATTCCCTGTACCAACAATCGGGTGTTGGCATCGATCAGAATGCTCACTCGTTCCTCCTTGTCATCTGTATACACCCTCGGTTCGCTTGTTTTCATGCAAGGCTTCCTGATGCTGTAAAACGGGAGCGTTCTCGCAGCCGGGTCGTTATTTGTCAAGTCGCGGATCGCATCAGGAAGCCATCCGTCAGAAAAATGAGCGAACGGTAGGTATACACATACGCGATTAGCGTTTTGCCTGCATCTCTCGGTAACATGCGCTTCTTCAACATACCCCATCCTCTCTGGCCGAAAAGAGGATGGTAGATGCTGATTCAACAGCGCCTGCGTCAGCGTTTCTAATACATATCGCTACGTCGTGGTTCTGAAGCGGTTCCTTCTGCTTCTTGTACAATCACCACTCCAGCCGAAGTACCAATGCGGCTTGCTCCCGCTCCAATCAGCTCCTGCGCCATTGCCAGTGAGCGTATTCCGCCCGACGCCTTCACCCCGATGGTCGGGCCAACGGTTGCTCGCATGAGTCGAATGTCGGCAACGGTTGCCCCACCTGGCCCAAAACCGGTACTGGTTTTGACAAAATCAGCCCCGGCACGTACTGCCAGAATACAGGCCGCAATCTTTTCGATATCGGTCAGCAGACCGGTTTCCAGAATAACTTTGACCAGCACACCACTGGCATGCGCAGCATCGGTTACGGCACGAATATCATCGACGACGGCGTGATACTCGCGGCCGCGCAATGCACCAATCGCCATCACCATATCAACTTCGTGTGCACCGTGACCAATTGCTTGCACCGTTTCAAAGACTTTCACTTTCGTGGTCGTTGCGCCGAGCGGAAAGCCTATAACCGTGCAAACACGTACCGGAGAACCGGCCAGAGCACGTGCGCAGCGCTCGACATAACGCGGATTGACACAAACACTGGCGAAGCGGTACTGTTTGGCTTCATTGCATAGCCGATCAATCTGATCAACCGTTGCTTCAGCTTTAAGCAAAGTGTGATCGATCAGGCTGGCAATCGGCGTGTCTGAGGCTGGTGGGGGTGGTAAATTCGCTAACGGCGTCCCGGTCGGAAGACCGACCAGTGACTCTATTTGTGCCCGCACCTGTGCGATTACATCTTCCACGGTAACGCTCCTCTTGACGGGCGGCGCCCTCATTCGACATCATTCACGATGCTATTGTAGCATAGCCAGACAAGCTGTTCGCTGAATGGCAATGATAGGCGATTGACAGCGCGGATTGATTGCAAAGCCGGTTTTCGCACAGCGATTTTGGTGAAAAGGAATATCCTTTGCTTATCTATTTCACGCTACGTCACACCTCCATCTGCGACCTGATCCGGGAGCGCGGGCCTCTGGCCCGCCTCCTGATGGAGGATCGTGCCTTTCTCCCCATTCTTTTCCTGTCGTAGAGCGATTTGGTGTGCGATAATGGGGTTTTTGGTATTGCGATGCGTAATCTGCTCTTGCTTGAAGTGGTTCGAGACAACAAGACGACGCCCTGTCTTTCCATTTGAATCGGCGTACTCCGTGCGCAGGAGAAATGCCCCGTTTCTAACACGAATGACGGTACGATGCAAATATGCGAAATAACGAGACTTGGGAGGTTAATAATGACACGTTTTGATGTGATCGGCGTAGGGATTGCCAGTTGGGATTTGATCGGTGTGACAGCACACCCACCTACCCTTGGTCAAAAGCAGCCATTGGCCGGATATGTGGAGATGGGAGGTGGTCCGGTGGCAACGGCCCTGGTAACGCTGGCCCGGCTCGGAGCACGAGTGGCATTGTTGAGTGCTGTTGGTGATGATCGGTATGGAACTGCTATTCGCGTAGAGCTGAACCGCTTTGGAGTTGACACCTCTCTCCTTATGACAGGTCATGGATCGTCGCATATTGCCTTCGTCCTGGCCGAGCCAGGAAGCGACCGGCGTACTGTCTGGTGGTACAACGAAGCGGCTGTCTTTAGCAATCTTGACTTTCCACCAGCACTGGCATCACAAACTCGTGCCTTGCTGATCGACAGTCATCTGCCAGTTGCACTGACGGCTGTTCGTCAGGTGCGCGCTGCTGGCGGACGGATCATGATTGACGCTGAGCGGGTGAATCCGACGGTGCTAGAGTTGCTGCCTCTGTGTGATGACATTGTGGTCTCGGCCAATTTTGCCCGTGCGGTGACCGGTCTTTCTGATCTGGCTGCGGCAACGCAGGCTCTGGCCGAACAGTATCGCACATTGGTTGTAGTGACGGCTGGTGAGGCTGGAAGTTGGGCCTGTTCAGGTGGCGAACTGATCTTTACGCCTGCATTTCCTACCAGTCCGGTGGATACGACCGGTTGTGGAGATGTTTTTCACGGTGCACTGCTCTTTTCTTTACTCCGTAACGATCCCTTGCCGGTGGCTTTGCGTTTTGCCAGCGCCGCTGCCGCGCTCAAAACGCGAGGTCTCGGTGGTCGGAGTACTCTGCCAACATTGGCCGAGGTTGAGACATTCATGCGCGAAGCTCCACCAACACCATAGTCCGGCTTGCGTTATGGCCTTTGTTGTTGAGAGTGTGGAGCTGAACATGCTCAAAAAGCACGGCCTCACCTCTGATGGTGACGGACTTCAAACGTAAGGGCGAGGTACCGCCTCGCCCTTATGTCCTCCTTAAAAAGCAATTTGCCGATGACGCAGACTGATGCTTTGTAAGAGACCGATCGCGGCCAGTGAGGTCAGCATAAAACTCCCACCGGCTGAGATGAACGGTAGTGGAAGACCAGTAACCGGCAATAAACTCATGTTCATGCCGAGATTGATCACGATGTGGCTGAAGAACATTCCAAAAATGCCGAAAGCAACCAGTCGTCCAAATTGATCACGGGCTTTTCCGGCAACAGTGAGCGTTTGCCAGAGTAAGACAGCTAGAAAGACGATCAACACCACACCACCAATGAAGCCTAACTCTTCACCGATTACCGCAAAGATAAAGTCGGTATGTTGTACCGGCACGTAGTTGCCCTGGCTAAACAGACCGCGGGTAAGTCCTGCACCGGTAAGACCGCCCGAACTAATTGCGTTAAGTGCTTGAATCACGTTATAAGCAGCATTAAAATCAGCCTCCGCCGGATTGGTGAGCAGATAGTAAAAGGTGCTGAGCCGGATTTGCTGATACGAGTCGAGCACGTAATGCCAGGCAATCCACGCAAGGGGAATTGATACAACGAGTAATGTCAGCAATTGCGATAACCGCATACCGCCCCCCCACGCGATCACCAACCAGATGCTGGCCATGACCAGGGTTGTTCCTAGATCAGGTTGAATAAAGACCAATGCTATGGGGGGGATTGCAATCAATAGGCCACCGGCCTGAACTACCCAGCTTTCGCCACGATCAGCATGGTGCTGCCAGTAGGTGGCAAGCGTCAGGATTAACATTAGTTTTGCCAACTCGGCCGGCTGAAACGTACGTTCTCCGATGGCAATCCAGCTTTGTGCCCCTTCGCTGATGCGCCCAACAACCAGCACTGCGCTCAGTAAAAGAACAATACCGATGTAGAGCGGTCGAGCGAGACTCGAGAGCAGACGGTAATCAAACAGCATCATGGCTCCCATGAGGAGCAGACCAATGATGATGTAGATGATTTGACGGTCAAAGACAGGACGTAGTGGGAGCCCATTACCGGCTACGGCGTTAAGGGTAGCACTGTGGAGCGCTAAAATGCCGATAATGAGCAACACGACCACGCTTCCCAATATGGCCCAGTCCAGATCACGCCAGCGTCTGATCTCCATTCTTATCCCTCTTTGGGTATTCTCAAGCAGCCGGGGTTATGCCCAGATTCGTTGTTAACCGGATTGCGTGATCCTGTTGTGTATGAGCGGTCGTCCGATTGCTATGGCAATCCGTTGCAATTGTTGCATTAATTCGGCGAAACGTTCAGGTACCAGCGATTGGGTGCCGTCACAAACAGCAAAGGCCGGATTATCGTGCACTTCAACGATCAAACCGTCAGCACCGGCAGCAATTGCCGCTCGCGCCATCGGTATTACCATATCGGCCCGTCCACTGGCGTGTGATGGATCAACGATCACTGGGAGATGAGAAAGTTTCTTGATCAGCGGAACCGCTCCCAGGTCGAGAGTAAAGCGAAGACTGTCGTCAAATGTGCGAATCCCTCGTTCGCACAGGACAACATGCGGATTTCCCTCGGCCAGAATGTATTCAGCGGCCAAGAGCAGGTCTTTCACCGTGGCAGCAAAACCTCGTTTGAGCAGGACAGGATGCCGAGTACGTCCGACTGCACGGAGCAGCGAATAGTTTTGCATGTTACGCGCACCGATTTGCAACATATCGGCGTACTGGTTTACCAGGGGGAGGGTTTCTGTGTCCATCACTTCGGTAACGACCGGCATCCCAGTTAGTGCCCGTGCTTCGGCCAGAATCTGTAACCCGGCTTCCCCCAAACCCTGGAAGGTATAGGGCGATGTCCGTGGTTTGTAGGCGCCACCCCGCAGCATCACGGCGCCGGCAGCTTGCACAGCATGTGCTATGTTCAGCGTTTGCTCACGACTCTCAACAGTACACGGGCCGGCAATAATGGCAATCCCCTGACCACCAATTGGCACCCCTCCGACGTCGACGACGGTATCGAGTTCTTTGAATTCCCGACTTACTAGCTTATACGGGGCTGTTACGCGGATTAATTGGCTCACGCCGGGCAAACGTTGTAATCGCCCGGCTTGCTCAATCGGGCCTTGATTTCCCGTTATGCCAATTGCAGTGCGGGTTGGCCCCGGCATTGGGTGCGGGGTGAATCCCATAGCCCAGATTTCGGCGCACACGGCTTCAATCTGCTCTGCCGTGGCATGGGCTTCCATGACTACCAGCATAGACAAGTTGGCGGTTAGTTGCAATCATCTGATCGCACCAACCGCATTGACGGACAGCAATGTCCGTTATCGATAACCCTGAACTATTCGTAGATCCAACCGTCAAGAGAGCGATTCCACTCGCCAACCAGCTCGTGGGGCTGGAAGAAGATGGCCGTTTCGCGTTCGCCACTTTCCGGCGAGTCTGAGGCGTGAATCAGATTTCTGCCAATATCTACCCCAAAATCACCGCGGATTGTACCTGGTGCAGCTTTAGCCGGGTTGGTTGCGCCAACCATCGCACGAACCAGCTCGACAGTGCCTGGCTTACCGGCGACAACCGCCAATACGACCGGCCCAGAGGTGATATAGCTGACCAGACCATTGAAAAAGCTCTTGCCTTCATGCTCGGCATAATGCCGACGGGCAAGGGCTTCATCTACCTGCATCAGTTTGAGACCTTGAAACTTTAAGCCACGTTGCTCGAACCGGCTAATGATAGCACCAATCAGTCCTCGCTGTACTGCGTCAGGTTTCAGGATTAACAATGCACGTTCCATGGACACCTCATTACGTTACGAAACAGTTGTTTTCCTGGTCAGTATACCATAACCCGAATGTCTGCTCTTCAGGACGAGCACCCGACGAACATCAGCGACCCGCGTACTCAGGACGTCTGGCTCTCTCCCTTTCCCACACAGCGAGAGGAAGGGCACGGGTAAAGCGCGTCTGCTGATGGATAAACCTGCTGACCAACCGTTCACCGCTTTGCCAGGGGAGACGAAGGGGAAAAGGTGCGATAGAGGTATCTATCCTCCCCCTCAGCCGTTACGGAAGGGCTATACTCCTTGTGGCAGATAGAAGCGAACAACGAAGAACGACAGACTGATCGCCTGTCGTTCTTTGCAGCAGATACGTGTCCTGTCTGCGATCAGATCGGTACTGCTTCGCTGATCCGTTTAGCAGCACGGCGCATTTCCATTTTGACCAGACCAAGGTTGACCGTGCGCTGGGTGATCACCACCAGGATTAGCTCTTTGGCTTCGAGCATCAAGATCGAACCGTCTTTGGCATCAATGATTGAATCGACGAGATTCCCGACCCCTAGCCGTCGGGTTGCCTTGTCAATTTCGCCGAAGACCGCTGCTGACATTGCGCCCAGGATCTCAGCATCTTCTTCATCAAGCAGCGTGCTGGCGACAACCAAACCATCTTTGCCGACCAGCAAGCTCCCAATGACGCCATCGACCCGGATGAGATCTTCTACAATGCGTCGCATGCTAAACCTTTCTTGTGGTGCCATCGTGTAGTCTGCTTTCGTCTACTCAAAAACGACGGATACCTCACTTATTCTGCAAAAGTGGCGCTGTACGTAGCAATTGCCTCTTCCAGTCGCCCTTGACGCGAATAAACATCGCCGAGAATGCGGTATAACTGTCGTAGAACCGGCCTCTCTTCAACCGTGTTGATGAGATCCTCCAGTTCTTCGGCGATTTGAGCCAGTAGATTGGAGTGTTTAAGTAATCGCCGGTAAATAACGGCCATCAATTCAGCCTGACCGGTTTGCGCACAGAGACGGGCAATGGTAAATGCCAATGCATGATTGGTCGGATTGGAGCTAAGCTGTCGCAGATAATCGTCTATGGTTGTATTGCCGGTTGGAATAAAATCTTCCGGTGCACGTGGGCGGAGTGGCGCCCGTGCAGATCGACCCCGTCCACTGCTGGCAGCTTCCCGACGGGCGAAACGCAGGTCGTCTCGCGTCGGTGTTACGTTCCGGCGTTCTTCACTGACGGATGGCCGCGATGTTGGTTGTGATTTCGCTCGCTCACCAAGTGGTGGTAGTACAACCCGTGCTGGCTCGGCTTTCGGTAGCTCCGGCGGCGTCTGCCAGATGTCATCAAGGGCGTCGAGGGGTTCGGGAACGAAGCCAATGTCCTCTGGCGCCGGTGTTCGTGGTGGTTCCTCTCTGCGTGGTGCGGTACGAACAGCTTTTGCGACCGGTGCCGTTTCAGCAACGCTGAAGTCGAACAGGTCATCTTCAGATGTAACCGCAGTCTCTGGTTGCGGTTGAGTTTGTCGAGCAGCCTCCAGTTGGGCAATCTCTTCGGGCGAGAGGCCCAACTCTTCAAGTGAGAAGGGCTTTAGCTCCGGCTCAGCATCGGCGGGCTGTGCCTGCTGCTGGGCGGCTTCCAGTTGGGCAATCTCTTCGGGCGAGAGGCCCAGCTCTTCAAGTGAGAAGGGCTTTAGCTCCGGCTCAGCATCGGCGGACGGCGCCTGCTGCTGGGCGGCTTCCAGTTGGGCAATCTCTTCGGGCGAGAGGCCCAACTCTTCGAGCGAGAAGGGCTTTAGCTCCGGCTCAGCATCGGCGGGCGGCGCCTGCTGCTGGGCCGCTTCCAGTTGGGCAATCTCTTCGGGCGAGAGGCCCAACTCTTCGAGCGAGAAGGGTGTCAACTCCGGCTCGGCGGGAGCGGGCTGTGCCTGCTGCTGGGCGGCCTCAAGCTGAGCAATCTCTTCGGGCGAGAGGCCCAGCTCTTCAAGCGAGAAGGGCTTTAACTCCGGCTCGGCATCGGCGGGCGGCGCCTGCTGCTGGGCGGCTTCCAGTTGGGCAATCTCTTCGGGCGAGAGGCCCAGCTCTTCAAGCGAGAAGGGCTTTAACTCCGGCTCGGCATCGGCGGGCGGCGCCTGCTGCTGGGCCGCTTCCAGTTGGGCAATCTCTTCGGGCGAGAGACCCAGCTCTTCGAGCGAGAAGGGTGTCAGCTCCGGCTCGGCGGGAGCGGGCTGTGCCTGCTGCTGAGCGGCCTCAAGCTGAGCAATCTCTTCGGGCGAGAGACCCAGCTCTTCGAGCGAGAAGGGTGTCAGCTCCGGCTCGGCGGGAGCGGACGGCGCCTGCTGCTGGGCGGCTTCCAGTTGGGCAATCTCTTCGGGCGAGAGACCCAGCTCTTCGAGCGAGAAGGGTGTCAGCTCCGGCTCGGCGGGAGCGGGCTGTGCCTGCTGCTGAGCGGCCTCAAGCTGAGCAATCTCTTCGGGCGAGAGACCCAGCTCTTCGAGCGAGAAGGGTGTCAACTCCGGCTCGGCGGGATTGGCGGGGCTTTCATCAAAGGGGGTCAGGTCGGCTGATACCGTGGGTGACACTCCTGCCGGTTCTTCTTCGCCAAGCTCTGCCTCCATATCGATGATCTCATCACCATCACGAATCTGAATTCCCGCACGATAGAGCGACCAACCGATCTGCTCAATCCGGTCGGCCTCGCGTTCAGGGTCTTTCACAACGGCAATAATATCAGTGAGATCGACATATCCCTGGCGGTATCCCAACTGGATCAGCCGGTTGAGATCAGGATCGCCGGTATCGATCATCGGCTCTTCGTTATCCGAGAGCACGACTGTCTCAAAATTACCTAACTCGATGCCTTCAATTTCTTCAGGCGAGATACCGAGCTCACTGGTAGTTGTGGTTCCCCCTTCAATATCATCGAAAGAGAAAGGTTCCAGACTGGCAAATTCCTCGAATGAAATGGGTTCGACGCCAGGTATCTCGAACGATGTCTCATCAGTCGTTGCCGCAGGTTCCAGATGAGCAAATATATCACTCTCATCAGAACTTGCCGTTGCGATCAGGTTATCAATTGACTCATCGGTAAATGCGACCGTTTCACCAGTGGCTTGTGGTTGCTGGGCGGCCTCAAGCTGAGCAATCTCTTCGGGCGAGAGACCCAGCTCTTCGAGCGAGAAGGGCGTCAGCTCCGGCTCGGCGGGAGCGGGCTGCGCCTGCTGCTGAGCGGCTTCCAGTTGGGCAATCTCTTCGGGCGAGAGACCCAACTCTTCGAGCGAGAAGGGCTTTAACTCCGGCTCGGCGGGAGCAGGCTGCGCCTGCTGCTGAGCGGCCTCAAGCTGAGCAATCTCTTCGGGCGAGAGACCCAGCTCTTCGAGCGAGAAGGGCGTCAACTCCGGCTCGGCGGGAGCGGGCTGCGCCTGCTGCTGGGCGGCCTCAAGCTGAGCAATCTCTTCGGGCGAGAGACCCAACTCTTCGAGCGAGAAGGGCTTTAATTCCGGCTCGGCGGGAGCGGGCTGCGCCTGCTGCTGAGCGGCCTCAAGCTGAGCAATCTCTTCGGGCGAGAGACCCAGCTCTTCGAGCGAGAAGGGCGTCAGCTCCGGCTCGGCGGGAGCAGGCTGCGCCTGCTGCTGAGCGGCCTCAAGCTGAGCAATCTCTTCGGGCGAGAGGCCCAACTCTTCGAGCGAGAAGGGCGTCAGCTCCGGCTCGGCGGGAGCAGGCTGCGCCTGCTGCTGAGCGGCCTCAAGCTGAGCAATCTCTTCGGGCGAGAGGCCCAGCTCTTCGAGCGAGAAGGGCGTCAGCTCCGGCTCGGCGGGAGCAGGCTGCGCCTGCTGCTGAGCGGCCTCAAGCTGAGCAATCTCTTCGGGCGAGAGACCCAGCTCTTCGAGCGAGAAGGGCGTCAACTCCGGCTCGGCGGGAACATCTTCCTTCTTCTCACTGAGTGCACTCACAGCGCCGGTTGGCGCTAGACTCTCGTCAAGACTTGTTTTTGGAATACGGAATGTACCGGTCAGACGTTCTTCTGAATCGTCTTCTTCACGCAACGACACATCATCACTTGAGAAATATGCTGCCACATCAGCTTCTGTCAGCTCAACCGATGACAGCGGTGGTTCCTCGAACGGTGGCAAATGAGATGCTCGCTCGAGCAACTTACTAAATATTGATGGCCCGGTTGGTTCTGCCTCTTGGGGAATCTGAATTCCACTACTACGCGATGATGGTTCCTGCCAGCTATAGATACCCGGTTCGATTGTCTCAGTGGATGATTCGGGTGGCGCCGTCATCTCCTCATCGAGGGCCAGATCATCGAGGGAAAACGGCTGCAACGTTGACGGCAAATCGCTGCCTGTCGTCGCTGAGCCGAACTCAAGATCATCGAGCGAAAAGGGTTGCAGATCACTCAGATCATCATCAAAGGTTTCTGTCCCTGATGTCGGCGTTGATAGTGCTGAAGCCCCTCGCAGTTGGGCAATCTCTTCGGACGAGAGGCCGAGTTCTTCCAGCGAGAAGGGCTTTAGCTCTGGTTCGGCCGCGGGCGCCTGCCCTTCCAGTTGAGCAATCTCTTCGGACGAGAGGCCAAGATCTTCCAGCGAGAAGGGCTTTAGCTCTGGTTCGGCCGCTGGCGCCTGCCCTTCCAGTTGAGCAATCTCTTCGGACGAGAGGCCAAGGTCTTCCAGCGAGAAGGGCTTTAGCTCTGGTTCAGCCGCGGGCGCCTGCCCTTCCAGTTGAGCAATTTCTTCAGCCGAAAGGCCGAGTTCTTCCAGCGAGAAGGGCTTTAGCTCTGGTTCAGCCGCGGGCGCCTGCCCTTCCAGTTGGGCGATCTCTTCAGCAGAGAGACCGAGTTCTTCCAGCGAGAAGGGCTTTAGCTCTGGTTCAGCCGCGGGCGCCTGCCCTTCCAGTTGGGCGATCTCTTCAGCAGAGAGACCGAGTTCTTCCAGCGAGAAGGGCTGCAAAGTGGGTTCAGATGGTGTAATCGGCGCTCCAGACACATCCACCCCAATCTCATCAAGTGTCAGTCCGGTTGGAGTGGACGTTGAAGAAAGGAGCGAATCCAAAAACGTATCATGATCAGCCACTGCTGATGGTGGTGGTTCGGCAACACTGGTTGCTACTGTTGGTGAGAAAAGCAACATCGCCAGCAAATCATCATCTGAAGCAGCCGAGGCTGCTACCGGTGCAGATTGAACTGTAGGTGTTAACCAACTGGCTTCGGCGAAGAAATCATCAGGAGCCGGTGCTGTCGCTGATACTGGCGCTGCTGCTGCGGAACGTCGCGCTTGCCATTCGGCCTCGTTCCATTCTGGCAGTGAAACATCAGGGATTGGAATGCCGGATGGTAGCGGATCGAACAACATCCGTGCGACGGTCTGATATGGATCGAGGCGCTGGGCGATTCGCCAGTACTCGATCCCGCGCTGATCGCCATTGTTCAGCAAAATAGCGCCAAGGATCAGGTTGGCTTTGAGGAGAAGGGGATGTTGCTTCAACACCTGTTGACAGACAGCAACTGCTTCATCAAGCTGATCGTTGCGCCAGAGTGCTTCGATCAAGCCAACCCATGCATCAAGGCGGTTGGGATGTTCGTCCACAACATTGCGAAACTCGAGGATGGCCTGTGGTAACATCTGACCACGCGCATACAGTCGGGCCAATCCAGAACGGCTGAGACGAAGCGCAGCGTGTTCACTCCCCCAAGCTTCCGTATAGAGGCGTACCAATTGCGCACGCAATTCAGGCATATCGGGACGGATCTCAAGGGCCTGCTCGAATTCAGCAATGGCCTTATCCAGTCTACCCTGCCACTCGTATGCCATACCTAGCCCCACATGGGCCGGAATGTTTTCGGGGTCGGCTTGCAAGACTTGTTCAAAAGTGGCTACGGCTGCCGGTAAATCACGTTGCGCCAGATACGCTTCACCGAGGAGTCGTTGTGCTTCAAGGTTATCTGGATGATATTCAATAATATGCTGGATCAAGCCAATTGCCTGCTCGATCTGGTTCGCCTCGAGGAAAGTTCTGGCTTGTGTATAGGCGTCTTGCAGGCTGATGGTCGCCATCCCGGATCCTCCCACATTGTGATGTTGGCGCCGCCAGAAATGAACTCATGCGTTGAGGGAACGCTGTAGCAGCGCGAGTAGAATTCGCCACATGGTAGCAGTATAGCGCCGGATCATGGCAGGTGTCAAGATGGTAACGGTCAAAATCGGCATTTTACCAATATTATATGCAAAAAAAACATTTACTGCTCAGGGATAAAAACAAAGACCGGTGAGAATGACTCACCAGTCTTCGTGTGGTCGGGGCGACTGGATTTGAACCAGCGACCTCCTGAACCCCATTCAGGTGCGCTACCGGTCTGCGCTACGCCCCGGATGTGCCCTGATTATAGCGCGACTGCGGCGAAGAGTCAAACTTCACGCCAGATGAGCGAAGCAAAGAAACCAAGCGCAGCGCCGAAAGGCAACGCTGCAATACCCCATATCACCACAGCAGGAAAGATTACTCCTAGCCATTGCTGCCAACTGGCTTCCGGTGATAATCGACCGGTGAAGAAGCCGATGACCACCGTGAACAGCCCTCCCAGGAAAGCGGCCAGCAGGGCCAGGATGAGAGCACCGTTGATTGCCCAGCGAATACGTCGTGAAGGTGATGGATCCATACCTGTGTGACTGAGTAGTTCTCGTTCATGTGATCCGAATATCGTGCCGGCATGGTACTCGGAAGCGTTTGTGTTGTCAATGATATTTTTAATTCTTGAGTTCTTGATCAAGTATATTGAAGATTTTTTATGCAGGCACAACAATGTGGTCTATGCCGCCAGGCGATGATAAAGGGAAGAAACGACGTGCGTCGCTCTTCCCTTTCTGACAGGAAAAGGTAATGTCTTTGGCCGTTCTGTGTCTATCGCACGAGTACTGTACGTGATCGAGCCAGGGTTTCAGCGGAAGACACTCAGTGCCATGTAGAATGATACACACCAGTTAGGGGCATCAACGATCTGGCTGATACGCAAGTCACCTGCCAGGCTGCATAGCACGTAAGCATCTTCACGGCTGAGGCGATAATTATCGGTTAACCATTCAATCATATCGCGTACAGCATTTCGAGCGTTCTCCATCAGGTCGGGACCAATCGCCGTAGTGACATAATACCCTCGTGCATCGTATGCCGGCTGAATTGGCCCAGGTGGCGTGTAAAAATGATAGCGCCACGGCTTTAATGAGCGACCCTTAATGACATTGAAACGCAGTGAAAATTGCATCGGACATTCGATGCCGGTTACACACACTTCACCATCGCCTTGTGCGGCGTGGCAGTCACCGGCTGAAAAGAGTGCACCTGGCACAAAGACTGGCAGATAGAGCTTAGCACCGACATTAAGATGGCGAGTGTCAATGTTGCCACCACCTTTACCGGTTGGTAAGACATCAAATGCACCAGGTTCGTCTAGTGCTACACCCATCGTGCCGCAAAATGGCTGTAGCGGAATGTGAATGTCATCACGGAGTGGAGCTGTTTGTCCATTGCTCAGGTCGAAATGGCGAATGTATGGGGTGGTGAAATCCTGAGCGAGTAACCCTAAACCGGGAATAATTCCCGTCCAACCCCAATCAAGCGGTTGTAACCGGAGGATCTCAACCTCGAGAATATCGCCCAGCATAGCGTCTTTCACGAAGATAGGTCCGGCCAATGGGTAAAGCTGTCCGAAGTCGAGATTCAGCAAAACGCTGGCGTCACAACCCGGTGTGACCTGATTGTTCGTTACTTCAGCCGTCTCACAGTGAACAATGTCGCCAGCGGCGATCTCGATTGCTGGAGGCAGGCTATTGTCCCACTTGTGATGAACTTTTCCTTTGTCCAGAACATGTTCAGCCATAATAGCCTCTTTTCAACATAAACATAGAAAGAGTGTGGAGTATAGCCTGCCTTCTCACCCAATGACCATACAGGTAATAGTGCGCTTGATTCCGCTAATCGCGTGAATCTCGCTCATGACCAGACGACCGATCTGGCGTGGATCGGGGGTTTGCAGCGTGGCCACGATGTCGTAGGGACCAGTAACCGCGTCAACGGCAATAAGACCATCGATTGCGCGGAGGGCGGCCAATACCTCGCCGATTTTACCCGACTCGGCCTCGATTAACACATACGCTCGTGCTTCCATCGTCTGCTCCTCTCTCATCACGGTCGTTCACTTGCACTCAGCAGCTCACGAATGAATGCTGCTGCACCACTCACTCGTTCGTTTGGTGCCAATCGTTCCAGCCGATCAATAAGCGCACTCCCAACGATGGCACCATCGGCAATGCGGGCCACTTCGGCAACGTGTGCCGGCTGACTGATACCGAAGCCAACTACTAAAGGTAGATCAGTGTATGCACGCACACTGCGGATAAGATCGGCCAGGTTCTGTGCGAGCATCTGTCGTGCACCGGTAACACCGGTGAGGGAAACAATGTAGAGAAAACCACTGGCTTGTGCAGCAATTTGGGCAATACGATCCGGTGGGGTGGTTGGGGCAACAAACAAGATCAAATCGAGCTGATGTGCTGCTGCGATCTGACGAAGGTCGGAGGCTTCTTCAAGCGGTAGATCGGGGATGATCCAGCCATCGCCGCCGGCTGCTGCCAGATCAGCGCAGGCCCGTTCAAGACCATAACGCAGCAGGGGATTGTAATACCCCATCAAAAGCAGTGGCGCCTTGACCTGGCGGGCGCGTAGGTCGGCCACGGTTGCAATGCAGTCGGCAATGGTGATCCCATTCTCCAGAGCGCGCTGCGTTGCCCGCTGAATAGTTGTGCCATCGGCCAGAGGATCGGAGAAGGGAACGCCTAACTCAAACAGACTGGCTCCGGCTGCTTCCAGCGCCGGTACCAGTTCAAGCGTGCTGGTGCGTTCGGGAAAGCCAACGGTCAGGTATGGCATAAGGGCAATTCGCCCTGCTGTACGGAGTCTGGCAAAGGTTTCGGCTATGCGGCTCATAGAATATTCTACCGGTCAGTGAGGATGATCGTTGTACCTGACATCATACCACAGGTTTTGAAACTTTCTAATCATTTATATTGCGACAGAGCGTGTTATAATATGACACAATATCGCCACTCTAGCACAAGGAGCTGCAAGATGGCAATGGCAGATACGTTGCTACGTCCGGTTCGTCAGGTGCAACACTGGTTAGAGGCCCGTCCTCGCTTACGGATGTGGCTACGTGTGTTTCGTCTCAGTCTCTTCCAGTTTGGCATGGGTCTCTCGCTGGCGCCGTTGACCGGTACGCTCAATCGGGTGCTTATCAACGAATTGGGCATTGCTGCATTTCTCGTCGGGTCGTTGCTCGCGCTTCACTATTTTATCTCACCTGCCCGGGCAATTGTCGGCTTTAAGTCGGATGTTCATCGGGCAGCCGGTCGCTGGCGTACTCCGTATCTGGTGCTTGGCGCAATGCTGACCTACGGTGGGTTGGCAACGGCTCCTTTCTCGCTCATTCTTCTCAGTGGTGAGGGCTATTTACCCTTCCCCCTGGCTGTGATTGTCTGTTTTGGTATCTTTTTTGCCTACGGCTTAGGGGTGAATATCGCCGAGACTATTTATCTCGCTATCGTGAGTGATGTGACACCACCGGAAGAGCGAGGGCGCGTGTTGAGCATCCTGTGGGTCGCTCTGGTTTTGGGTACGATTGTTGGTTCGCTATTGATCGGTGAGCTGCTTATTGACTACAGTCATACCCGTTTGATCCAGGTGATGCAAGGATCGGCACTGGCCTTTGTGTTCCTGACGTTCCTGTCAATGCTTGATCAGGAGCGTTTGAAACCTAACGGCGAGCTGGTTGATTTCACGCCAGTACGGGTACGTGAAACGCTAGGTGAGTCGCTCCGTATGCTGGCCGCACAGCGACCGCTGCGCAATCTCTTTATCGTGTTGGCTCTGGCAACGACCGGTTTTGCGGTGCACGATGTGTTACTTGAACCCTATGGTGGACAGGTGTTGGGAATGAGTGTCGCCGAGACGACTCGCCTGACCGCGATGTGGGGCGCCGGTATGCTAACGGCGATTGTGCTGACCGGTTGGTTACTCTGGCGCGGCCATCCGGCGTTGCGCATGCTCGGCGGCGCCTCGTTGCTAGGTGTTGTTGGATTTGCCACGATCAGCCTTGCCAATTCACCTGATCGCGTTGGTCAGTTTCTGGCAGGCGTTGCCCTGATCGGGATGGGGCGTGGGATGCTGATTGTTGGTGGTCTGGCACTGGTAATGGGGTTGTGCGACCGGACGCATGCCGGTCTCTTCCTGGCCCTCTGGGGCATTACGCAGGCGCTGTCGCAAGGGGTTGGTACGATTGCCGCTGGTCTGGCTCGTGATGTGATCGGACGACTTAGCGGTGAGGTTGCCAGTGGTTATATCGCCGTCTATCTGAGTGCGCTGCTGTTGATCGCAACCGCTGGTGTCCTGCTGTTGATCCTCAGTCTGCGCGGTCAGCTTCGTGCTGAACAGGTGCGTTCGCCGTGGAGTAGCTTAGAGCAGGTGAATGCCGATCAGATTATCTTCTGATACTATGCTGGCGCGGCGGGTTACCAAGGGCCTATCTGAATAACCGTCTCGCGGTACGGCGGATACAACCTGATAGATGTACAGGCGCAGCGGCGCTGCGCCCGTACCTGCTGCAACAGAAGATGTCGGATTAGCGATCCGTAATCATCCTCGTGGACACCAGTAGGGGCGAGGAGTCGCCTTGCCCCTCCTCGTCACCGTGTCCTGGCATCATGACTTGTCATGATGCTCGTTGGGTGGGTTGCCCCACCCATCTGCCTGCCGTATCTGCGTGCTCTTTCTGAGGGCGTGCTCAGTCGCTCAGTCGCGGTTATTCCGCCAGAGCAGGACAGCTCCGATCAAGATAAGTGCCAGTGGCCAGACCCAGGCTGCGCGATTGAAGATCAGCTCCAGCAGAGTAAAACCACCCTCACCGGCTAGTACCAGCGAGCCGATGACGGCCATTACACCGCCGGGAATGAATGGCCACCAGATGCGCTGATTGGCAAAGAGTGCACTCAGGATCGGGATCGAAGCCCATCCGATTGCAAACGAGAGCAGAAATACACCGCCTTCGATCTCTTCAGCAAGAGGTAGCGTCTCTACCAGAGCTGCGCCCAGGCCGATACCGCCGAGAATGCCCGCCGGGATGAACCAGCCACTTTCGTGCGTACGAATACCGACACTAGCGAAAATGATGGCCAGAACTGGCAGAACAAGTAGACCGCTATTGATGATGTAGCTCAAGAGCAGGACAACACCGATGGCGATCAAGATTATTCCTGCGGTGGTGCGGTTGTTTTGTCGGAGAACGGTGGTTTCCGTTTTCATTGTGAGCCTCACTTTCTGGTGTGCTTTATTTCTGCCTCCAGTATAAAATGGTAGGAACCTGATAACCAGTGCTGAAGGTCAGATATTGGTCATAGAGTGAGGTGTGACCTTTGCCACATTGCTTCATAGTAAGATCGTGCGTGCAGAAGAGCGCAGCATTCTGTCCCGAGATGATGTACGTCATCGTTGGGGTGCCAATCATACCCATCGCCGCGTTGATAGTGGCGGGTGCCAACCTCGCTTGTGGGAGGATGTGCCAGCCAGTGGATTTCAGTTACACGCTGTACGATTACGGGCCGGAGGCCCGCGCTTCCAGGGGAAGGACTCTTATTGGGCTAGAGACTGGCGCTCCCAGAGAGACTTTGTGGGTAAGATCAGCGTGAACAGAATGTGACTGAAAGTGAAGAACTCTGAGACAACATGAGAGAAAGGTGAGGAGGCCAACCACAGAACCCATCTCGCACGCCTCCCCTCCTCTCCCTCTGTGGGAAAAGTGAGGGGGTTAGATACCTGCCTGGAGGCTTTGATGACGGAACGCTTACTCGCATACACTCTTTCGGTAGCAGTGTTAACGCTCATTCCCGGCGCTGACACAATGTTGACCCTGCGCAATGCGTTGGCTCGTGGTCATCTGGCGGGAATTGCCACCGCTTTTGGGATCGGGAGTGGCCTGTTTGTTCAGGCAACGTTCTCTGGATTGGGGCTGGCGGCGATTGTTGTCAGTTCTGCCCAGCTATATCACACCATTAAACTGGCCGGCGCTGGCTATCTGGCCGGTTTGGGTATCTGGACGATACTCACAACACGGCGTCAACATTCGCCGATCAAATACGATCGTGTGGTGGGGCAGGAACGTCATGCGTTTGTTGAAGGATTGCTGAGTAATGTGCTGAATCCCAAAGTAGCAGTCTTTTATCTGGCGTTTCTGCCTCAATTCATCTCTCCTGACGATCCGGTATTGCTGACCGCACTTGCGCTCACGACCATTCATTTCGCATTGAGCGTCATCTGGTTCTCGATCCTTACCGTTTTGGTAAGCAGTGTCAGTTCCTGGTTGCGCCGCAATGAAGTACGTCGCCGATTGAACTATGTGACCGGTACAGTGCTGACCGTGTTGGGTATTCGGCTGGCGGTAGAGGGATAAATGCTACTGGCGGGTGATTTCGTACATCAAAATACCTGCTGCAACGGCCAGATTGAGCGAATCGCTCCGTCCACGCATGGGGATGCGCACGACCAGATCGCAGTCTGCCAGTTGTTCATCGCTCAGTCCGTGGCGCTCGCTGCCCAATACGAGCACTAGTGGTCGTGAATAGGGTGCGGTACGGTAATCACAGGCGCCACGATCAGAGCTGCCAACCAGGGTGATCTGCCGTTGCCGACACCAGGCCAGCAAGTCACGCCAGTCGGTACGTACTATGGGCTGGCTGAACAGAGCGCCCATACTGGCACGCACGGCTGCTGGATCGAATGGATCCGTTGTTGTTCCAACCAGAATGACTCCACTAAACCCTGCACCATCGGCAGTCCGCAGAACGGTACCCAGATTACCCGGATCGGCAACCTCAACTAGTGCAACCCAACCCACAGTTGCTGAAGGGAGTTCACTCAGGGGGGTGTATCGAATGAGTCCTACTGCTGCCAACCCCTGGGGATGCTCTTTTTCGGTCAGACTGGTAAAAACAGCGGCGCTGACGGTCAGGATTTTACCACCTTCAGCGGCGTAAGTGGTGATCACATCGTGGGCGAAAGCACTGCTGAGCAGATCAGGGGCCACGATCAACATTTCTAGCGGTGCGCCACACTGAATTGCTTCCGCTACCGGTCGAATACCCTCGATCAGGTACCGTCCCTGCTCGTCACGCGCTTTGCGTTGCTTCAGTGCACGTAGTGCTTTAATCGTCGGATTGGCGAGACTGGTAATGATCATACCGGTAAGACCTTACCAGGGTTCAAACGCTCTTCTGGATCGAAGCTGAGTTTGATCGCACGTTGCACGGCAATTTGCCGCTCACCCAGTGCCTTCAGCATAAACGGTCGTTTGAGCGTACCGATTCCGTGTTCACCCGATAGTGTACCGCCAACCTCCAGCGCTGCGGTGAAGACGGCTTCGGCACATGGCCATACTCGGGCGACCTCGGCCGGATTTCGGGCATCGAAGAGAATATTCGGATGCAGATTTCCGTCTCCGGCGTGACCGAATACAACAATAGGCAAATGATGCTCGGCACTTACACGCTTGATGCGGCTGACGCATTCGGCAATTCGACTAACCGGTACGCTAATATCTTCGCCTAACCGGTTCGGGCGGATGCGACCAAGAGCCGGTGAAATGACCCGTCGCGCTTGCCAGAGATTCGCCTCATCGGTCGCATTCTGGGCTACAACCACCCGTTGGGCGCCGCCGGATCTGGCTAAATCGGCTAACACTGCTGCTTCATAATCAACCACCTCTGGTTCGCCGTCGGCTAGCATCAGCAGCATCGCACCGGCATCACGTGGTAGTCCAATGTGTAAAAAGGCTTCAACTGCGGCAATTGTGGTGTCATCCATCAGTTCGAGACTGGCCGGGATAATGCCTGAAGCCATGATCCGCTCAACAGTTGCACAGGCAGCAACAAGATCGGTAAAAATGGCCATTGTTGTACGGCGAGCGCGGGGAAGCGGAATGAGCCGTAACGTAGCTTCGGTAATGACGGCCAGCGTGCCTTCGGAACCAACCAGCAGTTGCGCCAACCCGTTATGTTCACCCTGTCCGATCAGACCATCGCCATAGCGAACAACAGTACCATCCGCCAGGACGGCTGTTAGTCTCAACACATAGTCAGCGGTGACCCCATACTTCAGGCAGCGCGGGCCACCCGCGTTACAGGCAATATTGCCACCAATGGTTGAAGCCGTTTGACTGCTAGGGTCTGGTGGGTAAAAGAGACCGACCCGTTCAGCAGCACGCTGCAATTCGGCGGTAATCACCCCTGCTCCCACATGAGCGATCCGTTGTTCGCGGTCAATCGTGAGATGTTCTAGCCGATTAAGACCGATCACCAGGCTGCCTGGTGTAGGTACTGCGCCACCGGCCAGACCACTGCCGGCGCCGCGACTGACGACCGGCAACCGATGAGCGGCTGCAATCTGCATCAGTGCGGCAACTTCTGCGGTATTGGCCGGTAAGGCTACAGCGTAGGGCAGTGCCTCGGCTTGGGCATTCGAGGCATCCTGACAGTAAACGGCCAGGTGATCGGGGTGGGTAAGCAGATAACGGCTACCGACCACCCGTCTGAGGTCGGCTATCAGTTCGTTTGCCGTAGCTCTACCGACAGTGGCAAGAGCTGGATACACCGGTTGGGGTGGTGGCCCAAACTCCGAGCACGGCTGCCCTCCAACTGCAACAGCCTGCGCCTTAAGTCGGGCATAGGTCTTGGAGTCGGCTAAAGGCGAGAGATGCAGACACCCCACACCGACATCGCCCCAGATTACTGTATCAGCGCCGACAAGACGTTGGCAGAACGTCAGAAAATCGGTTAATGCTCGTCGCGGTAGGGTAACATCGAGCCGTTGATCTGGTGTAAGCGCACAGTGTTGCTGCGCGAGCTGCTCCCAATGACGCCAACCATCAATAGGAGATGTTGCGATCAGACGATAACGAGCGGCTAGCGCTGCCACCTGCTGCGTCTGACGCTCAACCACTGCCGGAAAGCCAGCTATTTCAATTAGGAGGAATCCCTGTGCATCGAATGCCAGAGCGCGAAGTGCTACATTGGCCGCCATCAGATCATCAGCCAGCATCAACAATGACTCAATCGGCCCTTCGACAAGCTGCAATGCGGTAGCCGCCGGTAATGGACGAAGATTAAAGGTCAACTCGCGAAGTTCACCTAGTTGTACTCCCTGCCCGGCCAGTGCGCGATGGAGGTTATACCCGGTGGCCCGCTTGAGTGTCGGTCCCCCGATAGCTAGCGGTCCATCAGCCGTGTTCAACGTAGCTGCCCGTACATACCGACCAATTGGGCCACTCTGCAAGCGATAACGACCACCGCTATTGCAAGCGACCAATTCAACTAACGTGACTTCTGCCCGCAACGGGATAATGGGTAGACAAAGACCATATGCGGCCAGCGCGTCGTTGAAGGCGATTGCTGTGGCAGTTGCCGGAGCACTGGCCAGCAATGCACCAGCATTGACTGTAAACATTGATGAAGTGGTTGTCATACCTTTTGTGATCAAGCCCTTAACTCATTCTAAGCTGGCGGGTAACTATTCAGCCTGACAGAATTCTAACAAATTACTATCGTGAATTATACAAACATCCAGGATAATTGTGCTCTATGACACCGATGCAATTACCCAATCGTGAAGCCATGCGAACCGCGTATCTGGAGGGGGAAGAAGCGGTCCTGAAAATATTTGATCAATTGGCGACTGCGATTCGAACATTGGAATCGCAGTTGCAGGCGTTGGAAGATCAGAAGAACAAAGACAGTCATAACAGCAGCAAACCGCCCAGCAGCGACGGGTATAAGAAACGCTCTCCGCATAGTTTGCGCCATCGCAGCGGGAAGAAGGCGGGTGGTCAAGTGGGGCATGAAGGCGCTCGGCTGGAGGCGGTGGACAAGCCTGATCATATTATTGTCCATCGGGTAAAGCGTTGTCAGGCGTGTGGCATGGAGTTGGAAGGCGTGCCAGCGGAGAAGGTGTCGAAGCGACAGGTGTTCGATTTGCCGGAAGAGGTGCGGTTGGAGGTGACTGAACATCAGGCGGAAATCAAGACCTGCCCGTGTTGCGGGGAACGGAATGAAGCCGAGTTTCCGCCGGGAGTGACGCAGGCCACGCAGTATGGGGAGCGCGTGCAGGCACAAATGGTGTATTTCAATGGGTATCATTTCATTCCGATGGAACGCACGGCGGAAGTCATTGAAGACTTATACCAGCAACCGGTTTCGGCCGGGACGGTGGCGGCGGTCAGCGCCAAAGTGGCCGAGCAGGTGAAGCCGGTCAACGAACAGGTGCGAAAGTATCTGATCCAGACCGAAGAAGCCGTCCACTTCGATGAAACAGGGACGCGCGTGACCGGCAAGTTGAACTGGCTGCATTCGGCCAGCACCGAGCGTGCCACACTTTACCAAACGCATGCCAAGCGAGGGGAAGCCGCGATCGAAGAGATAGGCATTTTGCCCAAACGCACCGGCTGGAGCATTCATGATTTCTGGAAACCGTATCTGCAATACACGCAGGCGCGGCATGGGGTGTGCAACTCGCATCTTCTGCGCGAACTGACCTTTGTGAGCGAGCAATATCATCAATCTTGGGCAACGGAAATGTACAACTTGCTCTTGAACATCAAACAAACCGTGGAAACCGCTAAAGCACAGGGACAAACCGCCTTGTCCACTTCCCAAGAGCAGGCCTTCTACAACGAGTATGACCGTCTCATCCAACAAGGGTTGGAAATCAATCCCACGCCGCCCCGCGTGGAAGGCCAACGCGGACGGGTCAAACAAAGTCCGCCAAAGAACCTGCTGGATCGCTTGCGGGATCATCCAGAGAAGGTTCTGGCTTTCATGTACAACTTCGACGTACCGTTTGACAACAATTTGGCCGAACGGGATATTCGCATGGCAAAGGTCAAGCAAAAAGTGTCGGGCGGTTTTCGCTCATCCGAAGGTGCGAATGCCTTCTGCCAAGTGCGCAGCTACATCTCCACGGCCAGAAAAAACAACCAGCGCATTTTGGAGGCGCTTCGTCTGGCATTGTCCGGCTCGCCTTATGTGCCAGAGTTTGTCACTGCTTTGGCTGAATAGTTACGCTGGCGGCACATAATCTACCACCAGCGCAATTGCCGCTGCGATCTCGTCCATTTTCGTTGCTGGTGCTCGACCAACAAGCTTTTGAAAACAGTGTACATCGATACTATACAATTGAAGCAGGTCCACTGCATGGGGAGCATTCAATCGAGTGGGCCAGGTACTGTCGAGGCGTTGCATCCATACCAGATCGTTAAAGCGGTCTTCCCATGGGCGCAAGCGAGCTACCAGGCGAACCGGCAATCGTTCAAAGGCATTCGCACTAACGACGAGTACCAGGGTCTGGGTGTGGTCGCCGAGATCGACATACCAGATCTCACCACGACGGGGGACATTAGTTGTACTCACGCGTGACAACCTCGTGGGCTGGAGTAGCGGTAACCTGATAAAGATCACGGGCTGTTTCGGCCTGCGCAGTCAGAATCGCGTGGCGTTCAGGTAGTGGCTGGTGCAGCAATTGTTGACACCGACCCATCTCTGGTTGGTCAACCGGAATAGTGGTCTCACCACGTAACAGTCGCTGTGCTTCAGCCGGATCGATTAGCTCTTCAGCCAGGGCACGAAGGACTGTACGGCGCAACCAGATCGGTTCTTCCAGAGGAAGAGGTTCCGGCTCTTGCGTTCGCCAGCCACGTTCACTCAATTCAATCATCAACGATTTGTACAAACGTTGACTGATAATCTCCAGGGTCAGCATCCGGTACAGCAATGCCTGGATACTCATCCCGAAATGGTGTTTCAGCAATATCAATTCATCCAGGTGTATGTGATGCCGACGAGTGCCGATAAAGGCGCGTAAGTTGCTTGCCGGCGCAAGAAGAGCCGCTGCGAAGCGGAAAGCAGCTTTTTCTTCATCAAGATTGCCCTGCGGTTGCAGCACCAGATGCCCCAACTCGTGAGCTAGATTCATACGCCAACGGGCGCCATCGGCGGTACGGCGGGCAATCACCGCTGCTGCAACTGGTGTATCGTGTTCGTCGCGTACAACCGCAGCGACACCATCAAAGCCATCAACGGTATCAAGTGCGATCACGTGCAAACCATGATCTTCCAACACATCAGTCAGATTGGCAATAGGCGCGCTGCCCAAATTCCAGCGAACGCGCAGATCGTTCGCTGCCGTTTCCGCATCAGCTAGATCGGCCACTGGATAGTGATGAAGTGACACATTCAGATAAGATACGTCGCCAATGAGGCGTTGGAGCCGCAATCGCTCACGCAGGACCTCATCAGCCAGAGCTGCGATCTGGTCATGCTGACGCTTTCGTAGCGATGCACGTTTCCGATAGGCGATCAGTTCAATACGTATCTCCTGGCCGTTAAGCAGATCGGTCGGACGCACACCAAGTGCCTGTGCCAAATGCTGTAGCACCGTTGGTGATGGCTTTGCCTGCCCATGTTCGTATTTCGAGATTGCCTGACGGGTGACAATATGGTTGGTAGCTTGAGCCAGGTCGCTGAGGGTCATACCACGCGCCAGTCGCAACTGGCGGAGCCGTTGGTGATTCATCATTAACCCCTCCTGTTAGTTGACAATTATCGTTGATCGTGACCGATTTGTCAACCGATTCTTGCCCTGGTTTCAGATGTACCCCGAAGCTGAGAATGTTGAAAACCCTGGCATTTCACGAAACTCTATTGATAAATCACTTTTCTTCTGTAACTACCTACCCATTTTATCCTGAATGATGTTAAACTATACCCATGCCCGAACAAGCATCGACGACCTCTCTGCTCATACGGCTTGAGAATTTGGAAATCGAGACAGGACGTCTCCGCGCAGAAGTAGAACGGCTGCAAGCGGAGAATGCCGAATTGCGCCGCCGTTTGGGGATGAACAGCAGCAATAGTCATAAGCCACCATCGAGCGATGGATATCGCAAGAAGGCGATGACCTCGGCGTTACCGAAAGAAAAGCGGAACTTTGGGGGGCAAACCGGACACACGGGGAAGACGTTACGTGCCGTCGAGAAGCCCGATAACGTGGTGGTTCACTTGCCGAAGCAGTGCTAGCAATGCGGGCGGTCGTTCGAAGGCGAGAGCGCCGGGCGAGTCGTGAGCACGCGGCAGGTATTCGACTTGCCGGAGCCCAAATTGGAAGTGACGGAACACCAGATTGGCGAAATCGAATGCTGTGGCTGCGCTCAGCAGGGCGCGTATCCACCGGCAGTGCGTGCGAGCGTGCAATACGGGGCGGGGGTGCGCGCTTTCGTGACGAAGCTGTCGGTAGACCACACCATGCCGTTGGAACAAATTTGCTGTCTGTTCATGGATTGGTACGGTTACGCATTGAACACTGAAACGGTGGAAACGACGCTGGCCGAGGGATATGACCTGGCCGAGCCGCTGGAAGAGCGCGTGGTCGAGCAGTTGCAACAGGCGGAGACAGCCCATTTCGACGAGACAGGGCTGCGAATTGCCGGGAAGGTGCAATGGCTGCACACGGCCAGCAACGCCGTGTACACCCATGTATTTGTCCACGAAAAGCGGGGCGAAGCCGCCCTGCGCAGCGCCGCCTCGGTGTTGCAAGAGTTTGGCGGTTATGCCATTCACGATGGTCTCCCCGCTTATTTCAAATTTACTCAATGCCGACACGGGTTATGCGGCGCACATGTGGGGCGGGCGTTGCAGGCGCTGAGGGAAGCCCAGTCGCAATGGGCAGAAGCCATGCGCACCTTTCTGTTCAACCTCTACGCCCAGCCTCTGCCGCTGCAAGGGCAGGCCGCAGAAGAGGCTCGACAGCACTATCGGCAGATTCTTTCCCAGGCCGAGCAGGAGGAACCGCCGCCGGAACCCCAAACAGGCAGAGGGCGACCGAAAAGTACTCCTGGACGGAATTTGTTGCGGCGTCTGAAAGAACATGAAGACGCGGTTCTTGCCTTTGCGCTCGTGGAAGCGGTGCCCTTCACCAACAATCAGGCGGAGCGCGATTTGCGCCCAGCCAAGGTCAAGCAAAAAGTGAGCGGCTGCTTCCGCACCCAACAAGGCGCTAACGTCTATGCCCGCTTGCAGGCTGTCATTTCAACGTGCCGTAAGCAAGCCCGAAATGTCTATGCCTTCTTGCGCGCCCTGTTCGGTCATCAGCCCGTTACCCTACTTGCAGGGTAGGTAGTTACCTTGAGGAATAAATGAAACGTACACCAATACGTACTACTGAGACGAACAGTGATGGTCTTATGGTAGTAGTCGCATGGCTATACTACCATGAAGATTTGAATCACGATCAGATTGCCAAACACCTTGGCATCCCACGCATTAAGGTTACTAGACTCCTACAAAAAGCCCGTCGTGAAGGGATTGTGGAGTTCCGCATTACCCGCCCACTTCCGCAAGAGTTTGAGCTACAGCAGCGTTTACTTGCAGCTACATCGCTGAAGGAGGTTCTGATTGTTCAGAGTCGTCGCAATTTTGAGGAAACCTTGGAAACGGTCGGAAAAGCTGCTGCTGATCACCTCTATCGGCAACTACGGAATGAACTGCGGATCGGTATGGGATGGAGTACAACCGTTTCGCGGATGGCTCCATACATCTATACCCCGAAAAAGCGCTATACTCTGACGGTATGCGACTTGGCCGGTACGATGGTAGGTCAATCCAATCCATATTCGATTAGTTGGTTAGTAGCACAGCGTCTGAACGCAAAGTTGAAAACTCTGTCCGCGCCGGTTTTAGTTGCCAGCGAGGAAACTCGTCAGGCCCTTCTGCAAGAACCGAGCTTACAGCAGGTTCTCGAAGAGGTACGACGAGTAGACATTGCATATGTGGGTCTTGGTCATGTTGGGAATGATACGACACTTGTCCGAATTGGTCTGCTATCGCCGTTGGATATCCGGCAATTGCAAGAACGGGGAGCAGTCGGTGAGATATTAATGCGCTATTATGACGAACAAGGGCGCCATGTCCCGTGTCCATGGGAGTCACGTGTTATTTCTCTGGAATGGGAGATCATTCGACAAATTCCGCATGTGGTGGTCATTGCAGCGGGTGATCACAAAGTGGACGCGATTACAGCGGCAATTCATGGTAGACTCTGTCATACTTTAGTAACAGACACAGATACAGCCTTGAAGGTGATTAAGCGTTTTCAAAGAGTTATGTGAAAGCCATCATACCAGTATTAATTTGTTATATTAGGCAGAACTTGTAGGCTGAAGGTACTACAGGATAAAAGGACAGAAGGGTACCCGGAAACAATTTGCGAGCACCCCTATCCCCTCTCACAAGAGTGGGTATATGTGGGTTAGAAGCAAATCTTTATACTATGCTCTGTGTCCTCAGTGCCTCTGTAGGTACATTGCACCATTGAGGCATAGAGCAATGAAAGCAGTGGACTTGGCGAGGAATACTTGTCATCTAAAATGTGGATGTTGTTATCCCGTCGCGCCATCAGCATTACCGGCTAATTTCGGTAGCAATTGAGCTGTAATCAAAGTGGTTAATGCTGAAGTATCTCCACCATCACTTTGGACCACTATCGGACGCGGCGCACGCTTCATCAACGTTTCAGCGACCTGTAGACGGCGCCGGGCCAGTTCGTACTGCAATACGGCCCGGTTATCCTGGTAAGCCTGGCCCAGGTATTCCAGACCGCGCGCCTCGTTTTCGGCCTGGCGGAGCGTTGCCCGACCACGCGCCTCTATCTCCCAGCGTACCCGTTGGGCTTCAGTCTCTTTTTCTTGCAACATCCGCGCCACATCTTCGCGTGCCTTGTTGATCGCCGCTCGTACCTCAACCAGCTTGGCATCGCGCACCTTTTTCGCCCGTTCGATTTCTAGCAGCAAGCTATCGATCCGCTGCTTTTTGATCAGCTCCCACTCGCGTTCGTATGCCTGCAATTCTTTCGCCACCCGCTCACGAGTGGCAAGATGTTGCTGATATTGATCAGGCAACTGTACGTCAGGGATGTTAGCACCGGTAATGCGAACACCGTAGCGAGAGAGTTGACGATTGAGCAACTCTTGCATATCGCCAACATCACTGCCACGCAGGTCGTATGCGCGTTCGGTTTCGACTCGGCGTGCCCGCTGGCGAATGGCATCCTGGACAGCGCTACTCAGCACCAGATCAAAGTTGCTTGCTCCCAATCGGCGGAAGAAGGCGATCGGGTCTTCAATCCGGAATTTCAAGAAAAACTCTATCGACTTCAGTGGTACATTTTCACGAGTTGGCGCCGCCATCACCGGTGCAGTGTATGGGATTTCAGTGCTGGTATCAACCACCGCTTCCACCTTCTCCCATGGCCACCATAGATAATGACGGCCCGGTGGCAGCGTACCGACGATCTGCCCCCAGTGCGAGAGAATACCGGTGGTTCCTTGCTCTATCTCCACAATTGCGTTGAGGAAGAATGAAATGCCCGCAGCAATGAACATCAAAAATGCCAGCAACAGCACCAGGCCACCAAAAATACCTCCACTGAAAACAGCCACGCCGAGGAGGTATAAGCTGATTGCCAGTGGGAAAAGCCAACGTGCTCGTCGTCGATCTTTGGGGATCACCACCGGCACCAGTTGGCCCTCTTCACCCGAACGGAGAAGTTGCCGGATACGGTTCCAGGTTGCTACCGCCTCACGAATGCGGGAAAATTCGCGTCGGGTATCGCTCACTGGTTATCTCCTTTCGTATCGGTCTGATCGCTTCCGCCTGCAATTACTTGCTTGATCTGTTCGGTGCGGGCTAAAATCCGCTGGCGAATCTCTTGCATGCGGCTGCGAATCGCAGCAACGTCTTCCGGTGAATAGAGTTGAGTATCGGTAATACCCAGCATCCGTTGCGCCAAGGCCAGATAGTCGATGACCGTATCGTCACTGCTGCTGACCTGGACAATTTGCGGCAGATGGTCAGCTACTGCTTCGAGTCGGTCGAGAATATCTTGTTGATAGCGGTACTGCAAGATTTCAGGATACCGTGCCGCACCAACTGCGCGAATATCGAGCGCCTGAGCTTCGAGCAACGCCGCATTAGCCCGCGCCGCACTCTCGGCCTCGCTGAGCAACTGGCTGGCGTAAGCATTCGCTCGATGAATTTCTCGTTCACGAGCCGTATCGATCTGGGCCTGGTAGGTGGCAATTTCGGCCTGAATAGCCGACAACTGCTCACGTAGGCTAGTTAATTCACGATTCAGATCGCCTTCGTCCTGTTCTTTGCGCAGAGCCAGTTGGTATTCATAGGTGTATGCCTCTTTCGCAACCCGGATCATCTCTGGTTTGGCGAGATCGATCCGGTATTCCGGACTGGAAGGCTCGGCGTGGGTGATGTTGGCGTTGACAAAGCGTACTGCGGGGAGAAATTGCTGGTTCAGGGTGTTGAGCAGGTTTTGCGTGCTCTCGCCAACTAGATCGTAAATGGCCTCCGCCCGTTGTTCATAGATGAGGGCACGGGTAACTTCACTCACCGCGTTCTGTAACTTCTCTTGAAAGCCCTTGGCGCCACCCAGGGTGAAGATAAAGGCTGCCGGGTCCTCGATCTTGAATTGCAGGAAGAGGTCTACTGAGGCATTAACCCGCGAGGCTGTCGGTGCTTCACGAATTGGAGCGTTGTACGGATATTCACGAGTGACATTGACGATGTAGCTCACCCGTTTCCATGGATCGAGTAAGACTTTCCGCCCCGCTGGTGCAATCTCTTCGAGTTTGCCAAAACGGGTGATCAGTGCCTGACACCCGTCGGGTACCATAATGAAGGTGTTGCGCCAAAGGCTGTAAACAACAT
>Ga0209227_1000138_pt1 | contig 61362 bp, 39 predicted proteins | sample YNPBryantNP2012_FD_185815 | JGI IMG/M metagenome (GOLD analysis project Ga0209227, IMG submission 185815) | Anoxygenic and chlorotrophic microbial mat microbial communities from Yellowstone National Park, USA - YNP Bryant NP 2012 (SPAdes)... ...
GTAGCTTTGCGCTTCACCGTCTCCCAGGACAAGCTCGTCGTGCACCTCCAGTGTATCGCGGTAGCGCTCCACTACAGCGGCCCACGCAGGAGGGAGCTGCTCAACCTGTAGCCGGAGCGCTCGTGACGACGGCTGATCCAGGATGCGCTCGGCAGTCGGGTTGAGGTACAGGATACGTCCCTGCATATCCAGCACTATAACACCGCCCTTCATGTTATACATAAGCAGACTGCGTGCCACCGTCACGACATTGAAAAGCCCCAGGTAATAAATATTCCAGACACTGATCACCCCGACCAGTGCAAATGCAAACGGGGCGGTGTCCAGGGGAAACTGGATCAGTTTGTAGGTGGACAGTGCATCGCCGAAGACGGGTATGATGGAGCAGATGATCAACACCACCACCTGGCCGCGATATGGGCCGGTAGTGCGTGCCCATGTCCGGGCAAGTAATATCAGGCCCCACAGAATCGCGCCGTATGTATAGATGGTGTGAATCCAGCGAGCCGGGCCGTATGTTGCCTGCCACACCACCAGCGAGCCTGCCTTTTCCGTCCACACTTTGCTCCAGTACAGATGATGCCACTCATTGGTCCAGACAAGCAAAAGGGTGAGCAGTGGTGGTGTGGCAAGGATGATCAGTCTGCGTGGCTTCAGCCAGCGCTCATGGCCTGTGTATTCCATAAGGAATAGGAGCCATGCCAGTGGAGCAGTGACTATGCCCAGGTAGCGCAACCTGGCCCACAGAAGCTTGGCCTGAAGTTCCACGCTGCTCAGCCGCAATGCGTAGACGAGGGACCATTCGGCCAGGGCCAGCATCAATACAGTGAATGGGACTGTTCCGGCGACAGGGCGATGTTTCCAGGAGTACAGTGCCAGCCCTGCGGAGAGCACTGTTACAATGGCCAGATGAAAAATGTAGGGCGTATACTGCCAATGCATGTAACCACTCTCCTGTTATTGGAAGTAACGCCCTGCAGGCGTCGGCAGCAAGTGGCTGTCTGGGGCTGGCAAGGCGAGGTCTGGCTATGATGTCAGTGCCAGGACGGATTGTCGCGCTTCCTCCAGTGCCCGCGCTTCCTCCTCTGTCAGCGCCTTGGGCGAAAGCCATTTCTGCACCGGCTTGGCGTAGATACGCGTGGCTTCGCGTCCATACAGTGCAGAGATAATCACTCCATTGCCCTCGCCGTCGGTCAATGCCAGCGCGAAGCTCTGGTCTCCGCCGGTATCCTCAAAAGCACGAAAGCGCACCAGGCCGATCCCCTGTAGTGAACGCGTCAGCGTTGTATCAACCTGCGTGGCATGTGCCACCAGCCGCTCGGTACGCGCTGTGGTTTCCTCGAGACGAGCGGCAAGGTTGGCCAGCATGGCGGCCGTGGGGGTACCTTCACCGCTCTCAACTGCTCCGCTGAACAACTTTTCATATTTGCTGGATAGTTTGAGAATGCGCGCCTGTAAGTCCAGCACCCAGACAATACCAACGATCACCAGGATCGTCAGAGCAATGACCCAGATGAGCAGGGCAATATCCATAAACGTTTACCTCCTCAGTTCACCCGTACCGGCCCCAGAATGATCCTGTCGCCGGCCAGATTGCCTTCTAAGTTTACCACAGGAAGGCGCTGAAGGGAAGTCATCCCGTACATGCCCACTTCCAACCAGTAGTCGCCTGGGGGCAGATCTGCAGGCACTGTCAGGCGGTAGGGATCGCTGAAGGTCTGACCGGGCAGCCATTTGGGAAACCACAAGTAGGTGGGACAGGCTCCGCCCAGGGGGGTATAATCGTGCCCCAGGACAGGATGTCCACTGCCATCTATCAGGTGAATGAAGACGGTGTAACTATCGCGAGGGGCGGTCATCGCGCGCCAGGTGAGTGTGAGATGAAATGCCTGCCCGCGCCGCAGGTGGAGCGGCTCCGTCCACATGGCTGTGCGTTTCTGCCAGCCAGCGCGTGCACTTGCACGGGCCAACAGTATCTGATTGTCCAGGTTTGCCAGTGCGCGCTCCCGAACTGCCAGGTGAGCGGAGCGCGGGGGCAGCACAGTGATTTTTGTAAGCTCCACAGTGGTATCGCCGGTGGAGAGTGGTAACTCGAGCCGGCCGCCACTCAGGTCAGCGTAGCCAAGGCGCAGTGGATATTCCCCTGCCGGCAGATTGAATGGCACCGGCACCTCGTACCGCTCCGCCACCACCTCGTCGGGCAACCATTGGGTGGTCAGCAGGCGGCTATCAGTCGTCCAACGGGCCTCGAGCGGGCCAAGGCGTGCGTATGGCATCCAGATGTTATGGAAAGGCTGCTCCACGCTCTGGTACAACGTCAGCTCCACATGCTCACCTGCCCGGACTGTGTCGGTAAGCAGGTCGTATCCAAGCAGGCGCAACGTCTGGTCGCCCTCACCGGCCGTGATGTCGAGCGGGTGAGAGGGCGCGGCCTCCTCTGCCGAAACCGGCGGTGCAACCACGCGGTAAAAGGGGCCATCAGGGACCAGACGGAAGCCTGCGTCCCGTACCTGGGGGCGGTAGTCGGCCAGGTAGAGAGGCCCGGTTTCGATGTATTGCCATACACTTTCTACCCATGGACGTGCTGCGGTCACATAGACCGGCCTCAGGTCTTCCTGGCGCAATGGCTCACCCTCCGTGTACATGTGAACCCACAAAGGGGTCAATTTCTCCCAGGCAGCGAGCAGCACTGCACCTTCCCCCCGTCCAGCGAAGCGTCTGTAAACAGCGGTGACGTATTCCTCACTGGCGTTGAAGTCACGCAGTGAGATGCCACGCAAAAGGTCAATCACCCCCTGGTAGATGGGAAGGGTGAACAGGACAATGGCGAGCAACGTCCAGACGTGTTTCAAATGGTGGGAGTAAGCAAGGGCAAAAGCAGCCCCCAGGCCGGCAGCAACAGCACAGGCCACGAACGGGATGAGCAGGTAAGCCATCACGTCCTGGACAGTATTGAGCGTAAAGGCCAGATGTGTGAACAGGAATATGAGCAGAAGAACGGCAACCGCACGAGAGCGACGTACAGTCCAGACGAGACCGGTCAGGGTCAGGAGGATAGATGTCAGAGGGAATTGCAATCCGAGTATAGACCAGAACACCGCCAGCCGGTCTGGCTGATCGGCCAGGCCAAAGTGGAAGAGGTTGACTCGCAATCCCTGGGCAGTGAAGTGTCTCCAGAATCCGCTCCAGGTGTGCATGTCACGCGGGCCGAAAGGGGTGGTTGGACTGCGCAGAGGGTAATAAAGGAGCGGAAGCAGTCCCACAAGAAAGCAGCCAATCATTTTCACCGGCGTGCGCCACTGCCGTATGACGGAGGGTTGGACAGCCAGTATAAAAGTGGCGTAAGCCGGGACGCCAATCATGGTGATCGGGTGATGAGTGGCTGCCCAGCCGCAGGTAATGCAGAACAGGGCCAGCCAGCGCTCGTGCCCTGTACGTTGCCAGCGCAGCAGCAGCCACAGATGCGTGGTGGTCAGTGCCGCACTCACAATATGGGCGTTGGCATGGATGGCATGTTGCCAGAAATCGGGGGCAGCAGCCAGAGTAAGAGCAGCAAAGAGCGGAGGCAGGTGCGAGGAAAGGCGATGCGGAGCAGTGCCGTAAATTCCCGGCACGTGTTCTGCAACGATCAGGTAGACGACGGTAACGGTCCAGGCGCCGACCGCTGCGGCCAGCAGATTGGTGCGGAACGCAATTGTGCCGATCGGGATAACCATTTGCCAGAAGCGGGCCAGCAGCGTGTAAAATGCATATCCGGGCGGGTGTGCTATGCCCAGGATGGCCGGGATAAACTGATACTCGGCGGGGTCGCCAAACAGGGTAGCCGGAGCAGCGGTGCACGAGTAGAGGACAAAGATGCCCAGGAAGAGCGCTACAGCCGAAATGACCGTGTGTTTGTTCAATCATTCACCTCGGGCAACGTACTACAACACCTCAACAAGCGAGCCATCTGGGGTGCGGGTGACCTGAATGCGGGCAGGGAAAGCATCTCTCAGTTCGTCAATGTGGGTGACGACGAGCATACATGCAAAATCATCCTGGATGGCATTGATTGCCTCGACCAGTTGCTCGCGGCCCTGGTTGTCTTGGGTGCCGAAGCCTTCGTCAATCACCAATGTCTGCAATTGTGTGCCGGCCCGCCGTGCCAGGAGTTTGGAAAGTGCAATACGGATGGCGAAGTTAATACGAAACTGTTCGCCACCTGAGTAGTTCTCATAGGGACGGGTGCCCAATTCGTCGGCGATGTGAATTTCCAGTGTTTCCCGCACCTCGCCGGCAAGGGTTTCGCGCTGGGTATCGAATCTGACGTGCATCCGGCCCCGGCTGATCCGCTCCAGCAGGCGATTGGCCTCCGCTTCGATCTCGGGGATGACTGCCTCGATAATCATTGCCGGCACACCTTTGACTCCGAAGGCTTCCTTCAGCTCCTCATAGATAGATTTTTCGAGCGCCAGTTCGTCCCGCCTCCTGAGCTTTTCGGCGCGCTGACCTTCCAGCACTTTACAAGCCTCCAGTCGCTGCTGAGCGGCGCCAAGTTGCTGGCGGGCGGCTGCTTCCTCACCACGTACCCTTTGCAACTCTGCTTCAATGCGTGCGGCGTCCCTCAGTTGCTCTTTGAGCATCACAGCCTGCTGTTCCAGCTCCGTCAGGCGACGCTCCCCATATTCCACCTGTTTACGGAGCCGCTGTATATTTTCTTCGGCCCTTTGGAGCGCCGCCCGTTCCTCTTCGGCCTGTGTCTGCGCCAGGGCCAGTTGAGCGTGTTTTTCGGCGAAGGTCCGTTTCTCTATGATGGCCTGGCGTGCTGTCTCGTGGGCTGCCCTGTTGTAACCGAGGGCCTCGGCCTGGTCCAACACCTGAGCCAGCCCGGCCCGGGCCTCGTGAGCATAGTCGTGTTCCTGCAGCCGTCGCGCTACCTGCGCCAGCAGATTCCGGGCTTCTGCTATCGCCTCCGCTGCTTTGCGGCCCTGCTCGAGGCGCTCCGCCAGGGCTGCGGTCTGTCGTTGGAGGGCAGGTAGCTCACGTAGAGCCTGGTCTATCTGAGCGAGCCGCTCCTTAAGCAAACGTTCCTGCCCGGCCAGCTCTTTGAGCCTGGCGAGATTGGCGCGATAGGCGTCTCCTCTGGAGCGCCCCTCAGCCTGGAATCGCTCCAGCAAGCTGAGACGATGCTCTTCAGTGAGCGGCCGTCCGCAGAGCGGGCATTCGGCGCCGGCCTGTTCGAGTTGCCCGATTTTCTCCTTGAGCTCTTTCATTTCCGCATGCAGGGTCTCGTTACGCGTGCGCAATGTGGCTCGCTCTTCGTTAATGCGGTCCAGTTCATCCCGGCTGCTCTCCCTGGCTTCGGAGAGTTGAGTCAGGTGACTGATCCGGCCCTGAGCCTTCTCGTACTCGCTCAGTAGCTCTTCGCCGGGCAGGTTACTTTCCAGCTCGGTGATGCGCCTGAGGATCATCTCCTGTTCAACCTGGAGGGCACGTTCGGCCTGGGAGATTTGGGAGTCATATTCCAGGCGCCGGGAATTCAGCTCCTCCAGACGACGTAGTTTTTCTTCCAGCGCCTGCTCCTGCGCGATGGCTTGCTGGTAGGCCATATATCCGGCCTCGATCTCTTCCGCCTGTGCCAGCAACTGCTCGTAGCTTTCCAGCCGCCGCCTGCGTGTCTCCTGTTCTTCAGCCTGTCTGGACAGCTCCTGTCTGAGTTGGGCAATATGGCCGGCGAGTTCATTTTGTTGTGACTCCAGGTGACGAAGCTCCATGCGTGCGTTTTCAATGCGCCGATAGGCGCTCTGGATTTCCTGCAGTTCCGCGCTCAGTTTCACGACACTTGCCTGAGCCGCCTGGAGCTGCATTTCGTACTCAGGGCGGCGTTCCAACTCTTGCTCAATTTCGCGGAGGCGCAGCTCTACCGCTCTGGCCTCTTCCTGATTGGCACGCAGCTTCTCCTTAGCCCGTTCCTCATACACGGCCCAGCGGTCAAGGCCGAGGATATCGCTCAGGACCCTCTTCCGTTCGGCAGCCGTTTTGATGGTAAACTCGTCGGCGCGCCCCTGGCGCAGGAAAGCGGAGTTAATGAAAGTATCGTAGTCCAGGCGCAGAAGGCGTACAATCTTCTTTTCGGTGAGGGTCACGGAGTTCTCGGAAATGGAACACCAGCGCTCGCCGTCACGGACCTGAAAATCGAGCCGGGTGGTGCCATGTTTGCCGGCCCTGCGCTGGCGCAGGATACGGTAGCTCTGGCCGCCCAGTTCAAAGGTGAACTCAACCGCCATCTCCTCCCCGCCAAGGCGGATAAGCCTGTCATCCTGTCTGGCGCGTGACCTGCCCCACACCGCCCAGGTGATCGCGTCCAGCAGAGCGGATTTACCGGCGCCGTTTTCACCGGACAGGCATGCCACATGGATACCGGCGAAGTCCACCTCAGCGTGCCGGTAGCACATAAAGTTGGTCAGGGAGAGCTTTTTGGGGATCACGCTGGTTTGCTTTATCTCCGCAGGCGTTCAGACCGGGCAGGAGAGGGCGGTTGACGTCTTGCTATCCGTGTCTGCGCACAAAGCGCCGCATCCGTTCCAGCGCCTCCTCGATCTTCTCATAGGCGGTCGCATAAGAACAGCGCACATAGCCCCGGCCGGCCTCGCCGAAGGCGCTGCCTGGCACACAGGCCACCCGCTCTTCGCGCAGCAAAGTCTCAGCGAATTCCACTTCGTCCAGGCCGGTGATCTCGATGGAGGGGAATGCGTAGAATGCTCCACGCGGCTCGAAACAGCGGAGGCCGATGTTGTTCAGTCCGTCCACGATGAGGCGGCGTCTGCGGTCATATTCCTCAACCATGCTGCGGATAAAGGGCTCTCCTTCGCGCAGGGCGGCCAAAGCCGCGTACTGGGAGACTGTAGGGGCGCTCATGATCGTGTACTGATGTATTCGACGTACCAGTTCCATGATTTCGGCCGGGGCGGCCACGTACCCGATACGCCACCCGGTCATCGCGTAATTTTTGGAGAAGCCCTGGAGCAGGATAGTGCGCTCGCGCATACCGGGCAGGCTGGGAAAGCAGACGTGCTCCACCCCGTAGACCAGCCGGTCATAAAGCTCATCGGAAATGACCAGCAGGTCGTGCTGTTCAGCCAGAGCGGCGATTTCCTCCAGTTTCGCGCGCTCCATGATCGCGCCGGTGGGGTTATTGGGGTACCCGATCAGCAATGCCTTGGTGCGCGGGGTGAGCGCGGCCGATATTGCCCCGGCTGTGACCTGGAAGTTTTCGTCGGCCGTGGTGGGGATGACCACCGGCCGCCCACCGGCGAAAATCACTTCCGGCGTGTAGGCGACAAAGCAGGGCTCAGGCACGATAACTTCGTCGCCCGGGTCCAGCGTGGCGGCCAGCGAGAGGTAAAGGGCCTCGGAGACGCCCACGGTGACCAGGATTTCCTCGGCCGGGTCGTAGCTCAGGCCATATAGCCGCTCCAGATGCTCTGCGATGGCCTGGCGCAATTCCAACAGGCCGGAGTTGGAGGTGTAATGCGTCTCTCCTTGCTCCAGAGCCTTAATAGCAGCCTGGACGATAGGAGCAGGGGTAATAAAATCCGGCTCGCCAATGCCCAGGCTGATCACATCCTCCATCGTGGCGGCGATGTCGAAGAAGCGTCGGATACCTGATGGCGGGACGGTTGCGATACGCCTGGAGAGAAATTTACGGGACATAGCGTGACCTCATTAAACGGGAACAAAGCTCGGATGAGTTGAATTTACCATAGTTTTGTCTCTGTGGCAAGCGGATGTGTCTGGCTACACTGGGGGCGGCAGGCGTGGTCTGATTGTAGGACAACTGCTCGCAGTTGTCCTACATTGGGGCAGCTGCCGGACTGCGGTCCGACGGGCACGGCAGGTGAGAACGAGGCGCGGAATCCAGCTATGCGTATCTCATACCTGCGTGCAAATCTGATGCTAGCTGCTCTTTGTCGGCATATAGCGTGCCAGTGTCCTGGCCAGATTGGGGAGCGGCAGGCTCTGCAGCCAGACCCGCCCGGGGCCGGTCAGTCTGGCAAGGAAAAGCCCTTCTCCCGAAAACAGGACATTCATCACGCCCTTCACCGTGGTGATGTCGTAGCTGACCGTTGGTTCAAAGAAAGCGATATGGCCGGGGTCTATCTGCATCACCTCGCCTGCAGCGAGCGTATACTCCCGCACCTCGCCCGGGATTTCCAGAAAGACCACCCCCGGGCCGGTAACCTTTTGGAGGATAAACCCCTCGCCGCCGAACAGACCGGCCCCTAATCGCTTGTGGAAATGCATCTCCAGCCTGACCGATCCCTCGGCACACATAAAAGCGTCCTTCTGGCAGATAAGACTTTGTCCTGCCTCTAACCGGAAGTCAAGCACCTTGCCAGGGGCCTCGGGGGTAAAGACCACCATGCCGGTGCCACTACGACAGGTGTAGGTGGTCATAAAAAGTGATTCCCCTGCCAGCTTTCGACCGAGTCCGGCCATCAGCCCGCCTTTGGTCTCGGTCTTCATCTCGACATCGCCCTTCATCCAGGCCATGCCCCCCGATTCGGTGTAGACCCTCTCGCCAGGATTCAGGTAAATGTCCACCGTCTGCATAACTGTACCATGAATTTCGTATCTCATTGTGCCTCCTGAATTTTTGTTAGTTGACGCCGTTCCTCTCCCACCACCTGACCATCCCGTAAATAAACTGTACGCCCGGTCTGAGCCGCGATGGAGGGATCGTGAGTAACAATGATAAAAGTGTGTCCTTCCTGGTTGAGCGCGCGCAGCAAAGCGATCACCCCGGCGCCCGAGGCGCTATCGAGATTGCCGGTCGGTTCGTCGGCCAGGACGATGGCCGGGCGGTTAACCAGAGCGCGCGCTATCGCCACACGCTGCTGCTCGCCGCCAGAGAGCTCCAGGGGCCGATGGTGTAGCCGGTCGCCCAGCCCAACACGCTCTAACAGGTGCGCTGCCCGTGCCCGGGCTTCCCGTCCACCGACACCGCTGTAGCGTAGCGGTAACATCACGTTCTCCAGAGCCGTGAGATGGCTCAGGAGGTTGAACTGTTGAAAAACAAAACCCACCTTCTCGCGACGGACGGCCGGCAGATGTGAGCGCGGCAGGCGCGTGACATCCTGGCCATCCAGCACAACGCTTCCCCCGGTGGGCGTATCCAGGCAACCGATGAGGTTCAAGAGCGTGGACTTTCCGCTGCCGGAGGGTCCCATCACCGAGATGAATTCTCCACTCTCGACAGTGAGGTCCAATCCCCGCAGGGCGTGCACCTGCGTCTTGCCCATCGGATAAATCTTCACCAGGCCTCTGGCTTCAACAATCGGCATCCCGCTCGCCTCCACTACTCCTTCACAGGTATAGTGACACGTACAGTCATGCCCCAGCGCAGTTGCGAGTCCGGAATGTCCGGCTCGATCACCACCCGGTAGACCACATCACCGGAGGGCAGTTTATCCCCACGCAGCCCGATTTCCGTTACATGGCCGGTCAGCGTTTTGTCGTCGAAGGCGTTGAACACCAACGTAGCCTCATCTCCAACGCGGATGCGGGCTGCTCCCCACTCGTCCAGGTCGGTGGTCTCGACGCGCAGAGAGGACAGGTCGGCGATGGTGATGGCCGGGGCACCCGCAGAGGCCCAATCACCACGCCGCAAATGGATCGTGACGACAGTGCCATCGAAGGGGGCCACCAATGTATCCTCTTCCAATGCGCCGCGTGCCCGTTCCAGGGCCAGTTGCGCGGCCTCGACCTCCAGTTGTGCTGCCCTCAGTTCGTAGCTGGTGGGGCCCTTCAACAGCCGTTCCAGACGATCCCGGGCCTCCTGGTACGCCATTTCTGCCCGTGCCACCTCGTTGCGCGCATTCTCCAGTTGTAAATCGGCCTGCTGTTTGAGGCGCAGCCATTCCTTGCGCGCTTTCTCGTAATGCTGCTTCGCCTGATCTACAAACCAGTAATCAACCTCACCGCGCCGGTACTTTTCCTGCTGCTCGTTGTACCTGTTACCGGCATCCTCCAGCACCTTGCGGGCGTCCTCCAGCGTCTCGTTCAGCAACGGGCTTTGCTGCACCGCCGTCAGATTCAGCCGGGCGAGTTCCAGCGCCGCAGCGGCCTGTTCCACCTCATGCTCTGCCTGGCGGACCTCTGCCTCTCCGGCCGGCTCTTGCAGTTGTTCCAGGCGTAACTGGGCCTGCCGGAGGCGTAGCTCTTCCTGTTTCACCTGCCGCTCCAGATCGGCCCTGTCTGGTATCGCCAGCCGTCCCAGCAGCATACCGGCCCTGACTGTGTCCCCTTCCTTAACAAACCATTCGGCCACCGGGCCACCGGAGTCGAAGTAAAGGACAGCCCAGCGGGCAGGCACCACCTCCCCCCGTGCTCTCACAGCGATCCCCACAGGTGTGGCACTGGCGGTCGGTGTGGGCTGGGCCGCTTTCAGACCGCCGATGATGCCCGAGACAAGGCTGCTTCCCACGCACAGAATGACTGCCAGAAGGACCAGCCCGCCTATGATAAGTACCAGACGTCTGAGATTGATCACAAGCACCTCCTTTTACTCTGTTCTGAGCGCCTCCACAGGGTCAAGCCTGGCAGCCCGCCAGGCCGGCAACAGTCCGGCAGCCATGCCCAGGAAAGTGCAGAAGATCACTGCACCGGCCACCAGACGCGGGGTCATCTCCAAAACTGTGGAACCTGTGGCTCTTTGGGTGATGAAGTTGACCAGCACAATCAATGGCCAGGCGAGCAGAACCCCTGTCACTCCTCCCACACCACCTAACTTTCCGGCATCGGCGAGGACTTCGGCCAGGATGTCACTATCCGCCGCACCGACCGCCTTTTTCAGTCCGATCTCCCGTGTGCGCTCGCTCACCGCGATGACCATGGTATTGACAACCGAGATACCGCCGACGAAGACGGCGATGGAGAGTATGCCGGCCATCACAGCGATAAGTATGACAAAATAACGGCGTACCTCGGCGGCTGCTGCCTCACCGCTCTGCGTGCGTACACCTGGAAACTCCGACTCAATGGTGCTCGCTATGGCCTTTTCCTCATATCCAGGCGCGACGAGTACGGTGATAGAATTGAGCGAGGGCTGTTGCTTCAGGGCTGCTGCCATCCCCTCCAGGCTGACGTAAGCGCGCCAGTTGAAGCCGGTTAACAGATCGTGTGGGACTGGCTCCCAAATGCCGACCACAGTGAAATCCCGGTCACGGATGGTGAATGTATCACCCACCTTAAGATTGTATTTCCTGGCCAGCTCCGCCCCGATGACTGCCTCGTCCAGGCTGCCGGGCCGCAGGTGCCGCCCTTCGGCCAGCTTCACTGCCATCGGCATATTAAAGCCGTACTCGCCTGGCGGCCCCTCGATACCGTAGAACAACTCGGATTGGAGGCTGAACATACTCTTCTCTTCCTCTATCGTGGCACTCCCGCCGCTGAGTAACACATCTCGTACTCCTGGTATGCGGCGTATGAGCCCTGCGGTTGAACGTCCGAAGGGGACATTGTTATCCTTGGGCTGCACAAGTACCTTACCGCGCGTGCCTTCACCGAGCGAGTCCATAAATGAGCCGAGGTACTCGGCCAGGCTGCCTAAAGCTACCAGGGCAAAGATGCCGATCGCGATACCGCCGACAGTGAGGATCGAGCGGGCGTTGCGGCGTATCAGATATATCAGGCGCGGCAGGCCACGGGCAGCGTACAAGGCTCCTCCGCCGCCCCGTAGCGCCACTACCGGGTCCAGCCGGGCTGCCTGCCAGGCCGGATAGAGGCCGGCGCAGACCCCCATCAACACGGTGAAAACGATCGCTCCGACGGCCAGCCGCGGTGTGACCAGAAACAGGTACATCCCCAGTTGCTTGAGGAGCATACGATTGGCCAGAGAAGTCACACCAATGCCGGCCAGCACACCGATCAGTCCTCCTGCCCCGCCGATGAAGGCTGCCTGCGCCACCACTTCCGCAAGGATATGAGAATCGGCTGCTCCCAGCGCCTTCTTTAGCCCGATTTCCCGACGCTGCTCGTGCACGGCGACAACCATGGTGTTGACAATGGTGAACGTACCGATGAGCAATGCCATGATGCCGCTGGCCCCGAGGATCAGGGAGAAGATCAACACTCGCTGGCGGGCCTGCTGTACACTCTCCCGGGGCGACTGAGCTTCTACCCCCTCCACCTGGCTCTCGATGCGCGCTGCCAGCTCATCTATGTCCGTACCGGGCAGCGGCACAACGGCCACTATGCCCACGCCACGGAATGGATTGGGGGAGGCCAGTTTCTCTGCCATTTCGTAGGAGATGTAAGCGGTGCGCAGCGCGGCCGACGCCACGTATTCCCAGATGCCGACGACACGAAAGGGCCGCTCGCGGATTATGAATTCATCGCCAATATCCAGCCCGTATTCCTGGGCAATATCCCAACTCACCACCGTCTCGGTGCGGCTGCCGGGAGCGGGCACCCGCCCGGCCCACAGCCCCACTCTCAGGGACGGCTCGTACTCCAGGCCGGGAATGTCGGAGTAGGTGCCGGAGAAAGTCGCCGGATTAAAGTAAATCCTGACGCTGCTTTCCTCCTCCGGAGCCTCCAGGTTATCGGAGATTGTGGCGGTGACACCGGCGACACCACGCACCTTGCGTAACTGGCGCAGGGTATTCCAGCTCAGCGGGCGATCCCACTGTTTGGGCCAGACGTAAATGCGGCTCAAGGCCCCGGCCTCGGCATCGCTGATAATCGTTCCCATCCTTTCGTTGATGCCTCCCACCGTGGTGACGGTGAAGATGCCCACACTGACCGCCAGGATGGTGAGCGCCGAGCGTATTTTGTGACGGATCAGATAACGTATGAGGTCGAGCATATTTCCTTGCCTGACTCACCATTATAACGTTTTCCGGCGCTATTTTATTCGCTGCAACACGGATAACTGTAACTCTGGCAGCCGGCTGTCGCCAATGTGCACGGGCGGCGCGCTGGGGCATGGCTGCTCAGGGCTGATTGGAATCGCTCTCAGGCTGTAGCCGGTCGGCGAGAGCCGACTGATTGAATTCACCGCCAGGGGCGCAGAGGTTTCTTCTTTGCACTCTCTACGCCATCTGCGGCTTTTCAAAAGGGCCTCTCCCGACTGCCCGGGTGGCAAAAAGGTTTACAGGCGAGGCTTGCTTTGCTCTGAAAGCCACTGCCTGATTGCATGGGGCTAGCCCCCGCCAACCGGTGGGAACATCCCCACCTCGTCGCCGTCCTGGAGCACGTAGTTCCCATCTCGTATGATTCCGTTGACAAAGACGACCTTAACCAGATTGGGGGGCAGGTTGAGGATTGTCAGCAATTGTCCGGCTGTGGTGCCTTCGGCCAGCTCCACGGGCATAGCTTCCCCGATTCCCAGGTGCGGGTAGTGTTGTCTTAAACCGGCGAACAGCTTCACGTACACGATCATGGTGACTCCTGAGCCGTCTTTACCTGAGTCCAGAGTTCCACAATCTCCCTGTACACTACCTGGCCTTCAATGGTGGCCAGCGCGGCAGCCTCTTCCAGGGTCTTCAGGGCCTCTTCGTAAAGTTGCTTTTGATAGTAGACCCAGGCGAGGGTATAGAGATAGCGCGCCCGCTCCAGAGGGGTCTCCGCCCTGGCGATGGCCTGACGGGCCAGTTGCTCCGCCTCGAAGAGACGTTCACCCCGGTAGCGGGCATAGATAAAGGCCCTGCCGTTTATCACTCTCCGGTCGTAAGGATTGATACGCATGGCCTGGTCCAGATAAGACTCCGCCAGCTCGTAATCCCCCATGGCTGCGCTCACCGTTGCCAGGCCCACGTACGCCTCCACTGAACCCGGGTCCAGTTCCAGCACGGCCTGATAAGACTTCGTTGCTCCGGCCAGCTCGCCATTCCCCAGCAGCGCTTCTGCCAGGCGCAGATGCTTGAGCGGAGCTGCCCTGTCAAGGGTGACAGCCCGGCGCAATGATTCCAGCGCCGCTCCGTACTCGCGCCGCTCGGACAGCAGGTAACCTTGCCACAGGTAAGCGTCGGCCAGTTGAGGGTCCAGTTCCAGCGCCAGGTCGAAATCCAGCAGGGCAGCGCTCCACTCGCCGCTGTAAAAATGCGCTCTTCCGCGTCCCAGGCAGGCCTGGGCCTGTATCCCTACCGTCTCGGTGACCGCGATTGCGGTATTGAAGTCGTAGATCGCCTGGGGATAGGCTCCCAACTCGAGATACGCGTAGCCCCTTTGCAGGCGCAGGAGCGGGTTACGTGGCTCCGCCGCCACCTGTTCGTCGTAGGGTGTGTCCGGCGCGGCTGGCGTGGGGGTGAGCGTTGGTGTTGGCAGCTCCGTCGGCGTCGGCGAGGCGAGGGGAGTTGGAGTCGGCGACGGCGTCAACTCAACGGTCGGCAACACCGTTGGGGGCGCATGGAGCGACTGCATGGCGGGTGAAGGCTGGCCGAACCATTCCATAATGGCCTGATAGTTCAGCGCGAATATGGCAATCGGGAGCGCGCAGGAGAAGAAGGCCATTATGATCAGGCCATACAGCATCAGGTGCTGCGAGCGGGTCAGTTTACTCATAGAGGCTGCATCTCACGCAGGGCATAAATGGCTCCCAGCATTTCTGAGATTAATTGACGATCGGTGAAATGACGCAACATGATCGCTTTGGAAGGACACGCTCCGGCGCAGGTACCACAGCCCTTGCACAGGGCCTCTTTCACATGAGCGATCTTCCGCTCTGGGAGGAATTCGATGGCCGTGTAGGGGCAGGTCTGGATACATTGAGTGCAGCCCACGCACATCATTTCATCCACAAATGCGGTCGCCGATTCGACCTGTATTTCTCCCTGGCCGATGAAGGAGAGCACCCGCGCGGCGGCTGCCGCACCTTGCGCCACCGAGTCAGGTATATCGCGCGGCCCCTGAGCGCAGCCGGCAATAAAAACGCCGTCGGTCATGGTGGCGACGGGGTCAAGTTTGGGGTGTTTTTCCTTAAACCAGCCGTCGGCGTCGCAACTGATGCCGAAGCGCTGCGCCACCTGCCGGGCGTCGTGGCGCGGTTCCAACCCGACGCTCAGGATAACCATATCTACCGGCACACGTATCTCTCTGCCCAGTGCACGGTCCTCGACGTATACGGCCAGCTTTCCTTCCTCGGGCAGGATTTCCGCCGGCCGGCCGTTGATGAATACCGTGCCCTCCTGTTGCAACCGTTTATAGAACTCTTCGTAGGCCTTGCCGCCGGTGCGCATATCAATGTAGAACTCGTAGACACGGGCGTTGGTCTTGTGATGCACGAGATGGGCCAGTTTCAGCGAGTACATGCAGCAAACCCTCGAGCAGTAGGGGTGGTAGTGCTCATCACGGCTGCCGACGCAGTGGATGATCGCCACACTCTGAGGCACGGTCTCCCCATCGCGCAAGACGACACGGCCGCCGGTGGGGCCGGAGCCTGAAAGCATACGTTCCACCTCCAGGCTGGTGAAGACATTGGGGTAGCGCCCGTAGCCGTACTGGGAGACCCGGGAGGCATCAAAAGGATCATAGCCGGTTGCGATGATGATGTTGCCCACCTGGATATCCAGCAGTGTGTCCTGTTGGGTGTAATCAATTGCCCCGGCAGGACAGACCTTTTCGCACAGTCTGCAACGGCCCTTAGTGAAGAACAGGCAGTGTTCCCGGTCAATCACCGGGACGGCCGGCACGGCTTGAGCGAAGGGGCGGTAGATCGCTTTACGTTTGCCCAGCCCGGCGTTGAAGCCATAGTCCGTCACGCGGGTGGGGCATTTCTCCTGGCAGAGTCCGCAGCCGGTGCACTTTTCTTCGATCACCGAGCGGGCGCGTTTACGTACACGGACGGTGAAGTTACCCACATGGCCCGAAACGCCTTCCACCTCACTGTAGGTCAGAATATTGATGTTGGGATGCCGACCGGCATCCATCATTTTTGGCCCCAGGATTCAGGCGGCACAGTCAAGGGTCGGGAAAGTCTCGTCCAACTGGGCCATACGCCCGCCGATGGAAGGCTCGCGTTCCACCAGGTAGACCGGGTAACCCGCATTGGCCAGCTCGAGGGCAGCCTGGATGCCGGTGATGCCCGCCCCTACGACAAGCGTGGCCGGATGGATGGTCACCTTGTTGATGCTTAGTGGCCGGTGGTGACGCACTCGCGAGACGGCCGCAGCGACCAGTGCTTTGGCCTTCTCCGTAGCCTGACCCCGGTCCTCGTGAACCCATGCGCACTGTTCGCGGATGTTGGCCTGCTGGAAGTAATAGGGGTTCAGCCCCGCTCCTGCGAGCACGCGCTGGAAGGTCTGCTCGTGCATTCGGGGAGTGCAGCAGGCCACCACCACCCGGTTCAGCCCAAGCTGGCGGATGTCGTCCCGGATCATCTCCTGGCCCAGGCTGGAGCACATAAACTCGTAGTCCCGGGACACTACAACGCCATCCAGTTGCGCAGCCCATTGAGCTACCCCTGGACAATCCACGACGCCGGCGATATTGCTCCCACAGTGACAGACATAGACACCGATTCTCATAACCCCCTCCTGCTTGAGAGTAACTGCCCGTTCCGTGTTCCGGTGACAACGGAGCGCCTTATCCCTGAAAGAGCACAGCCTCTATCTCTCTTAACCGCTCGATGCCCCTGATCTCATAGGGGAAAAAGGGCAGTTCGATCAGTGTAATTCTACCGTCGTACTCGCGGCTCAGCATTTCGATGTACGGCCTCTGCATCTCCATGCGCCAGCGCATGAAATCGCAATCGGGGTTTCGCACCACACCGTTGATCACCAGATAGCGCACGCGCAACCCGTGCCTCTCCAGCTCGTTGACGACGCGGCGGCTCTGATGGAATCCGAGCGCTTCGGGTATCGTTACCATAATGAACTCGACATTCTCCGGAGCACTGAAGAAACGGGTTGTCTGCTCCGCCAGCTCTCGCCAGCCAGCGATGATCTCAATAAACGGGGCGCGAGAAAGTCTGAGCGTATTTTGCATCTCCAGATAGATGCGTGGGGCAACACGCAGGTGCTCGATAAAACGGCCCGGCAGGCCGAGCAGGCGCAGCGTATCGCCAGCAGGGGCGGTATCCCACACGATCAGATCATAGCGCTCGTCCCTCACCCGCTCCAGAATGAAGTCGAGCATAAACTCTTCCTGGATGCCGGGGGCCATGGCCGCGTAGTCCACCACCTCATCATAAGGCAGATCAACCAGGGCAGAAGCAGCCTGGTACACCTCCGGCCCGAACTTCTGCTTCCAACGGCGCATCACCTCATCGGGGTGGATTTCCAGGGCGTACAGGTTCGTCACACCTGTCACAGGGCTTTCCACAGGGCCGATACGGCACTCGAAGATGTCAGAGAGGGAAGGGGTGAGGTCACTGGAGATGATGAGCGTCCGGTGGCCGGCAGAGGCGAAGTGCAATGCGGTGGCTGCTGAACAGGTGGTCTTCCCTACACCACCCTTGCCGCCGAACATCAGGACGCGCCTGCCGCTCTGTTCCAGCCCGGATAAAGAACCCGACATCAGCCACACTCCGAGGGAATGATTACATTGCGTCCTTATTGTACCACAAAACGCGGTCAAATATAAAACAGGGCTGGCCGGCCTGGTTAACCTGCGCAGGGTTGTATCGGCAAGATCGCAGCAGGGTAAACAGATGGGCATCCGGCTGATAACGGCGGTGCCGACCGGCAATATACCCCGCACAGATCAAATCAACCGCTTGTCGAGGCCGTACTCGACATGCTGGGAATGACCGAATTCGCCGACCGGCGCGCCGAGGGCTTTTCCCTCGGCTTGTGCCCGCCGCGTCATCCTCGGCCAGGCGCTCATCCACGACCAACTCAACATCATCCTCGGCGAACCGACCGCCGGATTTGACGTGATGAGCATCTGCACTGCGGCTGGTTGATCCGCCGCCCGATGTGGATCAGGCGTTCGCAACGGCGAACTGGCCCTGGTGCTCGCCGTCCCGCCCGATGCCGCCGGGGCGCTTGCAGCCGGGCGGTCCATCACACAGATTTGTCAGGCTACTTCAAAAACCCGGCTTGCGGTGCGTTTGACAATTGCGTAGAAAGTGGTAAAAATGGCTTATAGCGCACATCGCTACGACCACCTGGAGGGGCAGATTATGGACCGTTTCTCTGATCACCTCCCCGGTCAACGCCTCTACATCGCTCATTGCCGCGCATCGGGGATGCCCCGGCAATGGCAGAGGGTTGAGGGCGTATGAAGGAGGATCGCATACGGATGGCCCACGGCGCAGGCGGCAAGATGATGAACGATCTGATTCGCCGTCTCTTCTTCCCGTTGCTGGATAACGAGTATCTGCGCCAGCAGGCCGATGCGACCAGGTTGTGGATTGCCGCTGACAGTTCGTGTATCGCGGTCTCCACCGACTCATTTGTGATACGCCCGCTCTTTTTCCCCGGCGGCGACATCGGTTCACTCGCCGTGCATGGGACGGTGAACGACCTGGCGATGAGCGGTGCACGTCCGCTCTGGCTCACCGCGGGCTTTATTCTGGAGGAGGGGCTGGAAATTGAGGTGCTGGAGCGCGTGGTGCGTTCAATGGCAGAAGCCGCCCGCACAGCAGGCGTTTGGGTCGTGGCAGGAGACACTAAAGTGGTCGAGCACGGGCATGGCGACGGCGTTTATATCAACACCACCGGCTTTGGTGTGGTGCCCGATGGTATTGAAATCGGGCCGGAGCACATACGCCCCGGCGATGTGGTGCTGCTGAGCGGCACCGTCGGCGACCACGGCATCGCGGTCCTCAGTCGGAGAGAGGGGCTGGGATTCGAGACCTCGTTGCTTTCTGACTGTGCCCCGCTGAACAACCTGGTGGAAACGCTCCTGGCAGCGGCTCCGCGTACTCATTGTCTGCGTGACCCGACGCGCGGCGGGTTATCAGCCGCGTTGAATGAACTGGCCGGTGCTGCGCATGTGGGAATCGAGATCGAAGAGGCAGCCGTACCGGTACGGCCGGCGGTGGCTGCGGCATGCGAAATGCTCGGATTTGACCCGCTGACGGTTGCCAATGAGGGGAAGTTGATCGCGTTTGTGCCGCCTGAGCAGGCCCGGGAGGCATTGGCCGCGCTGCGAAGCCATCCGCTTGGGCACGATGCTGCCTGTATCGGCTTTGTTACCGATGATCACCCGGGGCTTGTGCTGGCGCGCACTCACATCGGCGGGCGACGCGTGGTAGATATGCCTGCAGGTGAATTGTTGCCACGCATTTGTTAGCGTAACCATCAGTTTTGTTTTTTGGGAGGTGAGTGATGAGCAGGCAACCCTGTTATCTGCGCCTTGTGTCGGCGCTTGTCTTGGGAATTGGAGTATTTATTGTTTTCATCACGCTCACATCTTCGCCAATGCACGCCGCCCCTTCCGGCTACGAATTTCCCGCCGGCGCCACCCTTACCCCCCTCGGCGCCGGTCAGCCCGACGACCTGGCCCGCCGCAACGCCTACAAAGAACTCTGGCGGGCCCTCTACAGCGGCCCGCCTCCGCTGGCCTGGACCGCCGTCACCGCGACGGTGGACGGCACCGACTACGGCCCCGGCGCCGTCGTGGGCAACTTGAGTGGCGACTTCTACCAGGTGACCGCCTCCGGCCCCTTCAGCCTCCCCCGCTCCTTCGCCCTCCACCCGCGCCGGGTGGCCCTCTTCTATCCCACCGTCCGCGATGAGTACGGCCAGATCGTCGCCTGGGAAGAGGGCGACTTTGAGCAACTCTTCCGCGTCTACCTCTGGTGCGAACTCCCCCCCGATTCGGGGGGGCCGGGGGGGGTCGGTTGCCCCTACTTTGACACCCTCACCGAAACCCAACTCCTCTCCGACCTGGGGTCCTACGACGTGCTCATCCTCCCTGCCCTGCGCGTCGGCTACCCCGATGAGGTCATCGCCGCGCTGGGCCCGGACGGCCTGGACGCCATCCGGGATTGGGTGCTCGGCGGTGGCTTTCTCTACGCCCAGTCCGACGGGGCCGCTATCGCCCAGGCGGCGGGACTGGTGCCCCCCGGCACGGTGGACCTCTCCACCCGCGTCACCGACCCCGACAACCGGGGCGGACTGGACGTCCTCCTGCCCGACCATCCGCTGGCCTTCTCCTGGCTCTCCAGCACCACCTACGTCCTCAACGAACCGCTCATCACCGCCACCGAAGGGCTGAGCGTCGTCGCCACGTTCGCAGACACCTCGCAGCCGGGATCAGTTGCCATCGCCGTCGCCGCACCGGGGGACGGGCGCGTCGTCCTCTTCAACGGCCATCCCTCCGACGACATTGACTACCACCCCCAGGTGCTGGACGCCCTCCTCTGGGCGATGAGCGAGCGCGCGGGCATCTACGGCACCCTCTGCCAGCAGTACTCCGACGCCGTCCCCTGCGACGTCATCCCCGCCTACGAGCCGGGCGTGCCCGTCGTCGTCACCACGACCTTCCGCAACCTCTGGGACGGCCCGCTGATGAACGTCGTCATCACCGAGACGCTCCATCAGGGCTTCACTACCACCCGCGACCTCATCACCCCGACACCGGCCCTCTTCGTGGAGAACCCCGACGGCACGACCACCATCGTCTTTACCCTGACCGAGGCCGCCCCCGGCGACACCGTCTTCACCTACATCGCCTACACCGCCGCTCCCTCCGGCACCGCCCGCAGTAGGGGTGCAGCGCGCTGCACCCTCGTCAGCACGGCCCAGGCCGACTACGTGGACCCCTTCTGGCCCACCGCATTCCATCCCGACGGCCTCCCCCGCCACCTGACCCGCAACGCGCTCCATCTTTCCTCCCGCATGGCGGCGCGGCTGGTAGGCGACCGGGACATTGAACTGGACGGCCTCTACCCCCTCCCCGCAGAGGGCTACTACTTTGACATTGCCCTGACGCTGGAAAACAAAGAAGAGACCGACGCGGAGCACATCCTGGTCACCGACGTCGTCGCGCTGGTCAGCCCCATCGTGGACGTGGACGACCAGCGCATCGTCCCGCACGTCGTCTCCGACACCTGGGACGGCGGCGCGGCGCTCTCCCAGACCCTCTTCGCCCTCAACCAGGTCTTCTTCTACGAGACGCCCGTCCCCATCTACCCGCTCCCTGTCTATATGGACGGCGCCACCGTCATCACCACGGGCGTCTTTTACTCCCTGCCCACCTGGCTGAACGGCCCCCGTCTGGTCTACACCTACACGGGCGATTTCACCACCACGCCGGGCCTCTCCAACTCGGTCACCATCCCGCCGGAATTCGCTGACGTCATCACCGTCACCGCCGACGGCGACCTGCTCCTGCCCGCGCTGACGATGGTCTGGGACCTGGGCACGCTCCCCACCTACGACTACCTGGAGCCGGCCATCCGCTACGGCCTCTTCAGCCACGAACTCTTCCACCGCACCGTCTCCTTCACCAGCGACCCGGTCAGCCCCAGCCTGGTGCTGGAAGGGGCCGGCGGCTCCGTCTACACCAACCTGGGCGGCCACCCCATCCCGTACCACGAGTACCTCTCCCACGGCGTCGTCCACATCCCGGTCCCGCCGGAGATGCCGCGCGTGACCTACACCGACATCTGGGGCCGCCCGCAGGTCATGGAACTGCGCACCGTCTTTTACGACATCGTCCCCTTCCCGCCGCCCGAGTACCACGCCGTGGTGAACACCACCTTTGAGATGCGGGCCGACCGCGACGGCGACGGCATCGGCGAGACCCGCGTCCTGGAATTCCCCGCCCGCGAGGGCGCCGATCTGACCCTGTACCTCAAGACCTGGTCCAACTTTGACCCGACGATGCCGCCGTTGCGGAAGGACGAGACCCTCATCTCCCAGGGCATGTTCCGGGGCCTGGGCTTTGACCTGCACCCGTGGACCGGCGACTGGTGGACCTCGTGGACGCCGCTCCACCTGCAAGGGTACCTCACCGACACCGACCTGGTGACCGTCGTCACCGTCCCCGCCTACGATTACCTGTACTTCCAGCAGTACCTGGAGAGCCAGCGCCGCGAGGGCCTGCTCATCAGTGCCACGATCCGCACCTACCCCGACTTCCACCGTGAGGGCGTGATGAAGATAGACGACGGCGCGCGCTTCGTCTACCACCAGAAGGCCGTCGGCCCCAACCGCTACGAGGTCTACGATGCGCACGTCCAGGCCGTCTTCGGCCTCTCCGCCGACGCGCGCGTCCACAAGGCTGTCGCACCGGTCCTGGTGGCGACCTTTGACGACCAGGTCTACCACTTCCTGCGGATAGAGGACCCGTGGGACCCGCGCTGTGTGGGCTGGGAGCCGTTCATCAAGTCCTACGGCTTCGGCGACCTGGCGGCGACGGTCTACGTGGGCGGGCGGCACGGGCCGGAGTTGCTCTGGTCACGGGTTGCCCCCGGCGGGCGCACCCAGATTCGCCTGGAAATCCGCAACAACCAGACCGGCATCACGCTGACGAACCTGGCCATCACGCCGACGGCCCCGGCGGGCATCACCGTCACCATGCGCAGCGTGACCGAGACCCAGGCGATAGAGCCCCTCTTCTTTGACTTCCCCTTCCTGCATGAGACGACCGTCCCCGAAGGCTGGCGCACCGTCTGGTACTACGACGTGGACGTCAGCCCGACCTTCACCGACACCGGGCGGGTGCATAAGGTCACGTTCGAGGTCAGCGCCGACGGCCTGCCCGCCGGCTTTGCGGTGCCCGCCGCCGAAATCGGCGTGGGCGCCCCCGGCGCCTGCATCCAGACCGTCTGGGGTCAGGCCACCGACCTGCAACTGGAGGACCTCCTGCCGCCGTGGGCGGACCCGCTGGACGCCCGGCTGGCGAACCGCGCCGAAGCGGCCCATCTGGAAGGGGCCCTCGCCCTGGGCGATGTGACCTCGGCCACGGCCATCTTCTCCGGCCTGCGGCCCGTGGGGTTTGTCACGGAGACGGTCGCCGACGGCACGCTCGTCTCCTTCACCCTGCCCGTCTCGGACACGTACGACGCGACGCAGATGCCGTGGCTGGAGAACGGCCGGCGCTCCGGCGAGATGTACGTCGTTTTCAAATCCCATGCCCAGATTGACGCCAGCGGCACGGCGGTCATCAACTACGGCCCCGTCATCACCTACACCGACCCCTTCGCCCAGGTCTACACCCACACCGGCAACCTGCAGACGGTAGAGGTGCACGGCGCGGCGCTGGTGGTGAACTACACGGTGGACGCCATCACGGATACGCGCGATGGCGCGCCGGTGCCGGGCGTGGTGCGCGGCGTGCTGAACGGGGCCGCGGTGACGGTGGACGTCTTCAACCGGGGCGACTATATCGCCAAATCCGTGCGCGTCACGGTCACCTTCGCCTCCGGCGTGACGCTGACGGCGAGCACGGTGCCGACGGTGGCCCAGGGCGCGGAGTGGGCGGCCTTCGCGCTGCCGGACATCCCGCCGGGGGCGGATATGGGCATCGGGCTGGTGCTGGAGTTCGTCCCTGGCGAGACGGGGCCGTGGATTCAGGCGCCGCCGCAGTCGTACCGGCTCATCGGCGCCACCGACGGGCGCTACGTCCACGAGTTCCCCTTCGCTGCGCTTGTGCCGCGCACGGTCGTGGTGGTGGACCGGCTGGCGGGGCCGCTGGAAGTGGGGGTTTACACTCGCTTCTGGCGGGTCTACCTGCCCACGGTGATGCGGAACTACAACCCATGGTGGCCGCAGGCAGCGGGGAATTGAATTGAGAGGAGGTTTAATGCGAGATTTGACAGAGCGGATAAGCATAGTGACCGGCGCGTCCAGTGGCATTGGCCGTGCCACGGCCATTGCCCTGGCGCGCGCAGGGGCGAATGTAGTGCTTGCCGCCCGCCGTGAGTCACTCCTGCAAGAAGTGGCAGAGGGAATAAGGGCTTTGGGACGCGAAGCGCTGGTCTTCCCGATGGATGTCACTGATCAGCGGGCAGCAGGCCAGCTTGTGACGCACACGCTACAACGATGGGGACGGGTGGACATCATGGTGACCTGCGCGGGACAATATCTGCGCTGCCCTATCCGGGAGCTTGCCCCTGCTGCGCTTCAGCGATCGCTCGCGGTCAACTTCTACGGCAGCGTATATCCGGTGCTGGAAGTGCTGCCGCATATGCTGGCACGTGGTGAGGGCCATATCGTGCTCGTCACATCCGTGGATGGCAAGAAGGGCCTTCCTCCCGACGCACCGTACGTGGTTGCCAAATTCGCCCTGAGCGGTTTCGGCGATGTCCTGCGTCAGGAGCTACATGGGACCGGGGTGGGGGTCACAGTGGTCTTCCCTGGCCGCGTGGACACACCGCTGATCGCCGATCTGGAGGTGCCCCGCATTTCGGCAAAGATACCGCCTGAGGCGGTGGCGCGTGCCATAGTGCGGGCTATCCGTCGGCGGCAGGCAGAGGTGATCATTCCCTTCCAGGCTAGTTTACTGCTGTTACTTAATTTCCTCTCCCCCCGTCTGGGTGATTGGGCGATCCGCACCTTCCGCCTGGAAGGGTGGCCCGCGAGGAGTTAGGAGATGGAAGTGGCTACACATCAGTGGCTTAAGTCGCTTGAAGTGGCGTTTGTCTCCGGCTTTCCTCATCCTTTAGTGAACAGGGTCCTGGATGGTTTGCGTAGATATTTCGTAAAGCTGGGCCATCGTGTTGTGGACAGACCGGGCTCCGGCACAGATGTGGTACTGACCTCCGCGCCCTACGGGAAACCGCTGGACTGGCGGGAGGCGGTGTTGTTCAACCTGCGCCGCCGCTTTCGGCTTGATCACCTGCCCCTGGTCTTTACACTGGTCCCCGTCACTCTGACGGCGTTCAGGGAGAGCCTGATCCGTCTGGAAAGAGCGCTGAGGCGCGAGCGCCCGCGCGAGGAGGATTTTGCTTTTGAGGGCCTGTCGCCCACCGCGTATCAGGTGTTGCTCGAACAGGGACGGCGGGGAGGGCCGCTCCTGGCTCTGGAGCGGGTTGTGCAGGCTCAGTCCAAGAGTATCCGTGTGCTCCTGGTGGCGGGGGAGGGGGAGCCTGAGGAGGCTTACGTGTTCGACCTGGCGGGTGCACATCCACGCATTCCCGCCGGAGACGATGACTTCTTCTATACCGACCTGGTCCTGCGCATAGCCACGGCAGCGAGCACCCGTGAGGTTACCGGTCACGTGGTCGTTGATGCACCGATCCCGCAGTCCCTCTGGCAGAGCCTGAGCACGCCGACCGCTCTGAAACGGGCGAGCTATGAGCTGGGACGCCGCAATTTTTTCACCCCCATGGTACGCATCTCAGACCTGGTACATGTCCCGGTGGTGGAGGCAAGTATCTCTGAACAGTATAGCGAGGGCTGTTTCGCCACCTGGGACACCGAATTGAATGCCCTCGTTACAACCGTGACGGGCAGTGCGCGTCCGGTGAGCAAGTATGAGCTTGGCGACGATGACCTGGCCGTCGTGGTGGGGGTGCGCCCTGATGGTCAGGGAGCGCTTGTGCGCCATGTGGAGGGCAAGCGGAACAGCCCACCTTCTTCCGAGGCAGTCGAGATGGTGGAGATGGATGCTCCGTTGCCACGGGTGGAGATCGCCCCCGGGCTGCTTGTGCCGGTGGCCCGCTCCAAACTACATGGTCACCGTGGCGTGCGCTCGTTCGATCCCCGGGTGGTGGAGTTTGTGCCTCTGGACAGGCCGTACTATTACTACCCTGTCTCATGCGCGACGGATGCGCAGGCGCGTGCGATCAAAGCGGCCTTTGCCCGCTCGCAGACACTGAACGCTCCCGACGACCCGCGTCCCATCGCCTTCACTGTGTTGCCCTGTCACGGCGTGGTACTGGTGGAGAAGTGGGTGCCCGGTTATGAACCGTTACAGGTGCTGTGGGAGGCGATTGACAGCGGCGCGCTGGAAATAGATACCCTGGTGCCGCAGGGGCCGCTCAGTTACCGGCCTGCGGCCGGTGGGCGTATGGTACTGGTTGAGGGGGTGACGGATTGAACAGCCTGCGGATAAAACCCCGGTTGTTTCTGGCCATGTTGGCCGGCCTGCTTTTGATGGCCGGTGGGTTGCCGGCCCTGGCTCAACCCACGCCGCCACCTCTCCCGGTGCCGAAGCTGAGTGTAGGGGTGCTCTCCAGAGACCCCGGCTATGGACCGCGCTGGAGCACAAACGTTTTCCCCTTCGGCAATTACATTGGTCCCCAAAGCGGACAGGACGTGTTCTGCCGCACCTATCTCAAGTTTGTGATACCTCCTGTGCCTGAGAATGCGGACGTCCATGCCACCCTGTACGTCTACGTGGATGACTACTGGCCCGGGCCAGGAGGTGCTCCCATCTCTGTGTATCCAGTGCTGGAGGAGTGGGCACCTGAGACTGTAGACTGGTACGATATGGCCGCCTGGCCTGAACTGGGCCAGGCAGTGGCAACCACACAGGTCACTTCAGATGGAGGGTGGTTCACCTGGGAAATAAGCGGGCTGGTATGGGAATGGGGGACAGGCGCCCGCCCTGATTATGGGCTGGCGCTGGCCGCGGCAAATCTGGACTCGACGGCGGATAACTGGGCTGCGGCCCGTCGTCTGACGGCAGATGACCCGGGCACCAGGCCGTACATGGCGCTATATATTGACGTGCCGACAACGGTGACACTGTTTCCAACACCCCCGCCCATAACACAGCCGCCTCCGCCAACAGCACCGCCGCCCCCGCCGACGGTACAGCCGCCTCCGCCAACAGCGCCGCCTCCACCGACCGCTACACCGGTCCTCTTACCGCCTCTCCTGCCAGAGAGCGGCGGTGCTTCCGTGCCGCCGACGGTGATATTGATACTTGTGTGGGGTGGGGTGGGGATGGCGGTTGCCGGAGTGCTGAGAAACGGCTTCGCCCGCCGATCGCGTCACACCCAAGGAACAGACAGGCCCGGTGCGTAACGCATCTAAAACTGCCGCCTGTGCAATTGGAAAACCGCAAATGGTGCAAAGAGCGCAAAGACCTTTAGAAATCTTTGCGTCCTTTTCGTTCTTTTTGCGTAACTACTCACCTGTGTCCGCCGGATCATAATCCGGCGGGTACAGGACGGCTGTTGGCCTCGCTGCCTGGCCGGTGACCTGCTCATCCGAAACTCGCGCGGATGTAATCCGCTTCGCACGAGCAGGCTGAGCAGTTACCTTTTTGGTAACTATTCAGCCGATTGAAATCGCCCTCTTCAGGCGCTTCGCGCCAGGTGTCGGCCTGCGCCGACACTGCCTCTGATGGTGTAGCAAGGCAGGGGCGATTGATTAATCGCCCGTACCTGGCGCAGGCCGACCAATGGCCGCAGGCCCAAAAGGGTGTACGGGCGAGGCGCGCCTCGCCCCCTACAGTCACCGCCTGAATAGTATACAAGTTACCTTTTTGTGGTGAATCCAATCTAACCGCCCAGCTCGCAAAACTGTGCACGCTTGTATCCGTCACCCTCAATAAACTTGTCAGGAGACGACGATGTCCGCTTTTGCTCCGCTGTCTCGTCTTACCAAAGTCCTGTACGGCCTTGGGGATGTGGGGTTCAGCCTGACCTCAACCATACTTGGGGCCTACTTCGCCATCTTCCTGACCGATGTTGTCGGTGTCACGCCGGGCCTCGCCGCGATTGCGATCTTCATCGGGCGGAGTTGGGATTACATCAACGATCCGCTCGTTGGCCACCTGTCTGATCGCACCCGCACCCGTTGGGGTAGGCGGCGTCCTTTCCTGCTTTTTGGCCCTGTTCCGTTTGCTCTGGCCTTCATGATGCTATGGTACCGCCCTCCGTGGGAGAACATGCTGGCGCTGGCGATCTACTACGCCATCGCCTATGTCCTGTTCGACGCTGCCGCGACGCTGGTCTACATGCCTTATTTCGCGCTCACGCCGGAGCTGACCTCGGATTACGACGAACGCACCGCCCTCACCTCCTACCGCATGTTCTTCTCCATCCTCGGCAGCCTGGTGGCTTTTACTGTGCCGTTGATGATTATCGGCTCGTTCAACCCGGGGAGTGCGCCGCGTGTGCTGCTGATGGGGATTTTGTTCGGGATCATCAGCGCCGTGCCGCTGTGGCTTACCTTCGCAGGCACAAAGGAGCGTCAGGTTTATCAGGAGCAGGCCCGTCCGCACCTGCTCCACTCCCTGCAGGCGGCTTTCAAAAACCGCCCGTTTGTCTTCGGGATGGTGATTTTCCTGCTCACCTGGGTCACAGTCAATATCCTTGAGTCCACCTTGCTGTATTTCATCAAATACATTGTGCGCCGGGAGGCTTACAGCGACACAATCATGGCGACCATTTTCATTACAGCGATACTGGCTCTACCCTTCTGGGAGTGGGCCTCACGTCATTGGGACAAGCGACGTGCCTACGCTGGAGGGATCGCTTTCTGGGCTGTGGTGCAGCTTGTCCTGATCACCCTCACCCCTGCCACTGCTTTGCCGATGTTGCTGTTTCTGTGCGTTCTGGCGGGTATCGGCGTGGGGGCGGCCCACGTCATTCCATGGGCCATCATACCCGATGCGGTCGAGTGGGATGAATGGCACACCGGAGAGCGACACGAAGGGATGTTTTACAGCCTGATCACGCTGATGCAGAAAATTGCCTCTTCGGTTGCTGTGCCCCTGGTGCTGCTACTGCTTGAGTTTACCGGCTATATTCCAAATGCAACCCAACAGCCTGCCGGCGCGCTGATGGGCATACGGATCGTCATTGGCCCGCTGACGGCTCTCCTGCTGGGCAGTGGGATCGCGTTCGCGCTCTCCTATCCACTGAGCCGGTCACAGCATGTGCAAATAGTCAAAGAGCTTGAGGCCAGGCATGCTCTCAGGCACGCCGAAATGGAGTTGAAATGAGCAATTCAAACATCGAGACCCGCCCTGTCAGCACTGCGCGTGAGCGCAGGACCTTCCTGACCTTCCCCTGGCGCCTCTACCGCGGTGACCCGCTGTGGGTACCTCCGTTGCTTCCTGAACGGGAAAAAGCTCTCGATCCCAAACGTGGTGTCTTCTTCCGACGGGGTGGCGAAGCAGAATGTTTCATCGCCTGGCGCGGAGGGGAGCCGGTCGGTACCATCTGTGCAGCAGAAGACAAATTCGCCAATGAGCGGCGTCACACAAATGAGTGTATATTCGGTTTCTTCGAGTACATTGAGGATTACGCGGTCTTCGAGGCGTTGCTGGGCCGGGTCATTGCCTGGGCCAGGCGGCGTGGCCTGGACGCGCTCCGTGGGCCGTTTAATCTGGACTACGAAGATAGCTACGGGGTACTGCTCGAGGGGCGCGACCGCCCGCCGGCATTGTTTTGTGGGCATACCCCACCTTATTACCGGGACTTTATGGAACGGTACGGCTTCCTGCCCGCGCGCGGTGACAACCTGGCCTACGAGATAGACGCCAATGCCCCCGGGCTTAAGCGGCTCTCGGCGCTCGCTGAGAGGGTACGCCAGCGCGGCGGCATCACCGTGCGTGGAGCCGATCTTTCCCGCTGGGATGAGGAAGTGGACCGTGTGTACCGTCTGATCAACATAGCGCTGGCCCATCTGCCCGATCACACTGACTGGCACAGGGAAACACTGGAGGCCATGCTCCGCCCCTTCCGCGACATTGTTGACCCTGAACTGATCCTGTTTGCCGAGGTGAACGGGGAGACTGTGGGGTGGCTGCCTGGGATTCCCAATCTGAATGAGGCCCTCATCCACGCCAACGGGTTGCGTTACCCCTGGAATTATATCAGTCTGTGGTGGCATATGCGGCGTCAACCAGAGTGCCTGGCGATCAAGAGCGTACTGGTACCCCCGGCATATTGGGGGACAGGCGTGGCCGTGCTTCTTTTCGACGAAATGCTCAGGCGGGCAGTCGCCAAAGGGTACAAATGGGCCGACCTCTCACTCACCTCGGATGACAATCCCAACACCCCGATACTGGCTGAGAGGATTGGGGCGAGGGTGTACAAGCGGTATCGGGTTTATCGGCTGGATATTGCTTAGGGCGGTCTATGCGCGTGCTGATGATTTCCAGGGCTTGCCTGTTGGGGACCTACCAGCGCAAGCTGGAGGAAATCGCCCGTTTCCCCGATGTGGAGTTGATGGTCGTCGTACCACCTGCCTGGCGCGACGGCACGCGCCTGATTGAGCTGGAGCCGGCACACACCCGTGGTTATGAGCTGGTGATCGAACCGATCGTGTTCAACGGTCGCTTTCATCTCCATTTCTACCCACGCCTGGGTCGGCGCCTGCGTTCGTTTGCCCCGCATGTAGTGCACATAGACGAAGAGCCGTACAACTTTGCCACGTTTCACGCCATGTGGCTGGCTAAAAAGCACGGCAGCCGTGCCCTATGGTTTTCCTGGCAGAACCTCAGGCGCCGTTATCCCCCTCCGTTCAGCCTGTTTGAGCTGTACAACCTGCGCCGGGCGGATTACGCCATCGCCGGAAACGCCGGGGCCGTATCCGTCTGGCGAGCGAAAGGGTTCACCGGCCCGATGGCGGTGATACCCCAATTTGGGGTTGACCCGACAATTTTCACCCCGGACGCTGATAGAGGTGTTTGTCGTGATGGTGTTTTCTCTATTGGCTATGTGGGACGCCTGGTGCCGGAGAAAGGTGTGGATGTGCTGATGGATGCCGTGGCCGGCCTCGATGGTGAATGGGAACTGAGGGTCGTAGGAAGTGGGCCGGAGCATGAACGGCTTGTGGCGCTTGCTGCCCGGCTGGGAATAGCCGGGCGTGTCCGCTTTGAAGGGGTGCTGCCCTCGCTGCGGTTACCAGACTTCTATCGGAAACTGGATGTGCTGGTATTGCCATCCCGTTCCCGGCCTAACTGGGTCGAGCAGTTCGGCCGGGTGCTGATCGAGGCCATGGCATGTGGGGTGCCGGTGATCGGTTCCGATTGCGGCGAGATACCCAACGTGATCGGTGAGGCCGGCCTGATCTTTACCGAGGGTCAGGCACAGGCGTTGCGTGAGCAACTGTTGCGGTTGATGTATGACAGGGCGCTCTGGACAGAACTATCACGGCGCGGGCGTGAGCGGGTGGAGGCTCATTACACCCAGGCACACATAGCGGCAGGCACGGTAGCGGTGTACCGGCAGATGGTTGGTTAGCCTGGTGCCAACGCGCGACCGGCGCGCCGGCCGGTTATGAAACGTCTCCCAGAGCGCCCTGGTTTTCGGCTAGTGTTCAGGGTACAGAGCGATACCCACCGTGCCCGGCCCGGCATGTGTTCCGATCACCGGGCTTACGGTGGTGCGGTAAACTTTAGTCACACCCAACCGCTCTTTCGCCTCCTCTGCCAGGAGATCGCCCTCCTCGGGGGCATCAATGTCCAGGACCGCCACCTCTGCAGCGCGCTTCCCACCCAACCGTTCCTCTGCGATTTCCAGCATACGGGAGATGGCTTTGCGTTTGGTACGCACCTGTACCAGCGCTTCGACGCGCCCGTCCTCCAGATGCAGGACAGGCTTGATATTCAGCGCCGTTCCCAGGAATCGCTTTGCTCCGCCTATACGTCCACCTCGATGTAAGTACTCGAGTGTATCCACAGCGAAAAGGACATGCACCCGATCGCGCACATCCTCTGCCGCCGCGACAACCTCGTCGAGAGATCGCCCTGCGGCTGCTGCCCGCGCTGCCGCCAGCACCACAAAGCCCAGTCCCATCGAGGTTGAGAGCGAATCCACAATACGGATAGTAAGCTCCGGAAGCTGTTCCTGGGCGGCCTGAGCATTGGGGATAGTCCCACTCAGTCTGGAGGAGATAAAGATGCCCACCAGTGCATCAGCTCCGGCTCCCGCCTGCCGGAAAAATTCTATGAACTCCCCCGTTGAGGGCTGAGAGGTGGTGGGAAAGGTCTCGGACGTCCGAAGGCGGCGGTAGAAAGTCGGTGGGTCTATGTCCACGCCGTCACGGAACCTTTCATCACCCCACAGCAGCCAGAGGGGAATTACCGGGATATGCAGGCCTGCCAGTGCTTCATCGGGGATATAAGCCGTGCTGTCCGTAACCACTACTATTTTCTGAGCGCTCATCATTACCTCCTTTGAATTGTCGGGCTTTGACGCCATCGGCAGGTGGCGTCAGTTGGCCCTCTGGTCGTGGCCGATCACCTGCATACAACGCTGCTATATAAATAAAACACTCAGGTATGCAATTGGGTACACAGTAGTTTTACCAATCTGGCCGGTGACTATTTGGCGACCTGTGCAATTACCTGCCCCTTCTGAATTGCGATCCGTGCGGTTGGATTGAATTCACCGCAAAGCGACGTGGAGCAGGCTTTCTGGCCTGCCGGGCGGCTTTTGCCACAATGCGACTTTCTATAGCTCTTTGCGGTTTTCCAACTGCCCAGGTGGGCAACTTTGGGACACACCCCCTCGCTCGTCTGACTTGACAAAACGCGCACTTTGCGGCATAATCCCACCAGCCTGTAAAACCGCATAAGACAAAGGCTGTGACGGAGAGGAGTAGGCGGCAGGAACCTGCCAGGGAGGCGGGGCCATAGACTGGAAGCCCTGCCCGGGGGAATCCGCGCGAAGTTCGCTCCTGAGCCGACGGGTGAAACCGAAGCTACCGGCAAGTAGCCCGCACCGCGTTCCCGGCGTTAGAGGGGAAACCGATCGTGCCCTGGCCCAAGGGCACTGTCGGCCAGAGTGGGCTCTATAGGGAGCCAAGCGGGGTGGTACCGCGGGAGTCGGCAAGCGCTCTCGTCCCCAGGGACGGGAGCGTTTCTTATTGAGATGACCGGCACCTTAATCGAGGAGGGCAACCGATGAATACCCGGCATGGAGAGTTGGAAAAGCTGGAAAAAGAAGCCCTGACCGCATTGGAATCGGTATCGGATGAGGAGGCACTGAGTGAGTGGCACAGATTCTACCTGGGCAGGAAGGGTGCGCTTACTTCGTTGCTGCGCCTGGTGGGGGAGCTGCCAGAAGAGGAACGTCCGGCATTCGGACGGACGGCCAATCAGCTTAAGGCAACCCTTGAGTCCGCCTATGAGAAGCGTGCTGAGCTGATACGCCAGCAAGAGATCGAGCGAGAGCTGGCCCGTGGCACATTGGATGTTACGCTGCCAGGCCGCCCGGTCGGGCCGGGCCATCTCCACATCACCACCCAGACCCTGCGGCGCATCTATGCCATATTTGCTGAGATGGGCTTTCAGGTCTACGAAGCTCCTGATGTGGAAACCGATGAGTTCAACTTTGAATTGCTCAACATGCCTCCCCACCACCCGGCGCGGGATATGTGGGACACCTTCTGGATCACCGATAAAGTGCTCCTGCGCACACATACTTCTCCCGGCCAGATCCGTGTGATGCGCGAACGCTACCCTGAACCTGTACGTGTGATCCTGCCCGGAAAATGCTACCGCTACGAGCAGATCACTGCTCGCTCAGAACACCAGTTTTATCAGGTGGAAGGGCTGGCAGTAGGACATGGCATCCGTATGAGCGATCTGATCGGCACACTCACGGAGTTCGCGCGCAGACTCTACGGGCCGGAGCGTCGCATAAGGATCCGTGGCTCATATTTCCCGTTTACCGAGCCGTCTGTCGAGGCCGATATGGATTGCATTCTATGCCAGGGCGCAGGTTGCCGCGTATGCAAATATAGCGGCTGGCTGGAGATCGCCGGGGCAGGGATGGTGCACCCGCAGGTGCTCCGAAACGGCGGCTATGATCCCGATGAATGGAGCGGCTTCGCTTTCGGCCTGGGTGTCGAGCGCCCGGCTATGCTCCAGTACAGCATAGACGATATACGCCTGTTCTACGGAAACGATCTACGTTTCCTGAGACAATTCTGACCGAGGTGGTGAGTAAATGAAAGTGCCCCTCTCCTGGTTGAAGGACTATGTAGACATTACCGTTCCTCTTCCCGAACTGGCCCGTCGGCTGACACTGGCTGGCCTGGAAGTGGAGAACATCGAGTATATCGGCCTGCCCGGGGCAGCATTGCCCTGGGATCCGGAGAAGATCGTAGTGGGTGAGATTCGCGCTGTGCACCCGCATCCCAACGCTGACCGCCTGGTCCTGGCCGAGGTGGAGTACGGAGGTACAGCACGGGAGACGGTTGTGGCGGGACCTCCCAGCCTGCTCCCCCTGCGCGGCCGTGACGATCTCCATCTGAAAGTGGCCTTCGCGATGGAGGGCGTTCAGCTCTACGATGGCCATGCTGATGGATGGGTGATCAAGAGGCTCAAGAAGGGCAATATCCGTGGCGTATCCTCGCGCTGCATGGTCTGCTCTGAGAAGGAACTCGGCCTCTCCGAGAGCCACATTGACATCATCTACCTGCCCGACGACGCACCGGTAGGTATACCTCTGGTAGACTATCTGGGTGATGCCGTGCTCGAGTTTGACATTAAAGGGCCTTTTGGTCACCTCCAGTCAATTTTCGGGATCGCGCGCGAGGTAGCCGCACTGTTCGATATACCACTCCGGCGCCAGGTGCTTGAGGTCCTGGAAAGCCACCCGACAGAATTGACCGCCACACCGGACTTCGTGGATTTGGAAATCGTCACTCCGGAGCTATGCCCGCGTTACACAGCTTTTATGATCAGGGGGGTACGGGTAGGTCCTGCTCCATTCTGGATGCAGATGCGGCTGCGTCGTGCCGGAATGCGTCCCATCAACAACATCGTGGACATCACCAACTACGTGATGCTGGAGCTGGGTCAGCCGCTGCATGCCTTCGATTACCATACCCTGCGGCCCAGAGCAGGAGAGGAGCGACCGGCTATCATCGTCCGCTGTGCTTACCCCGGCGAGCAGATGAGGACCCTCGACGGTGTGCTGCGCACTTTTGATGAGGAAATGTTGCTCATCACCGACGGCGCTGGCCCGGTGGCCGTGGCCGGGGTGATGGGAGGGCTTGAGAGCGAGATCACCGATGCAACGACCGATATCCTCCTGGAATCGGCTAACTTCAATTTCCTCAACATCCGTCGCACCTCGCGTCTGCTGGGGCTGATGAGCGATGCCAGCCAGCGTTTCGGCAGACGGGTGGACCCGGAGCTGACGGTTAAGGCAGCAGCGCGGGCGGCTTACCTGATGGCCGAACTGGCCGGAGGGCATGTCGCACCTGTGGCGGGAGACCTCTACCCGGGCCGTCAGCCACAACGGACGATCACCCTCCCTCCGGCCTGCGTCACCCGCATCCTCGGCGTTGAGATACCCCAGGAGGAGATGGTTCGCATTCTCACCTCGCTGGAATTTCAACTCTCTCCCTCAGGAGAACCGCCCGTATACGAAGTGCTCGTCCCCTCCCATCGGCTCGATGTCACCGGGCCTGTGGACCTGGTAGAGGAGATAGGGCGTATCTGGGGGTACGATCGTTTTCCATCTACATTGATGTGTGATGAGCTGCCCCCGCAACGGCCTAACCCCCGCCTGGAGGGAGCCGAGCGCGTGCGTGATATCCTGGTTGGCTGCGGTCTGGACGAGGTCATCACCTATTCGTTGGTGAACATAGAGGACGAGGGAAAACTGCGTCCCTACGGACCACCGCCCAACCCGGCCGACTTCCTGCGCCTGCTCAATCCCCTCTCGGCGGACAGGGCTTATCTGCGTCGGACGTTGCTGCCCTCGCTGCTGCGCACGACGCGGGAGAATCTGCGTTTCGTGGAGCGGATAGCGATCTTTGAGATCGGCGCCGTCTACGAGCCGGTGGAGGGGCAGATATTGCCCCAGGAGCCGCGTCGCCTGGCTATCGTGATGACCGGCCCACGTGAGCCTCGCTCGTGGATGCAGGGGCAGGACCGCTCACCTTTGGGTTTCTATGATCTCAAAGGAGTGGTGGAAGCGCTGCTGGAGGGGCTGGGGCTGGAGGGAAAATTTGAGCCGGGTGAGCATCCGGCACTCCACCCGGGGCGGTGTGCCCGTGTGAGCGCCGGAGGACGTGCGGTTGGGGCAATGGGAGAGTTACACCCCCTGGTACGCGAAGCGTTTGACCTGCCTCCTCAACCTGTATGTGCGCTGGAGTTCGATCTGGAAGCGTTGCTGGCAGGGTGGGGTGGCCCTCGCAAGGTGACACCCCTCTCCATCCACCCGCCGGTCTACGAGGACCTGGCCGTGGTCGTGGACGAGCATGTACCGGCAGAGCAGGTCTACAACCTCATTGTTCAGACAGGGGCGCCTTTGGTGCGCTCGGCGGTGCTGTTTGACGTTTACCGGGGTGAGCAGATAGGGGCAGGGCGCAAAAGCCTGGCATACCGCCTCACTTACCAGGCGGACGATCGCACACTGACGGATCAGGAAGTCGCGCGGCTGCGGTCCAGGATCATCCGTCGTCTGGAGCGGGAGCTGGGGGCAGCGTTGCGTGGCTGAAGCGTAAGCAGGCCCATCCACGCTGACTGAGGTTGCCCGCCAGGCCGCAGGCCTTCGGCCGGCACAGGCCGACCGCTGTTTCCTTCCGCGTCGGCGCAGATGCCCAGAAAGGCCGATTTTCCAATCGGCACATGGCGGCAGGCAGCCGGCAGGTAATTACCGTTTAATGGATCGCTCTGACTGGCGTGAAGTGCCATACGGAGCGATTCTGATCGGTCTGAACGGCGCATATTCAGGCATTTACTGGAGGTGCGAGGAACGCCTCGCCCTTACACCTTCCCGGGCCTGCAGCCAGTGGCTGGCCTTCGCCGACCAGTGACGTCGGCGCAGACCGATGCCCGGCGCAAAGCGCCCGGGAAGGACGATTTCAATCGGCCTGAATAGATACCGGCACTTTACTTTTTACGCGCCCCCAGCAGTCTGTTCCGCAGGCTGAGCAGGCTGCGCAGTGCCTTCTGGCTGATGGTCGGCTTCTCAAGTGTCTGGAGGCCGGCTTCGAAGGTGGCCACTGCGTCACCACGTGCGCCGGATTTCCACATCTGTCTGCTCATTTCCAGCAGTACTTCTCCCCGGCGTTGCTCGTCACCGAGAGCAGCGAAAATATCGGCCGCCTTTTGCAGACACTCGCGTGCCTTCTCCTGCTCCCCTTTGGCGGCATAGGGCCTGCTCATATTGGCGAGTACCTGTGCCTCCCGGCTGCGATCGCCCAGGCGCACAAAAGTTGCCCTGGCCTCTTCCAGCGCGGCAAGCGCCTCGTCCCATCTGCCCTGGGTGTGATGGATTAACCCCAGATTATTCACCATCTCGGCTGCGTCGCCCTCGTTCCCTGCGGTTGTGAAAAGCTCACGCGCCCGCTCGAAAGCGGCCGCGGCCTCTTCGTACAGGCCCTCGTAGAAAAGCCTCTGCCCTTCCGTCTTAAGCTCTTGCGCGGAGACTTCGTCTGGCATTGCCACCTCCGATCTGCGCTCAATAAGTGATGTCCAACAGCCCCTCGGCGATCTCGCGCAGCTTGCCGGCCGGCATTTCGGCCAGGCGCATCGCCACCTCAAGATATTTGACGTTGAGTGGTTGGATGATAAACTCCTGGATCTCTCGGGGAAGCCGGGTGAAACAGTACCAGGCTTCCTGCTGCCGCTGCCACTCTCCCAGTGCTCCTTCCTGGGTGTCGAGGAAATGTTCGAGTGGCAGGCGCAGGTACTGTGCCAGCACCTCCAGCTCTGCCAGAGGGATGGGTTGCTCGCCGTACTCGTAGGCGGAGATGCGTTTCTCTGAGCAATTCAAAAGCTGTGCCAGTTCCCGCTGGGAAATACCCTTTTCCAGCCGTGCCTGACGTAGCAACGCTCCCACAATCCGATGGCGCAGGGCCAATATCTCTCTGACAGGCAGGGGCTCCTCTTCCTGTATCAGCGTCGGAGTGCCATCCCAAAAGTGGGAGACGGGTATGCCGGTCAGGTAAGCCAGTACCTCGACTTCAGGCAGCGAGATGGACTTTCGCCCTTCCTCGTAGGCGGTGATGGTGTCGGTAGAGACGCCCAGAGCATCTGCGCATTCCTGTTTGCTCTTGCCGGCGTGTTCGCGCGCGTTACGCAGTAACAGGCCAATGATGCGGTTGCGCAAGGCCAGTCTCTCCCTCAGTTTGTCTTTATCCTCAAACATCTATTTGCTCCTCCCGTGCAAGCCCTCCCGCCCACCAGGCTGCCATGTAATCCTGTGCTTAAGCCGTGCTGCCGACTCACTCACCCATCCATACAGGGTGTTTCTGTCTGCGACCAGGCCCGGCTTAAAAATTATAGCACAACCTCCTGCCGGAAACAAAGACTCCGGGCTACCGACCGGGGACTCCGGACTGTTCCGGTAAACCTGTGCACTGTGAATTGTCCTACCCTTCTTCTCCGTTTTCCAGCCCGGGCATTTCCAGTTGCACCACTTCACCATGCACGTTGACCACGGCGCGGAATCCGGTCATCCACAGCGCGGTACGCAGTTCATCCACGTTCACTGCGCCAGGTTCCAGGATGCGCTCCATATTATTAATCGCGTACTCAATGGAGGCGCGGGTGAAGATGTCCTCCTGACCGAGCAGCCTGATCACGCCTTCAGTGACTGCCTCGCGCATGGACAGAATACGCTCCTGAATGTGCCGCACGATTTGTCGGTCTACGTACTCTGCCTCGACGTGGCGCAAAAAGTCCCCATCTGGCACGGCATAATGTGGCACGCCTCCGATATAGACTACCTGAGCTGGCTGGCCTTCCTCATTGAAGACCAGATTGGCGAATAAAGCGGATCGCTGATTACTCATTGCCCCTCCGCGAGTGGTGTTCTGAAATCATAGATAGCGTTTTGTATTGCGAAACGGGCCCCACAATCAACACACTCGATTACCTCTTTACTTTCCTCCAGCGTAATTGAGCCGCAGACCGTGCATTTGAAGAGTGCATCATCCGCCGGAGCAACCGTGCCCCGGCTGGTCACCCGGCAGCGGACGAAAACGCTGGGGGTCAGTTGCCACCATTGCCCTGTGGGCTGGCACACCCGCTCCAACGTAACCAAAAGACCCAGGGGCAGCAATCGCTTCAACAGATTCAGCCTGAAGTGGGATACAGTGCGCACATTTTGTACCTCGAACCCGGCCCGAGCCAGTTGTTGCCACATCCAGGCCGGGTGGAAATCAAAGTTCAGCTCCGCGAACTCAAACGGTTCAAGATCGAAAGGCGACCATTTCTGCAGACGTAACAGGTAGCGCAGGATCGCTTTCAGGTGGCGCTTATTGGCGAACTCCAGTAAGAAAATACCGTCCGGAGCGAGTATCTGAGCCACTTCTTGAAACACGGCCGGGACGTCGGCTGCGTGGTGGATGGTGCGCACCATAGTTACCGTATCGAAGGTGCCCGGGGCAAAAGGTAAAGCATAGAAATCACCGGCAACGTAACGATAACGAGGCTTTCCTGATGAGTCGTTGGTGCCCCAAAGTTCCTGACCCTGTCGGAGTTGTGAGATGGCGTAGTCGAAAAACACCACTTCATCATATCCACTGTAGAGACCGGCCAGCCGGCCATAGCCTGCGCCTATTTCGATCAGCCGCCGTCCCTCATGCGGCAGCAGACGCGAGATAGCAATGCGTTCGGCCGCGTCCTCGTAATCGCGCCCGCTTCCCCAGAATTCGGTGCGGTAGGCAGAACCCTCGTAGTTGCAGATGGGACGTTTCTGGCAGGGCCTGTTAAGGCAGGTTAATTCCATCTGGTAGAGCCTCCATTTGCTCCTTTACCGGCCTGATAGCACCGCGTAGTTCTCCAACCACAGGTGCCAGCCCAGCCTCTCCAAGCTTTATATTGACGGGCACGTTCATCTGGATGGGCACGTTCTGGTTGACCGGGACGTCCAGTCGCACCTGGATGGTCTGACTGACGGGCACGATCATGCTGAGATGAACCGGCAGTTGCATGCCGGCCGGCAGGTATAGAAATACTGTGCCATTTATTGCGCCTCCGCCTCCGGGCAAGACAAACTGTGCAGGCACGTTAAGTGGCACAGGCGCGTTAAGTGTGACAGCCGTATCCTGTTCGATGGACAATGGGAACTCTATTGGTAATGGTTGGTCAAGCGGGAGGGTGAACTGGATTGGGATCGTTTCCTCGACCTGGACATTAGTGTGGATGGTGGCCTCACCAAGACCAACAAAGGCGGTATCCAGATTGACCAGCAGTGGCTCAATCAGGCCGCTCTTGAGGGCAAAAATGGTCTTGAGGGCAGGCAAACTCAGCACAAGTACTGCCAGTACCAGTGTCAGGTTAACGATGAACGAAAACAGAATAGCCCACTCTCTAAATCTTTTCCAGAGCTGTAACATTTTTTGATCCTTTTCCGGTAGTATGTTCCTGGCATCATTCTCGCACGGGCTTTCTTATTCGCACTGAGGTGCGACGCACTGGCCCATCCATTGACTGTGCGGCGCGGGTCACAACGTGCGGCGCGACACAGCGGTGTGGCGCGTCACAACGGTGCGGCGCGGGTAACAACCCGCGCCCCCGACTATGGTCCGGCGGGCACAGCGGGTGAATACGACGCGCGACATCCACTTATATGTACACCTGCGTGCAAACATGATGGTCGGTTTTGCACTTTGCGCGCAGGCGATTTTGCGACAGGTTCACGAAGAGACAAGATGTCTCTTGCTCCTGTGAGCCGTTTGTAAAAGCCCCTATGCTTTTTGCAACCTGGATGGTATAATTATACCATCACTGTCTGTGCCATGCACGGAGGGGTGACGCACAGCGCGAGGCGCCCAAAGAGGCTGATCTGAATAACTGCCTGTTTTTTAAGGTTTCTATCGCATCATGGGGCTTGACAGAGTTGAAAAAGCTGCTATAATATAAGCCAGAATCGAGGCTCATTAAGACTGAGTTACGAGACAACTGAAAGGGGCAAGACTCCTGGAGTTTTCCAGGAAGTTGCCTGGCCGATGCCGTAGGGCATCGGTTTGTTGTCTATAGAGCCTGGACTTGACAAAAGTGGGGAGATAGATTATACTTCAGGCCGGATGGGGCACCTTAACAACTGAAGAGTGACAGGAAGAGCGGACCTCGTAGTTTGCAGGTAACGCGAAGCGGACCGTGGTACCAAGCCATGGTTCAATGGACACTACGGAGAGTTTGATCGTGGCTCAGGATGAACGCTGGCGGCGTGCCTAATACATGCAAGTCGAGCGGGATCCCCTGGATTCGTCTGGGGGTGAGAGCGGCGAACGGGTGAGTAACACGTAGGTGACCTGCCCCGAAGACGGGGATAACTACTGGAAACGGTAGCTAATACCCGATGTGCTTGGCGGTTCGTTCCGTCAAGTAAAGCTCCGGCGCTTCGGGAGGGGCCTGCGGCCTATCAGCTAGTTGGTAGGGTAATGGCCTACCAAGGCGAAGACGGGTAGGGGGCGTGAGAGCGCGGCCCCCCACACTGGCACTGAGACACGGGCCAGACTCCTACGGGAGGCAGCAGTCGGGGATATTGCACAATGGGCGCAAGCCTGATGCAGCGACGCCGCGTGGGCGAAGAAGGCCTTCGGGTTGTAAAGCCCTTTTCTGGGGGAAGAGGCAGGACGGTACCCCAGGAATAAGCGTCGGCTAACTACGTGCCAGCAGCCGCGGTAAAACGTAGGACGCGAGCGTTATCCGGATTTACTGGGCGTAAAGAGCGTTGAGGCGGTCTTGTAAGTTGGGCGTGAAAGCCCCGGGCTTAACCCGGGAAAGCCGTCCAATACTGCGAGACTTGAGGGCAGCAGAGGGAGGTGGAATTCCCGGTGTAGCGGTGAAATGCGTAGATATCGGGAGGAACACCAGTGGCGAAGGCGGCCTCCTGGGCTGTCCCTGACGCTGAAGGCGAAAGCCAGGGGAGCGAACGGGATTAGAAACCCCGGTAGTCCTGGCCGTAAACGATGGATGCTGGGTGTGGGGGAATAGATTTCCTCCGTGCCGAAGCTAACGCGTTAAGCATCCCGCCTGGGGACTACGGCCGCAAGGTTAAAACTCAAACGAATTGACGGGTCCCCGCACAAGCAGCGGAGCGTGTGGTTTAATTCGATGCTACACGAAGAACCTTACCTGGGCTTGACATGCAGGTGGTAGGGATCCGAAAGGTGACCGACCCGCAAGGGAGCCTGCACAGGTGCTGCATGGCTGTCGTCAGCTCGTGCCGTGAGGTGTCGGGTTAAGTCCCGTAACGAGCGCAACCCTCGCCCTTAGTTACACGTGTCTAAGGGGACTGCCCGGGATAACTGGGAGGAAGGTGGGGATGACGTCAAGTCAGCATGGCCTTTATGTCCAGGGCTACACACACGCTACAATGGCCGGTACAATGGGTTGCCAAGCCGTGAGGCGGAGCCAATCCCACAAAGCCGGTCTCAGTTCAGATTGTGGGCTGCAACCCGCCCACATGAAGTTGGAGTTGCTAGTAACCGCGCGTCAGCCATAGTGCGGTGAATACGTTCCCGGGGATTGTACACACCGCCCGTCACGTCATGGGAGCCGGCAACACCTGAAGCCGGTGGGCTAACCCGCAAGGGAGGCAGCCGTCGAAGGTGGGGCTGGTGACTGGGACGAAGTCGTAACAAGGTAGCTGTAGCGGAAGCTGCGGCTGGATCACCTCCTTTCTAGGGAGTATGGCCGAAGGCTGAGGCCGATGGCTTATACCACCTCTGAGAGGAACGCCTTCCTGTCACTGTTCAGTTGTTAAGGGCCCTCCAAAATGGGCCTGTAGCTCAGTCGGTTAGAGCACTCCTCTGATAAGGGAGTGGTCCCTGGTTCGAGTCCAGGCAGGCCCACCAGGGTAGTATGTACTCTGAGCAGGAGGTAGTGTAAACCGGCTTCGTTGGGTGTTGGCCTTGGGGATGTAGCTCAGATGGGAGAGCGCCTCCCTTGCACGGAGGAGGTCAGGGGTTCGAATCCCCTCATCTCCATACACGGGGAGGGCTTGACAGAAAATCTGGTTTGGGGTATACTGAGGGCACAGTTGAGGATCGAGGAGTAAAGCGAATCTGTATGCTGGTCAGAGCTGGATCGGAATAGAATAGCCTGAGCGGTGGACATATCGAAGGCATTTTGTAACGGCCTGGGAGATATGCCAGGCCGTTTGTACGCCTGATGGGGGGTTGGCCTTTGGAGAGCAGCGCAAATTGAGGTTGTTCTCCAGAGGCCAGCCACCAGGGCTGAGGAGCAGTACCTTAACAACTGAACAGCACGCGAAAACTTCAATTTCTCCGCATCACGTAGTTAAGCTACTAAGGGCGTACGGTGGATGCCTTGGCGCCAGGAGCCGATGAAGGGCGTGGTACACTGCGATAAGCCTCGGGGAGCCGTGTGCAGGCGCTATATCCGAGGATGCCCGAATGGGGAAACCCGCCTGGGCAATACCCAGGCACCCCCTGCTGAACTCATAGGCAGGGTGGAGGGAACGTGGGGAACTGAAACATCTTAGTACCCACAGGAAAAGAGAGTATTCCCTGAGTAGTGGCGAGCGAAAGGGGAACAGCCCAAACCGGTGTCACTCAGTGGTGTGCAGGCCTATGTGGCATCGGGGTTGCAAGGCCCGACTGGGGCGCTGCACCAGCCCCAAGGAGTTACCAATCTGATCGTTAGCTGAATCTCGCTGGAAAGCGGAACCATAGAGGGTGATAGTCCCGTAAGCGAAAACGACCAGACTCCTGTCGGTGACCTTGAGTACCACGGGACACGGGAAATCCCGTGGGAAGCAGGGAGGACCACCTCCCAAGGCTAAATACTCCCTGGCGACCGATAGTGCACAAGTACCGTGAGGGAAAGGTGAAAAGCACCCCGGCGAGGGGAGTGAAATAGAACCTGAAACCGTATGCCTACAAGCGGTCGGAGCACTATGGCGTCTCTTAATCCCGATGGAGCCGGAGCTCCCCGGTAAGGTGGTTCCCTCAGGTACGTTCCTTGTGGACGGCCTGAGCAGAATCCCCAGGGTTGAGCATGAGGCTCCTGAGGTCAGCCCCCTCTGAGGTCCGGCTCGACCGGGCTGAAGGGGAGCTGGGAGCGCAAGGTGTGACGGCGTGCCTTTTGGAGAATGATCCGGCGAGTTACTCTCTGTCGCCAGGTTAAGGCAGTTACAGCCGGAGCCGTAGCGAAAGCGAGTCCGAACAGGGCGCAGGGGCACCTCTCGGGGTGCCCCGTGAGTGGCAGGGAGTAGACACGAAACCAGGTGAGCTACCCATGGCCAGGCTGAAGCGAGGTTAACCCCTCGTGGAGGGCCGAACCTTTCTCTGTTGCAAAAGGGTGGGATGAGCTGTGGGTAGAGGTGATATGCCTAACGAACCTGGAGATAGCTTGTTCTCCCCGAAATAGCTTTCGGGCTAGCCTCGCGCGTTCAGTACCGGAGGTAGAGCACTGGATGGGCTAGGGGGCTTATCGCTTACCGAACTCAACCAAACTCCGAATGCCGGTACTCCACAGCGCGGGAGTCGGACTGCGAATGATGAGATCCGTAGTCGAGAGGGGAAGAGCCCAGACCGCCGGCTAAGGTCCCTAAATTCAGGCTAAGTGGGAAACGAGGTGGGATTGCTCAGACAGCCAGGAGGTTGGCTTAGAAGCAGCCATCCTTTAAAAAGTGCGTAATAGCTTACTGGTCGAGTGATCCTGCACGGAAAATAAACCGGGGCTCAAGCCTGATACCGAAGCCACGGGCCCTCCTGTGGAGGGTGGTAGGGGAGCGTTCTGCGAGCAGTGAAGCCGTACCGTAAGGAGCGGTGGAGCGAGCAGAAGTGAGAATGCCGGAATGAGTAGCGCAAAACACGTGAGAACCGTGTTCGCCGTAAGTCTAAGGTTTCCGACGGAAGGTCAGTCCGCGTTGGGTTAGTCGGGCCTAAGCTGAGGCCGTCAGGCGTAGGCGATGGACATCCGGTTAATATTCCGGAACCACCTGAGAGGAGCGATGGGGGGACGCAGCATGGTAGGCCAGCCCGCTACTGGATGCGGGTGCCAAGCCTGTAGGGTGTTGATGGGGACAGGTAAATCCGTTCCCGGAGCCTGAGGGGTGATGGCGGTGCCCTGAGCCAGAAGTGGTCGAGCCAGGCTGCCAAGAAAAGCCTCTAAGCGTTGAGTCTCAGGTGCCCGTACCGCAAACCGACACTGGTAGACGGGTAGAGTATACCAAGGCGAACGGGAGAACCCTCGTTAAGGAACTAGGCAAAATGACCCCGTAACTTCGGGAGAAGGGGTGCCCCGGTAGGGTGAGACTATTCCGTCGAGCCCGAGGGGGCCGCAGTGAAATGGCCCTACCGACTGGTTACCAAAACCACAGGTCTCTGCTAACTCGTAAGAGGAAGTATAGGGGCTGACGCCTGCCCAGTGCCGGAAGGTTAAAGGGAGGGGTTAGCCGCAAGGCGAAGCTCTGAACTGAAGCCCCGGTGAACGGCGGCGGTAACTATAACCGTCCTAAGGTAGCAGACGCTGCCTGCCCCGGTGGTAACACCGGGGGCAATACCTGGCTGTATGCGGGAACACCCTCAGAGCCCGACCTACTCGGGAGCTCAGCGCTCCCAGTAAAAATGGCCGGGATTGGGCAATCCGCAGGAAACCCGTTAAGGGGATCCTCAGAGACTATACGCCAGGCGTCCAACCCTGCAGGAGGTCAATAATGGATCTCGATCCCGACTGGGTAGTCGGGTTTGTGGATGGGGAAGGATGCTTCTGGGTAAGCATCAATCCCCAACCTGAGGTGGCGCCAGGATATCAGGTCGTGCCGGAGTTCCGCGTGGTTCAACCCGGGCGTGACATTCAGGTGCTTTATGCCCTGAAGCGGTTTTTCCGGTGTGGTACGGTACGTCGTATCGGGGAAGACCGTTACGAGTTGCGAATCCGTAAACTTCCCTGTCTGCAAGCGGTGGTCGCGTTCTTTGAGCGTCACCCGCTGAAGACAAAGAAGAACGCGGATTTCAGAAAGTTCGCCCGGGTGGTAAGGTTAATGAGCGAGGAGCGACATCTGGACCCCGAAGGGCTGATCCAGATTGTCAGGATCGCGCTCTCTATGAACCACACGGACAAGGGCAGGGTGCAGGAACTCCTGGTAGAGTTGCAGCAACGGTATGGACGAAGAGATAGTCCACCCCAGGCAGAAATGCCGGGATGAAAGGTGAGCGAAATTCCTTGTCGGGTAAGTGAAAACGAGCCCGTACCGGCTTATAACGGTGGAGCCCTATCCCGTTGCGGTTTGCAAGGAGCCGTGCAGAAGGGGAGGGTAATACCGTGGGAAGTCATCCGTAAGGATTGACCCCGTAACGACTGAGGCGTAAGCCGAGGTGGTGCTTTCTGCCGAAAGGTAAATCTATAAGCACCACAAAACGCCGGTATCTCTTCCGAGGGGTGAGCCGATGGACATCAAATCTTATCTGAGCGGCTATGCTGATGGCGAAGGATGCTTCTGTGTCTCCATTAAAGTCGCAGTGGCCTTCGAAATGAATCCATCGGGTATCAGAAAGTACTCCAGGGAAGAGATAAAGATATAGTCTGTGCCCACAGTAATGTGGGGTCAACACGAAGTTCCGACCCGCACGAATGGCGTAACGAGTGGGGCACTGTCTCAACGAGGGACCCGGCGAAATTGAAGTCGCGGTAAAGATGCCGTGTACCCGCAGCAGGACAAAAAGACCCCGTGGAGCTTTACTGCAGCTTGGTATTGAGTTAGGGCTTAGCTTGTGTAGGATAGGTGGGAGGCGATGAAGCCGGGGCGCCAGCTTCGGTGGAGCCGTCCTTGAAATACCACCCTGGTTAAGCCTTGACCCTAACCCCTGGCCGTGAACCCGGCAGGGGGACAGTGCCAGGTGGGCAGTTTGACTGGGGCGGTCGCCTCCTAAAAGGTACCGGAGGCGCCCAAAGGTTCCCTCAGGCGGAATGGAAACCCGCCGGAGAGTGCAAAGGCATAAGGGAGCTTGACTGCGAGACCTACAAGTCGAGCAGAGACGAAAGTCGGGCTTAGTGATCCTACGGTCCCGAGTGGAAGGGCCGTGGCTTACCGGACAAAAGCTACCCCGGGGATAACAGGCTGGTGAGGTCCAAGAGTTCACATCGACGACCTCGCTCGGCACCTCGATGTCGGCTCGTCACATCCTGGGGCTGGACAAGGTCCCAAGGGTTGGGCTGTTCGCCCATTAAAGTGGCACGTGAGCTGGGTTCAGACCGTCGCGAGACAGGTCGGTCTCTATCCGCTGCGGGCGCAGGGGACTTGAGGGGAGCTGCCCTCAGTACGAGAGGACCAGGGTGGACAGACCTCTGGTGTGCCAGTTGTCCCGCCAGGGGCATCGCTGGGTAGCCAAGTCTGGCAGAGATAACCGCTGAAAGCATCTAAGTGGGAAACTCGCCCCAAGATGAGGTCCCCTACCGGGTAAACCGGGTAAGACCGCCGGAAGACTACCGGTTATATAGGCGGGATGTGTAAGCGCAGCAATGCGTTGAGCTAACCCGTACTAACGGTCGAGGGCTTAACTCGTGGTGCGGAGAACTTGGAGTTTTCGCGCTGTGCTGTTCAGTTGTGTCTTATTGACAGGTAACTATTCAGGCGCTGACTGAAGTCAGCCTTCCTGGGCCTGCGGCCAACGGTCGGCCTTCGCCGACCTTAGAGCGTCGGTGAAGGCCGACACCCGGCACGAAGTGCCCAGGGAGGACGATTTCAATCGGCTGAATAGTTACATTGACAGGTGTAGATTCAGTATAAAAAGCCTCTTGGTGATTCTAGCGGCGGGGTCACACCCGGTCCCATCCCGAACCCGGCAGTTAAGCCCGCCAGCGCCGATGGTACTTGGGGGGCAACCCCCTGGGAGAGTAGGTCATCGCCAGGAGGCTTTTTGCTTACCTGCGGTAATCTCGGATCACGTTTATGCCTGAGGAACACCGACCCCGATCCTCTCCACCACGTCCTCTCTATGTGCAACCTGGCGGTGGCGACCGACACCTCGAGAGGTCACAACGACCTGTACCCGGTGCCTCACCCGATGAGGTTGAGACGGCTGAGATAGAGGAAGAATTGGGGGAGCCCACTATACCTGTGCCACGTGTGCCTACCGGCGCCACTCCCACTGTAGGATTGCCTCGCCCTGTGCCGCCACCTCTGCGCCCGGGTTATGTCCCGCCTCAACCCCGTTTCGCTCCCCCATCTCGGCAGGTCAGGAAAACAAATCCACTCTATGTGTTTATCAGGATAGGATTCTGGATAGTCGTCTCAGTGGTGTTCCTGTTTTTTGTGGGCTTTATGACGATTATCGCCGGCTATTTCGCTATCGCCAGACAGCTCCCCTCTCCTCAGGAGCTGCGTAGCCGCCAGTCCCCGTTCGTGAGCAGCAAGATTCTGGACCGTGATGGCAATCTGCTCTATGAGGTGACTGACCCGCGCGGGGGACGGCGTACATATGTCCCTCTCGACCAGATCTCTCGCTATGTGATCGATGCCACGATCGCAACCGAGGATCGCAATTTCTGGGTGCACCCCGGGTTTGACCCCATCGCTATTCTGCGGGCGCTCTATTACAATCTCTCGGAGCGGGAGATCGTCTCTGGAGGCAGCACGATCACGCAGCAGGTGGCCCGTAATGTCCTCCTTGACCCGGAGGAGAGGATGCAGGAGACAGCCTGGCGCAAGATCAAGGAGGCAGTGCTGGCGGCCGAGCTGACCCGTGTCTACCCCAAGGAGACGATTTTGGAGGTTTATCTCAACGAGAATTATTACGGCAATCTGGCCTATGGCATCCAGGCTGCCGCCGAGACCTACTTTGGTGTGGATGCGGCCGATCTGACGCTGGCGCAGGCTTCCTTCCTGGCCGGTCTCCCACAGTCCCCTGCCACCTATGACCCATTTGGAGGGGGGCTGGATAGGGCCCTGACCCGCCAGGCTAATGTGCTGGCTTTGATGATTGAGGACGGATACATCACTCACGCCGATGCGGCGCTGGCGGTGGCCGAGATGCGCGCTTATGAGTTTAAAGCTCCTCGCCTTGATTTGAGCATGGCGCCGCATTTTGTAGTCTACGTGCGGCAGACCGTCGAGGAGATGTTCGGGCCGGAGGCGTTGTACCGTGGCCCCGGGCTGCGCATCTATACCACACTGGACCCCCGCCTGCAGGAGCTGGCAGAACAGGCGGTGCGCGAGGGAGTGGCTGCGCTCTTAGAGCGTAATGCTACTAACGGCGCTCTTGTAGCTCTTGACCCCTCTACCGGCCACATACTGGCTATGGTCGGGTCCGCCGATTTTTATAACGAGGAGATTGACGGTCAGGTCAATGTTGCGCTTCGTTGTCGTCAGCCCGGCTCCGCTATCAAGCCGCTTACTTATGTGGCCGCTTTCGAGCGAGGCTGGACACCGGCGACTCTGCTTTGGGATGTGCGCACGGAGTTCCCGGATGGGGCCAATCCTCCCTATGTGCCGGTCAATTTCGATGGCAAATACCACGGCCCGATGCTTCTGCGCGATGCGCTGGCCAATTCTTACAATGTGCCTGCAGTGGAGACGCTCCAGTTTGTGGGGGTTGATGGGCTGTTGGAGATGGCCGGCCGGCTGGGGGTTGATTCGCTGGTACATCCTGAGTTGTACTGCCCGGATTATCCTCTTGACCATCCCCCTGCCTACGGGTTGTCGCTCACATTGGGAGGCGGAGAGGCGAAGTTGTTGGAAATGACCGCTGCCTTCGCTGCTTTCGCTAATGGTGGCGCGCGTGTGAGGCCCTCGCCTATCCTGCGCATTGAGGACAGTAAGGGCAATGTTCTGGTGGATAATACTTTGCCGCCCCGGGAGCAGGTGCTTGCACCTGAGCATGCTTATTTGATTACCTCTATCCTTGCCGATACACAGGCGCGCTGCAGGGCTTTTGCCTGCCCCAGTGTGCTCGAGCTCAGCCGCCCGGCAGCGGTTAAAACGGGCACCACAACCGATTTCCGGGATGCTCTGGCCATCGGTTATACGCCCGATCTGGTCACAGGGGTATGGGTGGGCAATGCGGACAACACGCCGATGTATAACGTGTCTGGTGTGCGCGGTGCCGGGCCGATATGGCATAATTTTATGGAAGCTGCACTCGCTGATCGTCCGGTGAAGGATTTTGCGCGGCCGTCCGGCATAGTCAGTTACGAGGTGTGTGCTGATTCCGGCGCCCGGCCCACGCCGTTCTGTCCTCGCCGTAAGCAGGAGTTGTTCGCTAAGAATCAGCCGCCCCTGGATGAGACGCACGACTGGTATCAGGTGGTGCGGGTTGATGCTCTTTCGGGCCTGCTGGCAAATGAGTATTGCCCGGACCATGTAGTCGAGCGCCTCATGGTTGTGATTGATGACCGGCGGGGGTGGGAATGGGCACAGGCACAGCTTGAGGCGAATCCGGACTATTTCGGAGGGCTGCCTCTGGCTCCCCTCCAGGCCTGCGGTCCGGATACTGAGCGCCCCCTGGTGGCGATCACTTACCCCGAAAACGGCGGCACCGTTTCCGGCATCGTGCCGGTTTACGGGACCGTGCAGTTACCGGGTTTTCAGCATTATGAGGCGGATTATGGCGCCGGGAGCGATCCCCAGGTGTGGGGTTGGATCAGTGGGCCGCACCTGGCACAGGTAAGGGATGGTCTGTTGACCCAGTGGGATACCACTCATCTGCCACCAGGACTGTATACTCTGCGCGTGACAGCTTTCAGTGGCGAGTTGGGCCGTGTTGAGGCCCGGGTGCAGGTGTTCGTTGCTGCTCCTCCTGAGGAGTCAACGCCTGTCCCTGTGCCCACGGATACGCCTGTCCCTGTGCCCACGGATACGCCTGAGTCCGTACCGGCTGAGACGGCCACGCCTGAGCCTACTCCGGAGCCATCGCTCACCCCTGAGAGTGGTTGACCTGCGGGTCTGACGGATGATTGTAGGACAACTGCTCGCAGTTGTCCTACAATTGTGCTATAATTATCGTCGCCTGCCGCAGCGGCGGGTCAAGAGGCGGGTGGCATATGACAGGTAATGGCACTGCCGGGGAGGAACTCGCCGATCTGGAGATCCGCATTTTCCAGCGTTCTGCCGATGGCGAAGGTTACCCGGTTGAACTGACGCTGAGCACGCCGGGCGGGCAACAAGAGTTTCCCCGTGGTTACCTCGCCTGTGATATCCTGCCCTGGTCCCCCTCAGGCGATCCGCAGGCCGATGGGCGTCGTCTGTTTGAGAGCCTGTTGGGCGATCTCCGTGTCCGCGCGGCGTGGGAAAGGGTCTGGGGGCAGTGCCCCGGATGTCGTGTCCATCTGCGCATAGACTCTGCTGCGGCGGAGCTGCACGCCCTCCCGTGGGAACTGCTGCATGACGAGAGGGCCATGCTCTCCGCTCAGGCTCATACCCCGTTCTCGCGTTATCTCCCTGTTGCTCTGCCATGGGGTGGGCCGGTTGAGGAGCGGCCTGTGCGCGTCCTGGTCGCCATTCCCGCTCCCTCAGACCTGGAGTCGCGCTACAATTTGCCCCCCGTGGACCTGGAGGGCGAGCAGGCCGGCCTCCGCGCTGTTTTCTCCGCTGTAGGCCCCAACCTTGTGCTGGCCGATTTCCTGCCCCCGCCCGTGACCCTGGAGCGTATCGAGGAAAAGTTACGCGATGGTTACCACATACTCCATTACCTGGGACACGGTGCATTCAACGTCAGGCGCGGACAGGCGGCGCTGTATCTGCAGGACGAGCATGGGTTGACCGCTGTGGTCACCGATGACGTGCTGGCCGGGATGCTCTCCCGCCAGGGTGTGCGCCCACGTCTGGTCTTCCTGGTCGCCTGCCGGTCGGCCACCCGTGCCACCGCCGATGCTTTTTTAGGGCTGGCCCCGCGCCTGGTCTCCGTCGGCGTGCCGGCGGTGGTGGCGATGCAGGACTTGGTGACGGTCGAGAGCGGACGTAAATTCAGTGTCGCCTTTTATAAGCGGCTGCTGGAACATGGGCAGGTGGACCTGGCGATGAACGAGGCTCGCAGTTCTCTGCTCACCGCTGGTCGGCCTGATGCAGGTGTGCCTGTGTTGTTTATGCGCCTGAAATCGGGCCGGCTGTGGGGTGTCGAGGCTGACTCCCGTGGCGAGGTTTTGGGCGACAGGAACCCGCGTGTGTTCTGGACCGGCCTGGTCCGTATGATCCAGCAGGGCAAGTGTACTCCTATTATCGGCCACCGTATCCAGACCCGGTGGCTGCCGCAGCATGAGGAAATCGCTGAGGCCTGGGCCGGGCTGCACGGGTATCCATTCACTGACAAACGTAACCTGACCCGGGTGGCTCAGTATCTGGCAAGCAATCAGGGGGCGGACTTTCCCCGCTATGAGCTGCTCGATTTTATGAAGCAGGAACTCATCAGCAGGCTGCCGGAGGAGTTGAGGCCCACCGGCAGGCACGCGACTTTGAGCGAGCTGATCCGGGCCGTCGGCTGGCCGAACTTTAGCGCCGGCGATCCGAACGATCCTTATCGCGTGCTGGCCGGGCTGGGCCTCCCCGTTTACCTGACGACCGATTTCAACAGCCTGATGAGCGAAGCGCTGCGCGCGCAGGGCAGGCAGCCGGCGCGCGAAATCTGCCGCTGGAGTGACGCGTTGAGCGGTGCCCCCTCGATTTTCGAGCAGGACCCGGGATACGTCCCGACCCCGGAGGCTCCTTTGGTCTATCACTTATTCGGCAGTGATGAGGACGCCAACTCGCTGGTGCTGACTGAGGATGATTGTCTTGACTTTCTGGTGCGCATTTCGGCTGAGATGGAACGTATCCCTTCCTGCGTCTGGGCGGCGCTCTCCAACAGCTCGTTGGTGTTCCTGGGCTACGCGCTGAGTGACTGGGAGTTCCGCGTCATTCTGCGTGGGCTGGTGGCGACCCGAGAGCAGCGTCGCAAATTCAAACATGTGGCTGTGCAGTTGGAGCTTGACCAGGGTAGTGCAGACACCGCCTCAGTGCGTAATTTCCTGCATCATTATTTTCAGGATGCTGAGATCAACGTTTTCTGGGGGAGTGTGCAGCAGTTCGTGGCGGAGCTGCGTGAGTACTGGGAGGCATTGAGCCGGTGAAAAATAACCCCTACGTCGGTCCCCGTCCTTTCGAGCGTGGCGACCGCCCCAATTTCTACGGGCGCAATCGTGAGGCCCGCGAATTGTTATCGCTGCTCCTGGCGGAACGGGTGGTCCTGTTCTATGCTCCTTCCGGTGCCGGCAAAACCTCTCTGCTCAACACTATGATCATCCCTGGCCTGGAAGAGGAGGGTTTTAACCCGCTGCCGGTCACACGGGTGGGGAACGCGCTGCCGCCCGAGATAAGACCCAACGAGGTGGAAAATATCTTCGTGTTCAGTGCCCTGATGGGCCTGACCGGCACCGATGTGCCACCGACAGCTTTGCTCGGGCAGACGTTCCCCTCGTTCCTGGCTCGCTACAATGTGGATGCAGCCGGGTTGGAGAGCAGGCCACCGATTCTGATCCTGGACCAGTTTGAGGAGATTTTCACCAGGCATCGGGAGAGGTCGCGGGATATACGCGGCTTCTTTGAACAATTGGGAGAGGCGCTGAAGGAGATACCCTCGTTGGGCGTGCTCATGGTGATGAGTGAGGAGCGTGTGGCCGGATTGGACCCCTATGTCTCGTTGTTCCCGAGGCGCCTGCGTACGCGCTTCCGCATGGAGCGTCTCGACCGTGACGCCGCGCTGGAAGCGGTGAGCATGCCTGCCCGGAACGCCGGCTGCCCGTTCGAAGAGGGTGCGGCCGAGCGCCTGGTGGACAACCTGCGCCGCATCAAAGTTCAGCACTTCGGTGATGCTGAGGCCTGGCCGGAAGGCGAGGAGGTATCAGGCCCATTCGTTGAACCGGTCCAGTTGCAGGTCGTGTGCAGCCAGTTGTGGGAGAGCCTCCCCGAGCAGGAAGATCTCACCATCCAGTGGCACGAGGTCGAGCAGTTCGGCGACGTTGATCGCGCTCTGATAGACTTCTACGAGAGGGGGCTGGCCCGCTGTGTGCAGGAAACGGGGGTCAGCGAGAGAGAGCTGCGTCACTGGTTCGGCCGGCAGTTGATCACGCCGATGCGCACCCGTGGGCTGGTGTGGCGGGGTGAGCAGGATACCGCCGGGCTTCCCAACGCAGCCGTGGACTGCCTGGAAGCGCACCTCCTCATCCATGCCGAGTTGCGTGCTGGCGCGCACTGGTACGAAATTTCGCACGATCGGCTGATAGACCCGATCCTGCGTTCCAATCAGGAATGGGAGCTCTCGCGCCAGACGCCACTCCGCCTGACGGCCCGCCGCTGGAAAGAAAGCGGAGACCCCGGCATCCTCTATCGCGGCCGTACCCTTGAGGAGGCCCTGGCCTGGGCGCGTTCCCACCCCGCTGAGGTCGAGCCGTATGAGCAGGAATTCCTGGAAGCTGCCCGCCAGGCTGAACAGGCTCGCGTCAGGAGGCGCAATCTCCAGATCACCGGCGCCATCATTGCCGCTATCGTCATCCTGGTGGTCAGCACACTGGCCGGCATCGCCTATCGGGCCAGCCGTGTTGCCCGCTCCAGGGAGTGGGCCTCCAACTCGATGCGTTACCGCATGATCAACCAGGAGCAAAGCATCATTATGGCCCAGATGGCGGTCGAGGCAGCCAATACGGCGCAGGCCCAGATCGCTCTGCGCCAGGCCGTCACCGACTTTTATCCTGCCCGTCGCCTGGAGGGGGCAGAGATGGGTTACGTGGTCAGCGTTGTCTATAGCCCCGACGGTTCCACAATGGCTACCAGCCTGGCCGATGGCCGGGTTCTGCTGTGGGACACAGCCACTGCTCGTCTGATACGGACCATTACCGTGCCCGGGAGAAAAGATGGGGAGAACTGGATTTGGGGATTGGCCTACAGCCCCGACGGCCGCTACCTGGCCAGCGGCGGTGATCCCCCCATCCGTATCTGGGATGTGGCGAGTGGTCAGGAGGTGGCCAGGCTGGAGGGCCACGCCGGCCTGGTGGCCGGGCTTGCCTTCAGCCCCGATGGACGCTACCTGGCCTCCGGCTCCCACGACAGGTCTGCCCGTATCTGGGATCTCTCAACAGGTACGGCTGTGTACACGATCACCGCGCACCCGTTGGCCGTGCGTAGCGTTGCTTTCAGTCCTGATGGGCATATCCTTGCGACCGCCTCATGGGATCAGAGGGTACGTCTGTGGAAGATTGTGGTCGGAGACGATGGCGGGGCACCTGGAGTGCTCCCGTTATTTTCTCTTATTGGCCATACCGGTGGGGTAAACAGCGTCGTGTTCAGCCCGGACGGCACGCTCCTTGCCACTGCCTCCGACGACAGGCTCCTTCGCCTGTGGAAAGTGAGCACCGGAGAGGCATTGTTGACCATGATAGGCCATACCGATCAGGTCATGAATCTCAGCTTCAGCCCTGACGGGCATTTTCTGGCTTCCGCCTCCCGTGATGCCACTGTACGCCTGTGGGATGTCAGTCTGCGCAAGAGTGACGCCGTTGCGGTGTTGACCGGCCACACCGGCCCGGTCAACAGCGTGGCTTTCGACCCGCGCGGACGTTTTCTGACCTCTGGCTCTGCGGATAAGACGATACGCGTCTGGGACACCAGACCCCCGGCGGGCGCTTCCATCTCCACACTCAGCGGGCATCGTAAAACGGTGAATTGTCTGGAGTATAGCCCTGATGGCGCTTTCCTGGCCTCCGGCTCGTCTGACGGCACGGTGCGCATCTGGTCAACTGCTACAGGCGAGGCCGTGACCACGCTCTCCATCCAGAGCACCGTGTGGGATGTGGCCTACAGCCCTGACGGGCGCTATCTGGCCGTCTGCTCTGCCGATAAGCTGGTGCGCCTGTGGGACACTGCGGCCCTCTCCATGCCGCCTGTGATGACACTATCCGGCCACACTGATGAAGTGAACGCATTGGCCTTCACTCCAGACGGGCGCTATCTGGCAACTGCTGCCGATGACAAAACGGCCCTGCTATGGGATCTCTCCACCGGCCAGGTGGTCTTTAGCATGACCGGCCATACCGGCGCAATATATGCGCTGGCCTGCAGCCCGGATGGCTCACTCATCGCTACCGGCTCCACAGATGACGACGTGCGCCTGTGGGACGCCCATACCGGGACGCTGCTGAAGGTCCTCACCGGCCACACTCATGATGTGTTTGGCCTGGCCTTCAGCCCCGACGGCAGGTATCTGGCCTCCGGCGCCTGGGATCACACGGTCCGACTGTGGGATATGAAGGCTTTCACCACTGTTTATGTGCTGGAAGGACATGATGGCTACGTTTACAGCGTGGCCTTCAGCCCGGATGGCAGGTATCTGGCAAGCGCATCGTGGGATCGGACAACCCGCCTGTGGGACCTGGCCGGACGGCCACCCAGGACCATTGCCATCCTCACCGGTCACTCTGACATGGTGCGCAGCGTGGCTTTCAGCCCGGATGGCAGATATGTCGCCACCGGCTCGCGTGACGCGAATATCAGGCGCTATCCGGTCCGTTTTGAGGACGTGTGGGCTCTGTCCTGGGCCTACCTGGCCGGCGAGGCTGTGGAGAGGAAGTTGACCATAGATCCGTTCGGCGAGTAACTTTTGGCAGAGGGAGCAATGGAAGAGTATCTGTATTTCAACGGCATTAATGGGGCGAGCGGTGATTATGAGCTGCCGCCTATGACGCCTCGCCAGTTGGCTGCCGTCATCGCGGGAGAAGAGGTAGACCGGGGGCTGCTGAACGAGTTACAGCAGCGTCGGCTGGCTCACTGGGCAGTCAAAGGGGGCGTGGATCCTGGAGATCTGTCACAGGCCGGCTGGGGGGTGATCTTCGCTGCGAAGGATGAACGGGTCCCGGCCATCCGTGAGGCTTTGGGTGAGCTGTTGGCCCTGCGTCAGCGCCAGGCCGGCGAGCGTTACCGCGAGTACAGCGGTGCAGATGGCTACCGCCCCGGCGACTCGAAAAACAGCTTTCTGGCCCGCCACGGCGCCGGTCCCGGGCCGGTGGAGCCTGACCTCGTGCCTTATTATCTGCTCATTGTCGGTGACCCGGAGACCATACCCTACCGTTTCCAGAATCAACTCGACGTCCAGTACGCTGTGGGCCGCATCTGCTTCGACACGTTGGAGGAGTATGCCTGCTATGCTCGCAGTGTGGTGGAGGCGGAAACCGGGAGGGTCGTTTTGCCCCGCCGGGCTGCCTTTTTCGGTGTGCGCACACCTGGTGATCGGGCGACTGAGCTGAGCGCCGACCACATGGTCACGCCGCTGGCCCAGAAGATGTCCGCCGCTCAGCCTGACTGGCAGGTGCAGAGCTGGATTGGAGAAAGTGCGACCAGGGGGCGGTTGAACAGCCTTTTGGGGGGCGAAAATACCCCCGCGCTGGTCTACGCTGCCGGCCATGGGATGGGCTTCCCCAACGGCGACCGGCGTCAACTGCCGCATCAGGGCGCGATCCTGTGTCAGGAATGGCCCGGGCCGGAAAGGCACAGGGGGCCGATCCCCGAGGATTTCTACCTCTCGGCTGACGACATTGCCAGCGATGCACGTCTGCTTGGCGCTATGGCTTTCTTCTTCGCCTGCTATGGCGCCGGTACCCCCAGGTTGGATGAGTTCGCCAGGCGGATTCCTGGAGGGCGCGCCGAGATAGCGCCCTACGCGTTCGTCTCCCGTCTGCCCCGCCGTCTCCTGGCTCATCCCAAAGGCGGCATGCTGGCCGTGATCGGCCACGTGGAAAGGGCCTGGAGCTACTCTTTCCTGTGGGAACGGGCCGGTGAGCAGCTCACCGTGTTCGAGAGCACGCTCAGACGCCTGATGGAAGGGGCAAGGGCGGGTTGGGCCGTGGAGTACTTCAACGACCGTTATGCTGAGATAGCCTCAGACCTGACTGTGCTGATCGAAGAGATGGAGTTTGGCGCTAAAGTGGATGAGCTGACACTGGCCGGATTGTGGACCGCCAACAATGACGCCCGTGCCTATGTCATCGTCGGCGACCCGGCGGTGCGCCTCCCCCTCGCCAGCCCGGGTGAGGAGCCACCACCACGCCCGGAGATCGCCCATGTGCCCGTGCTTTCCATTCCTGAGGGTGAGGCACAGGTTGCCTCACCTGCTTCGGAAGCGGAGAGGGTCGAGATCGCTTTTGGCCTGCGTGACGAGTGGGAAAGCCTGGGCAATGCGATCAGAAGGTTTACCAGCCAGCTCGCCACAGCGCTGGGCCAGGCGGCGGCGCAGATCACCACGCTGGAGGTGAAGACCTATTCCGTGGGTGACCTCGACGCCATAGTTAAGGACGCTGCCGGCCAGGCCAGGAGATTGCGCGCCTATACCAGGGTTGACTTCGATGGTGATATGGAAGTGTACGTGCCGGAGAAAAGCGGCGAGGTGGACCAGGTGCTCTGGAGAATACATGCCGATATGGTGCGAGAGGCACAGGCCAACCGCGCCCAGTTTTTCCGCACCATGGCTGAACTGGCTACCGGCCTGCTCAAAAGCCTGAAGCTGTAGTTTGGAGTGCTTATGAGCGAGCACCTTTTCGCCGTCTCCGGATTGGGTACGGCAGAGGGTATAGACCCTTTGGGAGTGTGGCAGATAGAGGCCGGTCCCGTAGCATCCTTCGCTGCCTGGGAGACCGTGGCGGCGACACCTGCCTGGTATGTCGTGTTGCCTGAAACTCTGGCCGAGGCTCAGGCTGTCCTGGCTGATCGCGCCTCTTGCTTCCAGTTTGCCCTGCTGGATCTGGAGCGCGTGAAAGGGGAGTTGGAATCCCTGGTTGCCGGGGGGGAAATCGCTTATGCCGCCACATCTGATGAGCTTTCTGCGTACAGGGCGGAGCTTTTAAAGGCATTACACGCCGCCCGGGCATACAGCTTTGAGCAGAGGTTATCAATCGGTCTTCTTGAGGACCGGCAGAGTTATGCTCAATGGGTGGCCTTCGTTGAGCAGGTTGAAAAGCTGGTCGGCAATTACGCGCATGTGGAGACTGTGCAGGGTGGGCGAATGATCGGCCGCACCGCTGTAAGTTGGATGGGAGATTTCGACACCTGGTGGCGTTTCACCGCGACCGCAGAGGAGAGGGACCTCCACCGGCAGGCAGTGCATCTGGCGCTTGAGTCGCGCATGGCGTTGGTGCGCGTGGCAACGGTTGTCGTGACTGGTGCGTTCGAGATAGCGGCTAAGGCAGGCATCCCCGGTGCACAGGTGCTGCTGCTGCCGGCAGTGTGGAGGTTTGTCCGGGATGTGCTGGCGGAGCTGCGTAAATCCTGGCCACAGCTTCAACATGGGCTGCAGGCAGGGAGGAGTAGATTTTCAACTGTGCAGGCCGATTGAAGTCACCATTATGTTATGTTGAGTTCACTGCAAAAACTCACCGCAGATACGCCGGGAGCGCAGAGCTTTCCATCAGTATTACAGGCTCTGTGTACTCTGCGTCTCGGCGGTGAAACGACCTTTTTGCAGTAGACTCATGGGGTAACTACCTGCCCGATTGGCCTGCCGCTATGCGCTGATTGGAAATCAGCCTCCCTGGGCACGCTGGGTCGGGCGTCGGCCTGCGCCAGCGTCCCCGGTCAGCGAAGGCCGACCGCGGGCCGAAGGCCTATGGCGGGCGACTTTAGTTGGCACGCAGGTAATTACCTCATGGGAGTGATTCATAATTGGTTGACACTTTGCCTGGCGGTGCAACCAGAGCAGGTCGGCGAAGACCGACCATGGCCGCAGGCTCTAAAAGAGTGTACGGGCGAGGTGCACCTCGCCATTGAATAGTCGCATTTTTTAAGGAGGCATTCCAATGACAGAAGTGACTTTACAAGACGCGGTACGGAATTTTGCCAGCGGGCTGGCCCAAAAGTTGAATACCTTCATCACAGACGTGGCGGAATTGGAGGTATGTACATATACCGCGGCGCCGGACGAGATTAAAACCTCGCTCAAGGATAATGTGCCCGCCGAAGCTCAGGCTTCGCTGCGTGCTTACACCAGGATCAGCTTCGACGGTGATACCACCGTTGTGATACCGGTGGGGGCTGGCGGAGCGGTGGACCCGGCTATCTGGGAACTCCATCAGAACGCTGTGCGTCAGGCTATCACTAATCGCACTATGATGATCCAGACCATCGGCGAGGCGGCCGCATCGGCTCTCCGGGCACTGGGGCTGGCGGGATCGATGGGATAGGGGACAGCGCTTTGTTGTGTGAGGTGGTCGTCTGTGCCGCTTTGTAGGACAACTGCGAGCAGTTGTCCTGCAACTCGAGGCAATTTCAATGTCTGAATCGTTACGAGGAGTCAACAATGCCACAACAACCACACCTGGATCCCTCACCTTTTTACCTTGAAGGCGGAGCTACCGGAGTCCTGCTGATCCACGGCTTTACCGGTGCTCCGCCCGAAATGCGCCTGATCGGGGACTATCTCCACCAGAGGGGCTACACTGTCTACGGGCCACTGCTGCCGGGTCACGGGACAAGCGTTGAGGAGATGAACCGTTGCAGGTGGACGGACTGGACCGGTCATGTGGAAAAAGCGTTTGTCGAGCTGAGCGGTCGGTGTGAAAAAGTCTGTGTGGCAGGCCTGTCAATGGGTTCTTTGCTGACCCTCTACCTGGCCGCCCACCATCCGGAGCTGCCGGCAGCGGTACTGTACTCCCCGGCCGTCAAGGTCGTCAGCCGGCTCATCTATTTCAGCCCGGTCTTCAAGTACCTGTTCCCCAAGAAGCCTAAGTCAGGGGAGAGCGATCTTGTTGATCCGGAGGCAGAGCTGCGTTTGTGGCACTATGATGAGGATCCGGCCTTCGCAGCTCATGAGTTGTTGAAGCTGATAAGACAGGTACGCCGCATTTTGCCTCGAGTGACCTGCCCTTTGCTCATTGTGCATAGCACCAGGGATACCGCCATTGCTCCCGATAGTGCCAGATATACTTATGAACGTGTCGGCTCACGGGATAAAGAGCTGATCACCCTGCACAACTCCGGCCACTGCCTGACCGTGGACGGTGAGTGGGAATTTGTGGCTGCCAGGACGCTGGAGTTTGTCCAGCGCCATACGTAACGGCGGCCGTTCGTACAATCCGCGAACGGAAAGCGTAGCATAGACGCCCTGTTAAGCGCCCGCCGTGCGTCGCGCGGGCGGTGTCCATCCGTCCGGCAGGATGCTGCTTGCTGTGGTATCCTGTAATTGCTTGTGCGTGCTGGCCCATAGCGGCACAGGACGCCCGGGCGCAGGATAGCCGGGGAAGCAGCCATGGGTGTACGTCGTGGCGTGAGGTGCTATCCTGAATCCACCGACCGGGCGCTTAACAGGGTGGTCAGATGTTAGATCCGCTGCTTGCGCGAATGATAGGTCTGGTGATAATACTTTTGCTGTGCCTGTTACTGGTCGTGTTCACGGAGCCGGCGCAGGCATCCGGAGCGGTCCTGGCTTCAGCCAATCATAACGCTGACGGAGATGAACTCGCTCTGGTGAGCCTGGCGCTGGTGGGAGGGACGGTGATCCTGGCAGTGGGGTTGTGGATAGGGAGGCTGTGGCACACATTGAGCAAGTAGGCCACAATTCCCTGGATCGTGGAGAGCGGCAATATCCGTGAGCACTCCGCCAGCTCTGGTTACCGGCGCAATACCAGCGGCAGGTACAGCCGGTACCCCTCCTCCAGCCACAGGGTGTAGGTGACCGCATTGCCCGC